>Ga0081539_10001317_pt1 | contig 43425 bp, 56 predicted proteins | sample TabmetS4T2R2_FD_71023 | JGI IMG/M metagenome (GOLD analysis project Ga0081539, IMG submission 71023) | Tabebuia heterophylla rhizosphere microbial communities from the University of Puerto Rico - S4T2R2 | ecosystem: Host-associated > Plants > Roots > Rhizosphere ... | reverse complement strand
CTCTCTAACCCTACTCATTAGATCATAATCTGAATCATACAATGCTTTTCCGTCTTTATCCCATAAGCAAGTTACAAAATGGTTTAAGTTATCAAAAAGCAACATTCCTACATATACCTTTTGCCGTCTGTGTGTTTTTGGATGGATAAAATCAGTTTTAGATACTACCAATGCATATTTAATGTTGCCTTGGCCGCGAATCTGCCAAGTACCAAAGAAAGGGTCTTGTTGCAATATTGTTTGTTTTACCCCATCTGCTTGATTGTCTTGTGTCATTCTAATCCCATAACCTTTCTCCAATTAACTCTTCCCAACCTTCCTTCTTTTTGGGTATAAAAAATAGAGATAAGAGAAACATAGATTAAATTAAATTAAAAAGCAAAAGTTATTGATTTTATTAATGTATGAAACATTCTTTTGCTTCTAATCTGCTTTCTTGTTCTCTTATCTCTTGGAGGAAGGAAAACCCCTTTTAAGCTTCTAACAATTCTTCTAACTCATCATCATTCATCTTTGCAGGTTCGGGCTTGCCTCCTGATGCAGATAACTTTGTTGTTCCATTTGTTCCATTGCTTTCAGTCTTTGTCTCTTCTATTTCTGATATTTCCTCAGCAAGTTCAATTATTGTTTGCTCTGCTACTACTTTCTTACTTCTAGCAGCTACCTTACTCTCTTCCCCTTTGCTATACCAATGAGCAACATTTAGCATAGCCCGGATTTCAATTGGTGGCTCATCCCGCTTAGGCCGATAGCTTACAATGTGAATATATTCCTTTGTTTCGTTGTCAAAGGGAAAATCCGTCATTGTACGATAAGGAGTTTTGTAATCTCCCTTACCATCCTTGTATCCGCCCTGCCAGTCCAGTAGTACCTTAGCAATCTTTTCTGACTTGATTGCCTTGGCACACATCATCATGATTGAATAATGATCCCCCTCTTCAGGGATCTTAAATCCAAGCTTACCGATTAGCCCCGCTGCGGTAGAAATACTCTTACCCCTACCCATCAAGGTACTTACACGAGGGAATACAGTTGCGATCTTGTTTCCATCTTTGTCAAGTACTGGACATTCCATTGCTAGAGAATAGTAATCATCACCTGAATCCGTCTTTCGCAGTACTACAAAATCCTTAGCAGGCATTACTTTGATATCATAATCTCCTTTAGCGGGTGGTGCAGAGAATGCCCAAGCATCTTCATTTGGATCAATCTTTACTTTCTCACCCCTAGGAAGAGATTTAAGCATTTCAGGGTTAGATAAATCAATGATTACATCTTTTGATTTACTCGATCCTGGGGTGTCTCTGTCTTGAGCATCGGACATAGAAGTACGTCCGGCTTGTTGTCCTTTAGGTAATACAGCCATAAGTTAATTGTTTTCTCCTTATTGTTTAACTTCGGTATTTACAAATGGGTATTCGCCAAATGCTTGATGCATAGCAATATCTTTTTCTATAATTCGCTTAATCGATGCTTCACATAGTCGTTCTGCCTCAGCTTCCAATACACAAATTTTGTTTAGAATAGATAGTACAACACTTTGATATGAAGCTAATTCTCCTGATTCAGTGGTTAAGATTTGTGCTAATCCGAATCTAAGAATATGTGCTTCAAGTAAAAGTTTAAATGATTCAGATTGTTGCTCCTTTTCAATTGGCGTAAGATTATCCATTGCCAATTTAGCCCGTAGTCTACTGGTAAATCCTGTAAATCTTTCTTGGATAGAAATTGATTTCATTTCGTTTCTTGTCCTTGTTGATTTCGCTCTACAACCTTTTCCATTACCTCATACAATACATCTAATCCTCGCTTAAATCCTAAATTCAAATACCCCCGTTCAAATGGTTTAATTGTCTTTCCTCCAACTGCCTTCATTTCATAGTTTAAAATCTCAGGATACAATTCAGGCATGATTCTAATCTTGCTTAGATATGGGATTCCTGTTTCCCAATCCTCATGCTTAGTAAACCAAGCTATCTTTTTTTCTACTGTTCCAGATCCATCTTCCTTCTGTTGAATCATTGTCTCAAGATGGATACAATCACCAAACCACGATGGAATCTGAAATGTTTGTGCATCACCTGCACCTTTAGGACCATAGATACTTTGCTTAGTTCGTTTATCTTCACCCTTACCCACTAGAGCAGTAAAGATAACATACTTAACTGGCAAGCAAGCAAAGCCTTGAACAATAATCTTGTATAGCTCTTGCTGCACTAGCCCATAATGCCCCTCTTGTAATCCTCCGATGATTTCTCCTTCCTCTTCATATTTAAAGCTATGTTTAAATCCTACTCCTCCCTCTTGTGCTCGAATATGATTAAGTAGAAGATTAGCTATACCAGTCAATCCTTCTACTACATAGAAACCAACTTTTTTCCATTCATCGGGTGAAGTAAGAAATCTTGTATCTTTTTGTATTACTCGTTTGACTTCCCCTCCATCTACCTTTGCTCGCCGTGGCCAGTATCCTTCACTTAACCACCTAACAACTGCTAAGGCCGATTTAGTATTTGAGATATCGAAGTAGTCTACCGTTCCTTTCTGAATCATCCCCGAATTTTCATAAGGTGCAGCATCAGATGCATTTGAACCAATGAATCTGCCTGTACAATTAAACTTCTGAGAAATCCATCGGGCTAGGTGATATCCTTGAGTAGTTTTAGTATCACCTGAGTCACCATAGATCATTATCAACCGAGGTTTTTGTGAGGAATCTGCATCGATCATAGATTTTTATCCAAACCACCAAAATAAATATAATTTACCGAAATACAATTCAATTACTGGGCTATGTGGTCTAAAATTCGGAAATTCTGGTGGTTGTGGTGGTAATTCAAACACAAATCCAAATTTCCAATAATCCCTAGAGAAAAATTTATCAAAGTGCCATTTCATTCTTATTTTCTCTTTTCTTCTAACTTTCTTTTCTCAGTTTCATGGTGAGGTACTCGTTTTTCATATGCTTCCCATTCTTCGCTTAAAGGATCAATTGCTATATGATCTTTGTACCATCGATTACCATTCGGGCAAATTGTAAGGTATTCGCATGTCGTAGGATAAAAGCATGAATGAGTATTCATTGGAAATTCTCTATCTAGAACCCATTCACGATGCTTACCTTCATCTGCCTTTTCATCCTGTTCAAGTATACCTACTGCATGCTGTACTCGTTGTTCAATTTGAATCAATTGATCTACCCGCTTTTCACATTGGCCTATATGGACGTTGATATCGGGTTGAGTGAGTACATGTTGTTCTGCTGGATTGCCTAATTCAGGTTGAATTTCTCCTGAGGTAATGAGATTAAACCAAGCTTCAATAGAAGTATCATTATTGTTTTCAAAGATTGGAAACCATTCCCAACCTTTTCCCAACTTACCAAATCCACTTTTATTTTCAGGTTTAATTATTTTATCTGCCCAAGCATAATTTACTTCCCGTGGTCCATGATTCCTATAACCGTAAAGAAAAGGATTATTGGTATAGTAATCACCTTGACCTTTATGCATCTCATCTCGTCTTCCTTTAATCAGAAAGCAGAATCGAATCTTGCTTGGGGTAGTAGAAACACCATTCAAGTATTTATTTAATACTTGTTCTACTGCATCAAATTTCTTACCGAATCCACCATACGGCAATCGATTAACATTTTGTATTAGCCCAAGTGCCATATTTATTTGGTCTTTTTCCCGTTCTAGCCACTTATATGTAAACCAAGGTTCAGTAAATGTCTGATTGGCAACATAGTAAGACTGTTCTGCTTTATCGGTTCCATACCAATCAGTTACTTGCTTTACAGTCTTAAGAGAATAGTTAACTAGCTCGCCTGTTTCTTTATGTATCAACAAAAGATCTGGTTTACTTTGATACCAAAGATCTTCACTTACCTCGATTGCAATCTCTTGCTCAACGGCTAGGATATGAAAGAATTGTTGAATCTTTGGCCATTCGAGCATATACCACAATCGGATAAGTACTTCAATCAATGCTCGCTGCTCAAGGTAAATTCGTTCTTGCTCACTTGGCAAGGTCCCGGTAAAGTTCTTGTTTTTTAGTTCTTGATCGTAGGCTTTCTGAACTAACTTTATTGTATCATCCAATGGTGTACTGTTTCCTGCAATCTCTTGCACTGCGGTATGTACCATTCCTCCAGTTACCAAAGGAACAGATTTGTACTTGCTTACAATTCCTTGGCCGAATAGATGATTTTGAAACCATCGCTTACGTGGGCAGGATTGATAAGTACTAGTAGCAGATTGTGAGGTATAGAAGGGCATAAAAAGAGTAGATTGAAATTATGATTTGTTTTTTGCTACGATAATACTATTTGCATGATCTTCTATCATTAACCTTACAGCATGGCTCATATTAGATGTACGATAATGAGGAATGATGATATCATAAAGTAATTGCCGTTGCCTTTCAGTTAATTCAACCATGATCTCTTTCTTCTTTTCTTTTGATTGATTCTGTGGTGGACTAAGCTTAGTATTACTGTTGTTGTTGTTGCTGTTCTCGCTTGACATAGAAATGTAGTATCCTGGGTTTTGCTCTTTCTCTATTTAATATTTTCGTTTTCTTTATGATTATGCCTGATTCAACCCCAAACCTTAATCCAATATCTACCTTCGTATATATTACTCTGCTTTTCATTACTAGTTCTACGAATCCTATCCCAATCTCATCATTTGGTATAAATTCAATGAAGCTTTGTAGGTATATTTCAGGTAGAGTAGACACAGAAAGAATCCTATGGGAGTCTGGTAGGAATTTTCCTGACTCGGAATTGAATGTGTTCAAGGAATGGATCAAATATACCTTAGAATGCTTCCTTCTTGTCAAGAGAAATTTTCAGGAAAATTTTGTGCTTGCATCCTGCTTATATAAGGGTGTACGCTCGATACCATCCGCTTTTAAGCACTCGGTTTGCAGGACCTAGTTAGGCTTCCCCTTCCTTTTGTCCTACAAGCTATTTCCTTTTTAGGTCTTTTCTCTGTGGCTTTTAATTCTACTTGGAAACTATTAAAAGAGCATCTTCAAACATATTATTATAAACCAGATTTAGAAGCATTAAGGGTCTTATTATGTACTCAAATTAGTCATTATTGGTTGTATGATCCGCCTGTATGGATTTCTCTTAACGGCTTACCTGGATCAGGTAAGACGGCTATCTATCTTGCTGCTATTCTTAATCAACAGAAACCAGACATAAAGCCGGTTTCATCTCTTACAGTTAATTCATTTCTATCTGGTTTTGGTCCTGGACACGGTATACTACCTCAGCTTAAGAAGAAACACGGAATCCTGGTATTTCCTGATCTATCAACATCTCTCTTATCAATTGACCCCAAAGAATCTAAACAGATCATGGGTCAAATGCGTAGAGTCTATGATGGAGAATTCGAAAAGCAAGTAGGTAATCAAAAGAAGCCTCTAACTTGGAAAGGCAAGGTCACAGCCATAGCTGCATGTACCCCTGATATAGAAGAACATTGGGCTATACATAGAGATATGGGTGAACGGTGGCTCACTCTCCAGCTAAGGACAATACAGTCCCTAGAAGATATGGAAAATCTTGCAATCTATGCGGCTAAAAATATTGGTAGATATGAATTCATCAATAATGAGACTATGACGTTAGTCTCTAATCTTATGACTAAGGCTAATGAGAATTCAACTACAGCCGAAAACTTAGAAGACCATACAATCTATCAAATCTGCTCTCACCTTTCAATATTAGTAGAATCCCTTCGTATGAATGTAAAACGTGAATTTGTGGGTAATTCACTTAAAGTTGTAGGCAAAGGAAATATTCAAATGCCTACACGTACCCCTCAAGCTTTATACTCTCTCATTCGCGCATCGTCTGTTTTACGTGGTACTCCTCAAATTGACCAACATGATTTACAGATAGCCAAACGTTTAGCCTTAGATTCTATTCCCACCAAACGGTGGAAACTATTACGTACCTTAATTGATATGTATCCTAATCCTGTACAGAAGATCGAGGTAGCAATGGGTTCTGGGCTTGCTAAATCAGCTTTCGACAAAGAATTGGAAAACCTTCGCTACTTAGAGTTAGTGAATATAGTTCACGTTGAACAAGAGGACGAGGGTTATATTATCGACCCCGAAAGCCTAAAAGATTTGGACCCGAACAACCAATATGTTATGGCTAAAGTTAAGAATAGAGACAGGATTGGGCTTACGGAAAGGTTCGTAAGAATCCTTAAGACTGCTACTATACTTTAAGAATCGGACTAGAAGATAGTCCAAAACTCCCTCAAAATCCTGCTTTGTCGTCCTGTTAATTAAAATTTTTCTCTGATTGCTTAACTTTTCTTAGCATTTGAATAATCATAAAGTAAACAGTAAAAGCCTACTCGACCAAACACAAACACGTATAGGTGCATTTTTTGGGCCTTTGTTATCTGCAACTTGCAAGCCGCATGAGTGAAATTTTTTGATCAAAACCCCAATGAATGTAACTCAAAAATCGATTTTTAAGTTGTTGATAACAAAGAGAAATGTCTTCTCAAACTCAGAAAGTGTGATTTCCGAGTAGGCTTTTACAATACAAAGATCAACAACTTAACTAACAGTAAAAGCCTACTCCAGATACGTATCTGGGGGGGAGAGGATTACTTTACTTAGTAAAACTATATATCCCTCTCCCCCCTAATATACGGGGTGTTTTCAGGTCAAAACTGTGAGAAACCCTCTAAGACATTTTTACTGTGCTTAAGCACGGTAGGTGAGGCAATGATGCCAGACAGAGGCGAATTGGTGCAACTGAGTTGATTATTGAATTGTATTTTAAAAGGTAGGAAGGTAGGGGCAGGACAGGATAAAGAGAGTGATCGGTCCTGGTGAGGGCAAAAAGGGTAATTTGATCCTCTATTGACATCTTCTAAGAAAAATGTTATGCTCGGACCAACGAGCATAACCAAGGCGGCAAAACTTGCTAAGGTTGATCTGTTTGATAAGATAAAAAGGAAATAAAAAAGCCCCAGGGAATTGAATCCTTGGGGCTTTTGGTTTTTTAGGTAGACTTGTATTATAAATTACTAGGTGGCAAAGGTGGGGGAATAGGTTCGAACTTGTGTTCGGGTTTAGTGTTCAGCAATTTTGATATAATTTGTACCACTAACTCCATTTTATTTTTAAATTTAGTTTGATTTACTTCATCTTCATTTTCTATCAATTCTGTTCTAATTGAATCATCAAAATTCCAACTATCAAATAATGCATTACCTAACTCATTTCCAATGGTTTCATCTTCGCATAGCTTACCGGCAAAAGCAGAGATAGCATTACACAATCTGCGTTCTGAAATAATTCGAAGATTATAAACCTTTTCATTTAGTTCTGCGGTACGCTTATTATTAAGTAAATCAACTTCATTCTTAGCTTCTAGTTCTTGGCTAATTTGTTCTTGTTCCATTTTCTTTCTTCTTTCTTCTTTTTCTTTCTTCTTCATTAAAAGATTTAACTCTTGGTAAGCTCATAAGTTTTCAAAGTTTAAACCAAAGTAGTTCCATGCGGAATTGTTGGGCAGGAAGTAAAATATATTCTCCCTCATTCTCTGCTGTCCAAGTTGAATACATGGGCATAGGTACTTGAAGGTTTTTGTTATACCAACTACCAAAGTTATTCATGTTGATTGTTTTTAATCGATACATTCCAAGAGGATCAACCTTAGCAATCATATCCTCTTGTGGTTCAAACTGTCCTGATACTGTTGATAACTTCTTTCTTAGAGCAGTGGTATATGGGTCATCTCCATAGAGGTAAACTTCTAAAAAATTTTGATCGAATTCGAAACCTTCTTGAACTAGTTCATCATATAAGTTAACTCTAAGTTCAGAATCAGTCTCTAGTCGAAGTAAATCCCTTACCTCTTGCGGTTCAGCTTGATAGAATTCAAGATTATATCTCTGTTGACGGGTTAATCCTTGACCATGATAGTTTACTTCGATGTTACTTAAGGGTGACCATTCATTGTTAAAAATATTCGAGGGGTACATAAAATTTATCCTTTAAATTCCTTTCCTTCTTTACCAATAAAATTATCAAGAAACTTCTTTGCGATCGGATTATAGAAAGTACCTTGTATGCCTGACCATTTACCATCTACGTCAACGATTAACTGTTTTTTAGATGGATCAAATTGATATTTTACCTTTGCCCAATCATTTTCAATTGTACCAGTAGTATGATATTCACCTAAATTGTTTTTAAATATTACTGTTTGATATTCCTCCTTAGTTAACTCATACAGTCGTTTCATTGGATGGTTCTACCTCTTTTTCTGTTTTAACTTGAATTGGTTCTCCTTCCTCATCTTCATCATCTTCCTCATTTGGAATTCCAAGATGTTCTTGAATAAGATCAGTTTGAATTTCTAATCCCTCAACTAAAAATTTAAGTGAGGGAGTAAATTCTTCCCTGTTTTCCTGCTCTTGTTTTTCCAAATCTTCGTTAATTCGTTCAAGTAAATCAGAATGTTTGTTAAATAGAATTAACCATGGGCATAATTGACTTACCATTTTAAAATCATTCTGCCAACGTATTGTTTCCTTTGGGTGTTGACGTTGCAAATGCTTTGTGAGTTTTTCAGTCATCTCAGAGATTGCTTGTTCGCGGTTAACAACATCTGAACCTACAACATAATTACAATGAGCACATTTTATTTCAGTGAGCATGAAGATTTAGTATTTTCCTTTATTTTCTCTGATAAAATTTCTACATTTTTTGATTGCTGAGCTAACTAATTGTTGAACATAAAGAGGGGATGTATTTAGTTCTTTACCAATTTGTATTCTAGATACTTTATCAATATATTCTCTATGTAATACATAATATTCTTTTTTAGTTAGAGATATAATGGTTCCTAAAATATTGGTTATATCGTATTTAATGATACCAATTTCATCAATTTGTTGATGGTTATTGATATCAACATTTCCTAAATCAACAAATTGAATATTAGGTAAATCTCCTTGTTTTATTTGTTTTCGAATATGTTTAGAACATATATCCAAGGATCGTAGATATTCTTTTATTTCACCACGTATACGAAATGTAGCAAAAGTTTTGAGAGAACAGTTTTTATGTGTTTCGTATCTATCAACAGATATAATAGCGCCTGTCCATGCAGGACCATAAAGATCACCATATGTAATACCATATATAGATAATCGAGACACGGCAGATTTTATTATGGTATCTACTGTATCACTTAAACTTAAGATTGCCTCTTCTCGTTCTGTGGTTGTCATTTAATAAAATTAACTCCATAATATTTCTTGTTTTACCCTTCACTTGTTATTATCTCTTCAAATCTGCAAAACTCATCTACGAATATTTCCATCTTCTCTTCACCATATATTACCCCAGTTTGATTCCAAAATTCTTGATTAGCTTTCATTGCTGCAAGAATCTTTTCTTGCCCTTGAGATTTAATTACTTCATATACATCTTGACCGATCATCGGAGCAAGTTGTTTAATCTGTATTCCAGCATCTATACCTGACATTCCTGATTTAAGTGCGTTAACTACTACCATTCCATATGCACTAATCATTTGATTGAGAACAGATGCGCCTTGATCAATTGATACAACATTGGGATTAGGTGGACCAGAATTAGGCGCATTCAATTGTGGCTGTACTTGTCCTACCATTTCTTGTGCCTGTTGTGGTGTTACAGGTATTACAGGTTTAATTCCTGTTTTCATTTGTAAGAACTGAGAACCAATACCAAGTAAGGGGAGAGCTAATTCTCTTACACCTTCCATGATAAGTTCACCACTTGATTTCTCGGGTTGTCTACCTTTTCCTCCAAATAGTTCAGGGAAAGCAGTACGATACTTCATTAGCTTATCAAGAAAATCTTCCTGAGGTACTTCCTTTTCTTCGGTATCTTTTTCTTTCTTTTCTAAAAGTTTACCGAATAGTTCCATTACTCGCATATTATTTTTTTCTTGCATCTCAAGAATATCTTTCATGGAGAATTCGGGCTTAGGTGGCTCAGGACGATTATTTATGATTCCAATGAATCGAGTCATCATCGAATCAAGCATTTGGAATTGTTTGTTTGGGTCTTCTTGTCTCATCTTCTCAAGAAAGATTTCATTAAATCCCATCTTACCTGCTTCATTTTTTTGTTCTCTGTTCATCTGAGAGAACATAGTAAACATTTTATCGATGGTATTTGAGACAAGATTGATGGTAGCAGAATCATTCGCACTTGGGATTTGATTCTGCTGAGATTGGGGAGATGAAGTAACAATTAATCGTTTCTGTTGATCTAAGATGCCACGATTGATTAATGTTTGAACATAGGAAATATTCTTAGGTTCTTCCACTACCAATTCGCGATAGTTTAGAATTGGATCGGCTTCATCATAATTTACCTGACAATACGCAGTCATGATATTTTGATTTGTGCGTTTGTCGGTATCGTTAATCATTACCTTATATGTTCCACCACCATGTAGGGCTTTAAGATAACGATGAATATCTCCATTACCTGAAGTCTGTAAAACCTCGCGGGTAAGGATGTCGATGTAGTTTTTGTTATCGGGATCAGAAAGCTTTCTATTGATAACAGGAGTTACGCGGTAGATATAAAAATCTAAGCGGTTCCATGCAGCTTCAGGTAGAATTGAAATCCAATTCTGTAATTCATTTTCTTTAATTGAATTACCTGGAATTGGGGGATACGCTCGGGCTTCTTTAGCTTCTGCGGCTTTTTTATCGATTTCAGACTTAGAAATACGTGTAGGTCCAAGCTTAGATGTTTGAGTTGATTGATTTAGTTGAGTTTGTGGTACGGATTCGGTTTCACGTGTTACGTTTTCGGCTTCCATCTATGAATTTTATTCCTTTGGATCTCACATAGGAATGGACTAGTTTCTTCCTTGTGATTTGATCGCCCTATATTAACGTACATTCGCCGCGTGATTGCAATAGAAAAGTACGATCGTTTAGGATCGGTGCCAAGTGGTGACGGCTACTTCCTCCGAAAAGACCAATCTAAAAACGGGTAAGGGATTTCCTCCAATTCACCGTCACCACGCACCTAAGATTGATTATTTAAATCCATAAACTAAATGAATCAAGGTTACAGTGTAGAAGCATTACCCACTAATCCGGCAGACAACTATGTTTCTACCCGAGACACGATTCAACTTATGCGTAGGCTAGTAGATGAGAGTCTAAGCACATTTCAAATTGTACAAGCAGCAAGTGAGGTAATGGAGCGAGTAGGACACAATAAACCTACTGATGTTGATATCTGTCGCGCCGTGTTTTGGTGGGTTAAGGGTAAAGTTAGACTTAAAGAAGATGAGGATACGCTGATAAACCATTTTGGGTTTACACGGGAATCCTTGATTGCTTCAAATGGTAAAGAATTACTTATCTCACCCGCGTATTTGGTTACTATGTCTAGTCCAATTGGTGACTGTGATGATTTCAGCACCTTAGTTGCTACATTGCTTATTCAACTTGGAATTCCTAGAGCTAACATATTCTTTGCTACAATTGCTGCCGATCCACTTTGGCCTAAGAACTTTTCACACGTATTCGTTAAGGTTAGATTATCAAATGGTCAAGTAATAGCAATGGATACCTCACATGGATTATTCCCAGGATGGGAAACCAAAGAGAACTACTATGAAGTTGATTGGAAGGTATAGGGACAAATTTCTCAATGCTTAAATGCATCCTTTACTCTGTTTTCTTTCTTGCACCATTTGGCTGCAATGCTCAAGTACAGAATACACTGTATCAGAACTTGGCAACTAATTCTACTACTGCAACACCAAGATTACTTGGCCCAGTTAGAAACATTGGACAATCTGCACATCAAGTAGTAGTTAAATTTACTGATGTACCTACAATGGTATGTAGAGTAGGTACGGCTATTGCCAGACCTTCAGTTACTTTAGTTGGTTCATATGTGCCTAATGTCGTTTTTACGGATACCTACAAGTTAGTAACCAAAACTTTTACTCAATCCACTAGTGCAGACTTTACCGTAACTATCCAAGGTGAAGGTGCATACCCTTATATATTTGTATATGTTAGTAGTTTTGATACTACTAATTGTAGATATACAGTTGATTACTCAGGTACACTTTATCCATTTCCTGTAATTACAACTAACTGGGATTTCTTTAGAGCTAGAGTAAGTTCTACTACTGCAACTACAACACCTATTGTATTAGGATCTACTAGTATTCTAGGTGCTATCCTTAACGTACAACGAATTACGGTTAGTAGCGCTGCGGCTAATACAGTAAGCATTCATTGTGCAAGTACACCGTTAGTATACCAGCAAAGATTTCCTCTAATGGCTGCTGGCAGTACAGTAGTAGTTGAATACACTGATTCACCAATTGTTGAATGTCAGTCTGATGATGGAATCTCATTTACTACAACTGCTGCTGATGAAGTAGATATCACAGTCTATTTTAAAATTTCGCTACAAGAACTACAACCATAAATTTTTTATGATTACGAAAATTGGTTGTGGATGCAAAGGAAAAGGACCTAAGTCTAATATGTTAGCAGCTATCAATCGTTGGGGCAATGGAGATAATTTTCCAGGTAGAGGAATCAATGGAGTAAGGGGCATTTATTCATCATTAGATCCGCCTAATGGTGGTGGATTTGGTTGGAATGATATGTTTCAACAAGCATTTGGTGCAGGGATACGAGTATTCGAAAATCAATTTACCCCTAGACCTACTTTTTCACAGCAAGTAGGTCCACAAGGATCAAATACACAAATTTGGGGAAACACAGGAAATCAAAATTTATTAAGTATCCCTGGAACTAGTTTCAGTAACAACAATCTAGGAATGTATCTTTTGATTGGTGGGGTAGTAGTTGCTGGAATGATGTTTCTTGGAAACAAGGGGCATAAGTAAAATCAAACCCCGGAATTTTAGTAAAATGATTTCTCATCAAGGGCTAGGTGTTGATAAAACTGTCTTAGGTCCTGTTTTATCTACAGGTGTATCTGTAGGTGCAGGATTTGCTACTGCGGCTATTGCTGGTTCATCAATGACAGTACCTATTGTTGGTGCTGCTGTAGCAGGAGTTACATTAGCAATTGGTTTATTTCTTAACCGTAAACGCCCTAAGCAAAAAGTTGCTACAACTCAAGTAATAAATGAGGCAAAGGATCTTTGGCAACAAAATGTCCAAGCGTGGCAAGCAAGCAATAAAACCAAAGCAGACTATGACCAATCTATAGCTAACTTTTGGTCGATCCATGAAGCATGGTTAGCAGGTTGTGGTAACCCTGAAATGGGTGAACCGGGTAAATGGTGCATTGAAGGAAATTTATCTCCAGGTAAGACACTATCTTATGGTGGTAAGACTTATACAGGAACTGGACCTTGGGATGTATATGATAATTATCTAGCCCCGATTCAAAATGAACAAGGGATGATTAATCAAGATTTCTTTGGTACTCCTATAACTGGGCAAGGTGGACAAGGTTTGTTGCTTGGTGGATTAGCTTTAGTTGCTGGTGCTTTATTTTTAATGGGACAAGGAAACAATAAATAAACAAAAGGAAAGTTTAAAGAATATTTTATGCTTAATCTGTCCCTTAACAGAAAAAATAGTTTTCCTATACCTATTGGTTTAGGTCGAATCGGTAAAATCATTTCCGGTTGGAATGATCCAAGTCTAGAAATTGGAGATATTTATTATGAAAACGGAATTCCATATCAATATACCGGAAGTGGATGGACTAGCCAAGGTGGATACGGAGCATATACAGGATATCGTACACCACAACCATATAGTGAAGTAGATAAAGAATATTATCAAGCTAATATTCTTCCAGGTGCTACGACACAACAAACGCTAGAATCGTTCATGAATGAGCGATTGGTAGAAAAGCAAACCCTAGCAATGGGAGGAAAGTTAACTGCGGCTGAGATTAGCTTTCATTCAAATGACTTAGTTAATCAGGTTGGTAGCTTTTGTTCAATACGGGGAGATTCTCCGGGATGCGAAGCATATGGAATGATTGGTGCTAAGTATGCTAAAGCATTCGAGGATTATGTTAAGCAAGTACAAAGCTTTTATGCAGGAAATCTACAGGCAGGGGTACAATATCAATCTACTCAGCAGGAACAAGCACCATCGGAACTATTGAATACATCTAACAGTACACCATATGTTGTGCCTGCACCTACATCAGCACCCTTACAACAGCAAGCACAAGCACAACAAGCCCAAATAACTAATATTACTACTCAACCTATTTCTAGTTCAGTTAAAAACACTAACCGCAAGCATGGAACGGGTTATATTAATCCAGCTACAATTAAGTTCGAAAAGACTTCTGGTAGTACAGGGCAGGGATTAATTTCAGGTGATGGATGGAGATTAATCATTACTGGTGATCCCGGAGAAAATGTTTCCATTACTGCAAGCAAAAATGGATCAAGCTTAGGTACTACTCCTTTTGGTTCAATTGCAAGTAATGGTCAAAAAATTCTATCAGGGGTAATGACTGATAATGAAATTGGTACTTGGATTGAAGATGTCAAAGTAGGAAATCGAATTGCTGGAACATTGAATTTTGTAGTAGGTCCTAAATCATCGGGAGGAAGTGTGAGTACAGGAAATAACACAACCACTAATACAAATGGTAAGGGAACAACCACTGAACCGGGTCCAGCGAATATTAACCTATCAGATATTTGGGGCAATATAGTTGATACTGTAGATGATTTACCTGGATTTCCGACTGAATTTGATATCAAAAATCCATATATTATTGGTGGGTTAGGTTTAGTTGGATTGATTGGGCTAAGTATGGTCTTTGGGCATAAGCGGGGACGAAGGTAGAATTAATTTTCTTTATGACAAAAGCAATTGGTATTGCAGGGTTAGCGATTGGTGCTTATTTCTTATATCAATATTTCCAAGGGGGTTTGAATCTTGGATCAGGAAACCAGTCAAGCAATAATAACAATTCTAACAGTACTCCTTTACCTATTTATAATATTCCTAGCCTCAAGGAAAAGATCCTAACAGCGGCAAATGTAGGAATTGATAAACAATATAATGCCCATGAGTGGAGTTACTACTATGCTCAAGTATCTGGTGTTGGTCCTGTAGATTCAAGATTTTCTACTGCATTCGGTGACGGATTCGGATTATATACCATTGATCAATACATAGCAAAACTCAAGGAACAGGGATTAGCTGGAATTAGGGGATTCAGTGTATTTGGTGCTAATAAGTATGAACAAGCACGAAAGATCATGAACTAAAAGGGGCAAAAAAGAAAATAAGTCTTATGCAATCAACACCAATACAAAATCTACCTCAGCAATATGAAACCAACAAGAAATACCAAGGATTAGGATCTCTTGGTGAACTAGTAACCTTACAATTCCCATATCTAAGCAATGAGAATGGGCAACCTGCTACAACTACCTTAAATCAAGCTACAGGATTTTTACAAAAGGTGGGGGAATTCGTAGAAGACAATCCAATGGTTAGTTTAGGAATTGCAGGAGTATTGGTTCTTATAGCAATGCGTGGCGGAAGGCGATAGCGAGGGGTTCTTTTTATGTTAGGTGAAGTAATTACAATTAATCCTAACGCTTTCCCAAATGCAGGGTATCAATCACCAAATTATATCAAAGGTGATGACCCTTTTGCTTATGATACTTGGCAGATTCAGAATTGGTTCTGGAATCAGAAACAACAGCAACAACAGATATTTAATGCTGGAGTACTTCAGGATTTCGTAGATGATCGCAAGGCACAAGATTCGCAAGGTGCAGGACTAAGTACAGGTGCAATGATTATGTTAGGGATTGCTGGAATGCTAATTTTCTTGGGTGCGAGTAGATAAAAAAAAATTTATGCCAACAAACATCAAGCCTGTTCCTGGTATACCGAAATCACAGAAACTAAATGATCTTATGGTAGCAATTGCTACAATGGAAGGATTTTTTAATAATAGACCTTCCTTAGCCAAGAAAAACAATAATCCCGGTAATCTTAGGGCATCTAGTTTAGCTAAGACAAAAGTAAATGGTTATTGTGTATTTGAAACAATAGAAATCGGTTGGAATGCTTTAGAAAGACAAATTCGATTAGACGCTGGACGTGGGGATGATCTTAGAAAGTTCATCTACGAATATGCACCTAAAGAAGATAACAATATGCCAGATAAATATTTGGCATTTGTAATGAAGAAAACTGGTATTAAAGCAGAAGAAAAGCTAAAAGATATTTTATGATCCAGCGACAATTGGGTCTAGGTGCTTATCCAGACCAAACCTATTATGACCCCAATCGTCCTAGCTGGTTACCTTATTTTTTTGATACTTGGGACGAAGGTGTTAAGAAATATGGTGATATTTGGAGATTTATTGAGCAAGGAAACACAAGCACAATTAATCAAATCCCGACGAATCCAAATCAGAATGATATAACAAAAGGATTAGAAACAATTGCTCCATATCTTTTGATTGGTGGATTAGCTCTAGTGGGATTTAAAATAGTAAAAAGAATTGTACGGTAAGAAAGAGAAGAAAAAGAAAAAGGTATCTTATGCTAACACCTGTAAATTATCCATATAACCCAAACAATGTTTATAACCGAAACCAGCTTGGTAACTTAGGTCCGCTTGGAGCCTTGGGTACAGTTATTGCTGTTATCTTTGCTTTGTCAATTCTAAAGAAGAAATAAGAGAAATATTCTTAATGCTAAAAAATTGGAAAACTACATTATTTGGCGCTGCTGGTGCTTTCCTTAATGTACTTGAAATGGGTTTATCTTGGAAATCTGCTTTAATGTCTGCGACAATCTTTGCATTAGGTGCTTTTGCTAAGGATAACAATGTTACTGATACTCCCTCTAGCACTGATACAACTAAACCTAACTGATCCTGCCCAAGCTTTAAGCCTACTTGGACCCGCTACGGTCTTTGTTGGTTATCTAATGATAGATAAGAAGCTTGGGGAAGTAAAGGAAGAATTATTAGAAAAGATTGCTGAAATTAAAAGTACGGTTAAAGTAAATGAAGCCGAAATGGATGAAAAATTTAGACGAATTGAAAAGGATATAGAAGCACTAAATATCCACGTAAACCGAAGACCTAAGCAATACTAGGGGCAAAGAAAAGAGATTTTGTTTTGTTAACCATTGCTCAATCAATTGCACAAATGGAAAACACTCCACAAGAGTGGAATAATCCAGGTGCATTAACTGGTAGCTTAGGATTCTGCACTAAAGGTAAACAAGGTGGATTTGTTATCTTCTGTACTCCTGAGGATGGATGGAATGCATTAGAGAAACAGATTCAGCTTAACACGAATCGTGGACTGAATCTATTTGAATTCTTTGCGGGTAAAGAGGGGATATATGGTGGTTATGCACCATACGGGCATGGTTCAAATGATCCAGGGGTATATGCAGCATTTGTAAGTGAACAAACAGGAATTCCTAGCAACGTACCACTTAACATGTGGAGTGGATGGAATCCAGTAGAAAACTTTTTGCCTAACATCAGTAATGAAGATGGAAAGATGTTAGCAATTGGTATTGGAGCAAGTGTTATTGGTGGATTGTTAGTTTCGTTTATTTTACTTAAAAGATAGATAAGATCGGAAAAAGAAAGGTAATGGCTAACTCAAGAAAGACTCGAAAGACAGGTAAACGATTTGGGCGTATGCTCAATCCAGACGATAATAAAATCAATGAAGATGAAAATGATTTCGATGTTGATGAAGATGGATATGATGATGCATCAAGCCTATCCGAACGTTTTCATGGTAGATCACCTGTTGAGTCTTTTACCGTTACCGAAAAAGATAAGTATGCTACCAATCTCGCTAAGCTTGGGGATTTAATTGAATTAAATATTTTTGTTGAGGGGCAGGGACGAAAAAGCAATTCTGTAATTCCAATCGTATTCAAGGATCAAGTAGAGAACGGAACACCAGTAAACTTAGCTGGATTAGGGAATCAGCTTTACATTGTCGGCGGGGATCAAAGTTTAAGTCTTGAAGACCTAGAACAAATTGGGGCTTTGAATGGTCAACAAATTGATGGAAGTAAACAAGATGTAATGATAGGAGAAATATTCTCTGTTGTTTACTTCACTGATAAACATCATCTAACTGGACCTAAGGCACAAAAGAAGGGGACAGAATATGAGCATCAATTTGGTGAACAAGGGGAAGGATTACTTCCTTGGCTTAAATATGATACCAAGAATGAAAAGTTAAGTATTGTTGGGGGAAGTTACGAGATACGAGATACAGGGATTTGGGGATAGAGAAAATGGGATATATATATGTTGTATATGTGAATAATAAACCTGTAAGTAGACATAAGAAAATTGTAGATGCAAGACGTGCAGCAAATAAATACCCAAATGCCCATATTGAGGGGGTCCCTTCAAATGAGGTTAATAATTTGACTAAGTGGGTAAGAAAACCAAAGAAAAGGCACAAAAACCCCTATTCTGGTGATCTTGTAATCAAACTAATCAAAGGTTCTAAGAAGCAATTAAAATCATTACTTCGTAAAACTGGAATGCTTCTAGAATAGTCCAAAATTCATATAAAATTGGGAGAATCGATTTACTCAATATGAAAAACAAACTCAAGAAAGGAAATAAATAGGTAACTTAACCTTATGGCAATCGCTCAAACTGCTGTTGTAAATCAACCTAATTATAAGTCATGGACGTTGACCGCATTAGATGCCGATACTACCTTGACATTTAATCATGGTTTCACTAATTCTGCTGGTGCAAGTGTTGCACCAGATTTTTTAAATGTAAACTGCCTTGTTGCTGCATCCGCAACTGATGGAGTTAATCAATGGAATGTAAGTACCTCTGCTACTCAGATTACGGTAACTAAAACTACTGCAGCTGGTAGTGGTGGGGCTACACCTGGAACAACTGTTGTAGCTAAGATCGTTGCAATGATTCCGCATTCAATTATGCAGTAATAAGGAGGTGATCCTAATCTAATGGCCGAAATTCTAAAAGCTAGGAGGTTGATTAATCCTGGAAAGAAAAGAAATAGTAGGACAAAGGTAAGGATTAAGAATATGGCAAAACGTCTTAGCTTAAGACAAAAGTTATTCTTTGGTAGTAAGAAACAACGTGCGGCTGCAAAGCAAGCACTTGGAAGAAAGCGTAACCCCGGTAACCGCAAGCGGAGCAATGGTTCTCACCGTAAGCGATCATCTAATGTAGGAGAAATTATTACTATTCGTCCATTAACTTCAATGGCGAGTAAATTATTTAATCCTGGAAGAAAACATAGGAAAACAAGAAAGGTAAATTCAACATCTAATTCTATGGCAAAGAAATCTCATCGTCGTCGCCGTAATTATGGTACTCGAATTGGTAGATCCTGGAGTACTTATAAAGCAAGTGGAAGTCGTAAGCGTAAAAAGAATCCTGGTACACGTCGTCATCGTCGCAGAACTAATCCTGGTATGACTCGTACACGTACCCGTACAGTGGTTAAGTATCGTTATCGTAATCCCCGCAAACGTCGTAGTGTTCGTGCAGGACGTAGACGTAATCCTGGATTCCTTAGTGGTGGAATGAGTGCAAAGGTCGGTGGATTCTTTGCAGGAGCATTTCTTACTACTACAATTACATCAATGCTTCCTAGCCAACTTACTAGTGGGATTATTGGTTATGCTACTACAGCTTTGGTTGCGATGCTTCAAGGTAAAGCAATTGGTAAATTGCTACGCAATCCTACTCTCGGTAACTTTGCACAATTTGGTGGTTATTCAATTGTTGCATTGAAAGTTATGGCGGATTATGTTCCCGGAGTAGCTAATGCATTGCCATTTAGTCTACGTGGAATGGGTATTATTGGTCCATCAAGCTTCTACACTCCGCAAGTACCTCTTAATGGTAACTTCGGACAATTCGTAACTCCCGCTGCGGTAGTGGCTGCAATTCCTGCACCTGCTAACGCCATGGCCGGGCTGAACCAACGTCGAGGGGCAAGGGTTCGCTAAAAGCTTTGAGGGGCAAGGTTAGGAATAATCCTTCTTTGCCCCTTAAGAGAGAATATTGAATTAAAACAATTTTGGGAGAAATATTTGAATGAACAATAATGAAATTTTGAATGATAACCGCGCAACTTCTGCTGAGCGAATTGAAAACTATCTCGCTGGACAGGAATTGATGCGAAATGCAAAGAAGAAAAATAGCAAACTTGGTAATTTGCTTCCTTTTTCTAATCTTTGGGCTAAAGGACGAAAGCAACATGTACAGCAAAATCCTATCATGCCAAACACTGCGGATATTTTGCAGTGGACTTTTTATGATCGGTATTCATATGCTGCAGCTGGTTCGGTACCTACACTAGTTGAATTCTTTACCGTACCCCAAAATCAGGGAGGGAAGACTAAAGCTGATACCAATATGCAATTGGTTGCACAATTGCCTAGTCCTGAGTGGATGAATGTTACCCATCTTGGTTTTCATCCTGATCCTACTGTATTACCTGCTGACTGGAATGCACTTGTTAATCAGAGTTATTTCGAATTTTGGGTTAACAATAAAGTTTACGTAGAAGGTAAGCTTAATCAATTCCCCTCAGGTAGTGGTAATTTCCAGTCCAGTACTCAGACTAATCAGTCTAGTGTTGGTAATGGTTATCCAATGGTTGCGAATATGTTCGATGTTCGCTTACCCGCTGGATTGCAAATGGGTCCTTTACCTGCTGATGGTTACACGGGTATTACTATTCTTCAACAGCAAACATTTAAAGTTAAGATGATTCTTCCAGGAGGAGCACTCACCTTAACCGCATCTACTACTACTCCCCCCGGAACGGGATTGGTGATTAGCTGCTATTTGATGGGTCAGAAATCTACTACGGTTCAATAAAAAACGGGATCAAGGTAGTAAGGTTAGGGAATCAGAAAACAAAAAACCAAATTATTATATTATCATATTTTATTTCATATCTAATTTGGTCTTAATTCTGATTCCCTTTTGAATTTTTTTTTCGTTTCAGTTTTTAAACTCTTTTTCCTTCCCTCCAATCTTTAAGAAGAAATACCCTTTGAAAATTATCAAAGGGAAAGAATAATCGTAATCGGGTATTTCTTCTATTTTTGTTTTCCTACCTCGAAGCCCTGTAATCTTTCCCAAAATCAAAAATCAAATAAGATGGGGTCTTTGACCCTTGAAAGGATTTCTATGTCTAATCTCCCTTATGGTGTAGTCGAAATTGCGGGTAAGCAGTATCTTGAGCGCTGGCAGATTATCCCATTTCAACTAACGGTATCAGTTGATGGTTACACTAATCCCACTATCTCAATTCAACTACCTGGGACCTATGATTTCAGACTTAAAGCTTTAACTCGTGAAACAATAGTAAACGGTGAAGCGGTTGAGCGTAGATTTTTATCACGAATTGGTAATACTGATGGTGGACAGTGGTATGCCCAAGGTGTAGGTGGTGGAACAGATAGAGTACTTGATACTTTGTTATACGGTAACGCTCAATTTCCATATCCAGTGATTCCGACTATTTTCTTTAGTAGAAATGGTGCAATCTTACTTGACTTCCAGGATATCAGTAATGACGCCCCATATATTATCAATTTTGGATTTCATGGTGCATATTTGATTCCTGTAGGGTAAAGAAGGAAAGAAAAGGATTTTCCTTTATGGCATTCTTTGATCATCCCGATACCCCATACACGGGGGTAACATTTCTTGATAACTTACCTGCTTATACTACAGCAGGTGCTGCTAGTGCATTCGATCTAGCAAAAGAAATTGAACTAAGTGGAAAATATTATACTCAGTGGATTGCATTTCCCGATAGTTCCCGAATCAATATTACTGCCAGAGATACACTAAGCGGAGTAATTACAGTACCTCCGCTTAGTTATGTAATTGGATTAACCGGAGATTGTTACTCAACAGAAGATCCGGTTTTAGAAGATGCTGAGATTCAAGTACGCTTATATGATAAAGGTGCAAAGATGGATAGCTTTATCAATCAAATCTTTATACGAAGAAATTCTGCATTTCCGCGATTAGCTAATACAAGAAACATTCCTCAGGGAATATACCTTATCCGTGACCCATTTGTACTTCTACGTCCAGGGAATCTACAGATTGAGGTAACTAATTTATCTGCTGGTGCAATTATAGGACAGGTAAATATTATGCTTGCAGTACCAGTAAACGAAAAGAGCATTGGTGAGGTTTTACTAACTGAAGGAAGGAATCAACTACAATGACACCTAGTCCTAATATTGTTAGCCCACAAGTTGTGCTCGATACCGATTCAGCAGTATCACCTAATGCTCTAACGGAGTTAGCCTTACTTCATCAGCAATATGTTAAAGGGTTAGAAACCCTAACCGCCATGGCTGATCGTGAAGGTGAAAATCTCATCACTAAACGACCTTGGATCGATGAACCATCAGGAAGTGTGAGTTTAGATGAACAAGGAGGAATTGATTTACCTTTAGTAGGTGCTGAGGCAACTGTACTCGAATATATTGTACCTACTGGTTATGATGGGGTAATCAAGTGGGTAAACAATAATGTTAACTTTGGAGGATTTGTTCAATTCTCGGGAGATATTGTTTGGAGATTTGAGATTAACAACCGCCCCGTTAAGAATTTTGAGAATGTACGAAATGAAAAAGGTACCATTGCAATTCCGAGAATGATTTCACCAATACGATTGTATTCAGGTGATGTTGTTAGATGGGTTGTGAATCATGTAGCCAATGCAGCATTAGCTGGACAAGTAATTTGTGGATTTGGTGGTTATACTTATCCGAGTAAGGGAGTGGTGTAAAAATATGACAAAAACTATAAAGATTTTATTGACTGCTTTGATTCCTTGTGTACTAATCTTAGGGTTCTTTGGTTTCTTACCGAATGAATCACATGAGGTTCTTGCACAAAGCCAACAAACCATTTCTTTTAATGCTGGACCGCCTAGTATGGTTAATGGTGGAACCTATTCAATTGTAGGTACCCCAGGTAATCGAACATTCTACTACCTTGTGATTGCCCACTATCCTAGGGGGGTTATGTGGGCAAGTAGTCCAACAAATGTTTTTATCCGAGTTGATAGAGCACCTGCTACAATTGATGGAAGTAATTATGTAAGACTAAGTTGGAATCCAATCTCAGCAATTCAGACTGCTACGGGACCAGATACAGGATTATACTATTATTCCGTTATTCGCCTTACATCTCCATACTTTACTGGAAGTTGTAATGCTTGTTTGGTTGCTACTAATATTACAACTAACACAACAATAGATCAAACTAATGTTTTGGTAACCAATCATTCGGTGGGGCAAGCAATACAAAGTGTTTCTGCTCAGTTAAACCTGGATAATACAAATGACAATGTACCTGAGCTAAAATTCTTGTCACCAAATGCTACTATGCGGTTTAGTATCCCGATGCAAGAATTCTTTAATCCTACAGGCACAGGAACTACTCAAATAATCTTGCGTGATGGACCAAATCAAACATGCACAGGATCACAGACTTCTGATCTATTACAAACATTTTCTTACTCTGCGGTATTTATGAGTGGAATTGATTGCCGTGGTGACTACTTTGTTATGGATAATACAGGAACATCAAAGAAAGTATCTATGGCCGCTGCTACCGCTGGATTTTTTCAGGCATCTAGTGATTCAGATTATTGTTGGTCAGATCAACTTGATATTAACAATACTTCAAGTGTTATTGATCTATGTCTTTCTCGTTCGGCTCAAAATGTACTTGAAATAAATACAGGCACTTTGGGTACAACTGCTGATTTATCCAATCGTAGAATTCAATTACATACTGCTGCTGAACCTACGTGCAATGTAGCTAATCGAGGAATGATTGATTATGTAGCAGGTGGGGCAGGAGTAGCAGATACCATCAGAATTTGTCTCAAAAACAATATGGATATGTATGCATGGACAGCATTAAATTAAATTAAGTATAAAAATTTTTATCTATTATGAAATTTATTAACAAAATTCTTCGAGTCATTTTATTTACTTCATTTTTGGGGATTGCCTACGGGCAACCTTCATCTTATCCCTTAGCTGCTGGACCACCTGCAAAAGTTACACAAGGGGGTACTAATGTTATTGGGTCTAAGGGTAATACAAAATATTATTACTTTGTCATTGCCAGATATAACATCGGTACTTCTGCACAATCTACTGTATTCCAGGTTTCGAATGCACCTACTATCTTATCTGTAAGCAACTATGTAGTTGTTACTTGGAATCCTCCACAATCTTCAGTTGCGCCCAATTCCTATGATGTAATTAGACTTACTACACCTAATTTTCCATCTTTGGGAATGTGCATATCATGCCTAGTTGCATCCGCAACTACTGCAACATCATTTAATGATGTAAGTAACTCTACTTTAGGGGATTATACTCTCTCTGCTGCATCTAGTGCAGCAATGAATATTTATTTAGATAATATTCGGTATTCTACCCCCGCATTACGGTTTACATCCTCACCTACTGGAACATTTGCACCTGATGCAACAATGTACATTGATTTCTCTGAAACTCAGGCAAGTATTCCAACTAAAGTAGTAAGTACTATCCCCACTACATGTAACAAGGTAGGACAAATGTTCTGGGTTACATCTGCTACGGCAGGTGAAAACTTATATGGTTGTACGTCAATTAATACTCTTACTCAACTTTCAGGCGCAGGTAATGCATTTGTTGAAATAAAAACTGGAATGGGTAACCCTAATACTGGTTTAGAGACTTGTGATGATCCTACTACAGGAATGGGTAAATTAACAGAGTATTTTGATGAAACAGATAATGAATGGTGGATTTGTATTGGTACTAATACCTGGGAATTGCAATTAACCACTAATGGAATAGGTACAATGGAAATTACGGGTGATATGGGTACTAATCCATCTGCACCTGCTACGGGACAAGCCACATTATCAGTAAACAACACAAACAAGAATCTTGTTGTTACACCTGATTCGGGTGCTTTGTCATATACTGTACAATCTAGTACATGTGCAGGTAGTCAATTTGTAAATGGTATGGGGGCAGATGGGATATTAGATTGTGGTTCACCATCTAGCGGTCCTTCATTTACTACAGCAGGATTAGTATGGCCACCTTTTGGTTACGGAACAGGAGGAACTGTAACATCAGATGTTTGTACCTTAGCTAGTCCGTGCTATTGGCAGTTTATTAATTATTTTTCTAGTGCGATTATTGATAAGATTGTATTAGTAGGATTTTCGGGGGAAGCTAGTAAAGATGGAATTGTGTATCTAATGGATTCATCTTGCAATTTGATAGCTAATAGTACCTCAACTACTAATACAAATACCGGTCCAGGAAATACATCTATACCATTTACAATTAGCTCACCACCAACGATTACAGCAGGAATTTATTATATTGGAATTGCAACTAATTGTACATCATGTACCTTTGTAGTAAATGGTGTTAATAATGGTCAAATTTTAGCAACTAATACAGAAACGATAAAACAATACTTTCATGGCAATACTGCCGCAACTCAGGTTGGTGGTGCAGGTACAACCATAACAGCACCTGCAACTTGCGGTACACGAACCGCCCTATCAGGTACAACAGCACTACCACTATCAGCAAATTTTTATAATAACTAAAAAGAAAATATCCAGAAAAATACAAAATAAGGAACAAGAACCAATGAGAAATTTTATACTGTTATTAATTTACCTTATTTTATCACCATTATCATATGCTGTTGTACCTACTCTTAGTGCAATATCTACTCAAGCAACCAAGAAAGATGGAACAACTACAACAGCGAGTAGTTCAGGAACACAGGTATTATTTACAAGTGATACCACTGGAACATATTTTCAGGTTTTCTATGATACTGTTTGTCATGCTGTATTAACAGATTACCGTGGTAGAACTAAAACTATGCAAGCCACGGGAACTACTGGAGCATTGCAAATATCTGGATTGGAACCCAATACTACGTATTGTTACCAAGTAACCGGAAGACCTAATGCAGAAAATGATACAGATATTTGTGATGATATGACTTGTGGTGCGCCACAAAACATGTTCACTACTGATAATGAAGTTATACCACAAACCCCAGAATTACCTACTACATGGGTTCCCAGTGTTCCTAATACTACTGGATATTCTACTGTACCAATTTCACAACAAAGTGGAACATGTAAAGCAGCGGCAAATGTAGTTAACCCTGGAGGGTGGAGTGGAAATATTAGTATCGGTGATTCGATGCAAACAATATTTAATACAGTTGCAGGTGGTGATGCTATCATTGAAGTACCATTAGTAGGATGTACTTGGCCTAATGCTGCCGTAGTTTTACCTACTAGAAGTGGTACAGGTGGGTGGATTATGTTTAAAAGTGCATTTGATCCTAACAAAATACCCCCATATCAATCGAGAATAACTCCAAATGACCAACAATATATAGGCACAATAACTGTAACTACTCCATCTTCTTTTAATGCTACATTCTTTGACATGGATGTCCAAACACCAAGAAAATATTGGTTTCAGGGTGTTGCATTTAAAATTGATGCAGCATCAGGAAATTATTTACCTTTTGCCAGGTTAACATCAATTGTCACAGCGAGTGGACAGAATCTATCGGAAATAGTATTTGATAGAGTGTTATTCTTAGGTGATCCAGATGTTAATCAAAACACTGCTTTAGACTTCAGTGGTAACAATATAGCCTTAGTTGGATGTTGGATACAAAACATCCGTAGAAGTAATGATACTGCTACAGCTATACACCTAGATTGGAGAATGAAGGCAACAGGTGGACCGTATTATTTTTTCAACAATTTATTTAACTCAGTAGGTGCTACCGCCCTTAATTCATACGAAGGTGATCCATCTGACGCATTTGCTAATGATAATCAAACATGGATTATGAACACATTTACCTTTGGTGTAAGTAATATTCCTTCACCAACAGGTGTAGGGGGTTATGGTAATTTTGCCAGATCACCTTGGGAACTAAAACGCGCACATAAGGTATTAGTAAAAGGAAATCTCGCTAATTGGTGGTATTCTAATCAATCTGCTGGAAGTTGTTTTCTTACATCTGCTAGAAGTGTAGGACAACAGATAACAGCAGGAATTAGCGATGTAACTTTTCAATCTAATATATGTGCTCACGGTAAATCAGGAATTGAGGTATCAAACGGTAACCCCGGAGATAATTGTGGATTATGTTCTGAACCACAACCATCAGCTAGATTTACAATCACTAACAATCTATTTTATGATTTAAATGAGCTAACTTATTGTCCTAGTGGTGGATCATATCTTTGTTTTGGTCTAAATTCTACACCAATTGCTAATACCCCAGGAGTACAAGATTTAGTCATTACTAACAACACTTCAGGCCCAACATATGCCTATGCTGCTCCTGGAATAATCTACTTAGGCCAATCATATAACATAAGTAATTATCTTTCCATGAGAGATAATGTTTGGTATCTAATGCGTTCAGCGTTTAGTAGTGGTGGATGGGGGGGAATTTTTGGTACATGGGGGACTAATGGCATAACATTTCGTCCACCGATTCCTGCACCAACATTTACTCAAGGAACATCACCAAATTTTGATACTAATCTAACAGGGGCGGTTTTGCAGTTTGGTGCAAGTATTGTTACGGGTGCAGATTGGGGAGATAATATAATTATTGGTGGTGAATACCAAACTGTTGAAGGTGGTGTTTATGGTACAATGTCACAATCACAATTGAATACCTTTGCTATCAATTGGCCACCTGGAGATACTTTTCCAATGGGCGCAACAATGGCCGCTAGAGAGTCTACAATAGGAATGAATACTACTACATGGGCTTGCTCAGGTTGTGGTGGTGCAGGGGTAAATCTAACACAACTATATTCAGATATGGGTAGAGTAACTAATATCGGAACTCCTAATCCTGGAACTGTAAGCGTAACTTTAACATATACTGCACCTGATACTAGAGCATGTCAACTTAAAACATCGGCTAATGGTGGATTTACTTGGAGTAATTATGTTTCAGATGGTGGAGGGAGTATTAATAGGTCGCCTATCATCTCGGGATTGAATTCTGGTACAGATTATTTAGCTAAAATTCTTTGTTATTATGATCAAGAAAATGATGGTGAATTCTATACCGATTATCCATCTGACCAACTAACAGAGCTTTCCTTCCATACCATCGGTCCAGGAACGCGCTTTCGTGGCAATGTTCACATTCGAGGGAACATTAGCATTCAATAGATCCTAGGGCTGCATGCCCGCAATTCTAGCCCGCTTCCTGCCAGTAAAAGCCTGCTCATAAAGGGCAGGCTTTTTTCTTTGTCCTTTTTCCTTGACAACCTATAGATTCTTAAGGTACCTTTGCTTATCCATCCCAGTAGGCTCTTTCTACGGAACCGGACGGGTCAAGGGAGATTGGATAGCAAGAAAGACAGAGAAAAGGGAAGGAACAGGAAAACAAGAAATGCTCAAAATTAACCTAAACGAATCAGTTAGAATCCGATTCATTAAATCACTACATGGAAAATTATTCTATGCGGGAGCAGATGTACAGCAAGACGAACAAGGCCAGTATGTTGATACTCAACTATATCGATTCATGGAGGAACTTGGTGCAAATATCCGGGTAGGTACAAATTTACATCATATATTTGATTACAATATAGAATTTACATTTCAGAATGAAGTTAAACTAGAAAAGCTAAAAATTCAACTTGCTCAACGTAAGGCAGAAGAAGAAGAAAAGAATCGAGCAAAAGAAGGAAAGGTAGGGTTAACTGCAAAGCAGAGAAATGCTCTACGTGATACCTTTGAGAAATACGCAACAGAACTAATGGAAATATATTCTAAAATGTCCATTGCTTCTCACGAATCAGTATATAAAACTTTAGCCATGACTCGAATTGAATCAGTAGAAAGCTTTGTGAAATATTTATTGGAGGAAAAGCCTGAATGAGAAAAGTAGAAAAGAATAAACAAAAGACAGAAATCGTATTCACATGTGATATCTGCAAGCAAAGGTGTACCAAATCCAAAGACGGTATGAACATCAAAGAAAATAAAGAATTGCATTTCATGAACCCAAAAGCAGCAAATTTGTTATGTGATTCATGTAAGGAATACGAAGATAATATAGGGAAGGATTTTTGCTAATGACCTACGATCATCAACGCAACTTCTACTATCGACTCAAACGAAATTATTTCATTGCTGGTATGTTCTTTGGTGGACTAATTGTTGCACCTGGAACATACTTGCTTGCGGATTGGATGGTGAAGAATTGGTAAACAAAGACATAGCCCAACAAATTGCAGCAATCAAGTATCTAATCCCAGATGAACTATCACGTCTGCTAGCCGAAGTTCAAAAGCATGGCACGATTCGTGATTATGCAATCATTACCCTTGCATATCGTCATGGGATGCGTATTAGTGAAGTAAGGGAGTTACGTAACTCAGATTTCGATCAAGACTCACGACGTATTTTCATTCGCCGAATCAAGGGGGGAATCAGTGCATCCTATCGAATGGAGGATGAAGCTTTCAAGGCTCTCCAGCGATGGAGAAACAACATTCGTGGTCCGTTACCTGGACCATTATTTGTTACCCGTCAAACCCCTGTAGGCGTCGAACATGGACAGATTAAGGGAATCAGTAAGAGTCAATTAGATTCCCTTTTCAGGGGATATTGCCGTAGGGCTAAGATCCCTGAAGATAAACAACACTTTCATGTATTACGTCATACTTGCGCTGTTGATATGGTGGACAAAGATGTACCAATGATTCAAATACAAGATTGGCTTGGTCATAAAAATATAGCTTCGACTCAAATATACGCTAAGGTAAGTGATGCTAAGAGAAATGAAACAGCAGATTTGTTTTATCGAAAAGAACAGGAAGAGAAAGAGTTAGATCCAATAGCAAGGATTAAGGAAGCTGCGAAGGAACTGCCCCAGGAATTGAAAATACAATGGAGGAAAGAAAAGAAGAGGAAGATAGGAAGATAAAAGAAAATAAGAGGGGAAATGATTCCCCCCTTTTAAAAGATTCGAATTGGGTTAGTTGGTCGGAGCCTGAGGGGTATTAGCAGTTAGTGCAGCGCTAACCTCAGCACTCTTAGCTCGCATTGCATCAAACTCAGTCCGCAATGCAGCAAGAACACTATCAACGGTTGGTCTGAGTATTGTTAATAAAAACAATCACAGAATCATCAAGAGTGATCTTATCACGAACTGCCTGAATGAATTCAGTTAGATCGATATTGGGTCTAGCCATTGATATTTTCTCCTATTTCTTTTCTAAGCGCTTCTCGGACTTTGGCGGTCGATTGTTGCATATCTTTAGTTAAACCATCAATCACTGCTTGAAGCTTAGTAGTTTCATTTTGTGAATTTTGATGGTTTTCCAAAAGAGTAGCAAAACGATTCAATATTCGAAGTAATTCCGGATCGGCTGTGAACCGAATGATGAGGCCCATAATCTGTAGAAACCTCCACACAAAGGCAGGATACATCAGGTAGGTTACGTGTTACTTACGAGTGGGTGATTCTGGAGAAACCGGATAATTGTTTCTCTTTCTGTGGTAGCAGCAAACGATTATATATCAGATTCTACCAAAGCTGATAATTTATCGTTTCTTAATCCCCAAATAAGGGAATGACCCAAATAAGGGGGTGACAGAATCACTCCATTTAAACCTAGTAACCTCGGGTTGGAGGAACTTAAGACTACTAGGTTTCTTGGAAAGACTCCGGCTAGGTTTAGTCTTAACCAATAATTAAGGGGAGCCAGATATGGTCTGGATCTTTTATACTTCTACTAATTCACCTTCCTCGACTGGAACTGTAGCAGGGGTATTCTGTGCAGGCATCTGAGTAACATTAGTTGTTCCTGCCCCTGCTGCGGCTGCTTTCTTCTTACGCGGAACCTTGACTTTCTGCCCCATCTTCTCGGGCAAGGTAAAGCTTAAAGTCTTAGTCTTTTCATCGATGTTTGCATCGAACGAATAAGTACCAACTTTGTAATCGTAATTCACTGCATCAATCTTGAACAATCCGGCAGCATTGATGTACCGTGCATCGTTCTTGCCTGAGGTAGCGATCACGAAAAGATCCGCTTCAGTGTATCCCTTAGGTGGTTTCTTGGGATCAGCGGGACGGAACGACATTACACGATCTGATTCGCTGAAATCCAATGCACAATGAGTAACACCCTTGAATAACTCCGCTGCCTTAGCACTGAAACCAATCTGCCCATTCTCTCGCACCGATACTGTTAGCCCACCGACCTTACCCCTCTGTGCCTGAGGGATTTCGCTTCGTTTGATAATCATAACGCTTCGTACATTCATCCTTTTTTCGTTTAGTTTTTCGATTTCTTTTGCCTTGCGTTTTTGCACCTGTACCGCTTCTACAATCCCTGCTATTGCGGCTTGCTGCTTAACAATCACAGGATACTTTAGCGTCGCTTTGTTGTCAATACCCATCTTGATAAAATCTTCGGTAGTTTGTAGCGACCATACCTCATCCGTGTAGGCTACGTGGAAGATCCCCTCAATTCGAGGTAACATCGCTTCGCGGATCTTTGCTGGTACATCAACTGAGATGCTGATTCCATCGATTGCAACCTGGGACTTGCTGATATGCTTGACCACTTGACCGGAACAGTAGATACCCTTCGGCGCATGTTCAGGATCGTGGATATCAAACTGTACTACTTCGCCTAGGTGGTATTCGATCTTGTGACGGATAGGGGTTACGTTGCTCGATTTGCCTAGGTCCTTACCTAGGTCTGATTCATTGTTCGGGGGAAGTTGGGGGTTACTCTTTGAGGTTGCGCGAAATGCGCCATGTGATAATCCTCCGGGTCCGGTGTTCTTGAGATCAATGTTAGGCATTGAAATGTTGAATACTCCTTGGATCAAGTTTAGGCTTGATTTGAGGTAAAGTCAAGAGTAAACTTAGAGAGAACCTAGATAAAAGCTAAGGATGGGGTAAGGGATGGATAGGGAGAATAAAGAGAAGAATGAGCGAAAGGGTACTAGTACTATCAAGGGATCTAGGCTATCAAGAATCTATCAAGAAAAGTGCAACGGAGTGCAAGAAAGGTATTGACAGTCTCGATTGGATTTGGTAATCTAAGAATCGAAAGGAAGACTGAGAGAATGGAACAAAGGAAAGAGGGGCAAATGGATAGAGTAGTCGGTTACTACGGTGGATTACCTATTTGGGAACATTGGCACGACGCATGGGCGTGGTGCAATACCATTCTACCTAATGATGTTGATATTGTAATTTTGGTAGCGGATTGGTGTCCTGATAGAATTGTTAGGTTAAAGTGGTCAAATGGTAATTTATTTGTTCACCCTTAATCCGAAACACCCCGCTAGGGGTGTCTAGCAAGATTGGTCACTTGCTACTGATGATGGTAGACCAAAAGGAAGGAAGGAAAGAGGAAATGAATCATAAGCATGTCCCAATAGACTCATCTAAGCGGATGGAGGACAGAACAGTACCAAAATCCCACTGCAAAAAGATGGATAAAGGTAAACAATGTTTGAATCAACATTTAACAGCAAAGTGTAAATGTGGAGCTAGTGGAGTGTTCTGCTATGATTACCAACACTGGTATTGGAAAGATTGAATTTCTATCAAGATTCTTATTGACAGAATCTGATCTTTAGGTTATTCTAAGAATGTAAGGTGAAGTTAATCAGTCCGCATCCGACGGCTAAACAATATCGGGCTTGAAAGTTGAAAGGAAACTAAATCCAAATGGCACATCGTATTCAAGACAACATGATCGCATGGAAGGGACAAACCCCTTGGCATGGATTAGGAACGCAAGTATCTGCCGATGCAGACGGAGATACTATGCTCAAGACTGCTAAGCTTGATTGGCGAGTACAGCGCAGAGCAATTGCTATGCGTAACTCTGAAGGCTCTCAGGATTCCATGATCGTAATCCCGAACATGAAAGCAATCGTTCGGCAAGACACTGATCAGGTTTTCCAAATCGCTACTGACCGCTACAAGCCGATTCAGAATCAAGAAATCGTTGATTTCTTTAAAGAATACTGCGAGGCCGGTCATGCAATCTTAGAGACTGTAGGCGGAATCGACGGCGGAGCGAAGATTTGGGCATTGGCTAAGCTTAATGGGGGTAGCCAAGCAATGATCGGTGGAGTGGACGAAGTACGCGGCTATATGCTACTGGCTACCTCGCACGATGGAAGCTTACAAACGGTAGGTAAGCCTACTCAGACCCGCGTGGTTTGCTGGAATACTCTAAGCGCTGCTTTGGGGCTTGCTGGTGATGGTAGCAGACTTCCTGCACGTGAGCGCAACGAATTTCGCATGAAGCATAGCACCAAATGGACCAACGAGCGCAAGGATGAGGCAAAGCGAATCATGGGTATGGCGATTGAATCTATCAAGGACATGAACAAGACGGCGGAAACACTTTCCAAGGTGACGATTGATGAACGTGGCCGAATTGAATTCATCACGCGGCTTATGGGTGGAGAATCGATCCTGGAGCAAGTGGTAACCGATTCTGCGATCAAGTCTGAGGATTCAGGCTCAATCCTTGATCGGGTTCTAAATCAATCGACGGCTAGCAAGATTTCTGCTCAGTCTTCCAAGGATCAAAGTGAAGATTTGAATCGTGTTGGTAAGCAGATTCTTGAAGCAATGCTTACTTCACCGGGCAGTGATCTTCCTACGGCCAAGGATACGTTATGGGGCGCGGTAAATGGCGTAACCTACTTCGTGGATCACGAACGTGGACGGACACAAGATTCTCGATTGGATCAAGCATGGTTTGGTATCGGTGACCGAATGAAGCGAGATGCAGTTAGTGTAGCCTTGGAGATGGCCGGAACAAAGTAAGGACAGAGGACCTTAGGTTCTGAAGTGAATCACTTAAGGGGTTAGCAGATAGTAAAGCTAACCCTTTGCTGAGGTTCATTTCCTCAAATCGAAAATCCAAAAGATCAGAAAAGAAAGAGAAGACTATCATCATGCGAAAATTGGTTACCGTAACTGAGGTTGAAGGCGAAGGAATTGAAAGTTTACTTGGTGAACAAGTGTTACTTATGTGTGCAAACTACTTCTACACTGGTAAGCTTGTAGGGGTAAATGAAACAGTTGTACAATTAGAAAATCCTGCAATTGTCTATGAAACTGGAGCATGGACAACTAAAGGATATCAAGATGCACAACCACTACATACAAAGTTTTGGTATGTACAAAAACACATGATTGAATCCTTTGGAGTGGCAAAGTGAAAACAGTAAGAACAATAAAACAAAAATGGTATAGGTCTGGGTCTTGGTCTTGGTCTAGGTCTGGGTCTTGGTCTGGGTCTAGGTCTAGGTCTGGGTCTAAGTCTGGGTCTTGGTCTAGGTCTGGGTCTAGATCTGGGTCAAACAGGGTAGGATAAACTGTAAAGGAGAAAACAAATGATAATCGAGGAAAAATTCAATAAGCGGAATGCAAAACAGCATACTGTCTATTACAGCGATTCTATGAACTTTGCAGAGATTCAACTAAAATTCAAACCCGAGGATTGCGATGATCAAGTAATCGGAGGTAAAAGTCTTTCTTTGTGGATGAGTCGTGAGGAAGCCTTGAGGCTTGGGGAGATTCTACTACAATATGGCAATATGGCTTTAGATTATGAAAAGGAGGCAGTAAAACCAAATGCCACAACCTAAACCAGAAACTCGGTTACCTCATCTACATCCATCCTACGGATCATGTCCTATATGTGGATGGAATGGTACTTGTATGCTTTGTTCAGCAGAACTAATTCAAGATGAGCCAAGGTGCATCGATTGCCACTGCATAATGGATTATGTAAGACCCGGAATCTGGCAATGCTTAGTTGATCGGTGTAAACTCTACGGAAAAGGTACAGGAAGGGTACCGAATCAACATCAACCTATGTATCTATGCTCAGCTTGCGAATCCGGCAACCATTCTGCTACCGCAACCGATGCAGGGCTATCAGTGGACCATGGAGTAATGAAGTGTAGTTGTAAGTGCCATGAAGAAAGGAAAGAAATGAAACGATCAATTGATTATATGGCCATACAAGTTGTTTCCAGATGGCCAGATGGTAAGATCAAAGAATGGTACGATGGTGAACTTAGAGCAAGCAAAGATGAAGCCATAACTGATGCTAAAGCCTATGCCAAAGAATACAAGCAAGAGTATACAGTAATTGAACGAACAATAAAAGAGATTGCAACCTATGGCAAAAGCTAAACCGATCTTCGCATCCTTCCTCTTGGGCATGGGGTTAACCTATGCCCAAGCCCAATCCATCAAGGAACCTAATCCCATTCCTTCTACTCTTCCCTGGAAGCTATCTTTGATCCCCGTAGCGGCTACTACAGCGCTAGATATCCAATCCTCGCTAGGTCGCTACGAACTAAATCCGATCATGGGACCCGGCGAATTCCAATTCTCTCATCAAGGCGCAAAGAAGCTATATCTTGTAGGTGGAATGGTCGGAGCCGAATACTTCATCATTCGACAATGGCCAAAGACAGCGAAGTACTTTACTCGGCTTAACATTGGGTACTCTATGGCTACGGGGTTAGTAGTGGGAGTTAACTATGGCAGAAGATAAACAGAAACAAGAACAAAAGAATAAAGTATTAGAGGAAGGAATTCAGCGACATCAATCTATGATTTGGCAAGAGCGGATTGATCTTATTCTATCTGATCCAAAGAAAGTTAAGGTAGCAGGTATACTCTACTACCTTATCACTTCTCACCTTAAACAATGCGATCATCACAGACAATGCCCTGAACGATCCTTGTTCGATGAAGCAACAAGGGTTGTTGATAAATTTATTGTTGAGAAGAAAGAATAAAGTTACTGGGTATTTCTTCATATCCGCTATTTTTTATATCAAAGTTATAATTATGTTCAATTCTTGCTGATACCATTTCTACTCCTGCCTCAGTCAATAATTCTTTTGCCAGTTGATGATCCTCTTTCCAGCTAGTACTGCTTGGATCTTCGATATAAACTAATCGTTCGATTCCAGCTTGAATAATCAAGCTTGCACATGAAGCGCAAGGATTCAGACTTGAGTACATTGTTGCTCCTTCGATGCTATGCCCCTTCCTTGCGGCTGCTGTAATGGAATTTGCCTCAGCATGTACTATAATCTTTAGTTTCAACTCTCGATTCTGTAATCGTTCATCTGAATCTTTGATCCCGCGTGGTAATCCATTATATCCGCCGGATAGTTGGATGTTAGTCTTTGGATCGACGATACAGCATCCGACCTTACGTCTAGGATCTTTGGACCATGTAGCAGTAAGTAAAGCAACCTGTAGAAATTTCTTATCCCAATTGGTTAAGATGATTTGGTCTTTGGTTAATTGATTCATTTGGTTTATTTCCCTTCTCTCATCCCTTCAGGATTTTTTGTTTCATGCCAATTCTGTAGATTTCTTCCATAGCTCCATTCTACCCCTACCCTTAACCCTTCAGGTCCAGTAGCTTCATTTACCAGTTTCCCACATGGCCGATTCATTTCCTCGAGGCATACTGGTAGGATGATCTCTTTATGAATTCGCTTAAGCATGAATACAAGCGAGTCATGGATACTGGACCGGAAGATCCGGTAAACGATTCCCGCAAGCTTGGCGAGACCGCCTGCCCGATCCTTACCCCCATCGCTTCCTACTGCCCCATAGATCCTATCCAAGATCCTAAACAATTCTTCCTTAATCATTCCGAATGCACAACCTTGTACCCTGAAAGCAATCGGGTTTCTTGCTTCATCGCCGTCCCTAAGGTCCCATGTCTGCGTTCGTTTATTCCAATGTTTACCCATTACATCGTAGTACCAATCAACGAAACCAAACTCATTGGTTAAGTATTGTTGATTATATGCCTGAAGCTTAATCTCTTCCTTCGCCTTGGTTACTTTATCATCAAATGTGTTAAGTTGTGCTTGCAACTCTACTGCATGGGCTCTATCTCTGATGCTTCGCCGATTCTGCCAGAAAAGCTTATCAGGACCTAAGCCTAGTTGATTACCTAAAACCGTGGGCTTGGCTTGGGCTTGTCTGATATCGTGATATGCTTTACCGCTTGCCTCAGCTAAGGTTTTGCACTTGTTTTTGATCTCTTTGCATATCTTTTTAATTTCATCATCGGACATAGTGTCCATGTCTATTTTAGGTAATCCCCATTCCTCGGGCATAATCTGAGAAGTGAAGATAGAATGAGGATCGATTTGACTGAATCGAATATATTTCTCTGAGTTAGCCACATAACCCATCGTAGCCACGTGGAAACTTTTCTTATCTAGTTCTAAAAATTCCCATCCCTCAGGTGCTTCAATTATTCTTCGGAATTCTTGACCGACTTCTGTATGCTTGGAGATATTAAGACAGTTTGGTCTTGATGAATTAATTTGACCACTTGATGCAGTATATCCCCAAGTAGTATGTACACAACCTGTGACCGGATTTGGCTTCCAATTTGGGATGTAGTTTCTAAGATTAGTAATCAAACTTCGCATTTCCAGGTTGAGGGTCAGTACCTCATCACCTGTTTTGTCCACCAATAATTCCACTTCTTTTTTCGCAGTAGTCTCTTTACCCTGGTGATCCGTCGGAACTGCGTAGCGCTCACTTAGCTTTCTATCTTCACGATTAGAAGATAAGGCAAGTGATTTCTTTTTCCAAAGGATGTATCGGCACATCTGCTCAAGGGATGCTTTGAAAGGCTTGATACGTACCCAACGAGTGACGGTTTCGCGTCGATAAATTTTTGGATCTTTGGGGGATTTTGTTAAGTCAATTACGGTTTCAGTATCAGTACTAACAGAAGTTATATTATTAACAGTGCTAATTGGCAGGTTAATATTATTCCGATCAATATTGCTATTTCGCTTTCTTCCTCCTTTCTTTCTTGGCTTAGGGATTTCGACCCATGTTTCAAATTCTCTTCTTTGTAATCCATAATAGCTTTCCTCTTGTTCCCCTGTTTCTTCGTCAATCTCAACCACTGGAATCTTTAGCAAAAATTTCTCAAAAGAGATCATCTTACTAATATCTTTGCCTTTGGCAATCAGTTGTTCTTTAGCTGCATTATATCTTAGCCCCTGTTCATCCAAAATTCCCTTAGGCTCTCGCATGAAGCCATAACGATATTCACCTTCGGGGATTACCTTACCATCTTCGGTAACTCCCTCTACTTTGGTCTTAGGCTCAATGTTCTTAATCTCAAGGGGGATTAATCCCTGTAGCTCTTTGTCTTTTTCTTGGTATCGTTTCTTTAGCTTTCCCTTGAGTGCTTCACGTTCGATGTTATTAATCGGAAATCCATCTTCGGCTGCATCGTGCATGATGGGGTGTAAGCCGAATAATTGATTTTTGTATCCATCCCAAACTGAGGTAGTTTTAATACCTTCATTTGTTTGTATCTCCCACTTCATCCCTTTCATCAAGGGTACAAGCCACTCTAAAATAAAATGTAAGCTACATACATCTGCCCCTCCGTAGAATTCCATATCAATACCAAATTTATGTTTCCATGGAAAAGGAAATCCAGCAAGGCAAGCTACCCGTTGCAATCCTCTTGGTAACTTTGGTTGCCAATGTTTAAAACACCACATGAGATCATGATGCCGGGATTCATTTATATTAATTCCCTTAATCTGCCGTAATAGCTTGCCGTCGAAATTCCAAGAATTGAACCCTATCATAAGATTCGGTAGAGAAAGAATTTTCTTGCTTATTCCTTCATATACCCCATCACAGTTAGGAAAGACTACTGCATTATATTTATCCGTAGCAAATTGGATTTGGGTAATCTTGGTGTTGCTGTTCTCAAGAGATTTTTCTTTTTCTTCCTCGCTTACGTAACCAGATTCTGCGGTTTCAATATCAAAGGCAATGACCTTTTTAGGGGAATCCCTAAGTGAATAGTAAAAGCTTAGGGCTTGATCATGGCCCACAATTCGGTAATTGGCCTTGGCTTGATAGTCTTCGGGATCAGGATAACGCGGATCATACTTAGCTACCCCCATTGCTTTACGAATATCTCCTGTAAGCAGTGGAGTTAATTCATGATTACCTCGCTTGATATAACTTGGATGGTAAGATCCAATCACAAGGGTTTCTGTATCAATATCTTTATGTGGAGTGGATAACCTAACTAGATTTCTGACCCTAGGGAAGGTATACCCCGCTACATCCAAAACCGAATGAGTTGTACCAGTCAAGGTTTGAAATGCAGTATTACCTAAAGCAAGGATTACTTTCCTTTTTCCGTTAGGTACTCGAAAACAGTCAATAACATGATTGCGATGAATGGAGCAAGTGCTAAGAGCACTTTCTGCATACCATTTACCCACTAATTCATTCTTTGGTGGATTACAAAAGATTGTATTAAAAAGAAGAAATGCATCACGGGTTAGCCCTGGTTCGGCTGCTCTGATGCATTCCTCTAGTTTACTTCCTGCTTGAGCATGGGGGCGAAATGGTAAACCATCCATGTATTCGTCGAATCCAAGCGCTTCACCGCATATCCCTACTCCTGAGGTACCTTTACCTTCTGTAGTAGAGAATCCATTAGAAATGGAGTATAGTTTACAAGGTGTACATGTAGATGGTTTTTGCATAAAAATAAATTAACTAATCAAACATGTTTTCTGGTTTTTCTGATGCAACATTAAATTTGCATAACCTGCCTTCTAGTCTTAAGCCAATCAGAATCAAGAAATTCCTGTAGTCCACTGAATCTGATTACCCCATTTGCAAAGAAAAACACACTAGTTTCATGATCCTCAGGATAACCAATGGCAATTACTGGAATATCACTACCTAATGCATAACCTACCTCAACATATTTGCCCCTACCTGGAGTCGGACCATGTTGTTTACAAAAGATAATTAGAATATCTGCAATTGATATATCCGCTAGGTCTTGCTCCGCGTGTTTTGTTCGTTCTTCATTTGTCTTAGCAAATTCATTCTCAGATAAATCAATCCACGATGATGTTACTTCAATGTTGTTCTCAAATTTTAGTTGTTCTCTTACTGCTTTAAGTAAAGATTGTGCAGCAAAGTTATGCGCAAGATAGGCTTTGATTTTTGGGTGGTTCATTTAGTCAACTCATTTCTTTCAGCTTCAAGATTTCGGGTATTGGCATTTTCTTCTGTAAACTTTTCTGGATATCGTGCTCTAAGCTTTGCGATGTTGGATTGTAATACTTCATCACGATGAAATTGATATCTATATGTATCATAGAGAATTGCTAAATACCATTCTAAATCCCCCAATTCTTCTTTAATATTTATTGTATCTGATTCTTTACCGTAGAAAACATATTTTTTAAAATTATCAACTAGTTCACCTAGTTCTGTTTGCATACCCATTAGGGCATGAAGAATGCGAATGTTATTTGTGTTATTACTAAATCTACCCAATAATCTACTAATTATAACAGGAAAATCCCTTGATTCAGTTCTTACTGCTTGTCTAATATAGTCTTCATAGTTCATTTTGAATCTCCCCCTTTATTCTTGCCTTTCATCTTTTCCTTATTCTTTCTCATTGCATTCATTGCAGCGCATAGAAACATCCCTCCCCATGCAATAGCGGCTGCATCATTATCTCCATCATCTTCAATTTGACCATTAAGTTTACCGATCAACTTCATTGCATGGTCAATTACATGCGCGGCTCTATAATTAATCCATGCTTTATCAAGTAGTGCTTCCTGATTGGGACTTAACGCATTCCATGCTTTCTCACCATGCTTTTCTTGTCCTAACTCGAATCGTTCTGCTACCTGAACTAAGGAGATATAGGGGATTAGGGCAAAGTTTGGGATCTTGGAAGATGAGACTTTGCTATCTGAAAAAGAGGCGGTAATAGAATTTGGGTTTATTTTTGGTTCTTTGTGGCCCATTTTATTTTTCTACCTTGCCAATCCTTTTAAGTTATCAATTTGCCTTTTATCTTCCCCGATATCATCGAACAACAAAGGTACTCTATCCTGAAACATTTTCAACAAACGGATTGTTACTTGTTTCATTTGTGGATGAGTTTCCTTGGTTGTTCGCATGATGAGAAAATGACGCCAATTTCTGAGATTGCATGTCATTACAATTTTACTTGCTAGTGCATTAGGTAAAATCGATCTGGCAATTTGTGGGGCGACACCTAGGGCTATCATTCTCTTATATGATTCTTCAATTGATCTAATTGCACTTTCCCACCAAGATGTACTATCATCGCTTAAGACTGGAAGGATAAACCTAGGTGGCATTTTCTTTTCATAATTTACGAATCTGGTTGATTCCTGAGTATAACTTGCTAGGCGATGTCGTACTAATTCATGCGTAACCCCGCGATCTACTTCAAACTCAACTGATATCATTGAATGCTCAGTAATTGACCAATCTCCTTTGTCAATCACTACTGCCTTGATAAATCTTTGCCAAGAATCTTCTGTTACTGCGTCCTCAGATCGATGAGAGATTCTACCACAATATTCAATGAATTTAAGCATTGCAATTCCTTCATCACGGGATGAAAGATTCAACATTTTAACCGATGGTTGAATTATAACCATTCGAGTATTTCCTCGCTTATGTTTGTTCTATCTTCAATCAACTTCCGATTCCCCACTAAAGTCAATCCCTCAGGTGTCCTGCATCTACTTAATGCAACATAGCTCATGCTAGGTGCTCCAAAGAAATCATTGGAATAATCAATCTGTACTCGATCTAAGCTTAATCCTTGGCTCTTGTGACAAGTTGTAGCATATGCTAATCTAATCGGAGTATAGGTTACTTCACCAATTACCCATTTTTCTTCATCATAATCAAAATATGGTTGCCCTGCCTGTTTTTGTCTTGCGGTCAATTGAATCAGATATGCTTTATATTGAGTTTCTAGGGTGAATTCATCAGATACTTCCATGCCTATCTGCCCAGGTTGCAGCTTGGAATTATATTCCTCAATTCCGCTTACTTCTTTGTCTCTCCATTCTTTCCAAGATAACCATGCTTCAGGTTCGATACATCCCATAGGAGTATCCCTTTGGGTATTCCGTCGAGTGATTCTCCGTACTGTCACGGTTGCCCTAGTGCCATCCACTAACTTAACTACTACCCTACCTTGATCGATGTTGGCATCTATTACATGTCCACATGATCCATTAGCATATGAAAAAGCTGGTGAATCATTTGCAAGGATCATTACGTAAGCGTTTTTGCAGGTAACAATGGTTTCAGGGATATTTTTCCACTCGGATAGCTGTTGTCCCCATCGCTTAGTTTGGAATTCAAACTTAGTGTTAACTTTGTCCTCAAGTAGTTTTTTGAATCTTAGTTCATTGAATTCATCTACCAATCGATTTAGTGCAACAATGGTTGTACCTTCAAAGTTAAGATCGATTGCGCTTCGAAGTCTTATTCCCTCGTTTGCACCATCCTTTTCTGCCTTAACTAGATCCATCAATCCTTTACTTGCCCGTTCACCATCCCCACATCGAGCATAGTTCAAAGCATTGATGTAATCTAAGTTATCTTGCCTCCAAATCTTTTCTAACTTAGTGATTTTGAAATTCTTGAAGCATTTAGCATGGAAAGCAAACTCTGCCTTGATCGGGGGAAGCTGACAGAAATCACCAACTAGAATCCATCCAATCCCTCCACGATTTGATACTTTTTCATCTTCGTTTGCTTCTACGAATGCTTTATAGATAATCTCCATTTGGTCTTTACCAAACATAGAGATTTCATCGGTAATCATTACCTTGCATTTCTTGGCAAGCTTTTTGATTCTGCTTACTAGCTTCCCCCGTTCTGCCACTTCTCTTAAGCTTTCGGTATTGAAGTAACCTAGTTCCGAGTTAATGGTTGTTACTGTTTCGCCTGATCCACCACTTAGGTTAATAGCAGCAATTCCAGTAGTTGCGGTTAGGGTTGCATAGTTCTTTACTCCTTTCTTCTTTGCTTCTGCGATTTGATTACGTACAAGTGTTGTCTTACCTGTACCTGCCGCTCCAGTGATGAATTCTAGGTGCATCAAGAATATATTTTACCTCAGTCTTAATAATAATAAGTAAATTAGGTATAAGCAGCCTAACCAAAATAAACAAAGGATAATCCAATCATGTTTATTCAATATAATCTTTATCCTTTCTCTCTAACCCTACTCATTAGATCATAATCTGAATCATACAATGCTTTTCCGTCTTTATCCCATAAGCAAGTTACAAAATGGTTTAAGTTATCAAAAAGCAACATTCCTACATATACCTTTTG
>Ga0081539_10001316_pt1 | contig 43426 bp, 38 predicted proteins | sample TabmetS4T2R2_FD_71023 | JGI IMG/M metagenome (GOLD analysis project Ga0081539, IMG submission 71023) | Tabebuia heterophylla rhizosphere microbial communities from the University of Puerto Rico - S4T2R2 | ecosystem: Host-associated > Plants > Roots > Rhizosphere ... | reverse complement strand
CATCACCCTTATCCGCAACTACGGCTTGGCGTCCGCACCTAAGGCAAGAGCCGGATGCGTTAGTAACGCACGTCCGGATCTGTGGAGGGGGTGTTCAGTAATGATCATTCCTACTCCAACAAAAGTGTCCAAGTACAGGGATTGGAGCGCCAACGGCGCGGAATATGAAAGCCAGGGGCAAGCGCGAAGCGCGTCGCCCCTGGTAAAAAGAAATCAAACCGATTCCAGCCCTGAAAGGGCGTAATACACTTTCGGCCTTTCAGGCCTCGATCTCTTGAACTGTCAGTTACCAGGGGCGACGCGCTTCGCGCTTGCCCCTGGCTTTCATATCTCGCGCCGTTGGCGCTCTGGTTCGACTTTTGAGCAAAGCTCACATTAGTTTACTGACGATCAATTCACAAACCGGGATTACCACGTTTCTAGTTGTAGCCGCCCTCAGTTGAAACCCTTCCTACGTCGCTGGCGTAATACCGCGGGTTGCAGTATACATCCACCAGAAACCGTCTAAGTTGGGCTGCTTACACCTTCCTGCAACAGTGCGGAAATATCTGAAAGGAATTGAAATGTTTAAGAAACTCCTCCTGACTGCGTCCTTCTTGTTCGCGATCGCCGGCGCCGTCTCGGCACAAACTATCGAGCCGTTGCTCGCCCAGAAGCCGACCTTGAGTCGAACGCAAATCGTCTTCGTGTATGCCGGCGATCTGTGGATCGTGGGACGAGACGGTGGCACTGCATCGCGATTGACGACAGGTAGCGGCGTGGAAACTGATCCGAAGTTTTCACCAGATGGATCTTTGATCGCTTTCACTGGCGAATACGACGGCAACGTGGATGTCTACGTCGTACCGGCGACTGGAGGAGTGCCACGCAGGCTGACTTATCATCCCGGCGCCGATTTCGTTTCCGGCTGGACTCCTGACGGCAAACAGATCCTGTTTCGTTCGGGGCGCACGAGCACCAATCCGGTGCCGAAGTTGTTCACGATTCCAGTAGACGGCGGCTTCCCGACGGAAGTTCCTTTGCCGATGGGCGTCACCGGATCTTATTCGTCAGACGGCAACCGCCTGGCTTATGTGCCAACAATCAAATTCCAGGATGCGTGGAAACAATATAAAGGCGGGCAAACAACTCCGATCTGGATCGCGAGGCTCGCTGATTCAAACGTCGAGAAGCTGCCGCGCGACAACTCCAACGATTCGAACCCGATGTGGGTCGGCGACAAGATCTACTTCCTTTCAGATCGAAGCGGCGGATCGATATCGTTGTTTGCGTACGACACGAATTCGAAGAAGATCACACAGCTAGTCAAAAACGACGGGCTCGATATCAAGTCTGCTGACTCAGGTCCAGGTGGGATTGTTTACGAGCAGTTTGGATCACTGCATCTTTACGATTTCGCGTCCGCGCGAGAGCACAGAGTTAACATTACAGTCTCCGGTGATTTACCCGGAGTGCGCCCACGTTATGTGAAGGTCGCCCGAAACCTCTCCGCGCCGGCGCTTTCGCCAACGGGCGCACGCGCGGTCTTCCAGGCGCGCGGCGAAATCATCACCGTGCCCGCCGAGAAAGGCGACGCACGCAATCTCACCAACACTACCGGCGCTGCGGAGCGTTACCCCGCCTGGTCGCCTGACGGAAAACTGATCGCTTACTTCTCAGACGAATCAGGTGAATATGCTTTGCACCTGCGTGATCAAACGGGAATGGGTGATGTGAAGAAGATCAGTCTCGGTAATCCGCCGTCATTCTTCTATTCACCCGTGTGGTCGCCTGACAGCAAGAAGATTGCTTACACCGACAAGCGTTTGAACCTTTGGTACGTCGATATCAACAATGGCAGTCCAGTCAAAGTCGATACCAACACTTACGAGAATCCGTTTCGCGTGATGGATCCGACCTGGTCGCCCGACAGTCGTTGGATCACCTACACGAAGCAACTCGATAACCGGCTGGGTGCAGTGTTTATCTACTCACTCGAAACGGCAAAGACCAATCAGATTACCGATGGTATGAGCGACGCTCGTTTCGCGAACTTCGACCGAAACGGAAAACATCTCTACTTCACAGCCAGCACGAATGCTGGACCATCGTCGGGATGGCTGGACATGTCGAGTTTCGATCGACCGATAACTCGCAATGTCTACGTGGTCGTGCTGCGCAAGGATCTGCCGTCGCCGATTGCGCCCGAGAGTGATGAAGAGAAGATCGCGGACGAAAAGAAAGAAGAGAAGAAGCCTGCCGATGGTGCGGCCCCGGCCGCTGCTCAACCTGCTCCGGCGCCGAAGAAAGAAGAGGTCAAAGTCGACATTGACTTCGATGACATCGGCCAGCGAGTCCTTGCCGTGCCGGTTCCGGCGCGCAACTATGCGGGAATGTTAGCGGGTAAAACGGGCGTGCTTTACCTGCTCGAGACACCGCCCGGCAGCCCCTTGGGAGCACCGCCCGCGTTCATCTTGCATAAGTTCGAACTTGATAAGCGCAAGACTGACAAAGTGCTCGAAGGCGTCACGGCTTTTTCGCTTTCAGCAAACGGTGAAAAGATGCTCTACCGTTTGGGTGGTGGACAAAGCACTGCGTGGTTTATCGCGGCTACCGCGACGCCCATCAAGCCCGGCGAAGGTGCATTGAAGGTTGAAGACCTGGAAGTTTATATCGACCCGAAGGCTGAGTGGCGGCAGATGTATGCAGAAGCCTGGCGCATTCAACGCGACTTTATCTACGACCCGAACCTGCACGGGTTGGATTTGAAAGCGACTGAAGCGCAGTACCGGCCGTATCTCGAATCAGTCGGTCATCGCGGTGATTTGAATTACCTCTTCACGGAAATGCTCGGTCAGACGGTGTTGGGCCACACGTTCATCGGTGGTGGCGATCTACCGGAGCCACCGAGAACCAGAGGTGGTCTGTTAGGCGCGGACTATCGTGTCGAGAACGGACGCTATCGTTTTGCGCGCATTTACAATGGCGAGAACTGGAACCCGAATTTGCGCGCGCCGCTTACGCAGCCGGGAGTAAACGTGAAAGTGGGCGAGTATTTGCTTTCGGTTAACGGTCGTGAAGTGCGTTCGAGCGACAGTGTCTATTCGTTCTTCGAAGAGACAGCGGGCAAGTCGGTTGTGATTCGCGTTGGTCCGAATCCTGATGGAACAAACTCGCGTCAGGTGACAGTTGTTCCGGTTGATGGTGAAAATGGTCTGCGAAACCTCGCCTGGATCGAAGGCAACCGTCGCAAGGTTGAAGCACTAAGCTCTGGACGCGTGGCGTATGTTTATCTGCCCGATACAGGGCTCGGCGGCTACACCAATTTCAACCGTTACTACTTCTCGCAGATCAACAAAGAGGGTGCGGTGATCGATGAGCGATTCAACGGCGGCGGCACGGCGGCCGATTACATCATCGATTACATGCGTCGCCCGCTGATGAATATGTGGACCACACGAGAAGGGAAGGACTTCACGACGCCAGTGGGATCGATTTATGGTCCAAAGGCGATGATCATCAATGAGTTCGCCGGCAGCGGTGGCGATTTGATGCCGTGGCTTTTCCGCAAAGCGAACGTTGGACCACTGGTCGGCAAGCGCACGTGGGGTGGACTCGTGGGCATTTACGACTATCCACAGTTGATGGATGGTGGTGGCGTGACGGCTCCGCGCGTTGCGTTTTACAACCTTAATGGTGAGTGGGAAGTGGAGAATTACGGGACGCCGCCGGATATCGAAGTGGAGCTCGATCCGCAGGCGTGGCGTGCGGGTCACGATCCACAGCTCGAGAAGGCGGTGGAAGTCGTTATGGAAGCGCTCAAGAAGAATCCATTGCCGAAGCCGCGCAAGCCCGCGTACCCGAATTATCACAACGGACGCTCGACCACATCGGAAGGCGCTAAGGCTAAAGACATACGTAAGTCAGGGAATTAAACCGTACATAAATCTCTCTGCGTAACCTCTGCGTTCTCTGCGCCTCTGCGGTGAAAGGCGGACTCTCACCGCAGAGGCGCAGAGAACGCAGAGTTTGCGCAGAGGTGTGCTTTCTCGTTTGTGCTAAATATGGTCTTCCTTTTCGCAGCTACCATCTTCCTCAGTGCCCTCCTGTTGTTCTGGATTCAACTGGTCATGGCGAAGATGCTTTTGCCGCGGCTCGGTGGGACGCCGGCGGTGTGGAACACCTGCATGCTCTTTTTTCAGGTGTTGTTGTTGGCTGGATATTCCTATGTGCTGGCTATAACTACGCGCATAGGATTTCGCAAGCAGGTAGTTCTGCACATCGTTGTCCTTCTTCTCTCGTGTCTTTACCTACCGCTTTCGTTCGCTCGCAACCTTGGTTCTCTATCAGACGCAGGCAATCCGGCGCTATCGCTCTTCATTTACCTGCTCGGCGCGATAGGATTGCCGATGTTTGTTATCTCAACTACCAGCCCGTTGTTGCAGAAGTGGTTCACACGTACGGGTGCAAGCGATCCTTACTTCCTGTTTGCTGTCAGTAACGGCGGCAGTCTCCTGGCGTTAATCAGCTATCCGTTATTCCTTGAGCCTGTTTTTACACTCTCTCGTCAGAACCAACTCTGGGTTGTGATGTATATCGTGTTCCTGATGTTGAGTGCCGGCTGCATGCTCGTGCTCTGGAAAACTGACACGCTCAAAACAGAACCACTCAGCAAAATTGAACCAGTCAGAGTAGAACAAGTCAGGAAGAGGGGCTTGCCCCCGCTGTTAGGGGAACTCGGGCTCAAGCGCCTCTACTGGATCCTCCTGGCCTTCATCCCTTCCAGTCTCCTCTTTGGCGTCACCACTTACATCACCACCGAAATCGCCCCAACCCCTCTGCTATGGACCATCCCATTAGCCCTTTACCTCCTGACCTTCATCCTCGCATTCGCAGGCAAGAGATTATTGCCGGAACAAGTCGCCAGCAACGCGCTCGCCGGCTTAGCACTCCTACTCACTCTGACACTCGCAGCAAAAGCAACCGAACCGACCTCAGCCATCGTGCTATTGCACCTGTGTTTCCTCTTCATTGCCGGAATGGTATGTCACAACAAACTGGCCAGTGATAGACCAGACGCCTCACGCCTGCCTGAGTTCTACTTGTGCGTCGCCATCGGAGGCATGCTCGGCGGGCTCTTCAACACCTTAATCGCTCCGACGATATTCAACACGATCATTGAATATCCCCTCGTGCTTGTGCTCGCCTGCCTGATCCGCCAACGCGATTCAGCAGTCGATCGTTTCGATCTTATCTGGCCGGCCTGCATAGGTCTGCTCACGATCGGACTGGCGCTTCTAGTTACGCAGTATGACGTCAGCACAGTGCTCGGTGTGGCTATCGTTTTTGGAATTCCGCTGGTCCTCATCAACCACCATTTCCGGACTCGGCCAGTACGGTTTGCCCTGGCTATCGGCGCGGTCATGATCGGCAGCGTGGTCTACGCCGAAACTCAAAACCGCACGTTGCACGATCAGCGCAATTTCTTTGGGACGTTAAGTGTGAGGTTCGATCCGGCCAGTGCGACTCGCACGCTTTATCACGGCAATACGATACACGGCCGCCAGTTCAGCGATCCGAATCACGAATGCGAACCGCTTTCATACTTTCATCGCGATGGACCACTCGGACAGATCTTCAACGCCTTCAACTCCAATGCTGCGTCGCGCAATGTCGCGATTGTCGGGCTCGGAACCGGGTCGATGGCGAGCTACGCACTTCCGGATCAGGATTGGACTTTCTACGAGATCAATCCCGCAGTTATAAGCATTGCGCAGACGCCGGAGTATTTTACTTACCTGCAGAAATGCGCCGCTGCTCCGGTCAAAATAGTTTTAGGTGATGCGCGTCTCCAGTTGCAGAACGCGCCAGACCAGCATTACGGCCTGGTTGTTCTCGATGCATTTAACTCCGATGCGATTCCGATTCACCTCATGACGCAGGAAGCGATTGCACTCTACACGTCGAAGCTGGCGAATGGTGGAATGCTGGCGTTTCACATCTCGAACCGCAGCCTGAGGCTCGACACTGTGCTTGCAGATCTGGCGCGACGATTAAATGCGAGTAGCATGCGGTTCGTCGACGGCGAATACAATCCGGTAACAGGTAAAGATCCTTCCGAGTGGTTAGTGATGGCGCGCTCCTCACCCGCGTTTGATACCCTCGCCCAAAACCCGCGCTGGCGCCGCATTGAAGGCCGATCAGAATCGCACGCATGGACAGACGACTTCTCAAACATCCTTAGCGTCTTCCGCTGGTATTGAGCCGCAGCACCAAGCGGATCTTTCAGAGCGCCAAAGGGGCGGAATATATCTAAGCGCCAAAGGCGCGGAATATAATAGCCAGGGGCAAGCGCGAAGCGCGTCGCCCCTGGTAAAAAACGATAAATCGTTTCAGCCCTGAAAGGGCGAAATTGCGCGACAGTATCTCGGCCTTTCAGGCCTCGATTTGTTTTGTTCTTGCTTACCAGGGGCGACGCGCTTCGCGCTTGCCCCTGGCTGTCATATTTCGCGCCTTTGGCGCTTTGGTATCGCGCCTTTGGCGCTTTGGTATCGCGTGTACGGTGCTTTGATTGGCTGAGGAATTAGCTGTCACAATCTGCGTTTGCAAGGTGTTTTCCTAATGAACCACTCTCACTGACGAACGGAGAAACAATATGACGAGCGTATCGCAGGACCTGCGCTATAGCCTTCGCCTGCTGCTAAAGCACAAGGGGTTTACGGTCGTAGCGGCGCTGACACTCGCCCTCGGCATCGGTGTCAATACCGCGATGTTCAGCGTGCTCAATACGTTTCTGTTCGGCTCGTTGCCCTACCCACACTCCGAACAGTTGATAAGAGTTTGGCGCACGTCTCCACACTCCCAAACCTGGCCGCATTCAGCCGCAAACTTCTTCGACCAGCACGACCAGAACACCGTCTTCGAAAAGATGGCGGCCTACACCTACACCAGTCGTAACCTCACCGTTCAGGGCCAAACGGCGGAACGTCTGCTAAGTCTCGCAGCTACCGCCGACTTCTTTCCGATGCTGGGTGTGGCGCCGGCGCACGGTCGTGTATTCAAACCCGAAGAGTTCGAACCCGGCGCTGATAACGTCATCGTCCTCACCGATCGCCTCTGGGCACGCCGTTTCGGAAGCGACCCAAACGTCGTCGGACAAAAGATTCAACTCGATGGTAAGACAGTGGAGATCGTCGGCGTAATGCCCCCGGGTTTTGAACACACGATCCTCTGGGGACGGATCGACATCTGGCAGCCACTCAGCTTTGCTCCCGATCGCAAGACAAACCGCGGCAACAACTATCTCTCTTCTTTTGGTCGACTCAAGCCCGGCGTCTCGATTCAACAGGCGGAGCAAAGCATGGTTGCTCTCGCCGGCAACATCGCGAAGCAGAACTCGTCCAACAGCGGCGAGAGCGTGCGACTCGAGCCGCTCCAGCGCTCGACGTCTGACAGCATCGGCAGGACGGTCATGTGGTTCACGTTCGGATTGTCAGCATTTGTTTTGCTGATCGCGTGCGCGAATCTGGCGAACCTGCAACTCGCTCGCACAACGGCACGCTCGCGCGAGCTGGCTGTTCGCGCTGCACTCGGTGCCGGTCGTTGGCGACTGCTGCGACAATCGCTTACCGAGAGCATCCTCGTAGCCGTGATCGGTGGAGTTGTCAGTCTCGTGGTTGCACTTGTCGCCGTTCGCTTCATCAGTACTCGTCTTTTCGCTGACTTGCCGGGCGCGACTGTACAGCTCGATTACAAAGTGTTCGGCTTCGCACTGCTGTGCTCACTCCTTACAGGTGTTCTGTTCGGGACAGTTCCTGCGTGGCTGGCATCGCGGGCCGATGTGAACCTCGCGCTGCGTGAGAACGCGCGCGGATCTACCGCCGGACGATCGCAGAACCGCTTGCGCTACACGCTGATCATCGGTGAAGTAGCGTTTGCGATGATATTACTCGCGGCGGCCGGGTTATTCCTGCGTGGCTTGCAGCGCTTCATCAATTCAGATCCGGGCTGGCGCGTCGACGGACTGTTGCTGGCCCACATGACTCTTCGCGGAGACAAATATAAAGACGACAAGCAACGACTTGTTTTCCTGAGCGAGCTGGAAAATCGTCTTCGCGCGCTGCCGGGTGTGGAGCACGCGGCGCTTGGAGGATCGCTTCCGGTATTTGGTTTCGACAGCAGTAGCTCGTTTCTGGTTGAAGGTCGACCCGAGCCTCCGCCGGACAAGTATCCGGAAATGTTTTTCGAAACGGTGAGTAACGACTATTTCGAAACTCTCGGCGCGCGTTTGCTACAGGGCCGTACTTTCAACGCAGCGGACACGACTGATCACCCGAACGTCGTGATCATCAATGAAACGACGGCGCGTACCTTCTGGCCGGGTGAGAATCCCATCGGAAAGCGCATCAGTAACACTGCTCAAAAGAGGGAGTACTACGAGATCGTCGGCGTAGTTAATGACCTCGCGTTTCCCGGCAGCCTGGGAGAACCGTACACACGATTTGAGGCGTTTGTGCCTGCGACGCAAACTTCTCCTTCGTATCTCATCATCATGCTGCGAACCTCGGGAAATCCGGACGCGCTCGGTAACAGTCTGCGCAACGCGATTGCCGGGTTAGATCCGGACTTGCCGGTTTACCGAATTCGTTCGGCACGTGCTGCGGTCGATCAGGGTCTCGGGAATATCTCGCTGTTGGGAGGCCTGCTCGGTGCGTTCGCGACAGTTGGTCTGATCCTCGCGGCAATCGGAATTTACGGTGTTGTGTCATACACGGTGGTCCAACGTACAAGCGAGCTCGGCATTCGCATGGCGCTCGGTGCACAAACGCGCGACGTGCTGTGGCTCGTGCTAGGCAAATGCGCGCTCCTGATTCTGATTGGAGCGTTGTTTGGGCTTGCGGGTGCGTACGGCGTGTCGAAACTATTGATCGCGTTCATTCCGTCGCTGCCGACACGCGATCCAATGATCGTCGCATTAACTGGTATGGCGCTCGGTGTGGTGGCGCTTGTGGCTTGTTACATTCCCGCGCGCCGGGCAACGCGAGTCGATCCACTTGTGGCACTAAGATCGGAGTAAACGTTCAAGCCGCAGATCTTCGCGCGAGCCAAACAATTCCGATCGCCGCTCCGAGTGCTTCAGAGATCGCGAGCAGGTAAGACGTGGCCTGAAACATCTGTGACCATAAAGCGGGCTGCATGTGGGCGACATGAGCAACGTGGTCTATCGTGTCGGCGGTGAAGTGGTAATAGACGCCGAAAACAAACGATCCGAGCATCGAAGCTGCCAGCAGCAGCATCCCGGCTGTTTCGAGCTTTAGAAGCATGAAGCCCGCTATGATCGGCGCGACGATGATGACCGGGACGATGAAGGCCAACTGCGCCTGCGTCGCTGGCACCGGCAGCACCTGGTGTGCGATCGAATGCAGAACGACGATCACCGAGTGAAATGCAACCACAGCTAAAGCTGTCAGTGTCAGGGTGCGCTTCATCGCTAAAAGTGGTTTACGAGATCTGCAATTCGTTCGACATATAGATCGGGATTGGCAGTTAAGACGCGTGCGCTACTCGGATAATCGCTGCGCACTCCGATCGTCATCACGTTTCCTCTACGGCCCATCTCGATATCTTCGGGTGCATCGCCCACGTAAGCGCATTGAGACGAATCGACATTCAGATCTCGGATCGCGCGCACTAATCCTTCCGGGTGAGGCTTCTTATCCGTGATGTCTTCGTTGCAGACGATTACTGCGAATGCGTCTTTCAAGACTGACTGTTGGACCTCGCGGCACACACGGCTTCTGCTACCACTCGTGACAACAGCAAGCTGATATCCTTTAGTGCGCAGGGCAAGCAGCGTCTCACCCACTCCTTCAATCAACGACGCAGACTGTTCGCCATAATGTTGAAGCCATGATTCATCAGCGACTTCCCAAAGCTCTTTTGGCAATCCTAAGGCTTCGTAAGTGCAATACCAGTTTGGCGAATACGTTGCTTCATAAACAGTATGTACAAACGGAAAGCCCAATTCACTGAACGTCTTTTCAAAAGCAACGAGTCCGAGTTGCGCTGAGTCGACAAGCGTGCCGTCCCAATCGAAGATAAGAGTTGTGATGTGAACCGGTTCAATCATATATTCCTGACGTGCGTCCGTAAATTTTCCTTGACAGCATACAATGAAGACAAAAATCACTCACATTCTAACCGCGTGCCTGCTGTTAACGCTCAGCAGTTTTAATGTTTTTGCGCAAGCGAAGGGGAAACAGCAGGTGGTTGAAGTTCCTTTTGACCTTTACCGGAATGAAATCATTCTTCAAGTGAAGGTGAACGGAAAAGGTCCTTTGAACATGATGCTGGACACCGGCACTGATCCATCTGCGATTGATCTGGCCACTGCGAGGGAATTAGGTCTGAAACTTGATTCTACAGGAAGCCGGGCGACAGGCGGGGGCACGGGGGTGAATTTTGCGTACGGAACGAAGTTATCCACAGTTGAATTTGGCGGTATCGCTGCTGCAAATATCGAGGCAGCGGCGATCGATCTTACAAAAGTGTCCGAGCGTTTAGGGAAACCGTTACATGGAGTACTCGGGCATAGTCTGCTGCACGGCCGCATCGTACAGATTGACTATCCGAATCATTTGGTACGCTTTTATTCACAGCCGCTCTTCTCTAAAGCAGCCAGACAATCGAACAACTCGAAGCGCACGACGTTGCCTTTTCGGTACAACGACAATGTCTTGATTGATGAGGTGCTTTTGAATGGCAAGAAGGTGGTAGCGAATTTAGACACCGGCTCGAACGGAGGTTTCGATCTGACACCGTCCGCAGTTTCGTATTTAGGATTGGAAGAGGAATGGAACCGCGCGCGAGTGAGCACGGACGTTGGCTATAACGGCGTGTCTGAAAACAGGGAAGGCAAGATCAGCAATGTAACGATCGGCGGTATCTCGATTGATGGACCGGCCGTAAGATTTTTTGCCGCAGGCACCGGACGCGACAAGCGGCCCTGGGGTGTGAACATCGGCAACGCGTTTCTCAAAGACTTCGTTTTGACGATCGATTACCGGAGCAAGCTAATCACGCTGGAACGCAATTGAGATCTTCATTCAAGGTTGAGGCAAAGAGGCCTCAAAGTCGGAACGGAGCGCCAACGGCGCGGAATATGACAGCCAGGGCAAGCGCGCAGCGAAGCGGAGCGCGTCGCCCCTGGTAACAGCAATCAAAACGTTCCAGCTCTGAAAGGGCGTAATCCCTGCATATTTCGGCCTTTCAGGCCTTTGATCTTGAGTGCTCGTGGTAAACCCAGGGCGACGCGCTGCGCGCTTGCCCTGGGCTTTTATATATCGCGCCGTTGGCGCTGCCTCCGACTTTTGAGGCAAAGCCAGGCAAACAGATAGAGGCTCGTGATCTGACGAGCCTCTTTTCTTATCTGACTTGCGTCTCCGTTGCTTACGGCCGGACCTGGACGTTGCCCGATTCGATTGGTATCTGCGGGAAGTCGTCAGCACCAATGAACTGGCAGGCACTTGGCTCGACTACGTTGTCGAAGAAGATTTCGCTGATCGTATCGTTGCCGGCGCCTGGTTCGCCGTTGTCGAAAACGGTGAAGAAGGCGGCGTCAAACTCATCGTTGAAAACCGGATCACTTGTCTTCCTGACTGAGCCGCCGAAGCTGGCGCGGTTTCCGACAATCTGCAGACACGTGATGTCGAAGTGGGCATCGTACTTCGGATCAAAAGACGGATTGTGAATTATCGCGCTTCCCGAAACACTCCCGTCTGAATTGATCCTCGCATTGAAGGAAAACTGTCTTCTGACCGTCTTACCCTTCGTGTTCTGGAGCAGTATAGTTCCATGGCCCGAGGCCGATGTTGTTGCCGCGGCGGCCGAGGTCGACCGCAGCATAAAGGTGGCAGCGAGGGCTGTAATTAACAACCCGGCTAGAAGAAAGATCTTGCTACGTTTCATGGTTGTCTCCTTGATCTAAATGGGCGTCCTAGTGTGAGAAAGAGAAAGGATAGGAGTGATCAAAGGGCGTTGTGACCATACCCACCCACCTCTCGCGCGGTGCATCACACCGTCACGATCGTGTGTCATTCCGTGTTTAGAGCGGCGACAATCTACTAGAGTCGAAATTGGCTGTCAACGTAAAGTGGGCCGGTGAAAATTGTGAAGCTATTCGACCGAATAGTCGCGTCCTCGCAAACAGCAACCTTTCAGGTACAACTGTAGGGGCGGCCCTCTGTGGCCGCCCCAGCGTTTGCCACATTGTGTTTCCAGGCAGCGGCGGCCACGGAGGGCCGCCCCTACAGTTGTCTCGTCAAGGATCAAATTCTCGTTACTGATACACCTTGAAGATGTTTGAGAACGCCCAGTTGCTCTGCGCAATTCCGCTGCAAACAGGAGACGCGAAGCCCTGCCCGGCGCAACTGCCGTTGTCGCGTGCTACGGACCACATCGAGAGCCGGGTGATGTAGCTGTTTGCGTTCGCGAAGTTCAACAGCGATTGCGCGTCGCTCAATTGAAAGATCTCGGTGTTGACGTCGTTGATTCCAATCATCGGTGTTACGCCGATGGTTGCACTCAGGCCGGCGGCCACTACCTGATTATGCGTGTTGGTCGCGGCTTGTTGCGCGCTGAGTCCCATCTGGCCGCCATTATCGTTGGCCGAACCGTAGTCCATGGCCATGATGTTTACGACGTTCAGGTTGAGCCCCGCGGCTTTCACGCTGTTGAGAATATTCACACCGCTTGCGACGAGTCCCGTCGGCAGAACCGGTAACGTGTAGGAGATCACGAGTCCCGGATTCGCGTTCTTTAGTCCAACCAGCGCCTGGTTGCGACGAGTGATCGACGCCGAATCAGTAGTCGCGCCACCCTCTATATCGAAGTCGAGTCGTACCGGTGTACTCGAGTTGACGCTGTATTTGTTGAGCACCGACTGGTAAGCAGCCTGTAGACTCGACACGGTCGTACATCCCAGCGCCAGCTCAGTCCCTGAAGCGCCGCCGAACGAGATGATCACATCGCCACCCGCAGAACGTACGCCCTGGACGAGGGACAGTATGGTAGTGCCATTGGGCAGCGTGTCGTTCGCGACCGTAGCTCCGACACCGCCCCACGTAGGCGTGCAGCCACCATTACCAACCACGAACCCAAGCGTAAAGACCTTGATTCCCGATTGCTGCTGAATCGTCAGGAGCTGCCAATCGGCAGTCAGACCCATGTCCACATAAGGCGCAAACACTTTTGCACCCGGAGGCGGCGGTGGTGGACCATTCAGCGTGGTCACATTGATCGCCGAGCTCTGTGCGGAACTTCCCGCAGCATCTGTGGCTGCAACTCTGAAGCTATAAGTGGTCAGAGGAGACAAGCCGCTGACTGTCATGTTAGGACTGCTCGTAGTGCCAACCGCAACACCGTTTCTAAAGACTGTGTAGCCGGTTAACGTGCAGTTGACGGCGACTGTCGAAGCGGTCCAACTCAGGTTTGTGCTGTTACTGGTTGTTCCAGAGGCTTGTAGTCCGGTAGGCACGCTGGGAACTGTCGTGCACGCGCTGCAGGTGCCGATGATGGTCCACGGCTGACCGCTGCCTGGTCCACCGTTGTTAGTAGAAGGGTTCTGGCCCTGTGTCCAGAAGTTAGCCTGATAGTTCACGCCGTTAAGACTGGCCGTCATTCCGGCGGTGTAAACACTGGTAGAGTTCCAGGTCGCCGCGCACGAGCCGCCGCCACCACCACCTCCCGATCCACTACACGGCCCATTGCTGGTCCATGGCTGACCACTGCCCGGTCCACCGTTGTTTGTGGCGGGGTTTTGGTTTTGCGTCCAGAAGTTTGCCGTGTAGTTGATTCCGTTAAGGCTCGCCGTCATGCCGGCCGTATAGACCGACGTAGAGTTCCACGGCGAAGCGCAAGTCTGTGCAGCGCCCACGCGCGCCGTGCACAGCAACAAAACAAAGAGTCCGAGACCAGATAGGATGCTGCGAGTTGAAATCATAAAACGCTCCTTGATGTTAGGAGTTGCTTGGACGGGGGAAGTGAAGTGTCTTAAATGTTGGGAGGGCAAACTAGACTGGGATGATTAACTTTTATGCCTAATAAAAGCGGTTGTCAATAGACAGAAACTCAATCCGGCGGCTTGCGATTCAACACGTCTCTGACTTTTCTCGTGAGTCCAATCCAGGTAAACGGCTTTTGAAGAAATTCGACGCTTGCATCCAGCACTCCGTGCTGAACGATTGCCTCATCGGTGTAGCCCGACATGAATAGGACCCGTATTCCCCTTCGTAATTCAACCAGCCTGTCCGCGACTTCTTTCCCGCTGATCTCCGGCATCACTACATCTGTAAGGAGCAGATCGATTGGGCCAGGATATGCGCGGCACACGCGGATCGCTTCTTCGCCGCCTTTCGCATCGAGCACGTTGTAACCAGCCTGCATCAGGATCTTCTTCGTCAGTCCACGCACAACCTCTTCATCTTCGATCAACAGAATCGTCTCTGATCCTCGCAGTACAGTAGTTTCCTGCTTCTCCACCGTGACAGCGGTGGCGTCGTCGATGCGCGGCAAGTAGACCTTGAACACCGTTCCCATGCCCGGCTCGCTATAGACCCAAATGTTGCCGCCGCTCTGTTTCACAATTCCGTACACAGTGGATAAGCCAAGTCCGGTTCCTTTACCGGTCTCTTTGGTGGTAAAGAAAGGTTCGAAGATTCTTTGCTGGGTCTCCTGGTCCATGCCGCTTCCGGTGTCACTAACCGAGAGCATGACGTACGCTCCCGGCTTAACCGAAACGTGCTTCAACACAGCCCGCTCATCAAGAGTCGTGTTTGCCGTTTCAATGGTCACTCTGCCGCCGCGAGGCATCGCATCACGTGCATTGACGACGAGGTTCACGATTATCTGTTCGACCTGACAAGGATCAGCTTTGACACTACCCAGATCGGGTTCCAGGCGCGTGGCGAGTCTGACGTCTTCACCAATCAGACGCGTCAACATCTTCTGCATGTCTTTTACGACGTCATTTAAATCAAGCACCTTCGGCTCCAGAATTTGCTTGCGACTGAAAGCAAGCAGTTGGCGAACCAGTGAGGCCGCTCGTTCGGCCGCCTTCTTGGTCTCTTCGAGATTGCGGCGAATGGAGTTTTCCATGCCAACTCGTCTGAGTGATAAATCGGTGTAGCCGATAATGGCGGTCAGCATGTTGTTGAAGTCGTGGGCCACACCGCCGGCGAGTTGTCCGATAGCTTCGAGTTTTTGCGATTGCTGAAGTTGAATCTGGCTGGCGCGAAGCTCCGCCTCGGCACGCTTGCGTTCCGTGATATCTCTGGCGCTGCCCTGTACCGCGACCGGCACGCCATTTTCATAGACCAGGCGGCTGCTCACTTCTATCGGAACACGGCTGCCGTCTTTTCTGATAGCTTCGATTTCATAGATGGTCAGCGAATGGTCAGCGAGCTTTCTCTTTAGCCTCGTGTGAATCTCGTCGAGATACTTGCGTGGCACAACATCCGAGATTCGTAGTTGCAGTATTTCGTCAAGGGTATAACCAATCAGCTCTTCGCCCGCTTTGTTAACCATGATGTAGCGGCCGTTGAGATCGTGGACGTAAATTGCGTCCTTCGCGTTCTCGAAATACTCGCGATATCGTTCTTCGCTCTGACTGAGGGCTATAGGTGAAGTGTCCATAAACTGCTCAATATAAGTGACGACAGGTTTATGGAGTATCAGGGGAGGTCTGAATGATTTGTCGGTGTTTGTCCTACAAAAAATTAGCCACAAAAGGCACAAAAAGCACAAAAACCAATCCTTGTTCTGTGCCTTTTGTGCTTTTTGTGGCCAATTACACCAAGCCGTTGCGGATGGCGTAATGCGTTAACTCTGCGTTGGTTCTCATCTCCATCTTATCGAGGACGCGACGTCGATAAGTGCTGATCGTCTTGTTGCTGAGCGACAGCTTCTCTGCGATTTCTGTGACGGTCTGGCCGGAAGCGATCGAGCACATCACTTCGAATTCACGATTCGAGAGACTTTCGTGAGGGACTTTGGGCTGCGAAAGCTGAAGCACCATCTTTTCCGCCAGGGATGGACCAACGTACTGGCCGCCCTGGATTATTTTCAAAATCGCCCGGCGTAACTCTTCTCCGGAGCTGGCCTTGTTGAGGTAACCCGAAGCGCCTGCCTTAAAGGCCCGCACTGCATACTGCTCTTCCGCATGCATGCTGAGTATCAAAACAGGCATGCGGGGCCGAAGCTGCTTCAGCTCGACCAGCACCTCCAGACCGCTGCGACCACCCAGAGAAATATCGAGCACGGCAATATCCCAGGGCTGTTGGCGAACGAGAGCCAGAGCCTCTGCGCCGGAACGGGCCTCACCGAACGTCGCAGTCTCCTTTGTGAACATGTCTTTGATGCCGCGGCGCACCACTTCATGATCGTCGATTGTGAGAATCTTCAGCATCGTTCTACACGCCGAGTGGGACGCGCACGACGACAGTAGTGCCGGCGCCTTCTCTCCCACTGATGCGCACTTCGCCGCCGACCAGTAGCGCCCGCTCTTTCATTCCCAACAACCCGAGTGACTGGGAGTTCTTTCTTTGACTCTCGGTAATACCCTGGCCATCATCCTTAACTTCCAATTCAAAATACTGTTTGCTGCGCCTGAGCTTGACATAAAGATTCGCCGCACGCGCATGGCGCAAGACGTTGGTGAGTATTTCCTGCAAGATGCGAAAAACCGCGGTTGCCCTTTCACGACTCAGCTCGACCTCGCTGGCATTGTTTGTCAAGTGACACTTGAGACCGGAGCGTAACTGAAACTGTTCCACCTGCCATTCAATCGCGGCAACGAGGCCTAAATCGTCCAGCACACCCGGCCGAAGTTCCGAAGCGATTCGCCGCACGGTGCTTATAGTTGTCTCGATCAGGCCCGTCATACTGCTGATGCGTTCTCGGATAGCGGGAAGATCTGAATCATCGCCCGAGCTATTCAGTGCGTTGTCTATTTTTTCGAGGTCCCACTTCAAACCCGTCAGGATACCGCCGAGCTCGTCGTGTATCTCACGTGCGATGCGTGTCCCTTCCTCTTCGCGTGTCGAGCGGATCCGGGCCGACAGCGCTCGCAGTGCCTCTTCGGCGTGCTTGCGTTCGGTGATGTCGTTAGCGACCCAGAGATAGCAGGGCTCGCCGTCGAGATCGAACATCACCGCCGAAGTATTGGCTATCACTTCGCGACCACTTTTTGAATGAAACCGAACCTCCAGATCCACAGTGTGTTTTTGGGACTTCAGTACCTGGCGCATCTTTTCGACCACGCCATCAGCCATCAATGATGCATACTTAAAAATAGATTGGTTAATAATATCGTCACGCGAGAATCCGGTTTCCTTTATCCAGGTGTCGTTAACTTCTAAAACGATTCCATCTCTGATTCGCAGTATCCCCATACGAAAAGGACTCAGGTGAAAGATTTTGACAAACCGCTCTTCCGAAGCGCGCAGTGCTTCCTCGGCTCGCTTTCGCGCCGTTATGACCTGGGTAAACAGGATTAGTCCGCCGATTTCACCATCAACATTACGCCAGGGCAGACTTTCCCATTGCATCCAACCCGTGCTGCCATCGGAACTGATATAGGAATCTTCATCACATCGTTCGACTGCGCCCGCGAGGATCCGGCGATGAGCTGCACGCCAGCGCTCGGGAAGGTCAGGGAACACGTCATAGTGCGACTTGCCGATGAGGTCCTGTCCTTCGAGATCATAGTCGGTGAGAAAACGATCACTGACCTGAAGGTAACGCATGTCAGTGTCAAACATTGCGATGGCAGCCGGTGTGTGTTTGATAAACAACCGAAGCAAGGCTTCGTTGGTCTTCACGATCTCTTCGAAGCGTGCCTGTTCGTTAGTCAATGAAGGCTGTGCAGGAATCGAGGGAGCTCGTTTCATTTCCGTCTCCTCGTGGCATGAGGTTGAGGCACCTACTTGCATCAACTGTAGGGGTGGCCCTCCGTGGCCACCCGTGCGTGGAAACACAATGTGGCAAACGCACGGGTGGCCACGAGGGCCACCCCCTACAGTTCGATCCGAGACGCCCGATACAAGCTAGATCTTCGGCACGGTGATCCAGTCAACGGCGCTGCCGTTACGGCTGCTCTTTAAATCACGAATGCCGACCCTGATCTGGTAGAGACCCCCAGGCACGAGGGTGCTGAACTGGTAGATCGATCGCTTCTGTTTAGTCGCTCCGTTCGCGGTAGTCGAGCTCTTCGGAAAGATACGCAGTCGTCCGACAAAGCTGTTGATGGGTTTGCCTTTGTCGTCGTAAAAGATGCCACCGATATCCACATCAGCCGCGAGCTTTCCGTCAACGAGATCATACGTCAGTGCCGAATCGTCGATCGAGATCGTCGCGACTACGCTCGTGCCGATACCGGGCATTTGATTGAAGTGTAAGTCTACTCCAGTCGGGATCTCACTCTGCGAAACCGGGGCATCGATCACGATTCGCATGTCGTCGTCACGCGCTTTGATCGGATCCTTGTCGCGCTTTCTTTTCGTCGTCAGTAACGGCAGCGCCGCTGATTTGAAGTAGCTGGTACGCGCACGGACCTTGAGATCCGGCCGTCCGACAATACTGACGTCGATGTCTTTGAACTTACCCTTCTTCTGCTCGTCGTTGTCAGGTTTCCAGGCCAGCAGATAGTAACGCGACGTTTCGTCCATTACTTTTTCAACCCACTTGGACATCGGTTGATTTGTGTTACGGAACGCCTGGCCGCCAGTGTCTTTGGCGAGCGCATTGAGGCCGTCTTGCGAAGATGCAAGTTCTCCGATCCCCGCGCTAACGAGCATGCCGCCATGGTCCTGCGGCTTGTTGACATCGATCGAATCACCAACGATGCCGCGCGCATCGAGTGTGTAAATCACAACACCCGCACGACCAGCGGCGTCAGTAACTTTCTTAATCCTGTCGATGGCGCCGTATTTTTTATCGGTTAAGAAGAAGCCGTCGGAAATTACAAACACCAGCTTGCGTCCGGGCAACTGGGCCGCGCTGCGCATCAAGCCTTCGAGCAATCGCAGCGTGTCGTCTGTCGAGGGCGCCGACTCCTGCACGATCTGCTGGGCGCGATTCCTGATCTGTTGCCTGATTGACTGCGGCGACATCGAGCAGATCACCTGATTACCCGCCTTAAAACAGGCTTGCTTTTGCATCTCGATGACGTAGAAGGTCATCGCCGATTCGTCGCCTTCGCGGATTTTCATCGCGATGTACTCAGACATCGGTGGACTTCCCATGTCGGATTTATTGTTGCCGCGATAGTTCAAACGAGAGACAGCCAGACGCAATGCGTCTTTAGAGGCAGTGAACTGTTGTAGGAATCCGATTTGTCCGCTGGGCGAAGTGATCGCGACCATATCGTTCTCGCCCATGCCGCGATTGATGAACTCGAGCAACGATTTTCGTGTTCGTTCGATACTGTCGGGAGCGAGATGCAGATCGTCAACGAAGAAGATGACGGATCGCCGTTGTGCATTTGCTTTAGTGGGGTCGACTGGGCCTGGCTGATCGGTCTTCGCCTGCTCACGCTGCGTCGCCGTTCCCGATTTGATTGCCTCGAAGAAAGAGATCTCCCGTGGTGTGTTGTTGATCTTTAGCTGAAACTGTTCAGGTTTTAGACCTTCAACGAAGCGGCCATTCTTGTCGAAGACCATCACGTCGGTTTGTACCAGCGAGGTATCGAATTTGATGACGTCCTCAACCGCGCCGCGTGGTGGTGGTTCAGGTGGGTTTTGCTCGGGCTTTGTCTGGGCAGAGATCGTAGTAAACAGCAGGAGACAAATCGCTAGAGATAACAGGAAAAGTTTAAGGGTTGGCATAGGGTCGCCCTCGGTGCTGAATTCTTGGGCAGTCTAATGCCAGAGGGGGCGGAGATCAATGCTCTGAGGGGAACTTGTTATTGCAGAAGCAACTGTAGGGGTGGCCCTCCGTGGCCACCCGTGCGTGCGATATATGTTCCACGCACGGGTGGCCACGGAGGGCCACCCCTACAGTTGCTTCTTCGTGGCCCGATATAGGCGACGACGTGGAATTTAATCGGCTACTTCGCAGAAGACTTTGATTGCGCCGTTGGGGTTTGTCAGTTTTGCGAATAGTTCCTGGTAATTCTTAAGACCGCGGACGGGATGCGTCAGCAGGCGCGAGAGCCAGCCGGGGTACTCAGCTTCGGCCTGGGCCAGGTCCTTCACGCCCATCTCAAAATACTCGCGATTTGCATTCACCGTTCCGACCATTACTTTATTACCAAGCACAAATTCGAGATTGATCTTATCGGCCGGTACTGCGATTTTGCGATCGCCACCGGTCACACTCGACAACACGAGCACGCCATTCTTTCCGAGCGCTTGCATGCTGTCGAATACAACTGGCGAGAACCCCGTCGCTTCAAAGATGAGGTCAAACGGTCCGTACTTCTTCGCGCCTTCAAGTATCGAGAGCTCTTCCGTTGACTGGTACGTCGCGCCAATCGCCTCGATCAGATCCGAATTCAGATAAGGCTTCGGTGTCTTTCCAAACGTCGTCACCTGCAATCCCTTCAGCCGCAGCACGAGCGTCGCAAGCAAACCAATCGTGCCTGCACCCATCACTGCTGCTCGCTTCGGCTTCCAGACCCGCAGCCGCCGCTGAATCTCGTACGCTTGCGTAATTCCTTTCTCAACGACAGTCGTTGGCTCGAGCAGCACGCCGACTTCCTTCAATCCCTGAGGTATCTTGACGATGAACTCAGCATCGTCGACGTAGTACTCGCTCATGTAACCGTGACGCAGGTTGATGCCACGCTCGAAGTACGTGTCGTCAGTCGTCATGTCGTTCGTGCCGATCAGATCGTAAATACTCGAGCCCGGACGGCGTACAGTCGCGACAACGTAATCACCCGGCTTAACTTCAGTCACGTTTGGACCAACGGCTTCGACTTGGCCAAAACTCTCGTGACCGATGATCAGGAAATCGTATCCCGGAGGCGCCTCGCCATACTCGGCTGCGTTGATCTCTTTGTCAGTGCCGTCAACGCCGACGCGCAGTACGCGCACGAGCACGCCGCGTCCGTTCGCGATGTCGTTGACGGTTGGCGTTGAGAGTTCTGTCAGGTGAACTGTGTTGGGGGTTCCAGGTTTGACGGCGATTGCTTTCATGATGAGTCCTTATGAATCAAAACCACGGGCGGCCACGGAGGCCGCCCCTACAGTTGTTGCTAATCAGCGTGCAGAGATTGCGAGTTCTGATTGGAGTCCGAGGCGGGCGAGAGTTGATAAGACCCGATTAGGCTCACCCAGGTCGCTCCAGCCAACATCTCCGACTCTCAAGACCATCAGATCTTCCGGCCTGACTGCGAGCACCTGATGAGAGAAGTTCGAATCAGCTGTTTGTGAATAGAGCTTGGCGAGAGCTTTGTGCTCAGCCGCGGTTTCGAACGTCGGCGTGATTGCTGCGAACGCGGCGTACATCTTCGGCATGGCAGCTCGTGTCATCTTCAGTAATGCCTCGACACGTCCGACCATAACGAAGCTGTTCCAAAGGCAGCCGCGTTGCATAAGCGACGTGGTCAGACTCGCATTCGGTTTTTCCCAGAACTTTCTGACTCGCGTGATCGATCCTTTTGCGCTTGCCAGTATGGAATGGTGCGGTTCAATCCAGCCGTATTCCGTTTCCGGCGCGGTTGGAGTGATTCCCAGCAGCATCACGGTCTCAGGCTGGATCGCGACAGCATCAATGGCCACATCGATGTGCGACATGAATGCTTCGTCATCAGCGAAGAAGTGGTCTGAAGGGAACAGCGCTACGACTGCTTTCGGCGATCTCGTGGCGACACGCAGCAGGGCATAAAGAATCGCAGGCGCTGTTCCCTTGTTTACCGGTTGCTCGAGTAAGAGATGTGTTGAGATTTCGTTTGCGAGTGGCTCATAAAAGCGGCGATGCTTCTGCGTGACGACGACAAACGTGTGGTCGGGCTCGATTGATAATGCGACCCGTCGCCTGGTCTGGTCCAACAGCGTGCTGCCTCCGATGACCGGTACGAATTGCTTCGGACGATTGTCACCGGTGATGGCCCGCGTCATCGACTGCAAACGCGTCCCGTCTCCGCCTGCCAGGATGATTGCGAATTGGTTTCTCATGCCCAATAGTCGGGCCAGCGGAGGATTCCTTACACTGATATAGGTCCTATAGGACATACAGGACCTATAAATCGCGAGTCGGTGGCTACTATTTCTTCTTGCGGCTGACTTCGATGAGGCTGATATGGCCCAGGCTTCCATCGTCACGAACGACTCGTTCAACATTTCAACGCGTCCTCAAGTCTGTCAAGGTACAACTGTAGGGGCGGCCCTCCGTGGCCGCCCCTGCGTGGAAACACAATGTGGCAAACCTGGGGCGGCCACCGAGGGCCGCCCCGACAGTCGTGGCTTCACTCGCCACTCTGCTGCAGGAGTTTCGCCACCAATCCGGTCCAACCGGTTTGATGGCTTGCCCCAATGCCGGCGCCATTGTCGCCGTGAAAATACTCGTGAAAGGGAATCAAGTCACGCCAATTAGGATCAGTTTGAAACGTCTCGGATCCACCAAACACAGCCCGTCGCTGCTCTGCGTCTTTCAGGAAGATGCGTGACAGTCGCTTTGAGATCTCGCCCGCGACTTCCCACAGCGTCAGCATCTGACCCGACCCAACCGGACACTCAACTTTGAAATCGTCACCGAGGTAGTGATGAAACTTTTGCAGCGACTCGACCAGCAAATAATTCAACGGAAACCAGATTGGCCCACGCCAGTTTGAGTTGCCGCCAAACAATCCCGTGCTCGATTCAGCCGGCTCGTAGTCCACACGATGCTCCATGCCGTTTACCTGTAACACATAAGGAAGGTCCTTGTGATAGCGCGAGATCGCGCGCACGCCGTACGGTGAAAGAAACTCATTCTCGTCGAGCATGAAACGCAGCACGCTGCGCAACTTGTCCTGATCGACAATCGACATCAGACGCCGCTCGGCATTTCCAGGCGTGCGCATGCACGCAACGTGCTGCGTGAGATCGGGACGGTTGCTGATAAACCACTCCATCCGTCGTTTAAAATCCGGCAGACGATCGAGCAGCTCCGGTTCCAGCGTCTCGACAGCAAACAAAGGAATCAAACCGACCATCGAACGGACTTTCATCGGAAACGGTTTGCCCTGCGGCAAGTGCAGCACGTCGTAGAAGAACCCGTCCTGCTCGTCCCACAAACGGATCTCGTCGTCGCCGCGATTATTCATCGCATGCGCGATGTAGATAAAGTGCTCCCAAAACTTGCTCGCGACGTCTTCAAAACACGGATCTTCCTTCGCCAGCTCCATCGCGATCGCAAGCAGGTTCAGCGCGTACATCGCCATCCAACTGGTGCCGTCAGATTGAGCGATGTGTCCGCCCGTCGGCAGCGGCGCGCTGCGATCGAAAACACCGATGTTATCGAGACCGAGGAAGCCGCCCTGGAAGATGTTCATTCCCTCGGCGTCTTTGCGATTGACCCACCAGGTGAAATTCAGCAGCAGCTTCTGAAACACACGCTTCAGAAAAACCGTGTCGCCAACTCCGCGACGCTTCTTCTCGATCTTGTAAACACGCCACGCGGCCCACGCGTGCACCGGCGGATTCACATCGCCGAACGCCCACTCGTACGCGGGTAGTTGTCCGTTCGGATGCATGTACCACTCGCGTAGCATCAAAAGGAGCTGATCTTTCGCAAACTCGGAATCGACGAGCGCGAGCGGCACACAGTGAAATGCGAGATCCCACGCCGCATACCACGGATACTCCCACTTATCCGGCATCGAGATGACGTCGGCGTTGAAGAGATGTTTCCACTCGCGATTGCGGCCGTGCACACGTTCTTTCGGCGGCTTTGGCGTCGCCGGATCGCCGTCGAGCCACTGCTCGATCACGTAGTGATAGTACTGCTTGGACCAGAGCATGCCGGCGAACGCCTGGCGCATGACTGAGCGTGCATCGTCGGAAAGATCGTTCGGAATGATGGTTTGATAAAAGTCGTCAGCTTCGCGGATACGATCATTGAAGATCTCTTCAAAACCCGCGAAAGCATTCTCGTGTTCGTGATCAGTTAACCGCAAACGGACTGTTGCCGTCTCACCTGCCGCGATCGTGAGTTTGTAATTAGCCGACGCTTTCGTGCCTTTTTGTTCCGGATTGATTGCCTGCTGATTGCCGTGAACGATGTATTCGTTCACACCGTCTTTGACGTAGTGCGAACCGTTCGTGAAATTGAAGAGCCGCTGCGTGTTCGTGTCGTTCTCAGTGAAGAGCAGCTCAGGCGCGCCGTCACAATACAACCAGCGCTTGCCTAGATCGGCCTGGTTGAGCTCGACAACGCCATTGCCCGTGCGTCGCAGCCACGGCTTTGCGGTCCCGTTCTGGCTCCACGACCACGTATTGCGAAACCAGATCGTCGGCAGCAGGTTCAGCGAAGCCGTTTCAGCGCCGCGATTAGTGGCCGTGACACGTACGAGAATGTCGTCGACGTCAGCTTTCGCGTACTCGACAACCACGTCGAAGTAGCGATCGAACACGCCCGTGTCGATCAACTCAAACTCCGGCTCGAGTTTTCCGCGTCGCCGGTTTTCTTCAACCAACCGGCCGTAGGGAAACTCAGCTTGCGGATACTTGTACAAGTATTTCATGTACGAGTGCGTCGGAGTTGAGTCGAGATAGAAATAATATTCCTTGACGTCTTCACCGTGATTGCCCTCGTTGCCGGTTAGACCAAAGAGACGTTCTTTCAGAATCGGATCGCGGCCGTTCCAGAGCGCAAGCGCGAAGCAGATCTTCTGATGACGATCCGAGATTCCGGCAATGCCGTCTTCGTTCCAACGATAAGCACGTGAGCGCGCATGATCGTGCGGGAAGTAATCCCAGGCTGAGCCGTTCGTGCTGTAGTCTTCACGCACCGTGCCCCACGCACGCTCGCTGAGATATGGACCCCAACGCTTCCAGTGTTTGGTGCGCTGGCGCGCTTCGTCTAATCGTTGCTCTTCGGCAGTCATACAATCATTCCGGTAGTCGTTTTTGAAAATATTCTCGCCAACTGTCAGGCAAGGCTTCGGTCGCGATCGCACGTTGCAGTAGATCGACGTTTTCCTTATCGCTGCTATATAGTCGCGTGACGTCGACGACCCTTACACCGGAATTGTTTCTCTCGAGCAGCTCGATCTCGTCACCAGCTCCGACTTCACCTTCCTTCAGTACCGAGAAATAAAAACCGCTACGTTCACTCACGAGAAACCGCTTGATGATGTCGGCGCGGCCGAAGCGGATTCCGAGTTTGTAACAGGGCATTCGTGGTTGCGTTACCATCAGCTCTGCGGTGCCTGTGCGAAACCTGTCGCCGATGTGAACGTCGGTTTCGAGCAGGCCAGTCGTAGTAAAGTTCTCGCCGAAGATTCCCCAGGGCAGGTTCATTTCCGGCAGCTCTTGTTTCCAGAAGTCGTAGTGTTCGGACGGATAAAGATAGACGGCCTTGAATGGTCCACCGTGCACAGATAGATCCGACTGGCGGTCGCCGTCGAGATTCATTGTTCGTAAAGCTACACGCCCGCTAACCGGCTCTTTAAAAATGCCGGTCGAAACAGGTTCACCATTCCGCAGTACCAGCCGCGGAAGACCAACGTTAAGTGAAATGATTCTCATGGAAGTAACTGTAGGGGCGGCCCTCCGTGGCCGCCCCTGCGTTGGAACACAATGTGACAAACCTGGGGTGGCCACGGAGGGCCACCCCTACAGTTGTCGCTAATCGTAATTCATCTTTCGATCAGTGCCATTACGTGACCATCGGGATCTCGCGCTAATAGGCCTTTACTAAATCCTAAACTCTTGTCAGTCAAGGCGACCACTCCCGGTGAAACAAACCGCGAGTTCTCAGCAAGCAGTCTCTTCGCGAACATATCGGCCGTGTTGACAATCAGCGTGGTCTGCCAGTGAAACAGATCCGACGCGCGCGCATCGGCAGGCGCAGGCCGCCCATCACGCGGCGCAAGGTACTCGAGAAATTCGATGCCTGGCCCCCCGCTGCCCGCCCGAAGACTCGTAATGCGTAACCTTGCGCCGAAGACGTTATTGAGATGTTCCTGCTCGGTGCCGTAGTTCTCACTCGTGCCCGCGATACTTAAACCAAGTGCGTCTCGATAAAACTTCAGACTCGCCTCAGTATCACTGACAACAATCGCCGTATGATCGATTCCCAGAAACAGCCTGTCTTGCTGCTGCCACTTCTGATCGCCTTTGCCGGCAGGAAACTGAAGAATTTCGAGCCAGTGCTTGTCAGGATCGCGAAAGTAAAACGCCTTGATGCCGCCCGCGTTTTTGTTCCAGTCGGGGAGACGCTGTGGACCGCTGGAAGCATGTTCGACCTTGTTTTGGCGCAGCAGTGCGTAAGCTTTGTCCATGTCGCTCGTGATGATCGCGATGTGCTGAAACCACCGATCGTTACTGCGTGAATCGATCGGGACAGGACGACCCTTCGGCGTGAGATACTCAGTCAATTCGATAAATTCATCACCGAGCCGCATTCGCACCACGCGCATCCGCAAACCAAACACACCCTGAAGCCGTTCGTAATCCTCGCCTGTTACTTCCACGTCCGAATCCTTCTCGAACGACAGGACTCGCGAATAGAAATCAACGGACGCATCCATGTCAGAAACTGTCATGCCAATTGCTCCGACCTGCTCGACGACTGCGACGTTCAGGAGGGGGACGCGCGTGCTGTTAAAGGCGCGCGCGTCCGTCGGCGGGTACTGAGCGAAGATGCTCAGCGCAAGCAGTAAGCCAAGAAGGATTCGTTTCATCTCATTCGCTCCAACAGGTGATCGCCGACGCGCAAGGCGTTAGCCATGATCGTCAGCGCCGGATTCACGGCGCCGCTCGACGGAAAGAAGCTCGCGTCAACAACGTAGAGATTGTCGAGCTCGTGTGCTTTGCAATTGCGGTCGAGTGCCGACGTTTTTGGATCGTTGCCAAAACGCACGGTGCCGTTCTGGTGGGCCACCGCCGCGAGTGGCAGACGCTGTCCCACGTAAAGATTTCGCGCAAACAGACCCTGGTGGCACTCGTGTCCGTGAACGTCGCAGTTCGTCTGTTTCATCGCTTTCTGTAGCTGCGCCTTCAGACGATCGTGACCCTCGACGTTGTTCAACTTGTAACTGACGCTGATCTGACCATCTCGATCGACAGTCACACGATTGTTTGGATCAGGCAAATCTTCAGAGGTTAACCAGAAGTCGAGCGAGTGTTTCGCCATCAAATCGAGTGACCAGCCCGGCGCGATCGCCGGCGCACCGGCTTTCAACGTGTCAGCATCGAGCTTGCCGACAAACGAGATGTGGCCCATCGGGTAATCCCAATCTCTCGAGCCGAGATAGAAATCGTTGATGGCGAGTGTCTTTTGAAAGACCGTGGGATTGGGACATTTCGAGAGGGCCATCAGGATTGAGTTGATGTGGCCCATGTAATGACGGCCGACGACGTCCGATCCGTTTGCGAGACCATTCGGATGACTGTCGTTAGCCGAGCGCAACAACAACGCAGACGAATTGACTGCGCCACACGAGACGACGACGATGTTGCCCGAATACTCCTCACGCACGCCGTTGCGGTTGACGATCACTTTGCTGACTTCGCGGGCGTTGCCGTTCGTTTCCAAACGCATGACCTTAGCGTTGGTGACGAGGGAAACGTTCGCGTATTCGAGAGCCGGGTCGACACAGATCGTCTGTGCATCCGACTTGGCGCCGATCAAACAAGGATGCCCGTCGCACGTATTGCAGCGAATGCACGGGCTCTTCCGCGCGTTCTTCTCGTCGATCCTGATTCCCAGCGGCACGTGAAAAGGCTTCAAACCTGCCCGTTCGAGATCGTCGTGCAGATGTTGAATGCGTTGTTCGTGACTGACTGCCGGATACCGGTAAGACGCGCTGGCCCATGGCTCCGTCGGATCTTCACCACGATTACCGTGTACCTGGTAAAGATGCTCGGCGGCGGTGTAATAAGGTTCGAGCTCGTCGTAACTGATGGGCCATGCAGGTGAGATGCCGCCGTGATGACGAATCTCACCGAAGTCTTCTTTTCGCAAGCGAAAGAGCGCCGCGCCGTAGAACTTCGTGTTGCCGCCGACGAAGTAATTGGTGTGCGGGTGTAGCTCTTTCCCGTCGCTGTCGCGCCACGCCTCTTTGGTGTTGTATTTACCTTCGAGATTTACGGCGCGTGTGCTCCAGTTGTCCTTTTCACGCGGGACGTAATCGCCGCGCTCGAGTAGAAGGATCTTTTTGCCCGAGGGCGCGAGTTTGTAGGCCAGCGTGCCGCCGCCCGCGCCCGTGCCGATGATGATTACGTCGTAGTGATTCATGATGACGCTCCGTCCCGGGGTTGGAGTTACTGCACGTTCATCGACTGCATTGAATCGTTCATCAACGGAGCCGTGCCGAAGTTCACACTGAACCGCTTGCACCAGATCGTGACGGCGCGATACTTCGCCAGGTCGGCATTCGCGGGCAGCTCATAGTTCTGATCGCCGATGTTGCCTTTCAGAGTTCCGAGATCGACGAATCCTGCTTTGGTAACTGCGTCGTTGTCTTTCGCGTCGGTTGCCGCGACGAGATAGACGTGCACGTCTGGACCATTGGACGTTGCGAAGTTTGTCAGTCGCAGTGTTTTCTTGCCGTCGGCGAGTTGAAACACCGTGGCCATGCCTTTGGTTTCGTGTGCGCCGCTATGAAACTGTCCCGCAGCCAATTGGTTGTTGGCAGCTGATGCGATTGGGAACTGTTCGTTCACTCTTTGATTTATGAAAAGCCGCTCGGGCCGGAATGCATACCACGCGCCCGCACCGGCAATGATCAGAGCGAGTAAAGTGACCTTCAATCTTTTCGACATACCTGAGATTCTCCTCTGTAAGATTTAGTAACCGATTGTTGGTCGCGCGGGCGGGCAAATCCTTACAGAGTGTTTTCAGGCAGGGGCGGCTTGTTGACCCGATAGTTTTAAAGAATTATCGTAAGGTCCAGTGAAAGTACGAGAACTCGTGAAGCTGGTTGAGAAGGACGGATGGTATTGGGTGCGAACAAAAGGCAGTCATCATCAATACAAACACCCGACAAAACCCGGACTTGTGACAATACCGGGCCGACCCGGCGACGATATGGCTATCGGTACCTCTAATAACATTCTCAAGCAGGCAGGACTGAAGCGATGAAGAAATACTTGATTATTGTCGAGAAAACGGAAACCGGTTATTCCGCATACTCCCCCGACGTACCCGGATGTGGTTCGACAGGGCAGACTAAAGAAGAAGTCGAGCGCAACATTCAGGAAGCGATTCAATTTCACATTGAAGGTCTGCGAGAAGAAGGCTACGCAGTTCCCGAACCCTCAACTTACTCTTCCTATATCGACGTCGCCGCATAATTCTATCAACCAGGTCTCTCACCGACGCACACAGCAGCGATGAAATTCGCTGCCTCACGTTTTGCGATTTCGTCGAAGTTTTCCAGCGTGGCTGACTCGTAAGTGAAAGGATGATTGCCGGAGAGAAGGCTGTCGAGCGCATCGTCGAGTTCGAGCCAGATAATGAAATCGCCCGCGTATTTAGTAGCGATACAGATCTTAAAAAGAGCGCGAACGCCATCCTGTGCGGTGATTTTATCGTCAATTATCTGCCGTGCGATCGCGCAGGCGTAAGCACGTATGGCCGTGTCGGAATCAGGCAGAGTCAGATTCAGCTCGGTGATCGCGCGAGCGAAGTAGTCTTCAGCTTCAAAAGTACTGACGAACCTGTCCAGGCCGGCGAGGATCCGCAGCGAACGAGAATCGTAGCCCTGCACCAGCATCTCTCCGGCCCAATCCACGTAGTCTCCTGAAGAGAGTTGCTGCAACGCTTTCTTCCCGAATATCGCCGTGAGCAGGTAGTTCATCCTGGCAAAAACACCAGCAGCGGATACGAGATGATGCATAAGACGGCAACCCACGTCCACTTGTTACCGAAGTTGAAGCCATATTTATTGATGAACAAAGCCGAGTCAGCCGGGTTGAAGTACAAAACGCCGTAGATACGTATCTTATCAACAGGTCTTTGACTCTTCATCTCTCCGTATTTCTCTTTTAATTTGCGCCTCACCATGAATAAGCGATAGCCGTAGAAGACCGCGACTGGAACCGAAAGCATTCCGGCTATAAACGTGATCAAGAAAGCTGGTCGCGAGAGAAAGTTGAAACGCTCGATGCTGAGAAAAAGAGTATCGAGTGAAGACGCGCTCATCTTAATAGCGACCAGAAAGCGGAGCCAATCCCATAGATGCGCATTAAGAGCGATGTACTGGTTGTGCAGTTGCGCATACTCATCAGCACCCTCGACTTTCGATTGGACCACGCCATATTTCGTCAGTAGACAAAGTACTTGTGTCGCGACTGCCAGTAACGGCATGCGGAAAACCGATAGCCAACTCTTTTCACCCCAGACCGCCACCTCGCCATTCAAGTGCATAAACAAAGGCACTCGCTGAGATATCGCGGGATAAAAATACAAGAGCACGAAGAAAGGCAGGATCGTGCAAATGACAACAAAGACTTCAAACGGAATGTTTGTGTACTTCCTCAATTGCGCGCGATTGTAACACTTTGACTTCCATGAAAACCCGTTACCTAAAACCTTGACGCGCCTTTGCCGCTAAAGCTACTCAAGCGTTCGCGATATCCCATTAACAACGGCGTCGATTATCTAGAGATCCAAGGCAGCGTGGGTATTAAGATGCCAGCGTTACTTGAGCATGCGAAGGCGGCGTGCCAGTCGCGTAAAGACTGAGGGCCGCCCCTACAGTTACTTCTCAGTAGATAGGCCGTGAACTTCATCGCCCCGATCCAGCCGAGTACAACGACCAGACCGTATCGAATCAGAAAGCCGCCCGCCTTCTCGAACGCATTCTTTCCAACAGAGATTGTTTCAACTTGTGCAACCATAAGATATCACCTCATTCAATTTGTGCCGTCCGAGACGCGCCGCCACGTCGTGATCTCGGTCATCCAGTTTTTGTTCTTGCGGCGCTCGAAAGAGGCTTTGAGATACGGAGTCATCTTGTGCTCCTCGAGCGCTTGCGGATCCGCTCGGTTCGAGAAAGACGCTCGCTCTTTCTCCAGCCTTCCACTTGACGATGCGATTGTTCGGAACGTCTGAGAAGAGCAGGTAATTGCCGCTGCGATTCCAGACAGGACCTTCGGCCCACGTGAAACCATCCGCGACCTTTTCCAGCTCCGCGTTCGCTGGAACGAGCTGGTCTAATCGTGGATCAAGCCGCACGATCGCAGGCGCTGATAATGATGCAACTGTCTCGGGTCGCACGCCGGTGATGTTGAGACGAATGCGATACAGACCCGAACGGGCGCAGAGATAGAGTGTCTTCCCGTCGGCGTCACCCCACGCGAAGTTATGCGCGTGCTTCGGTGTAATGATCGTGCCGAGGTGTTTGCCTTCAGGCGAGATCACCCACAAGCCGCCCGGAGCAGACACGTAGAGATTGCCCTTCTGATCGACTTTGATTCCGTCGAGACCATCCTCGCCAGGCGCGTTCGTGAAGTCGAAGAAGAGCTTTCCATTTTTCAAAGTGCCGTCCGGCTTCACTTCGTAGCGCATGATGGCCTTGTGCTTGTCGCCGATGTCGCTAACTGCTTCATCTTCCTTGCGCAGCTCCTGACCCGTTAACGAGCGCGGCCAGTTGCCAACGTACAAGTATTTCTCATCGGGCGAGAGTGCGATTCCGTTGGGTCCAGTGAAATCCTTGCTCACCAGTTGCAACGTTCCCTTATAAATTGAATAGACACCACTGAACGGAAGCTGCTTGCGCGCATCGTTGAAGAACTTCGGAAACCCAAACGGCGGATCGGTAAAGAAGAGTGTGCCGTCAGAGCGATAGACGAGATCGTTCGGACTGTTGAGCCGCTTGCCTTCGTAGCTGTCGGCCAGCACGGTTTGTTTGCCGTCAACTTCGTCTCGCACGACACGATGATTGCCATGTTGATTGATCGTCAGCCGGCTCTGTGGATCGAGCGTCAGCCCGTTTGAACCAGGCTGACCATACTCCGCGACGTCAGCGCCCGAATATCCACTCGGCGTGCGAAACACATCGAGCTTCCCATCCTGACTTCCATTCGGTGTGTACTTGTAAATGGTGTTGGCGTTCGGATCACTGAACAGCAAATAGCCGCCATCTTTATTGATCCAAACAGGACCTTCGGTGAACTTGAATCCTTCCGCGAGTTTGAACACCTTCGGGTTTGGCCCAACGATTTCATCCATGGCCGGATCGTTGCGCACGACCTCGACATTCACTTCGCTTGGCGTCAGCGATACCGGACCAAGCTCAGTTTTGTAGAATGCGAGCCGCGCGTAACGGATGTAGATAAAGTTCGTCGGCGGGTTGGACAGGGGACCATTGACGCCGAAGATCGCGAGCTGAATCTGTTGGCCGGGCTTCACGTTGCGACCCACAACTAGCTGGTTCTGCGCGTTCCAACCCGCGATCACCGATCCGCCGGATTGGCCCAACGCGTGCGACAGCTCGCCGTCAACCCAAACCTCGGCGTAGTCGTCGAGCGAAGTCTCGAACACTGCCGTCGTTCCAGACGGATCGAAGTCGCCGATGCGCTCGGGAATCGTCAACTTGATGCGATACCAGTTGAACCCCAGCCGGCCATTACCGCGTCGCTGATCGAGAGTCGTCGGGCTAATCACTTCCCACCGCGAGTCGTCGAAGTCAGCCCCGCCGGCGTGTGGCGTGTAGTCGTAAGTTTTGACTGGGGCACCGGTCGGCTGTTTATCTGGTCCAGGCCCGCGAAAGTCAGTCTCGAAGATCTTCGTATCGCTGTAGCGCCATTCGCCTTTAACTGCTTTCACGCCGTCGATTGAACCGAGGTCGATCGTCGCCTCGGGCTTGCCCGCCGGCACATTCGCCGAAGTCTTCGACGATGCAAGCGTCAGGTTCGAAGAGACCGCAATGTAAACCGACAGGACGAGGATAAGCAGTACTGCGATTCTGAGTGTTAGCTTTATTGTGTTCATGGCTTACCTCTTCAGTCCGCCTAGCGAACCTTAATCGTGTAATACAGGAACTCGCCGTTAACTTCTTTGAACCAGTGTGGGGTGTTACTCGGCACGATGATGACTTCGCCTTTGGACAACTGGCGCGTGATGCCGCCTTCTATTCGCGAGCCGCGCATTTCATTGGGCTCGGTGGCTTTTGCGTCGACGACCGTGCCGCCTGTCACGAATGTCGCATTACCTTGCATGACGTAGATGATGTCGGTGTCGAGGGCATGGATCTCAGCTAAGCCCGGCTTATCGCGACGGCTGGTGTGGACCATGTAATGCCGCTCACTACCGTCGAGCAGAACCGAGCCATTTGAAAATGACGTGCTCACTTGTTTTGCATCGAAGAAGAGCACGGGCGTGTTCGTCTCGCTGACCTTCACTTCCGAGAACACATTCGCGCCGGCAATTGCGAGCTCTTCGTCCTGTTGTGCACTCGCAGCGCCACTCACACCGACTCCGCCTACAATCTGACCATCGATCGTGATCGGAATGCCGCCTTGTAACGGTGTGAAGAACGAATCAGGCAGTGCCACCATCGCAGTACGACCGTTCTTGATGATGTCTTCGAACACTTTCGTCGGGCGTTTGAAAAGCACCGCCGTACGCGCCTTGCCGATCGAGATAGTTGCGCCGGCTGCAAACGTTCCATCGAGCCGTTCGAGCGCCATCAGGTTACCGCCGTCATCGACCACGGCGATCACCCCGCCCGGTGCGTTGTTCTTCTTCGCGTAAGCGACTGCGCCTGCAATGACTTTCTTCGCGCCGTCGATTGTCAAAGCCTTCTTTTCAACTGTTTGCGCGTTTGCGAAAACCGCCGCGCTCAACACCAGCAGAGCTGTGAATGCAATCGCTCTCATGATCACATTCCTCCTTCCGGCGTGATCGTGATGCGAAAGTACTCCGTGTTTCTTCCGGCCCAGCGCGCATCCTTAACGCGATGCACGACGCCATTTTCAGCCTCGCCAGTGTTCATGCCTTTTTGTCGGGGTCCCTGGTTTGGGCCGATGCCGATCTCTTCATCTTTCTCTGTGCCGGCGTCCCACAAGTAGAGCTGGTTGGTGATATCGCCGCTAACCGCATTGCCTTTGCTGTCGAAGAGGGCGATGCCGTTTGCGCCCGGAGCGTAGAACCAGTCGTTCGACTGCCCAAACATTTGGGTCATGAACAACTTCATTCCGGGCATAGCTGTGACGGTGAATTCAAACGAGTCGCCAGGACGGATTGGACCAGCAGCCATGGCGCCCACGGGCGTATTGAACACTCCGTGCAGGTTGGAGCCGTGATGCATCGCGACAAGCGAGCCCACTAATCCGGACGGGTCTCCATCTTCAGCCTGCATCTCGAGACCGTTCTTGCGCGCGGGTTTGCCTTCAGTGAAGAGCGCTGCGTTCTTCTCGCTCAAAACGAACATGCCGGGTGATAACGCAAACGGAAACTTCTCGCCGTTCGAGGCAGTCATCCCTGCCGGGTTGGAAATGTTTTCCACGTGAATCGTGAATTTGGTTGGTTCAACTTTGCGGGTTGCGATTGCGATCGTGAACTGCGACATGTAACAAACAGTCAACAGCGCGAGACTAATTGCGAGCTTTCGATGTTTCATGATTTCGATTCTCCTTAGTATTGAGCTTTAAAGTTGCAGCGAAAGATGCAACGTGTGTTGTTGTAATGGTGCAGCTTTGCACAGACGATCGTGCGGCTTGCGTTAAGTCGTCGATAGACTTCCGCCGCCAGCAACATCCCCAGAGGCGGCGCGACGAAATAAATCCAGAGTGACATCCAAAGGTGCGCGCCAAATGCGGAGCTGAACGTTCGTGCAGGGTTCATGCTCATCCCCGAGACTGGCGATTCCACAGTTATGTAAGTTGCGACGAGTGCACCGGCGAAGATCCCAGTCCAACGTGCCAATCGTTTCGTGTTCGAGACGCGCAGAACGACCGACATCAGGATGAAAGAGATAAGCAGCTCAGCGAAGAACGCGGTCATTGGACCAGCCGGGCCGGGAAGTGTTGGTGCGTAGTTGACCGATTGGTGTGCGACGAGCTTACCGAGCGTGAGTGAAGCGAGCATAATGCCTGCGATACCGCCGGCAAATTGAAACAGTGTGTAGAAGGCTGCGTCCCACGCTTCGATTTTTCCGAGTCGAAAGAATGTCCAGGTTACCGATGGATTGAAGTGCGCTCCCGAGCGTCTGCCGAGTGGTGAAAATATGATTGCGATCGCAGTTGAGCCCATGGCCGTTCCCATCAGCAGTCGTCGCCAGAGCCCGTCGTGAATTGTTTGCGCGACTGGTGACGACGGGTGATACAGCAGGACGGTGAACGCGCACGCGGAGAACATGAACAGACCGAGCTCGGCAGCTTCCATCAGGTATTCGGGCCAGTGTTTTTGGAGCGCGTTTGTCATGTTAGGTAGTCGCGGATGGTTGATATTCCTTACAGACTGAGGTGAGTTGCGTTGGTAACGCCGAAGGCGTTCGCTAATTTCAGCCCGGGGTTGGAGCGCAGCGACAACCCTGGGATAGATTCCAGGTATATGCGAAAACCCTGAAAGGGTTTCGTGGGTGCCGAACCCTTTCAGGGTTTATTTTTTTATGTTAGCGATCCCAGGGTTCTCTGCTTCGCTTCGAACCCTGGGCTGAAATTAGCGAACACCTTCGGTGTTGTTGCTGCAAAGCAGCATCGACATTTGGCGCCACAGCCAGTTGAGATAAAGCTTCTGCTTGTTCGTAAGACGGAGTTCCAGGCAGGATCGGCGCAGCGATCCACATCGCGGGTGCAACGATCTCGGGCTTAACTGTTCCATCGCAGTGACGCCGAAATTCGAGTGATAAAGGTCGAGATTTCCATTCAACTCGTTGTTGTCGGAATAGCCACCGACCGTGATCACCGACGGCGAGTTGGCGGGCGGAATTGAATGTCGACCCTCGGCGCCCCGAATTTCCCGCAGCCGCAACAACGACGATCCCGCGGCTGATTGCTTCCTCCGCCGCCCGGTCGATGATGCTTTTCGAACAGGGAACATCCTCGTCTCCGCCTAACGAAATATTGAGTATGCGAATGTTGTAACGCTCGCGATTCGCAATCACCCAGCGAATCCCTCGCGCGATATTTTCCTCGCTTATCCGGCCACGTTGACTGACTTTCACAAGCACGAGCTTCGACTCGTGCGCCACGCCGCGGTATAGACCATCGCTGAGCTGACCATTGCCCGCTGCGGCAACGGATGTTTGTGTTCCGTGCCAATGCGAAGACTCCACTGGTCCACTTGCAGACAGCTCGTGCTGTTCGCCAGCGATGTCGTGGTAAGCGATGATGCGGCTTCCAAGATCCGGATGCGGATAAAACCCGGAGTCGAGAAACGCTATGACAACGCCGTTGCCGGTAAACTCCGGGTTCGCATTTAGCCGCACGGGTGTCGGTATAACCGCGAACCGGTTGGGTGCGTGTTGATGATCGTGATTTAAAGGTTCCATCTCGCACAGTTGTCGCAACTGCGCTCTGGAACCTTACAGATTAGTTTTGGTTAGTGAGGCGACGGCGGATACGTTCGCGCGCTTCGTTCGAAAGAGTTGCGCTCGTCATCATGTCGGGTGCTTTGTCAGCTTGTGCGCGCGACGCGTCGCGAATGACTTGCAGATGCTCCATGTACCACTGGCACCAAACACAAATCCACAGATGAAGCTTCAACTTGATGCGCTCCCGCAAACTCAGCGGTCGCTCCATCGATTCCGAGATTATCTCGACAGTCTGCTGGCAGGTCGGCAGGTTTCGCAAAAACCAGTACCGGATCGAATGCTTGAGTTTGTCGTAAAGTTTCAATGCCATAACACTATTACTGCTTGAACCAGTTTACCTCCAGGCAATTGCGCAGGTGCAGCCGCGCACGATGCAGCATGACCCAGAGGTTATTCACTTTAATGCTCAAAATCTCGCAAACTTCTTCACTTTTCAGACCCTCAACTTCGCGCAGCGTGAAAGCGCTCACCGTGCGCTGCGGCAATGGCGAGAGACAGTCGTTGAAAACTTTCCAGAAGTCACTGCGCTCGATCAGCTCCGCGGGCGTCGCATGCCAATCAGTAGGCGCGTAATTCTTATTCCAATGACCTTGCCATGGCTCGGGTCTTTCAAAAAACTCGCGGTGCTCCGGTCCTTCGTCAACTTCTTCGCCGATGGGAGCTTCGCGACCCGCGCGCCGGAAGTGATCGATGATCTTGTGTTTCAGAATTCCGACCAGCCACGTCCGCTCCGAGCCTCGCCCTTCGAAATTTTCATATGCCTTCAGCGCCGCGAGAAACGTCTCCTGCACCGCATCTTCCGCCACGATATTGTCGCGCAGCCGGAAGACGGCGTACTTAAAAAGATAGTCGCCGTGATCGTCCAGCCAACGCTCGGGATCCGGGGACTGATTAGGGGACCTGGCCTGTGCCTCGCTCATTGGGAATCGGGTTCAGTCTTCGGCGTCTTGCCACTTGCCGAACACTTAACTAAGCTACGTGGACCAGTAGAGTAAGACTTTACGATCGATAAACCAACAGCCATGAGCGCAAAGACGTGTCGGGACTGCGGAAACCTGCTGGAGCACGACGCGCGCGGGTGTCCGCGGTGCGCGCTGAATTTCGAAGCCGAAAACATGATTGATCGCTTTATCTGGCGCCTCCTTGTGCCGAGCCTCCTCGTTCTTGTGGTGGCTGTGATCACGTTGGTTTATCTGCTGCGCTAACGGATCACATCACTCATTGGTCGTACGAACTGGGGAAACCTTACAGTGTTTCGAGAATTAGACTCACCGGCTGTCCGACGCTGATCTGGCCGGTGCGTGCGACTGTTGCGTAAATTCCCGCATTGTTATCGTTTAGACGGACGGCGGCTTTCATGATGCGTGGGTCTTGTTTGGCTGTGTCCGGATCGAGATTGATCATCACACATCGCAGGTCGCGCATCGTCACATCAACCATTGCGTCGTTATCGCCGAACACTAATCGACCGCCGACCCAAGTATCTTCGAGAAATGGTTCTGTCGAGTCTGACGCAATCACGATGTTTGCGCGGAAGCGTCGCGTGTCCAGCTCCTGTCCGGCTTCGCGGCCGATCGCAGAGATGGTTGCTAAGTTGATCACTGACACGGTCGCGTCGTCGAAAATTCCGTGCTTGAGTTTCATCAACTCGACCGGACTTCCGAGCTTCTCCGCCACACTCTTTTGCAACTCCGCGCTTCCGATCGGATGGTCTAGTCCTTCGGGTGTGCGAACGTGAGTAGGCGCAGGCTCTTCCGCGTGCTCATCAAGACCTAACGGTTGATATAGAAGCAGTTCAGGCAGGCGGCTTGCGCTCAGCCACGGAAAGCCACTGTTGTCATTGAGTCGACGAAACGCAAAGCGGCGATCTCCGGTCAGACCGTGCCAACCGAGGAAGGCGGAGTCAGTTGCGACACCAGCCATGGTTTTCACCGGATACCGCGTGAGTTCATGAACGTGTCCGATTTGAATGATCATGATGACACGGGAAGTTAATACACGTGCCGGTGTTTCTCAAACACGGTGCTGCGGATTTGAATCGGACGCCTCCTTGGAGTGCGGCGGCCTGGCGCCGCTTTGGTCATGCGCGGAGCGCATCAATCTGCCTGCGCTGCGCGCTCCGCGCGCGGGGAAAGCGGCGCCAGGCCGCCGCACTCCAAGGAGGCGTCCGATTCAAACTGTACCGCTATTCTCAAAATCTCTTGACCAAAGCCTGCTAAGGAGTAAACTGTGCGCAAGACCCAGAGCCTCCCATGCTAAGTTCTGTCCTTAAACTCTTTGGATCAGGCGCCCTCCTCGTCGTCGTCTGCTGCGTCTCGACAGGCCGCGCCGACGCGGCAGTGTTTCGCGATCGGGCCGCCTTTAACGCTGCCTCTCAGAACGTCCATACCATCGACTTCGAATCTGTTCAGACTGTCGATAGCATCCAGGAGATCGACGGCCTCTTCTTTCAAAGCATCGGTGGATCGGGAATTACTATCGGACAAAACGGAAATAGACTCTTGCGGGTCAACAGCGTTGGCGAGATCACGCAAATGACGATTCTCCTTCCACCAGGCACAACGGCCGTAGGATGCGACCAGTTCACTACGCCGATGATTGTTTCGATCTCCACCGGCGAGAGCGTCATGATGGACCAGTCGAATACTTCGACTTTCGTCGGCTTCGTCTCTGATCAACCTATCCAACGTCTTGTAATCATGCTCGATGTTCCGGAGCCGACACCATCAGCCCTCGTTGACAACCTTTCCTTCGGTCAGCGACGTGCCGGAAACGAACCACCGGTTCCCCTATTACTCGTCACGACCGACACGGGCCGCGCCGTAGCTCTGAATTCAGTGACCACCGAGAGTGAGCCTTTCCACGTTCTCTCATCTTTCAACTTCGCTACAGACGGTCACACGCGCATCACACTCCTGCTCGTCGGTGTCGCGCTCACACCTGCCGATCAGGCGTTCGTGACGGTCCAGGCGGAAGATGCTCAGCAGCATCTTTTCAATTTACCGGTCGAGGGCACCGGTCCAGGGAAGAACATAAGCTGGGTATCGCAGGTGACTGTTCGCGTCCCTGACACGCTCGGCGGTGCGGGCAACGTGAATGTCAGCGTAACAGTGCGCGGAAAAGTTAGTAACAAAGCGCCGTTGCGAATCGAGTGAGTGTCAAGGCTGGCCAAGCTCTAACGCGAGGATGTTTTTGCGGTCGCGCACGTAGAGACGCGTGCCGGATAGCGAGGGTACGGTCCAGGATTGGTTCTTGAGTAGTTCCACTTTCGACGTCACCGTCAAACCTTCAGGCGTCGCAGTCGCGAGTAATAGCTGGCCGTCTTCGTCGAGGATGATGAAGCGGCCGTCTGCAAACAGGGCTGAAGCTCTTGGAAAACTGCGATGACGCCACATGATCTTTCCAGTCTTAACGTCGACTGCGGTGAAAGGTGCTGGTCCAAAGTCGCCACTCGAGCCGTAGATCAAATCGCCGACGCGAATGGCATTGGTAAAATGAATTCGCATCAGGCTACTCGCCCACAACTCCTCGACCGTCGTTTTATCTCCGGCGCGGCTGAGTTTTAAGACACGACTGCCGCCGCCATAACCACTCGACACGAAAAGTAAATTGTCAGGTCCCCAGACTGGGGTGCTCGTGTTTAAGCCGAACTCGACCGGGTGCGGGTGGCTCCAGAGCAAGTTGCCGTTGTTTGGATCGACGCCGACGATTTCACTCCACATGAAGGCAACGAGTTGATCCTGACCGTCGACGCTGATGACGATTGGAGAAGACGTGGAATTCTTGAAGTCGTGTTTCTTCCAGGCCACCGAGCCATCTTTCCGGTTGAAAGCGACGAGCGAGCTGGATGGTCCACCAACCATCATCACGATCTTGTCTTTGTAAGCGATCGGACTACATGAATAACCATTCACGCGCAACGTACCGTGAAACTCGTTAAGCAGATCGTGCGACCACAAAAGTTTACCGGTCTTTTTATCCAGGCAATGCAGCTTGCCAGTGGCGCCGGAGGTGAAGACGAGATTGTTGCTGACTAATGGTGTGGCGTGTGGGCCAGGCCCGTTTGACATGTCGTACTCGGGCGAAAAGGATGCGGCGTAGCTGTATTCCCAGAGCGTTTTGCCAGTGGACGCGTCGATAGCCACCGCGACTTCGTTGTCGCCTTTCCGGTACATGGTGAAGAGCATACCGCGTTTGACGGCGATGCCGGAGTATCCTTCGCCGAGCTCTCTTTGCCAGAGTCGCCGCGGTCCGGTGGCAGGCCAGCTTGTCGCGAGGCCTTTTGTTTCCGAGATGAAGTTGCGGTGTGGACCACCCCACTGAGCCCAGTCAGACGATTGCGCCAGAGCTGCTGAGGTCGTCAACAGGAATAGCGCAAGCAGCACGATAGCTTGTTTGATGGAGTGGGACATCGCATTCACCCTTTGTTGAATAGTGAACTCTAGCTAGAACAAGTCAGGAAGAGGGGCTTGCCCCGCCGTTCGGGACTTGTTCTAGTTTTCCGGCTTCTTAAAGCTCGACGGATCAATCTGACCATTGATCGTCACGGCTTCGATCGTTGCTGACAGAGCAGGGAAGGGCTGACCATCAAACGTTGCCGTCGTCTTGAACGGCAACGACAAACCCTCGACCGTTCGGAAATCGGAATAGTTGATTACCACCTGGCCTACGACGCCGCCCGGTCCACGTCCTCTATATGTTTGGCTAACCACACGCCCTGTTCCGGGATCGATCCCCAACGTTGTGGTGAACCCTGGCAGCTCAACGTCAACGCTGTCTTCAGTGCCAGAGGCTTTGAAATCTGGTCGAGTCCGGGCGCGCAGCAGAAAGATCGGATCGCGGTTAAGTTCCTTATAGACCGCCGCACGGTTATCTTCCGCCATCGGCCTGGTGCGGTTGCTTACCGTGACGAACGATTCAGAAGGCGTGACGACTGAGACGAGAGTGAAGTTTGGTCTGACGGTTTCCTGTCGCAGCGAATCAGGAAACGCCATCGTCAGGATGTTCTTGACCTGATTTCCTCGTAGATCAGTTCTTTGCAGACTGCGAAGCTGATCGAGTTTTGCTCCGGCGCCGAAAGCTTCGACCGCTTTCGCAATCAGTTCCTGTCCTCGTTTGACCATCTCCGCGGTGGGCGCCGACTTCGGTGCGGGTGGAGTCTCGAGATACTTCTCGGGAGCGCCTTTGAAAAGCGTTTGGCATTCTTCCGATCCAAAAATATAGATGCGGCCGTTGTGTACGTAATAAAGGTCTGCGTTCCCTCCAGTCGGTGCGCCCATGCGTGCGCAGTGGCCATCTAACTGAATCTCGTAACGCGACGGATCCTTTTCGAACGTCGCTTTGTTCTCGGCATTCGCGAAGATGTACTGAAACTTGCCTCGCGTTACTTTGAACTTCATGTCTCCCTGGACTTCTTTGCCCTGCGAGAGCATGACGGGGTCAAGACCTTCGAGTGGGATCACGGCTTCGGAAGATGAGGCCTGCGCGCGAGCGGCGGCTGCGGAACAACTAATGAAGATGATTAAGAGTAAGGATTTAAACATAAGTTTCTCCTGGGTTATCTACAGGTTCAACCGAAACTTATCAGAAGACTGTTACGGCAGATCTTGGGAAGGTATGTATGGTAGCGATGGTGTGGTGAATGGGAGGAAAGTTGTGACGAACTGAGGTGGGTCAGGTCGCGCAAGCGACCTTGTTCCTCTAGATAAGCCCGACCTGCTTGTGCAGCGTCGTGAAGTCAAAGTTATTCCACGCCTCGACGATCTTTCCATTGTCGATGCGGACAATCGTCATGCCGGTAAACTCGACGGGAGCTTGAGTCGCAGCTCGTCCCATGAAGTCGCCTTCGTGTTTGGCGCGCACGGAGCAACGCGCCGCCACTCTATCACCTTCAGCGACCATGTCTTCGATGACGATCTCCATATTCGGGAAGGCTTCGCGGAAGACGGTATGAAAGGGCCTGAAGTCCCGCGGTCCGGTAATCGGGTTCGCCGGATCCTCCGACAAGCCATGCGCGATGCCGTATTCATCGAACATCTCATCGATCGCCTCGGCGCGTCCCTTGTTCCAAACTTCGTCAAACCAGCGGCGGACTAATTCTTTGTTCTCTTCCGACATGAGGCCTCCAATCGGGGAAGGATTAACAACGATATTTATGGGCGAGATGAACCTTATACAAAGTTGATTCTTGGTTCAAGCCAGATCGGACTTTGAACGGCACGAATTCAACGCACGGGTGGCCACGGAGGGCCACCCCTACAGTTGATGCAAGTGAGGCGCCCACTGCGATCTTCAAGTAACGCAAAATCAATTGTAGGGGTGGCCCTCCGTGGCCACCCGTGCGTTGAATTCTCTTACCGGCGGCGGCGGACAATCATCAATCCGAACAGGAGCAAGCCGAGGAGGAGAAGGATTATGAGCGGGCCAGATCCAGAGGCTGGTCAAGAGTCTCTGGAGAAGTCGTAGAAGACGCGGAAGAGGTTGCCGTCCAGGTCGGACACTGTGAACTCGTGCAGCTTCCACGGCTTCGACTCGGGAGGTGAGATGATTCTTGCGCCGGCGGTGTTCCAGATCTCGTACAGCTCATCAACTTCTTCCTTGCTTTCGAGATTGAGCCAGACAATCACGGGTGGAGCGTGAGGAAGATCCTAAGCAATGCAATCGGCTCCAACGCAAGAAGAACAGATTGGTGTGCCGTCTGTCGGACCTGCCAGCGATGCGAAGGCAAATTTCTGGCAGCGGCTGGGCGTAGCTCTCTTC
>Ga0081539_10001315_pt1 | contig 43439 bp, 62 predicted proteins | sample TabmetS4T2R2_FD_71023 | JGI IMG/M metagenome (GOLD analysis project Ga0081539, IMG submission 71023) | Tabebuia heterophylla rhizosphere microbial communities from the University of Puerto Rico - S4T2R2 | ecosystem: Host-associated > Plants > Roots > Rhizosphere ... | reverse complement strand
GCCGGCAGCCGCGCCCCGGCGTACATCGGGTAGGGCGCCAGAGCTGCTTTTACGCGCTCATTCACTTGGGCTTGTAAGGCTCCGTGCGCGCACATACAGATGCCATTCTCATTGGTGTAGAAGTAACTTCCCTGGTGCCAGTTTTTCTCAGTGAGAGAGTCACGCGCTGCAATGATAGCTTCTGAGCTTTTCATCTTTATTCTCCCGGTCTGTATGCAGAACATATCTGCAATCAATCTGCCAACTGTAAAGACGCATGCAAGTGTTTGAAACCACGTGGTGTTCAGTACCGATTCAAAGATTGTCTAGTGGCTATCTTTTCCACCACCCTTGGGACCAGCGCGCACCAGAAGAGCCCTTTCTTCCGTCACGCTCCGCGTTACCACCTTCGGTAGAGGCGGAGCCGGAGGCACTGGTAAGCAGCTCATGGTCCCCTATAGTAAGGAAATTCGGGGTAATTTCTCAGTCCTGAATCATTCAACAAAAAGGCCCCACAGAACCAGTCCGTGAGGCCATGTTGGAAGTCTAAGCTATCTAGAGGTTACTCATAGCGTACGGTCATCTTTAACTGATAGCCGTGGTAACCGCGTAAAAAGTACCCTTTTCCTTCACCCTGCGCTCTCAGGAAAGCTTCCAGGTCCTTGTCTGAAGCTGGGCCAAACTTGTGGCCAGTATCAGACTCATAAAGTACCAGTTTAGACTCTGCTACCAGTCCTGGTTCCAAAGTACGCGCCCGTTGTGGTTGATGAGCTCCTTGTAGGGCCGGTCAATAAAGCTCTGAGGTGGCTCATAGGACTCATTACCCTTCCAATTCAAGGAGAACACCTTGCGGTCCCGGTCATGGCTGACAACCACAAACTCCTCCTCAACCTGGTTGGTCTCACCCTGCCCGTACACAATCATCCCGTTCTTTACTTCAACATGGTTCTTATTGAAGATGCTCATGACTGCTCCTTTTTGAAAGTTTCTTCCAACCTTTGGCCGTGTTTCATTCCCAGCTCATAGGTTGTAACTCCGACCGTTAGACAAGCATGGTTTTCCGTACTGTCAAGGCTGTCCACCCCGTTTGTGAAGTGCTGGTACATGGCAAGCCCAATGCCTGCCAGCTTGGCCATAGCCAGCGCCTTCTGCTCCTTGTTGGCCTCATCCCGGCAATCAGTGGTCTTGTACAGCTCTAGTAGAGCCTTAACAGCTGACTCCCAGTAGCGTGCGTCATCCTGTGACCTGGACTTATTAGAGGCTGTGAAGTGTTTATGTTTCAAGTGATTGGCTCCAGGCACTTCATGTCATGTCCCATCTACCGTTTCCTCCAGCGCCAACCATTACCACCATCTGACCACATCCACTTACCTGCAACCACATGTCCACCCGAAGTGACATAGTCTTTCAGCTTGGACTCATAGTATTTGGATTGCCTCTTTACGGCGCTTATAAGGCTCATGGTGAAGCCTGCCTCGGCGTCTGAGGCTGGAGTGTCAGTGAACCTCAAAAGCCCGTCCTGGCTCAATTCTGAAGCGTCCTGAGCCATTTGTCGGTCTCCCTGTGCAACCACCTGGCCCTGCTGACTAATAGCTCCACAGTAAGCCAAGTGAGGGCAGTAAAGCTTAGTGCAGTGAATACCAGGACTGTACTTGTTACCACCTTTGTTTACATCCTCCCACATAAAGCGCATGGCATCCCAGTGAGCATCAAGCTCAGCGTCGGATACCTCACGCTCATTCGGCCAGACACCGTGCTCATTCACGCTGAGGCAGCTGATTCGGACCTTCCTTCGGTCCAACCCCTGGTCCATCAGAGCCTTCTGGATTGCACAGGCCAGGCTCAGAAGCTGCTCCTCAGCACCGTCTGTCCCACCAGTCTTCCAGTCGGCCACATAGAGCTCATCCGTGTTTAGCAGGCACACAAGGTCAGCTGTACCGAATTGCCATAACTTGCCGTAGTCAGGGTACTTCCTGTTTCTAACAGTAGGAAGCTCCTCAGCCTTACCTGAGGTCCAGTTGACCGCTACCGCCAGTTCAGTCCACATCACCTGAGACCTGGGTGAGATGACAGTGTCTAGGTAGAGCTTGGCATGTTTCAGCCAGGTGTTGATGTGAGACTTCTCAGAATCAAACACCTGTAGGTGCCCGCGCTCTACATAGTCATGGATGGCCTCATGGAAGGCTATGCCGTCATCCCTAGCCACCGTGTCCTCAGGGTCACGCTTAGACTCATCAAACCACCTGGAGGCAGGTTCTGCCCACTTGATGCATGGTGACAACAAGAGGGCAGAGTTGCTCAGTGTAGGTAGCTCCCTATTCTCAGAATGGGAAGTCATCCTCTACGTCCGAAGGCTTAGCCTTGCCCTTGCCAGAAGAATCACTGTTGAGAGGTGGAGCAACAGTAAGCTCCTGTGCAACCACATCAAGACTTTGCCGCTTCTGGCCATCCTTTTCATAGGTACGTACCTTCATAAACCCCTTCAGGGTCACATAGGCCCCATCAGCTGGTGGGCTGCTGTTTTTATAGTCCGTTACGTCCAGAAAGGCCCTGGTGACCTGCTCAGGTCGGTCCCCGTAGGCCTTCTCCACCTGCTTTACGCTCAGCGTAAACTTGCTGTAACCATTCCCACCCTTGGAGGTTTTAGCCTCAGGCCGATTCACGTAACCACGCGCTTCAATTAGCATTGCTTGTCCTCACGGCTCAGCAGCCGTTCTGTTTAATCACGCCCGCCCACTCATTCAACGTAGCTGTCTTCACAGCCTCCTCCACCTCAGCACTCTTCAGGCTGCGGTAGAGAGCCTTACGGTCCTCATTGGTCTTAGCCTCAGCAAACCGGAGCTTGTACTTCTCCAGGTCCACTGTCTGAGGAACGGCCTTCAGAGCCACAGGCTGCCTGTCTGTCTTCTTGCCAACGGTCCCAGATGCAGAGTTCCCGTCATCATCCTCAGGGCACAGGCCTACTGCGGCACATAGTGCGTAACGGCGGGCATATGTGATGCTACTCCCAGCTGCCTGAGCTGACGTTGTGTCCTTACAAGGCAGGAAAAACTGGCTTGCCATAGCTTCCCCTGTCGGTCCGTACACCAGCCGGGTAATGAGTCCAATGTGGCCATCAGGAGCAACGCAAGGCGTCTGAGAGACAAAGATACTGTTAGTTTGCAGAGCCTCACGGCACGCATCCCAACACGCTGATAGGTCCGCATACTTGTTCCTTAGGTGTGGGTTGAGCTTGGTCTTCTTGGCCCCTTCTACACTTCCCTGCATCCGAACCAATGCCATGGCAAAGGCTGGGGAGATGAACTTACTCCCAGCAGGCACCTCCTCCAGTACCGGAATAGAGCGCTCCTCTTCTGACTCAGTCTCTTGCTCTTCAGCTCCCATAGAATACCTCCAGTAGCCGTTCCACGGCCTCTTCCAATGTCTTACCTCTAGCCTGGACGGACTTGTTGGGTCCGTAGGCAATGATGCGGTAGGCACCGCTGTCATTGTCCTTCACGTCCAAGTCAAAGAACCCATGCTTGCTAGCAGCTATCTCCGCTGCCTGCAAGTAACTGAGACGTGCTAGTTCCAGTCTTCCGTTACTGCTTTTGATTGCTGCAACAGCTTCCAATTTCACCTAGCTCCAATCCTCTGCGCAGAGCCCGGTCCGTGAGGACCAATGCTCTTCTCCTGTAGCTTTGGCCAGTGCGTTCTTGGCGTCATTCAAAGACCTGACAATGACATAGTCACCACCGGCCTTCTTGAACCTGCGCTGAAACTCCACCTGAGACGGCCTTACACGTCCCTTGGCTGACTTCACCTCTAACCCCACCACACGGCCACCAGGAGGCACTATGACTATGATGTCAGGCAACCCCTCCGGACCCATGTTGATGCGGTACCGTCCAAGCATGACCTTTCCTGACTGCTGGCGCCAGTGAATAAGGTCAGTCTTCTGTAGCCACCTTAGAATCTGAGCTTGGATGACCTTCTCAGGAACAGCTCCAGACTTCAGGCTCTGTGGCCTACTTGTACATGTAGTTTTTCTGCTCATTAAGGTGGCAGGCAATAATGAAGCCGAAGGAAATGATTCCTACAAACATCAATCCGATAGCTTCAACCATTAGCTCACCATGGTGACTGAGCTCCCAGGAACCAGGTTACGGTTCACGGAAGCGCTCTGGCTATGGATGAGGATGCGTCCATGACAATAGCTACATGGTTGATAAGAGAATTCTTCAGACTACTCATAGCTCTACCTCACACTCCACAAGAACCTTCGGTGATTCACAGCTCCGAAGAAACATGATGCAATTAGCAACGGTCTTGGTACCACACTGTATGCACCTCGGGTCCTCATTGACGCGCTTGGTCAGCTTGTCTATCAGCATCTCTCTGTCTACCGCCATCTTCACTTTCATTGGCTTTAGCCTCCTTCGCCAAGTCTTTAAATGAAACAAGCTTGGGCATATAGCTCAGCCTTACAGTCCCAGTAGGACCGCTGCGTTGCTTGCGTATGATGAACTCACACTCTTCGGCAGGGAAGCTGTTGTCATACATGTGTTCCCTGTACACAAACCCAACCCAATCTGCGTCCTGCTCAATAGAACCTGACTCCCTCAGGTCAGACATGAGCGGTCTTCTATCCTCACGGTATTCACAGCTTCGGTTGAGCTGAGATAGAGCCAGAACGGTACAACCAAGCTCCTTCGCAAGAAACTTGCAACCTCTGGAGACTGCAGCAATAGATTGCTCTCTGAGCTCACCTCCGTCCCCAGCAAGTTGCAGGTAGTCAACAATGACAAGGCCTGTCTTGATAGATTGCCTAGCCATTCTCCCGGCAAGAACCCGCGCCTTCCTGCGCATTCCACCAATTGAATAGGTAGCGTCATCAATAAACCATCGGCCTGGAAACAGAGCTCCTCTGGCAGACTGAATTCTTCCGTACTCATCCGGTGTTACCTCCTTGGCTGAGAGAATCTTCCGGAGATTGGTCTGAGCTTGGTAGGCCAGCTCCCTCTCCAGAAGCTCCTCTGAGCTCATTTCCAGGGCAAACTCTATGACCCCGTAGCCCTGCTGAAGAACAGCTCTGCGGATTGTGGAGGCAAGCGCAGTCTTACCCATGCTTGGTCGGGCTGCAATAACCCCCATCTTCCCAGGACGTAGCCCAATAATTGCCCTGTCCAGGTCCACAAGCCCAGTGGATATCTCCGGACCTCCACCGTTCTGGTACCTGTGCATAAACTCATCCACAACCTTAGACATCTCTTCTGCGCCATCCGTAGCTCCTTGTGTAATTCCAGTACGGTTGGAACTGTACAGGCTCTTTTCTAGAGCCTCCACCACCTCATCCAGCTTGCTGGACTTGCTTATGGCTGAGCTTGCGTTGGTGCAGGCGTTGTAAACAGCTCTTAGACCGCTAACCCTCCTCAGTTCGCTTATGAGCCCGTTTAGCTCAGACTGGCCTATACCCTGCCCAGCCTCCAAAAGCTCCTCTACGGCCGTTTTAGGAAGACCAGAGCGCTCTGCCAGGGCTACCGGGCTGACAGCCAGGTTGTCCTCTAGGAGACTATGTATGGAAGTGTATGCAGACTGAGTGTCTACCGTATAGAAGTCTGACCGGTCCAGCTCTGAACTGACTATCTCAGCTAGGTTACTGTCCCTGATAGCAGCCCCTAGGACAGCCCGTTCTGTTTCATGAATGACTGGCGCTGTTCCTCTGCCTGGCGCCTCAGGCTGGGTCTTGCGTGCTGGCAACCGCAGTGTTCCTTTCCTTGCCCGTTCCTTGCCCAATACGTGTTCCCGCAGCGGCATAGGTACTGGTGGTAGTCCACCGTAGCCCTTCGGTACCAGACCACTGGGCTGGCACCATCAGGAGTCTTGTGCTCCCTGTAAGCCATCCCAGGTCCACCCACGGGCACCCTAGCCGTTTGGCCCGTCCTCTTGCCCAATGTTCTGTACCTCCTTCTCAGCGTTCACAATCTCCGTGTCCAGAGCATGGTCTACCCAGTCCTGTAGGGCAGCTGTGAGGTACACGCTGGCGTCCACAGCCTCCTGGATGGCCTCATAGCCCCATTGTTTCTTGAACTTAATCAAGGCCCCGTACTTCTTCTGTCCGGCCAGAAGCCGGTAGGCGTAGGTGAGCATGACCTTACGCTCACGTTCGGCCAGCTGCTCCCAGATGGTTAAAATCCTATCTATTTCCACTCAGTCCTCCTTGGAGCGGTTGTAAATAGCACCAGTTTTTTTTCATGCAAGCTCCGGTCACCGGTTGCACGCCATAAAAGTGGATGCTAACTACCTGGTCATGAGTAAGACACCTATAAATAGGCCACGTAAGAATGGCTTGGACCCATCCAAGATTCCTGAGGTGGTCCTGGGAGACCGTGAGGACTACCAGAAGTACAAGCGTGAGCACCGAAAGCGGCTGAAAGAGCTTCAGTTGGAAGCAGAAGGAGAATTCCTTGGAGGAGAACCTGACTATGTGGACTGAGAATGACCTTAAAACCACCGCATTCTTGCTGGCTAACGCCAGATTCAGTGGTGCTAGAGACGCACAGGACGCGTTTGAGAAGGCTCTTACAAAGGCCTATGAAGCAGGCAGGAAGGCCGAAAGGAGGGCTCAGAGTGAAGCTAAGCGCAGTAAATGAGTCATTCCTCGGCCGGGCCGATGCGGCGGCCTTCTGGGAGGCATGGGTAGGAGCTGTCCTTGCTAGGGAGGGATGCCTTACGGTTCATCACCCATTCATTGTAGACGGTAGCCCTTTGCACGGTCAGACATGGGACCTTGATGTAGCATATTGTCCTACTGAAATGAACCAAGGCGGCAAGAATGTTTCCTTGGACCACTTGAAACTGACCAGCGTAGAGGTTAAAAGTCTCAATCTCTCTTTCAGTAACCCAGAAACGTACCCGTTTGAAGAGGTTATGCTCTGTAGCCAGTCCTCCTGGGGTCGGAAATGGGGGGACAGAGATTGGTTACCTAGAGATTTCCTCCTTGTTAGTAGAAACACTGGGTCCGTTATCTGGGTCCCTGTAATGACTCAGGTTACTCTGCATGTTCCTACCTATGACTCTAAGAGAGTGGAACGGCTAGAGACTGTCCGATGCCACAAGTCTGCCCTGCGAACCATGGATGAGTTTGTGGATGGGCTGGTGTTTGCGCATGAAGTCAACTAAGCCATCCGCAGCGCAGAGAACCGTGGATATGTTCTCCGGCAAGACGCAGGCAGAAGAGATTCAGGCCGCTCGGGAGGACATTGCAGAGCCTCACAGGGAGTTTGAACCTATTGAGGTCTCCGCTGAGCGGTGGAGGGCCACGGCTCACTACACGCAGATGCTGGTGAGCAAGAACTGGGGCTGTCCAGACACTTCCAGTGACGGCTTTGGCCGTAAGGGAACCTACCGCTACACCAGGAATGGGGAGTGGTTCAGTTTGGAACAGTTTAGGAATGGGCCTGATGGGAAGGCCTACGGTTGGAAGCTGTTCATGTTCCCGAATGAGGACCTGGAAGAGGTGGCTAGGCTGCTTGTAGCGGCCTGGAGGGAGGAGAAGGCCAATGGCTGACGTTGATGTGTACCTGATTGAGGCTTACCTGCTGGAGGTGCAGGCGCCTCTTGCTGATGCTGAGTACAGGACCTCTTACACGGCAGAGTATGACTCAACGGATGGATTCATTAAAAACAGGACTACGTTTGACCTAAAGGTCGGAAAGAACATGTCAGACCCTTACGTGGTTTGTCGCACCAACGGCGGGCTTGTTGCTGCTGTACCGTGTGGCCGGCCCCTGATTCCAAATGATGTTGTTCAGTTCCCGCCTGGTCACCTAGTCATTGACGGTGGACTGAGGCATTGGCTGGCCGTCCAGATGCATGCGCCGGCTGTGTTTGGAGACCCACAAGGACACAAGCTACCAAGCCCCAAGCTTCCAGCCCAGGCATCGCAGGAAAAGGTTGGATTCAACTGCTCCTCATGTAACCAGCGTAATGACCACGCTACAGCTAACCAGAAGGATGGTACCTATGTCTGCTTCAACTGTAGGCAGCCGTAATGGCTTTCTCCCAAGCTGACATCCTGGAGGAGTTTGTCTCCTCCGCTCACTCTGCCAGAGCTAGGCGCATCTCCGCCGATGCCTGGCTGTACAAGCGGATGCTTGAGCTTAGGCAAGCTAACCGTGAGTACCAGCAGGTATGGCGAATGAACCCGGCCAATAGGGAAAAGAAAAGGGTGTACATGCAGGAGCGCTACAGGAGGGACCCAGAGGTAAAGAAGCGTCTACTTGCCAGGCAGAAGAGTCCTGAGTACCGGGCCAAGCACAACCTAGCCAACCAAAGGTATAGAAGCTCTAAGAAGGGGAAGGTTATGGTTAAGGCTATGCAGCGTCGGATGTGGAAAACACCGGATGGGCTAGGTAAGACAATCCGACCAGGCAGGGAGATGGCCATAGTGGCTGGCATGCTGATGGGCATCCCTTGGACCAAACTAGAGGCCGTGCATAGCTGCTCCTCTAAGACCATCTACATGCTTGCCAAGAGGCACGGCATCACCAACAGGTACAGGCACCGATGACAAGCTTCATTGTTCCAAACAGAATTAACGGCTTGGACCTGTGCTCCATCCAGGACTCCATCCCGCTGGATGCCAAGCGCATCAAGGACGCAGGCTTTGACTTTGTGTACGTGAAGTCTTCCCAGTACAGCCAAACCAGGGACATACGTTTTTCTTCCCTTACTGACCGCCTATCCAAGGCTGGCCTGAGAGTCGGTGCTTACCACTTCTGCGCACATGACTCTGACCCAGAAGCTCAGGCAGAATTCTTCTACAAGGCCTCAGGTGGGCTAGGTAAGAACGCCGGTGAGCTGCCACCTATGGTGGACTGGGAGTTCTGTACACCAAGTAAGTACAAGAACCACCCTCTACACTGCGTGGAGTGGTTGGAGAAGTTTCTGACCAAGGCAACCCAGCTGTGGTACCCGGAGAACCATGCAAGACGTATTACTAGGCTTCCTGTGGTTTATAGCTTTCCTGACTATTGTAACCGTCATCAACCTGCGCTCGGGCTGTCAGGGACCCTAAGCCAGTTCCCCTTCTGCCTTGCCTCCTATAGGCGCGGTAGGGAGCTTCCTGGGGAGGACCACCAGACCTACCATTCGGTTCCAAAACCATGGCAGAGGGCAATTCTGACCCAGTACAGCGGCAATGATGGGATGCCTGTCCCTGGGATTGCTGGAGCCTGCGACAGGCAGCTTTTTAATGGTAGCAGTGGTGAATACTATGACTTCCTGGGACTAGAGAGGCCTGTGGACCTAATTGAAGGAGATGTGAAAGTTGATACAGCCACCCTTTGAGCCGTTCCCTAAGATTCCGCGTCTTAGGCGCAGCATTGTAGTGACAGAGAAGATTGACGGTACCAACGCTCAGGTACATGTGACCTCAGACGGAGCTATCTACGCCGGCAGCCGTACACGCTGGATTACTCCAGAGGAGGACAACTATGGTTTTGCACGTTGGGTCCAGGAACATAAGGATGAGCTTGTCTCTGGGCTGGGCCCAGGTACTCATTACGGGGAGTGGTGGGGAGCCGGTATTCAACGCCGCTATGGGCTACAGGAGAAGAGGTTTTCCCTTTTCAATACTGCTAGGTGGAAGGACGGACACCGGCCATCTGTATGTTCGGTGGTTCCCGTTCTCTATGCAGGGGAGTATTCAGATTCGGCCATCCAAGACTGCTTGGACAAACTGAAGGCAGATGGCTCTGTAGCAGCCACTGGGTTCATGCAACCTGAGGGAGTGGTGGTGTACATGTCAGCGTCCGGAACGCTTCATAAGGTTCTGCTAGAGAATGATGGTGTGCCTAAAGGAGCAACCAATGTGTGACAGTGATTATCTGAGGCGTGAGTTTGACCAGAAGGACATTGAGGACGGCTGGGAGATTCTAGCCCAAGGCGACGGTAACAACGCGTACGGGTACGGCTCCAGAGACCTGCTTATGTACCTACGTGGGCCTGATGGCCTACTGTACTGCCAAGAATCCAGTTGCTGCTCTTGCTACGGCATTGAAGGCAGCTTTGACCCGGTAGAGACCAACGTAGACACCATTAAGAAGGACCTAGAGAGCTACCTACCCAATGGTTACGGCTGTGTGGACATTGAAAAGGCCAACGTATGCAAGGACGCACTGGCTAAGCTTGGGGAGAACCCGGATGCAGATAAGTGAGCTTGTGAAGGAAGCCTATGAAACGGCCAAGTCCAAGGGCTGGCATGACTGCCAGGAATTTGATGGCGTTATAAACAGTGGCGGGTACGGGAGAATCCACATTGGAAACGGCAAGCACGTTCTGGCTCACCGTCTTGCTTGGGCGCTCCATAACGGAGCAGACCCATGCGGGTATGTAGTAATGCACAGGTGTGACAACCCTCCTTGTGTCAACCCAGAGCACCTGGTGCTTGGTAGTCAAAAGGAAAACATAATGGACATGGACGCTAAGGGGCGTCGCAGGGCGATGCGCGGTCAGTCGGCCGGTGGGGCCAAGTTTTCTGACACGGAGGCTGAAATTGTTCGCAAACGTGTATTTATAAATGGAGAAAAAAGAGCTCAACTAGCAAGGGAGTATGGCGTGTCTAAATCATGCATTGGTCGCATTGCTTCAGGTAACACATATGCAAATTAATGATTTGGTCCGAGAGGCGTATGAAAACGCAAAGACAAAAGGGTTCCATGACAAGCCTGCCACCTTTGGAGACCGCATTGCCCTCATCCACAGTGAAGCCAGTGAGGCCCTAGAGGCCTTCCGTGACCTGGATAATGACTCCTATGACGCCATCAGGGTACCCATCTACCTGAACCAGGAGTCTGGCTACATGACCAGGGACAGCGGCCACTACAGCCATGCGCTGGTGGACCATGACAGGCCGGATGACTGGGTCCTGCACAAACCTGAGGGTGTATGTGCGGAACTAGCAGACATTGTCATACGTGTAGCAGACCTATGCGGGCTATACGGGATTGACCTGGAGAAGGCCATCAAGGAGAAGCTCTCATTCAATAAAACCAGGCCTTACAGGCACGGAGGGAAGCTGCTCTAGCCAGCAGACCCAAACTTCTTACGCTCAGCTTCATCCGCTAACCTGTTAGCCTGCAACACGGCTAGCAGGTTTAGTGTTTCTTGGTGTCCTATCAGTCCTGTGATAAGTCTTAGGACCTCCATTACCACTGGAATCCAGGCCTCCATTACTTCCCTATCAGCCCTTCGCAGCGGTAGTCACAGCGCCCAATCCTTGGCCATTCTGGACGGTCACACATGCCCCAGGACTCATCAACGGCCTTCCTGCACTCACAGCTGTCATACAATGTGGGAGATTTGTCTACACATGCCTGCAACTGGTCATTGTATTGCTTCTCTAGTTCGGCAGCTCCAGGAGGCTTCAGACAACCTGAGTTGCAGTTGGCCAGAATTATGGCCACCAGTGACGCCAGGATTGGTTTTAAGACGTTTTGGATAGCAACCATTACTTACCTGCCTCCCCTTTGCCAAAGGGCCTAGAAGCGCCTACTACGGCCATCAGGAGCATCTCCACTGTGGACGGCTGAAGTTTGCCAAGACCAACTAGGACACATACACCCACAAAGGCACACATCCACAGTATTGCCTGGGTGTGCTCTGAGTTAAACCAGTCCTTCATGGTAATTACATCCTCACAAATGGCCCGAAGGTCTCACCATCACCAGGTACATGCTCAGGAAAGAGACTTGGTAGATGGTCATCCTCACATGGTTTCATCTGGACCTTGCCGCAGTCATTCACAAAACAGAACAGCATCAGGTCCTCCTTCTTCAGGCATGCACTACGCTCATGTATTGTATATGGATACATTATCGCACCCTCCATACCGGGGCCCTCAATGTGCGGTAGCCCTAATACATGTCCAAACTCATGGATTCCAGTGAGCCTGCAATCATGCGGGTCCTGTAGACGGTCCATGACCATATACATGCGGATGGGCCTACGGAACTCATCCTTGATGCCCTTGCCCTTCACCAGGCCAAGGACTATGAGGCCTTCATCATTATACATCTGCACTTCCGGCGTAGTGCTGGTCCAGCGCTCTAGCCGGTTAGTGGGCAGGTGTTTGACTACGGATACCGGGTCTTTGGCGTCATAGTCCCAGTCTAGCTTTATGTCCACCAGGCCTGAAGTCTGCTCTGACCACTTATTGGCGGAGTCTTGGAGACATTCACGTTCTTGAGGCAGAAAGGAGGAGTCCCCGTGCATGGTGACAGTTGGGTCTCTGGCAGGGAGAAAGCAGCCAGTGAGGGAAAGAAGTAGGGCAAGGAATAACTTTTTCATGGTGTTGTGTTTACCCGTCTGCGACGGTGGAAGAGACGTAGGTTGGGACTGTGGTTCCTGAGGCTTCTAGAGCTGTGGCATTAGCTCTCAGCAGGGCTGAGGCAGTAGCAATGGCTGCTACTATGGTAGCGGCAGCTGAACCGGCTGTAAAAGCATCCAGAATGTTAAATTGGGCTGCAATGTTGGTAGCCGTTGTGCTCAGGATGTCTGTGCCTCCGTTGGAGGCGTTTATCCGGCTAATGGCGTTTTTGATGACAGCCATGGCCAGACGCATCTCATCCGCAGACATCTGTGTGCCGTTGCCAATGTGGGACCGTATGGTGTTGATTGTTGTCCGGTAGTCTGTGTCTGTGGGTGATGCTATGCTCATTGATATCTCCTGGTTTATCTGAGCTATGTCATAAGGGGCCGCTAGAACATTTCCAGCGTCATTAAAATGTACTCCATCATACCGCCATGTAGTACTTTGTGCGTTTGACTGTACCCCAATCACTGGGTCCGTTGAGGGGTCTGAGAAGGCATCGGCAAAGCTTGGCCAGTTGACCCGTAGCCAGTTCCGAATGGACTCAACCTTGGCCAGCTTGGTGGCATCAAACAGCAGGTTGGAAACTACCAAGGCGGGTTTGACTATGACGGTCCACCCCTCAGCCCTTCGGTCATTACAGTACTGCTGTATATGGTCCTTGATGTCCTGTTCAGCTACCTCATTGTCTATGGAGTTAAGAATCTCCCATACAATCAGTATGTTGTATGCTGCCTGAGGGTCATAGTTTGGGGTGACATGCCTGGCTGCTCTAGCCAGCATCTGCTCCGTGGTAAGTCCAGCAACCCCCCTGTTGGTCACATTCGCCGGTTCCGGCAGGGCATCCTCAATCAAGGCTGGGAGGATGTTTATCCTGCCCTCCTTACGCCAGAAGTCATCAAACAGACTGTTCCCGTCTATCATCAGGTTACCCTTCTGAGACCGGTCCATGGTGATGCCGTAGTAGGCGCTCAAAGAGTCCTCAGCAGCTAGACGTTCTGGAGTGGTGCAGGGGCGTGATGTCCAGCCAAACTCAGCCAACTGGCCTGTGAAGACATTGGTTCCAGCAACCCCCAAGAACAGCCTCAGTGGTGCTTCAGGGTCTCCTGAGTCCAGGGCCGGACCTAATCCGTCCTTCCATCTATCCCCAAGGCTAAAGGTGCCTGCCTGACGTCCGTTTACCCAGACCCGGAACATGGGCAACTGAGCCTTGGTCCAACGGATAATTAAAGTGCTAGCGGAATCTGACCCTATCATGTTGTCCCTGGTCCACCACTCCCCAAGGACATAATCCGTTACATATCCATCACCTAAGCCGTTGTTTATCTGGAACCCCAGACGCCCACGGTTGGTGTCTATGGCTATCTTGGCTCCGACCACATCTGTGGCAGTAGCTCCGGTATCACACAGAGTTGCCCTTTCCTGCCCCGCATCTGGCTTCAGAACGGCCCACATGGTCATCCCGCTACCAGAGTGCAGGGCCTTCCAAAGAGAGGCTGTAGAGGCATCTAGGTGCCCTCCTAGGCCTACGTTAAACACAGCTCTACCGGACACTCCCCAGCCAGGGGATGATGTAGTACCTATACTTACGTTTCCTGACAATGTAAGATTCTGTGAACCAACCAAGTCAGTAAGTGAGCCGCGGTAGGCTGCAACAGGGCTGGAGAAGATAGCTTCAGGGAAGGCCATGGGTCCTACAAGGACAGCCCAAACTTGGTGTTGATGGCTGCTTTGATGCTGTCAAAGTTGGCGTCACTCAGGAAGCTCTTGGAGGTCATGATTGAGGCAACTAGACCGTTGTAGAACGGGGATAGTCCGGTAGCCCTTGTCCCTGAGAAGACAAAGCCTCCAAGTGCAAACAAGCCGTTCCCAAAGCCCGAAGTCACCTGGTCCCAGCTGGCACTATCTAGACGGAGCCTTAGGTCAAGGCTATTAGCGGCACAGTGGTACTTGGCCTGTAGGAGATGCCAGGCACCTGTTCCACAGGTCTTTACAATATACTGTTGGCCGTTGCTGGGGTCATTGGTGAACACCTGGATTCCCGCACTAGAGAACCCCACCCCCACCACGCCGTTGCTATCCACAAAGAACTGTGGGTTTGCGTCCCTACTACCAACACCAGCATCGGCGCTGGCCGCAGCAGCTTTGAACAGAACCACAATGCTCCCATCATTCACATGCAGGTAGTCTCCACTAACCCCAGAAGCCAGGAGGGAGTCATTGACCCCGTCATAGGAGGCCGTACCGTGACCACTCAAAGCCGTGCCTACGCTTGGGGGTAGGGCGCTATCAAACGTCTTATTACCGCTGGTTCCAGCACTAGCAGCGTCTGTCCAAGGCACACCTGCGAAGTCCTCCCAAAGAGAGGTAAGCGCCAGGGTGGTGGGGAAGTAAGGAGCGGCAACTGTCCCCGTGGACGGAGAAGTCCCCCTGAAGCTCCTGTCTCTTACTCTTTGGGTCCTAAGCATGTGTGTTCCTTAAATTGTCCTTAGATTTGGTTACGTGTTCCAATAGGACTGGAAACCTGTACCTGAAGTGTTCCAGTACCAGTGGCAATATGGTCAATGACCTTGTGCCGTACTGGGTCCACATAGAACACCCGTCCTGGCTGGTCAGCCTTAATGAGGAGGCCGTTGGTGACCGTGGTTCCAGCTGCCGCCGTTGTTGGCTTGAAGCGGACGTAAACGTCCTTGGTGGAGGCCTCTAGCGTCAGGAACACAGAGCCCTTAGGCGCAGACGTGCTTAGGGCCGTAACCCAGTCATAGTTAGCAGCGGCTGCCCCTGTGGAAGTTGATAGGACCTGGTGCTCTGCGTCCACGCTGGACACAGTTGGGGGACATACGTAGAAAAAAAGGTTCTCTTGGACGGACATTGTGGTTTCCTGTGGTTAATTCTAGGTCTAAGTCATAGTAGTCTGCTGGAGGGGTGTCATCAACCCAGCCATAATTGGAGGACCGGATGGTCCTGGATTTGAACCACTTTCTGGCTGTAGGTTAGGTGGCGGCGCATTGGCGGATGCGCCACCGGAGCTAAGGCCCCCTCCCAGAGCCATCTGGACCTCACCTATGTATTCATCTGTAAGTGTTGAATCCAGTGGCGTGTTTAGTGCTACGGACAGTGTGACAATTTTGTCCATGGGCAAGAATTTACCCTCTGCCTTCATGTCCGCTATCTGCTCAGCAGCCGTGTTGGCTACCAGTCCGTTAGGTCCCCAAACCTCCGGATAGACGTAAGCAGCTGCCTCCACAGCATCCCTGGAAACCTTGCCAGACTGCAAGTCTTCCACCAGTGACAAGGGCTGAGTGATTCCCTTCATCTTCCTATCAAACCCAAACTCCTCCAGAGTTAGGCCCTTAGGCACAGGCATGGCCCGTAGTGAGCTCATGCTCTTGGCACCCTGCCGCGGGGGCATGTTCCACAAGGCGTACTGGACAGCTCTCTGGTTTACCTGCATCAGCGCCTGAGCTAGCTCACCGTAGCCCTGCTGGGTAAGTAGGTCCGTGTATTTCTTTACCTGGGTCTGGTGGTTCTCAGACAGAAGCTGCTCCACCCTGGTAGCCATCTGCTCATAGCTCTTCCTGTCTGGGCCCCCAGAGTTGCCTCTATAGGTACTTGCTTTACTTTCAGCCCGGTATGTCTGGGCAGCCTTGTAGGGTGCAGGGGCTGCTGCTTTAAAGAAGGTCTTGAGGCCTGAGCTGACCTTGGCCTTGGCGTCCAGCGTGGCACCAGCAGCCTTGGTGCCTACCAGCCGGTTGTAGGCCATTGACTGCATCCAGGGCTCCAGCTTCTGAGCTGCCATCCGTCCTATTCCTTTACCTACAGTGTAGGTAAGCGCAGGCAGTGGGTGACCCAAGGCTGTTCCAAAGGCAATGGCTCCCCAGTCTTTGGCAGAGATGGTTGGCTCTGTGGTTTGCAGCTTCCTGGAGAGAGCCTTGCCTAGGTCTGTTTCCATTTCCGCAGCCAGCTTCAACCCCTGAGTGGAGGAGGCATACTTGTCTCCTAGACCCTGGAGGGAAGGGACAGTCTTCTCTGCGCCACGGATGGCCGCATCAATCTCACTATCCAGTACGTTCAGAATCTCCCTGCGCACGGAGTTGCTGTCTGCTGCCAGGACATTGATAGGCTTACGTGAGTCAACCCTGGAGGCTAGCTGGTCCCTGCTACGGATGAGCTTCTCCCAGTCCAGTACCTCCTCACCAGAACCTCCAAGCTTGGTGGCTTTGCTGATGTCATTGGCAAAGGAGTCAATGGCTGCCAGCTTCACGGCCGCGTTGGGAGTTCCTACTTCTGGCAGAACCAGCTCTGTCTTCATCCGCTCCACCACACTACGGAGCGTAGGAGCCTCAGCCATAGGATGCTTGTTTAGTTCATCCAGAACTTCCCTGCGTACAGCCGTATCTACCTCTGCGGCATTACGGACACCCTGAAGTTGCTTCTGGACAGACTCTCCTGGTGAGGAGCCACCCTTATGGAGGTACTCACCCCTGGCCTTAACCTCACCCTTGATGCCACCAGCAGAAGACTCAGCTGCCTCCAGAGCATCTCCCTCCAGGCCTACAGCCTTGGCTGCCAGACCGGTGGTTCTAAGTCCCACCTTCTCGGCCACCTTGGGAGCATAGTTCCCAGCAGCACGGACAGCCTCAGAGCCCAGGGAGGCCACAGTGCCCAGTGTCCCTCCTATAAGACCTCCAAACAGAGCTCCATCCAAAGAGCTAGCAAGCATGGCCTCAGCGGCCAATGGCTTGTTCTGGATGAGTCCATCCCCCACCGTGTGCCCAAGGTTAATCAGGGCACCCTCAGTAGCCCCCCTGGCTGCCATTTGCAGAGGGGTTCCAGCTAGCCTACCTAGTACCCCAGCAGAGTCCCCCAAAACGGCCCCAGCAAGGCGCTCAGAGGCAGTACCAAGCCTTCCCACCAACCCCGCGGGGGAGTATGCCAGGAGGCTCTCTCCACCAGACAGGACCGCAGGCGCCAGCATACCTGCCACGTCCCCAGCTGTGTACCATGGGGAGGTCTGAGCTGCGGCCATATGCCCAGGGTCTACAATGCCTGCCTGAGCAAGGGCTCCAGGTCCTAGACCTACGGTAAGGCCGGACAGGAGACCCATCCCCAGCTTCCCGGGAACGCCCCAGTTCTGGTCTACATAAGACAGGTCATTGATAGCCTTGGAACCCTCTACAGCCTCCTGCTTGCCAATGGGAGTAGCTCCGGCATTGGTCAAACTCTGAAGCTGTTCAGTGTCCGTTACCTTCCAAGGAAGACCACCATGACGTACATATGTCTCTGTGTCAGGCATGGTCCTCCTACTTCTGGGAGTCCTTCTTCTTTACGTTTTCTACAGCTCTTTGGACCATCACCTTGCGGTTGCCGGCCTTCTGGATTGCTTCTTGAGCAGCTCCCTCATGCTTAATCTCAGGAGGTCCAGCTACCCCAGTGGTATCCAATGTAGGTATCTGTAGTCCGTGATTGATACGCACTAGCACCCCTGTGATGGGGGACTTTGCTGTTCTGAGCGCGTTGGAATAGTCCGCCTGAGCGGCCTGAGATTCATTTTCTATGAAGTTTGTCAGCCCCCTGTACCCGCTGCGTATAGCTTGTGAGATGTTATTTTCTTCTCTTGGACTTACAGCCGTACCTGAGGCTTCATGTCTGTAGACCACCTTTAGACCAGCGGCTGCCTGCTTGAGGCGCTCAGCGCTTGCTATGGCATTTGCCATTTCCCTACGGTGACTGTCGGCATGGTCCACATCAGAACCCATAAGAACTTCCATGGTGTCACGGTATTTGGCCATGAACCCAGGTCCGAAGATTGACTCTGAACCTGAGCCAAGGAGGTCATCAGGCTTTAAGCCCATTCGGTTGGCAATTATTTGGAGGTTCTTAACGTCATCGGTGAGCCTGCGTACTACCTGTATCCGCACTGGTAGGTCTGCTTGAGCTATGGCGGCAGCTACCTTCGGCACATCCTCTTTAGCGTCCTTCTCTGACTGAGTCTGAAGCTCATTGAATTTCTGAGTGTTGCCGTTGGCCCTGACCCAGTTCCGTTTGGCTTCCATGAGCCTGGCCGCTTCCAGCTCCTCCCCAGAACCTGGAGCCCGCTTGTTGAAGATAGCCTTCTGGTCATCAGGAATACGGCCAATAAGCTTGGAGAAGTCTGGTTGGCCCGCCTGGCCACCAGCAGCAGATACCCCTCCTGAAGCTGTGCCTGTGCCTACAACCCCACTGTATGTGGCTCCTTTACCTCCGGTGCCAGGCTGCGCAGGACTTTGTCCTGTAGCGGAACCAAACGGCTGGTAACCTCCCTCTTTGAGAAGTTTGGCCATGCCTGGCTGTACAAAGGCTGGTTGCTGCAAAATCATCTTCTGGAACGCCTGCATACGGAGTAGGTCACTCTGCTGCTGGGTAGCGGCTATAAGCTTCTCAGACTGAGCTTTGGCCAGTGGTCCCTGCATCTGAGCCCCTATACGGGCTATCTCATTACTCATGACGCGGTAGGACTCAGACATAGCTAGCATGTCTCCAGCCTGCTTGTCCCCAGCAAGCTGCCTGTAGTTGGCAAGGTTGCTGCGGAGTTCACCAAGGTGCATGTCTGCAAGCTGGCGTCTCTTGGCCCAATCTTGCTCCACCGCACGGTTGATGAGGTTCATGCCAACCTCGGGGTTTCTTGCTCCAAACCCCACAAAGGCAGCTCCTATAGAGGCAAAGATGTTTCCAGGGCTCTGCCAGAACTTACCTGTGTTGGCCAGGTCATCACTGTAGTACTTGGTTGCCCGGTCTATAGCGGCCTGCTTCTGGGCAATGACCTCCGCATCCTGAGCTCTCTGGGCTTGCATGGCTGCAAACCGGCTTTGCTGGTCAAAAGCAATGTTGTCCAGTACTTTGGCTGTCTGGTCACCCTTCTGACCTATCAGGTCGGCTTCAGAGCGGGATGCTTCGGCGTAGCGCTTGGGAGACTCCACAAATGCATTGTTGAAGATGTCCTGGCCCTCTGCTCCGCCTACATCCTCATACTTTGTTCCATATACTCCTACACCAGGAGACTGGACCCTTGGGAGCAGAGGAAAGGCTGCATCAATACCGCCATACTGCAAGGCAGTACCAGTGGCAGAGTCTAGGCCGCCTTCGGTCTGAGGTGTGATGCCGGGGTGTGGTGGGACAGATTCATCTGGAATGACTGTGTCCTCAGGCTTGGGCTGAGTCCAGGCCGGAGGAGGAGGGGCACCCTGCCAGATAGGCTTTACGGTCCCGAAAGGAGACCGGAACGGGTTCCAGGAGAAGCCTCCACCCTCTGGTTGTGCATTCTCATCATTACTGACCACTTATGCCTCCACGTGTACCACCTATACCTACAAGCTTACCAAGCAGCAACATATCATTGGCGTTTAGAAGCGTGTCCTGAGCCATCTGCTTTAGACCGCTTGGACGTACATAGTTGCCGTACACCACACCTTGGGAGGCACGGTTGGTCTTCAGGTTGTTCTGAGCAAACTGGATGCTGTCCACTACTGGTATCCTGCCCCATTAAGGGTGTTCGGACGCATTGTGTTTGCCGCAGAGCCGTAGCTAATAGGGGCTGGTTGTACTGCATTAGGCGCGGATGAGGTTCCCTGGACTGGGGTAGACGCATTGTAAGAAGCTGGGGCCTCTCCAAGGATGCTTCCGCCTATACCCAGGAGGTTACCTCCGAAGCCAATCATTCCACGGGTCCAGTCATTGGATTCATTAGCTACGTTCTGGTACTGGTTGAACGCTCTGGCCTGCTGGTTCTCATACAGAGCCTGACGCTGGGCCTGGTAGGCTTGGTCTGCTACAAACTGCTGGTTGATGGGGTTCTGGGCTGCCTGGTACCAGCCAAGGCCTAGCTGAGAGGCCTGGTTACCAAGCTGCCCCATGTTGACTGCGTATTGGTCATTCAGGTTGGCGTTGAACTGAGCCATCTGGTTGCCCTGCTGGAGGCGGTTTAGGTCGGCAGAGCTAAGCTGTCCTGCTAGTCCACCGTACAGAGACCGCGCCTCAGCCATCTCCTTGGCCCGAAGAGCTCCCATCTGGTTCAGAGTGTTCTGTTGCATAGCGGCCACATTGGCCCCCTGGTTACCCTGGGCAAGGGCCATGGCGTTGCTTCCCCTGGCGGACCCTGTAAGGGCCGATTGGTTGGCCACAGATTGATTGAGACCAGCTTTCATGAGCTGCTCAGCCTCACTAGGCGCCTTGCCCCTGGCGGCCTCAGAAGCCAATCCTATGGCACCACCAAGCACTCCTCTGGCCTGGGCAGCGTTATCAGACAGAGCCTGGGACTCATAGGCCCTAGGAGCACGTAGGCCGGCATACTGAGCTTGGAGGTTGGCCCAGTTGGCCATGCCACCAGACTTGCCCATCTGGCCCATGCCCATACCGGAGATATCCTGAGCACCACCTTCATAGCCACCGTAGTAGCTCTGCTGTGGGTCAAAACCCCGGTCACGGTACTGGGAATGGCTTGGTCCCTCAGCCATGTTGGCCAGAGATATACCAAGCCCAGTTCCTGCAAGCGCTCCACCGGCTATGGTGTTGGCGCCGAACATGTTTGGAATGCTAAAGCCCATCTTTACACCTGGTAGCTGTAAGGAACGTTATTCAGGTCCATGGGAGGCCCACCCCGACCAGGACGTACCCCTGTGTCCTGTGGGGACTGGAGGTATCGGCTTATGCCAGGACCGTTTTCTGGCGTCTGGGCAGCCAGCCAGCTCTTATAGGCTTCCTTTGCTCTAGACCCAGTGTCACTGACCATGTGTCCGTTGGTATACTCTCCCATTGGGTTCTCCCACACTGTGGGTATACGGAACTTGTCAGGATTCATAGCCCGGTAGATGGCATCCTGGAGATGGGTGTTGTAGTCCCGGTCAAGCATGGGGGACGGCGTGTTTGGATTCTGAAGCTTGTTGGGGACCACTGTAGGACCCATGGGATGAACCAGGCTATTTAGGCTGTTGAAGGACTCCATACCGGTTACAGGTCTACTCTGGGACGTGTTGACCCGGTAGTAGGGACTGGAGGTAGGCATGGGTGTGGGTGGGCCAGCTGCTGAGGTAGGCCCTGCTACAGAGCCTCCAATGCCCCGGAAGTCTGAGTTACTGAAGCTGGTTTTGGTCAATGGATTCATGTTCTAGCCCTTCTGTGTCTGACCTAGCTTAGGTCCGCCTCCCTTATATCCTACACGTACTGTAATTCCGTTGATTTCCACCTGCTCACCAGTGCCCAAAGTTGTTGGATTAGTTGGTGTTTCTGATGTTAGCAGGAACTTCATACTCTGCACAGACTCCCTACTTGGCTGGAATTCCAGCTGCTCTGGGGTGAGGTTGGTAGCTGTGGCATCAAAGGTTTTGATGGTGGTAGCAGAGCCCCTATTGAAGTCATACAGGTACTGACACTTCAGGTTGTGTCCAGACAGCCTACGGCCAAGGAACTGCAGGTCTGTGACCAGAATCCTGTCCTGCTTGCTTCCTGCCCTTATCCAGCCAGTGGCCAGCGTCCAGGGGACAAAGGTGCCTGTGGAGTCCAGGCCTGAACCCTCCTTCTCATAGAAGGTCTGAGCGCCGTGGTCTGCAAAGAACATTCCTGCCTCCAGGGAGTTGCCGCTGACCTTGGCCCCTGCGTAGATGACATCCTGCATGGCCTTACCGTAGGCCCAGGAATTGGTGTAGGCGTGCTTGGTCCAGGCATTGGATACTGTGTCAAAGACAATGGTGTACCCATCAGATGACCTTGTGTGACCTCCGTCAGAGTCCAAGGTGCTTGCTAGGGTGATGTACAGCCGGCCCGTGTTCTGGTTGAAGGTAGCACCTCCCACGTATGGGAAGAGGTCCACGGTGGCCTGTACGCGCTCACCCAGCCACTGGTTCTTATAGCTGCTGCGGGTTAGGAGCTCTATACCCCTGGCGCTGCGGTAAACAATCCCGTCCGGTATCTCCACAATAGACCGCGGGTCTGTACAGCCGTAGTTGGTGTGGACCTTCCTGGGTGTGGAAAACTCAGTACCTGTACCGCCGTTCTCAGGAGGACCATCACCGTCTACCAGGAACACGGAATCCTTCTTGAATATGAATATGGTTCCATCCATAGAGGCCAGGCCGGTGATGAATCCAGAGCCTCCTATGACGTCAAAGCTCAGACCTGGGCTAAACCAAGGGCTGTCTCCGTCCACATCAAAGCTGGTGTAAAAGACGGTGTTGTTGTGAGCCAGGAGGAATCGGTCCTTGTACCGGATGACATGCTTCCCAGACAGACCGTTGCAGCGGTCCAGTGGCGTCCCTACGGTTCCAGGCTGGCGGAACAGAAGCGGCTTACTGATAAGGTTGGCGTCTGTGGTGGTGTCTGTGAAGGATTCTACGCATGGGGTGGCTATACCAAGCGTGATGTCCTCTGTGGTGGAGACGTTGCGGCTGTCTAGTAGATAGTAGGTGGAGCCTGCCGTCTGGGTACGGTATAGGGAGATGGTGACTGGGCCGTCATAGTTGGTCACAGCTGGCACAGAAACGTCTATGAGCGGTCTTCCAAGAGCGTTGGTAGTGGTGATGCTGATGGGCTCAGAACACCGGCTGTAGACAATGTTGCCCTCACGGTCTAGGAACTGATGTACGGCAATGTATGTGTATGTACCGTTGGCCAAGGTCCCGCGCTGGTCATCCACCACGTGGATGCTGGGCTGGTTGACCATACCTAAACCAAAGGCGCTGTAGCTATCATACTTACTAGGAACACCCATGCAGGTCACATTGCCAGCAAAGTGTGTGGCTGAGGCGTCAAACAGCTTCATCTTGGCCACGGCGTAGTTCCTGAGGCCGTAGGTAGTTATCTGACCGTACCCTATATAGGTGTTGTACCCAGATGTATGTGGACGGTGGGCTGGGATTTTGTTGTCACGGAAGTAGCCGTATTCATCATGGCTGTGAGTGAAGGCGGAGTCTGGTACGTACTCTCCAAGAACCGCTGCAGGCCGGAATCGGCTGGGTGTGGTGGTGACAACGGATGAGCTTATGTCCACCACGTAGCTGCAAACCCCTGCTCTCAGGGAGGACTGGGTCAGGGTTGTGCCATCTCTGAAAGACACCAGGTTCACATACCAGCGTCCTGAGTTGGCCACGTAGAACGGTACAGAGGCTTCCTTGACGTACGGTATCTGACCAATCTTGGTGAATGTGGTGTCTGCTGTGGCGCAGGAATAGAAGTGAGCTACGGGGAAGTAGTAGTGGTTGGCAAGGTACCCAATAGATGGCCCGTTAACCCGCGTATACGCCACCAGGCGGGCGTTCCCGCTTCCGTCCACAGCAACCCGTAGGCTGTTGGAGTTTGCCTCTGTGTTGGCCGTGGTGTCCGTAACGGTCCTTGTGACCGAAAAGGAACTATTCAGGACCTTCATGACAAAGCTAGCCATGCAGCACCTCTGAACAGATTGTCATGACAAAGCTAGCCATGTAGCACCTATAGCTTCAGCAGGTACTTGGTCTCCCAAGCGGTTCTAATGTCATCAATGTCACTGTTGCTCATGGTTGAGTTTTCCAGGAGCCATTCCATGACGTCAAACTGGTTGGTGCTTGAGCCAGTCATCCCCAAGTTTCCTGTGAGAGCAGAGGGCTTTAGAGACGTAGCCTTAATCCAGTCTCCATTGTTCAGCTTTATGAAGCCATTGGTCGCATCCCACTTGTAGGCAACAAAACACCATTGATTGACCGCCGCGGGCAAATAAGGGACTGAACCATCTATGGTCCCGTTGTTGAAGTAGAAGCCGTATGGTGCCTGGTAGCGGATGTTGTGTTCTGTGACTGTTGTGTTGGAGGTTAGGAAGGCCGGGTTTGATGTTCCTACGGCAATCATTTTGACCAACATGATGATGGTTCCGGCCGTAGTAGTGAGGAACGTGCTTTTGGCTGTGGCTATTTGGAAGTTTTTGCCAGCACCGTCCAATCTGGCAGGCGTGAATCCGTTTACGGTGGTGCCACCAACAATAGTGCCTCCGTTGGTTAGATTCCTACCTCCAGACCCTCCAGCAGAGGCTGTGCCGTTCCATGTGCCTGAGCCTGTAAAGGCGCGCCAAAGACCTTCAAGGTTTAAGGTGGTCTCATCCGTCACAAACGTCCTGCCCACCAGGTAGAAGTTTGTGCCGTCCGTATCCAGGCCTGACGGTACTAAGCCGCTTATTAGCGCGTTAGCTGTTGAGGTGGCTGAGTTACTGAACTTCTCCACTCTGCCCGAGATTGATGTTGGTGATGTTGTGACAAAGTTTACAGCAGCTACAGATGCCCCTGAGATTGGTACAACTCCTGCCACATTGTCCCCCGTACCTGAGCCTGTCAGCGTGGTGAAGGACGGGCTAAGTGTGGGGCCAGCGGGGAGGCTGTTGGTGTCTATGACAAACATCCTGGGGGCTGTGGACGGTCCTGACTGGTAGATGTGTAGGTACCTGTCATCAACGCCGACCATGGTGTAGTTGGCCAGAGAGCCGCTGTCATACCGGTAGGACTTGATAACAACCTCTCCCTGAGCGTCCAGAACATCCAGGAGCAGCCAGCTGGTGGCTGAGGCTGAGGCATCATTGGACTCCCCAAGGTAGGCAATGCACAGGTAGTTGGTGAAGGCTGCTACACCTACAACTCCTGACATTGTGGTAGGAGGTGCTGAAGTACCTACCTTGGTAGCTGTGACGGAGAACTCCGGGGTCCGGCCTTTGTTGAAGAATTTCTGAAGTGAATCTGACCAGTGGTAGAGCTGGTAGTCCTTCCCTACCGCTCCAAAAGACTCCTTGAGCGCCGCTAGACGGAAGATAGGACCCATGGTGACCGAAGCCTCATCCACATTGAAAAGCGTCTGTACGCCAGCCCTGGGCTTGTATGAGCCTGATTCTGGGTTCAGGTTGATGACGTTGGTAAAGCCATGCTGCCAGTCCACAGCCTCCTCAGCCCTGGACTCATCCAGACCACCCATCAGGTCTATGTCTACCTGTTGCTTCTCAATAGCTGGGTTAGGTTGGTTAGGCATAAGTTAAGTGGCTCCCTTGGTAAGTGCAAACTGGCTCTGGGATATAGCTATGGTAGCCCTGCCTGCCGCGCCTGATGTAAGAAAAAGTGTGTTAAGGTCAGTGTTTGTCTCATCCTGACGTAGGTTGTGAGACGCTGCCCCCTTCCATGACGTGATTGACCACCGTACCGGACAATTCAGTCCATGCTGGATTTTAACCGTCCCAGAAGCAGGACAAGACACCTCATACTCCGTTGACAGACTGGGTTTGACCGTCTCCAAGGATGAGACCCTAGTGAGAAGGTCCTTCAGAATCTTGGCCAGCTTGTCCGGGTCCGATACCTCCTCTGAGGAGATGGTGGGGGTATTGACCGCTGTAATGGGTCTGGACTTCTTACTGGCTCCTGATAGGTCTACAAATCCTGGCATGTGTCTACACTATGTACCCGTAGTTATAGAATATGTTGAGCTTGTCTCCTCGGACCAGGTAGGCGTTCACGTTGTTCTGGTACAGGAGATATGGGTCACAGATGCGGCTACGTTTGCGTACAACGCGCTTTGGCTCTGCCAGGTCTGTCTTGCCCATGGCGTGGATGCGCTGCTCTAGTTCACGTTTGCGCTGGGCATAGCGGGTGTAGTCATCCTCCTTCTTCATCTTTACAGCTGCACAGGCGGTCATCAGGGTGTGCTCCTCCCAGCCGTTAATGCCGTCAAAGCTCTGTCCTGTGGTCAGCACGGGGCTGTAAGGGACGTAATACAGCTTCATTGGGACCACGGACTGAGGCGGTCGGAAGCTCTGGACCTCCGCAGGAGCCACAGATTGGAGGGGCCTAAACTGACCTGAGCCCTCATCCACATACAGTTGGTGGATACGGTAGAAGTCAGAGGCTATGGTGAACAGGTCATACTCCTGTGTTCCGGCCACAGTGGAAAACGTAGCTGACTTCACATACTTGTCACCAAGTCCGGCGTTAATGATGACGTCCCATGTCTCCGCTATGGCTGAGTTTACTATCTCAAACTTCTCAGCAGAGCTCAGGTGAGCGTCATTCTCCGTATCGCATAGCTTGTCCATGCGGGAGATAAGGAAGTCAATTGTCTGTGTTCTGGCTGCCATTCCCTACATATACCATAAAGAAAGGGGACCAGCCCGTAAGCTGGCCCCCTAGGTGGATGCTGGTCTATTTACTTTGTTTTTTGAAAAACGGCCGTAATAGACACCTGGTCACCAGAGGCCAGCTCTGTTTGAGCCGTGGTGTCATTGTCCCAAGACTCATACTTCACCGTAGCGGCTGCCGCAGCAGTCTCAGCAGTGAAGGTACCCACAGAAGGTCTTAGGTTCATATTGGCCGCGTCCGCAGCTGCCCAGTGCGTAAGCACAAGGTCAAGCAGAGGACCGGTTGGTATGCCCCTTGCAAATGTAACCGTGTATTTACCAGCTGCTGTTCGGGTTACAGAGGCAAACCCCGTGCCTACACAGAAGGGGGTCTTTGTGTGTGCGCCAGTGGAGCCGATGTTCCACTTGCTATATAAGTGTAGGACTTCATCCCCTGAGCGCATCGGATTAAGTGACATCCCTTACTCCTTATGCTACCGCCGTAGCTTCAGCAGTGTTGCGTCCGTCACGCTTATCATCCGTCGCTTGCACCCAGGCCGTGAGGTCTGTGATGGCAGTGTCTTCAATAAGCTCAATGACCTGCTTGATGAATGGTGCCTTCATATCAACGCCTAGTGAAAGGCATCGGCGGCACTCAGCCAAAAGAGCCGTACCGTGCTTCGCTTCAGTAACTACTGCATGAACAGTCATTTACTTACCGCTCCTTACGCTACGCAGAAGTTGGTCAGCTTGACGTGCGGACCTGGGTTCTTGCACTTGAGGTTGCCGTAGAAGGCAAACCGGACCTCATACGCATCCGCATCTGGCCGACGGAGGAACTCAATCCCGTCATACTTGGCAAGGTGTGGTGCAGCCTTGAGGCTGAAGATAGTGAACGCATCCGGCTTGACAAGAAAGGCCTTGTTCCGTGGGCAGAATGGGTCTGGAAGGATTTCAATCGGACCATTCTCTCCCTCAATAGAAACCTCAGAGAAGCTATAGTCTCCCTTGGACCCGCCGGGTCGGTTGAATACAATCTTGCTTGCAAGGCTCTTTTTGAGTGTCGCAGCCTCAATGTTGTTGCATATGAGGACGTTCGGGTAACCGATACCCTGGAAGCCAGACTGAGCAGAGGCGTCAACCACTGCGTCCTCAGGCGCCCATGACTGGTAGTCAATGGACTGACCAGCAAGTCGGACAGGGTCCGTGTTTCGGTTGAGACCGAAGAGCGTACCAGGGGCCGTTCCACCAGCCACGTAGCCATCAAGGCCCATCATGACGTTGTAGGTGGATGTGGCCTGGTCACCGTCCCGGACAAGGTAGTCCGTGTTGGCAAAGCTGGTGATGTTGGTGTCCCAGTTTGCGTCCGTGGTGAGCGTACGGTTACGCCGGTCAATGCCGGTAATCCGGGCCCGACCAGAGCGCACCGTGGGACTGAGACCAACCGCACTTACAGCCACAACCGTCTGGTTGAGCTCAAAGTAGTTCATGTTGGTACCAGAAGCCAAGGTGATGGTTGTGGTGTTTACTGCACCTGAGCCACCCATGGTGCCTAGCGTTGCGTCGCCGTTGCCGTAAAGGTACGTGGCAAGGCAGCTCATCTCCGTGGTTGCAATACCCCTGGTCTCATTGTCCCAGAGGTCAACCATGGCGCCTTCGGACTTGACCGCAGCCTCAGCCGCTTCGCCAGTCACACGGGCAATGCCGTAGTGCTGGACGCGGGTAAGCGCCATCCGAAGGTAGTTACCCTGATAGATGTTCGCCTGGGCACGTGTGAAGTCCTGGCTAGAGCCCTGTGGATTAGCGTTCTGGATGGGTACGTAGGCAAGCTCACCAACAAAGTCGGTCTGCTTCTTGAGCCGCTTGAGGCCCACATACATCTCATTGATTGACTTGGGGAGCTCACCGTCTGGGTAGAGCACCTTTAGGGCCGCTTGTGACCCTGCAAGAGTAGCTGTCATGATTAAGTAATCCTAAGATAAGAAAGATAAGTCTGTGTAATTAGTCTTCTTTAGCGTTTGCCAGGGCTACCTTCACTGCCTGTTTAGCTGCCTCTAGCCGCTCTTCTGCATCCAAATCCTTCAGCTCCTTGGACCTCATTGACCCGCGCTCACCTGATGCGTCTGGTGTCAGATTCTTTCCCTTGGACTTTGGTTTTGATTGCTCACTTTTAGACCCGGATGGTCGGTCTCCGTGTGGTACAGGTTTTACCTCTACCTTTCCACCCTTACTGGAATACCATGCGTTGGTTTTCTCTGCAAGTTGGTCCTCTATATAGTCTAGAAGGTCCTCAAAACCAGCCTCACGGCCACCTGTAAGTTCCCGGAAGGCATGAGCTGCCAGGTCCCCACGGGCCACCAGGGCTGCCTCATCACCCTTGTAGAAGTTGGTGATAAGCGGGTACTTCTCCTCATTCAAAGCCAAGCCAAGGAACTGGTTGACTGAGTTTTGACGGTGCTGGACTACCGCATGCTCCTGGGCCTGCCGTTGATAGTCCTGCTGGGCCCGCATTTGCTGCTGCTGCCAGTCAATAATCTGCTTGAGCTGGTTGTCCCGCTCCTGCTCCCGGCGCCGGGCCTGGCCCTCTGGGGTGCCGTCTGTAGCCAGGTCCAAGATGAACTGCTCAGGGTCATAGCCAAGCTGCCTCATGGCCTGTGCAGGGTCCTTGCGCAGGTTCTGCATAGCCTGCCACTGCCGCTGCATTTCAGCCTGCTGACGCTGGAACGCTACTTGCTGCTGCTGGAACTCAGCCTGCTGGCGCTGGAAATCCTCCCGCTCCTTGCCAAGAGCAGACTTAACCTCTGAAGATTCCTTCTTTATTGCAGCTAGCTTCTCACGCTGACGGAGAATTTGCTTGACGGAAGCTGAAGCGGTGTCCACCACCTCATCATCCCCATGCTCATCCTCTCCCTCCTCTGCTCCGGATTCTTCTTTCTGGGTCTTGCCACCGGCTGGTTTGTGGTCATATGCCACATCCGTAGATGTGGGAATAAACTTACCATCAGGGCCTCTGGCCCGCTCTCCAGACCTGGACGTATCTGAGGACTCTTTCCCTTCGGAGGCCTTCTCTGACGCCCTGGAGGCTCCTGCGGGCTTGAAAGGGTCCTTGGCCTTACCGCTCTTGGCATCCTTAGCAGAGCTCTCACCGGCCTCCTGTATGGCCTTGCGGACGGCTTCCTTGGCTGCGTCCCGCTCTGTCTGTCCCAGGTTTGAATCTAGGGATTCTTGCTGCTCTACAGCGTGACCCCCTACAAAGGTCACATTACTGCCTTCTTCACTCATAAGCTACTCCTGTTGCTCACATTCACACACATACACCTACTCTAGCGGTGTCTAGAATGGTCCAGGAACGCCTTGTGGTACCGGTGGCACCATAGGTCCAGGCATGGGCTGCGGAAGCCCTGGCGGGGCTCCTGGTGGCAGCGTCTGGGGTCCTGGAGGCAGACTTGGCCCACCCATACCCAGCGCTCCCATGGTGGAGGCAGGTCCTGGTGGCATACTGGGGTTAGGTCCACCCAGGCCCCTTTTTAGCCTTACAGCCTCATCAATGTACTGAGCCAGAAGCCCAATCTTCTCATTGCTGGACCCAGACCGAACCCGGTACTTGTTGATGTACCTGGTAGTCAGCTGGATTATCAGTTCCAGGTTATCAAAAGGCATAGGTGGCAGGTACTCACCAGTCTTGCACATGTAGCTGAGATTCTTCATGATTATCTCTTCATCAGAGACAAGCATGTCCGTCTGACCGGCTAGGTCCGGCACCTCCAGCATGCGCAGGACCGTCTTCTCATTGACCGGGTACCCAGCGTCTTTCAGTTTCTGGAAGGCATCCACCTTGCCAGCAAATGTCTGTGGGAGCTGGTTCATGGACTGAACCCGGAGCTTCATCTTCTTCCGGTCTACAGCCACATCTTTGAATGAGAGCTCCTCTATGGAGGTCTTGTCATGGCCGGGGGACATGTAGACCACGTCATAGCCCATCTTCTGGCACTCTTCGGCCTGTAGGATGTAGAGGTCTGCCAGCTGGATAACCCCATCCTCATACTGGGCATGAGACATGGCATGCCTGGATGGTCCTGCATCCACCCAACGCTCCAGCATGGCCCCAGAGACATCCCTCATACCCCTGGGAATCTGCTGCTGGGCCTCAAAGTCGGAGATACCCAGGAGAGACCGCATCTTGCGTGGAGCCTGGTCCCTGTCTTGGTAGAGCTCAGGGGTCGCACACTGGGCATTCCAGGCGGTTACCTGGTTGACGTTAGAGACCGATATGATGCTGCCAGGGATGTCATCAATGTGCTGGGTCTTGAGAGGGCCTGCTCCATCCCCTACTAGGATGCGCGGGACACCCATGACGTCCTGGCACTCATCCAGCTTCTTATTCAGCTTATCCAGCTGCTTCTGTGTAGGGGCTAACCGCTTGACCGGAGACTCACCGTAGAAGCCCTCAAACTGCATCCCGTGGCGTATGACCATGAGAGGAGGTCGGTCCCAGGTGAATTCCTCATCCACAAGGGTACAGCCCTTAATCCAGACCACATGACGGCCATCCTTGGCTTTTGGGCCACTAGGAAGGTGATAGGCTTCCCGAACCGTAATCATGTCGCAGCGGTCGGTGTTTGGTACGCCTAGCTCCAGGTCATCATTACTTGGTGCGGTGTCTATGCCTGTGACCCTGTCACTAACTGAGCCGTAGAAGTCCTCACGGTCCTCAGAGTATGTGTCAAACAACTGGTAGCGGTCTATGTGGTCTTTGAAGTAGAATGACCTGGGCTGACCATGCTTGGCCTCCATTCGGTCTACAGCAAAGTACCTAGGGTTGACTGACCAGCTCTTTATCTCTGCGGTCTTTCCATCCGCACACTCCTGCCAGCCAACCCGGATGAGGCCTGTTCCGTGGCAGACAAAGCTAGCTCCTGCCTGAGGGAAGACCCTCTCATAGACTTTGCCTGCATCAAAGGCGCCTTCCAACCACCTGGACAGGCCTCTGGCCCTGTCCCACTCATCATAATCCGCCTCACTGACGGATATGGCTGGGACTACACGGTTCTTGAATATCTGAGACCACAGGGTCTCCAGAGTGTTCTGGAGCTCATTCTGGGTAAGCTCATCAGAGACAATGGACCGGAATGAAATGTCCCCATCAGGACCTTCGGAGGAGCCTATAAGACGCTCATACTCCTTGTAGGCTGAGTACCGACCCTCCTGGTCTTCCTCAATCTGCTTCAGAAGACCGTCCAGAATCTCATGAGGCTTCCGACCAAGTTCCTTAGCTCTCCACCACTGCGCGGACCGGAGCTTAGGTTTAGGCCTATCCTTCTCTGAATTTTCTTTCCTTTCAGCCTTCTCAGACTTAGACCGAACGGTGACGCGTAGCGTGTTGTCTTCTTCCTCTTCCTCAGAGCTGTAGGTGTTTGTCCCCGGCATGAGCTGACTGTAGCATAATTTTTACAGCCAGGTCCAACTTCAGCAGCACTGTACGCTTATATTCATCCATATAGGCCCGTAGGAGGTCTTGCCTCTCCGGATGGTCCGCGGCTGCCTTAAGGCAGGAAAACGCGTCTGAGAGGTCATTCTGTGCCAGGAAACACAGCTTATCCAGCCTGTGCTGTATCTGGGAAACGCTAAGCTCTGACTCAGCTACGGAACTGGCGCATTGTTCTGGCATCAAGAGACTTCCTTACCTGCTTCTCAATACCCTTCAGATAGTTGTCCTGCTGCTTCTGCTGGTACTCCACCATCCGCCGCTGGGACTCCTGGAACCAGGCTTCTGTACCAAGCTGATACACTGGCACCTGCTTTGCAACCTCCGCATAGGCCAGCCTGTGCACTGCCAAAACCCAAGCGGAGACAATATCCCCGTGACCCATACCTATCTTCCTAGGTATCTTTATAGTCACAGTCCCACCTGGAGCAGGTTTGGAGGTCACCGTCTTAGCCTGCTGTATCATCCTGCGGGTTATCTGACTGTCAGGTATCTTACAGTATCCTTCATGTAGTACAGCTCTAGCCCTCTGGAACACCTCAGCCTTGCCTGTGGTGCCCTCAGGAGCCTCATAGATGACCAGATTGTGCTCAGTCAGGTGCTCCTTTAGAGACTCCCTGTAGTAGCTGTCAGCCACTACTCCTGACGCACCGTAACGCTTAGTTATCTCAGCAAAGCGCTTGATGACAGCGGATGGCTTCAGTGGTTTCCCAGGCTTGGGTTTAATCTCTTCAGTAAACAGCAGCCTGTAATAATTACCGTCCCACTGTACTACAGCTATGGCTGAGCTATCCCTGGTGAAGCCAAGGTCGCAGGCTACGGCTATGGGTCGGTTTGGCCTAGGAGGGAGGGGGAAGTCTTTGGTCTCTTCCAGGCTTGTGGTGAAGGCATTGATGTCAAAGAACTCTCCACCTCTGACACCGTCCACCTCACAGAAAAGCTCCCTGCGGGCATTCTCAGGGTCCCTGAGCAGTTCATCCTCCACCATCTTGGCTATGCGCGGGTCTGAGCCGCGTACTGCCAGCGTTGTAGCTAGGATGGCTACTGCATCCAGACACTTGGCCCAGTTGCGCTCAAACATGGTGGACATCAGGGTCTCCACCGGCCAAGGGGTGGAAATCATCATTCCCTTGGCGCCTTCCATGAGCCTGGGTGTCAGAGCGTCAAAGATGTCCTTGTCATTAACAGCGTAGTCACGGCCTTCTCTAGCGTCCGTGTTGGATGTGAAAAACTCAGCCTCATCAAACAGGAAGGCCATGATGTCCCTACCGCGGACTGAGCTACCACCCCTAGTGGCTGCGAAGGACTCTATGCGGACCATCCTCCCATCAGCACGCCTGAGCTGGATGAGCTGGTCCTGGTCAGATACCACCATCCGCTCAATGGCCGGAACAGACCGAATCATCTCCCTGGACATCCGTATGGACAGCTTGGCGGTCTCACGGTCAGGGGCAATGACTATGACGTAAGGGATGGAGCCTGGTCCTGCTGAGGAACAGTCAAAGGTCACGCAGGTGTAAACAGAAAAGGCTGAGCAGAGGGTGGTCTTGCCACTGCCTCGGCCCAGCCTTAGAAGGACGTACTTCCTAGCAAGCTCTGTTACCCGCTCAACCCCGCCAAACATCTCCAGTGCCAGGGTCCGCTCTTCTTCTGGCAGGTCTATAGGGTCATGATTACCGAAGGCCACCTTAGCAACTACGCGCTGCCCTAAGGTGAGTTTCAGGTTCAGTACCTTCTCACAAAACTCCCAGAACTGAAGAACGTTTGACTTCATATGGCTGCACAGGTAGGAATCGGACCTACATAATACAAGTTAACAGCTTGCTGCACTACCATTGTGCTACCGTGCAATTGGTGCCCTTGGCAGAAACAACTCATGCCTAAAGAAGTGGGGGCTCTCCTTGTCGGCCCGATTCCAACCGATTCCAACCAAAGCAGCCCGCCGTGCCTTCGGGCTTAACAGCTCCCCAATCAGTCTTGTAGCTGGCCGTGTCACAGCTCTTTGGACTCAGTGTCTGATATGGGTGTTGGACAGCAACCTCCTGCGGACTTGCACCGGAATTTCCACCATGGCCGTATCTTACGTTTCGGAGTGGCGTTCTTCTTGCTGAACTAAGAGGTTAGAGGCTGTCTTTCCAGCCGGTCACAGGATGGGCATAAGCCCATTACACGGAGTGTTTCACGCCTTCACACCCATGCCTTTTCAAAGAGCTACGGTGTCCTGTCTGGCGTCAGGTTGTAGGGTTAGCCTGAGACCCGGTCCTACATCCTGGTACTGCCCCAGGCTATACAACTGTATAAGAGTTGCGCATAACCACTTGCCTGCCCATGTAGGAGCTATAAAAGTTAGTTTTTCAAAGACTTGAGAGCTCTGATTCGCTCACGTTCTGATTGATAGCCCAGCATCTTGTCCTGGTCAAGGCCATTCATTGGCACCTGGACATCCATATAGGTCCTGAGCCAGTCTGGGATGTCCCCGCCTGCCATGGGTGGCGGACGCTGAAGGGTAGGCTCCACAGCGCTCATATGTGGCTGGCTAGCCTGTGCGGTTTGGCCTTGGAGGGAAAGAATATGTCTATCTGCCTCTGCCATAAGCTCATCCGGACTCATGGGCCTATATGCCCGCTGGGAGGCTTTTGTTTTGGAGATGACCGAACCCCCCAGACCACGGTCGGGGACAGCCCCTATGGGCTCTCTGGAGCCAGTGGCGAAGACAGCTCCTGGGCCCGTATAGGAGCCGGAAAGGCTAGGTCTGGAGGCGTCCTCCACCTCACTGGCCCTATACCCGGCCGTAGTTAACGGCCCGGTGTCCTCGGTCTCCCATAAAAACTGGGTTGGGCTAGGCATCTTTCCAGGTCCTTACGTTGCATACCTTGCTCATGGTCTGCTTGTTTACTCCGAACAGTAAGCACATCCATTTCCTTTGAACGCCGAGCCTGTTGAGGCACCTAATCTGTCTTACGTCTTCTGGAGTGAGCTTTTTGGCATAGATAGGGTTTGACTTGGTGTTTCCTGGTTTCCTGCCTTTGGCAATCATGTCCCTGACGTTTTCTTTTTGAGTGCCAAGGAACAGGTGGTCTGAGTTTATACATGGGGGATTGTCGCATCTGTGACAGACAAAAAGTCCGTCTGGGATAGGCCCAAACGCCTTCTCATATGAGACCCTGTGAGCCAGCCACATGCGGCCATTATGACGCTGTCGGCCATAACCAAAAGGTGTCCTGTAACCAGTGTATTCAACACATCCTTCGGGCATGGCTTACTTCTCCCAGTGCTCCGGATTGAAGAACTCAGCATCTGCCATAGCCCTGCGGAGCTGCCAGTCAATGTTGGGGTCATCCAACACATTCCCAGCATTACTCTGCGCAGGGACTGTCCAGGTGACCCGTAGGCTGTCCTCTGAGCCGTGGCACTTTGCCACAATCTCACAGCCGCGGTTGTTCACATTCTTCATCTCTGCCGCGTCCACTTCCTTATTGCAGAGCTTACACGTGGGCCAGTTGTTGGATGTACGCTGCCCAGGAAGCCATATCCCACGGTTCCTAGCAGCTCCTGTCCGAATCTGTTCCTCTAACGTCTTGGTTCTCATACCTAATATCCTACCATAAATATGTCCCATACTTGGCTGATACGCCCTGGGAACCCTGGCTTATAGACGCGTACCTTTGGGCCTGAGAGCTCTTGGATAAGTCCAGTAGCAATTCCAAGCCCCCTAAGGTCTGGGGCAACGTAGACGTGCCAGAGTCTTCCTTCTTCAGCACAGATGTAGGCGTAGACGGTGTACTGGTTGTCTTCAGGAGAGCCTGACACAACGCACCTACATCTACTCCACATCCTTTCAGCAACTTTGCTTTCTCCGGCCCTAAAAGCCTGTAGGTCAATTCTGAGACCAGCTGGTCCAAGGAACAGTCCTCTAGCCGCGTCGCAGGAGGAACGTACCCAGGTGGAGATGATGAAGTTACGGTGCTCATTCTTGGCCTCCACTATTGGCAGAGTCTCCAGGACCTTGCCCGTACGCTTGCATAGAAGCTGTAACGTACTGTTGGAGACGTTGGCACATATGTCTTTCAAAATCACTTCCTTTCAGGTTCTTCTGGTACACCAAGCTATCTCTGCGGCATTCCTTACAGTGTGCGTGGTATTGGGTGGAACCTTCTACCCACCGGTAACCGCACTGGGAACACAGTAAACCTCTGGATTGCAGGTAGGCCAGGATTGCCATGGCTGAGCTTATGGTAAGCGGCTCTGAGCTTGTAAGCGCTGCGGAGACTTGTGAGCTCTTGTAGTCCTTCTTCATTGTTCTTTCTGGCTAAGCACTGCGGGTGATAGTACCCAGTCAGCGCAGATTCCGATGACTCTTCCACAGTGGGACAATAGGACGCTCCAGCCTGCCCACAATGTGCACAGACAAATCTATCCATGAGAAGCCTCCAAAGTCCACTGTTACTGCCGCTTTCTCTGTGTATTTTCTCTGGATGAATTCCAGCTCCTTGTCTTAGGAGCATCCGCCGAGGCTCTCTTGGCCTCCTCCTCCAGGTTGTAGGCCGCCTCAAAACTCTTTGCTGGGTCTGTGGTGACTGGTGGAGGCATAGGCAGTGGCACAGACCTGCCAAGTCCAAGCTCAGCAAGCCTTCGCCGTGCATTGTCAATCTCATCCATAGCTTTGGCGTGCCTTAGACCATCATCATAGAGCTCAATTTCTGGCTCATCATCCTGCTCCGAGCCACGCGGGTCTCCAAGTTTCCTTCGGAGCGCTTGAATGGCGTCCCCAACACGTTGGGCCTCTGGTATTGGTCTCATCCCTTCGGCCATTGACTTAAGGTAACTGGTAACTGGGTCTTTTGGAGACCGGTAGTCTGGTCCCGGGTCCTTGATGGGCACCCTGAATCCCTGTCCAGAACTGGCTCCAATCACGCCTGGAGGCAGCTGGTACTCCGGAGAGGCTCCTATAACCCTGCTGTTCTTCTCCGTGGCTTGGACTGTGGGAGGAATAATGGGACTCTCATCAAACACCGGCTGGTAGTAGACCCCTGCCAGCTGAGCGGGGGAGACATACTTACCGTGGTACTCCGGTTCCTGCGCATATGCCACGGAAGCAGGGTGACTAATCGGAGTCGGCTGCTCTTGCTTCTGTTCCTTCTCCAGCGCCTTCTTGGCTGCTGCTACTAACTTGCTCCACACTGAGTCCGGTTCTGGCATCTGTAGTTTCCTCTGTCTGCAAGACTACCTTACGTGGTCTCCCCCTGCCACGCTTGACACCTGGCTGTGCTGGTGCAGTGGCTGATGTAACCCAAGGTAGTGAAGTGTCATTCATTTTATTACGTTTGTGTACAGTAGCCTCTCTTGCACACAGTTCCCACGCTGCTAGCTCATTCTGACGCGCTGAGTCATTAAGCTGTGACGCAAGCTTCAGGTCAGACTTGTTCAAAACCCCGCCTGATTGGGCCTGAGCAGAGGAAAATATGAATCTTGCTGCTGCTATAGCCAGTGCAGCTGAGGCAAGCATGGCATGTACGCCTGAGCTTACAAAACCATGCGCTAGGAAGTACTCCTTGGCCCGGTGTTTCTTATATGAATTGGCCTGTCTGATGCACTTGGCATAGAGGGGGTCTCCTGAATCCAGGATGTCTGAGCTAATGCCCAGGCACGCTAGCTTGGTCTTACGCGCGTTCAGAGGGGTCTTGCCAAAGGTAGCCCCTACCAGAGACAAAGACGCTTCCTGGGCCAACTGTGGGTCAGGAAACGGCAACTCTGAGACCTTGGCCCGTGCGACTCTAACCCCTCGGCCCTCACCACGGTTTCGGACAAACCCACCGTGGAATGTACCTGGTTCAATTTTATTCATTACAGACAAAATAATTTAAAGCGCAGGGGTGGTCAACGCCTGCGGCGTTTGGGAGACCTAAAAGGTCTGTCAAGCTAACCGTATTCCAAATGAGACAGGTTGACCCACAACAACCAGCCAATTTATCCCAACAGAGGTAGAATTGTAAAGAGACTATGCAAACTGCGTTTTTGGCTGTAGGATCGCACAAGGTCCCCAGGCAATGAATGAGTTAAGAGGGAGCAGACAAAGGTAAGTGAATGAAATCAGACATGAAGTTAATCGGAATCACTGGTACTAGGGCATTCGGAAATGACTTCAAACAGCAGGTAGGACAGAAGGTTTCCAAATTATTCCAGCTACTTAGTAAAGACCATCACATAGCAGTAGGATGTGGAAACACAACAGGGGCTGATTACTGGGTCAAACAACTCTGCAACGTAAAGAAAATCGGGTACTTAGAAGCCGTAGCATTCTGGGGTAGGCCAGATGGAGGCAAAAGTAATGATGGAGGTCTAAGGAGGGCCAGCACCTTGGCTGCGGTCTGTGACCGGGTCTTCCTGTTCTGGGATGGCAAGTCTCCAGGCACACGTAACTGCATGGAAGAATGCCAGAAGCTTGGAACTCCCTACTGGGTTATCACTGTCTAACAAACATGAATCCCCTGAAGTACCTACGCCTAGCCGCGGAAGTGTCCAGAATTAAAGATGATTCTAGAACATATTTTATCGGTGCTGTTGGTATCCGTAGGGATGGTGTGCTGGTATGCGCTGCCAATGGTTGCCCTAAGTTCCCTGAACCTAAGCACCACGCAGAGGTGCGCCTCCTCAGAAAGCTGGGTAAGGGTGGAATAGTCTTTGTATGCCGAACACTTGCAGATGGCAGGTGGAGCAATGCTAAACCGTGTACTTCATGCAGGATTAGCCTGGTAAATCACGGTGTTAGGGCTGTTTACTGGTCAGAGAAATCAGGGGCCGTTGGGTCCGCCTCAAACGCCGGCTGGCTTAGGGACATTCAGTAGTTACAAGTATTCAAAAGTATGGGTGAATATTGCGGGTATGAGGGGGCCCTTCGGGCCGCACACACCCCTGCCCTTGGGGGGCTTTCACCCCACCAGCTTGGCACACCCCTTGCCCAATGCTAGAACCATGCCACTTGCCAATCTGTCACTGGCATGAGCCTTGCTAGGTGACAATATGTCAGGCACAACCTTTGCAACCTGACACTTTGTCATGGCATGCCTGTTGCCAACCTAACATGGACGCATAGTTAGAGCTGGTACAGCTGTTGCATAAGCACGCTCTGCGTCACTGTAGGTAAAGGTGAGACTAGTGCAGGTATGCAAAGTTTGCGTAGGGTATGACATGAATGTCATAGCGGGCGGCGTTACAGTGTTGCTGGATTGTAAGGCTACGCCACACACTACAGTTGGATTGTAAGGCTACGCCATACACTACAACATATGGGCAGTCCTCTGAACAGGCCCATGTGCAGGTTTTGGTTTGGCTGTAGCCACGCTTACAGCTACCCACAACACGTCCCCATCCTTGCTGAAACCAGTGTTGCACACTGTAGTATTAAGTGCGCAGTAACGTACAGCCTCAAAGGCCTCAAGGTGAGAGATACGCTCACATGAGACATCACCTAGGCCAGTGGAGGTGTAGATGGCAAAACAGAGCAGAATAGACATAACATTCACTCCTGCTAAACGCATACCTGTTTCTAAAGCCCAGCTACTGGGCACTTATAGGTCATCATGGGTCACCGCTTATCCAGATGCCATGGTCCTCCTGTCCACCAGTCAATTGTGACTGTAGGAAGAAGTAACACCTACACACATGTCATTAGCACTAGCTAAGCTAACGCAATATGGCAAAGGTAAACAGTGAGTCATGGTGCAATCTGTCAAACGTGACAGACCGCTACACACACATGTCTAGGTGCTGATAGAGCCATGCCGCAGGATGTCACTTTGGTCCAGTGGTACGGCATTCGCATTGTGCTGCCTCTGGGAGCCCATTAGGAGGGCTCTGAAAGGAGATGAGCCATGGCATGGTACTGCGTACACCACCACAACTACAGACAGGAGCGAAGCGATGGCATGGGATGAGACAGGAAAAGCCCGTATACAGCGTTTTAGGGCCTATCAGGAGCTAGAGCAGAAGTACCTTGCAGCTGAGAGCCAGCTGGCAGACCTCACCGCTGAGGTGGCTAGGAAGGACGCGCTGATTAGGCAGCTGGCTAAGGAGCTGGCAGGCCTAGGTCAGGTACAGGAGCCACCGCAGGAGACTGAGCCAAGACCCGTAGTCCTATCCAGCCGTCCTCCACCACGTAAGTCGGGGCAGCTACAACTCAGCATAAAGGACATCCTTACCTCAAGAACCTCCGGCTCCGCCTCTACCGAAGGTGGTGACGCGGAGCGGAAGGATGGGACAGGTGGTGAGTGAGAGACTTACACACCTGTCTTACAGTATTATTGTAATTGTGTTCATACTGTATCTGCTACTTGTGGGAGTAGATGAGGAAAAGTAAGACTATGTCAGCGCTCAATCTTCATCTCCTCCGAAGTACAGTAGGAATGTAAAAAGAAACACCAGCATAGCAAGGGTCATGCGGTCTTCTGTAGCGGCACACTAACCTCCACCACACTGGATAACGGGACTGCATACAGCCTGTTGTTGGCCACGCGCTTGCTTACTCCTAGTCCCTTCCTTAGGTCAAAGGTCTCCACCCACAAGAATGGCTTTTGCTGGTCCTGGACGCCCACTAGGAGGCCGTTGGAGCGGGTAAGGAGGACCAGGCCGGTCTCTGTTGACCCGTCCTCAAAACGGAATGTTACTTGGTGTCCACGGTGGATGTTCATTGCTGCGCTCCTGAGTAGATTATGGCGGTTGGCAACCGAAGGTTTATTAGCTAGCCTCCCGTGCAGCCCGTATACGCTCTGCCCAAGGAGGCAGCCTCCCACCGTGGTCAAACATGTAGGCAACACCCCTGGCAAAACGGATGGCTTCTTCCTTGTTACGGATGAGCTCATCATTCACACGGCAGGGAAACACCCGCACTTGTGAGTAAAGTGCCTTGGATAGGGCCATAATGTGTGCCTCAGAGGCCCGTTCAGAATCATACCATCCCGCAAACCCAGATGCGGTTGCTCCAATCAGACACATACTACCGTCTGCCTTACGGTAATCCCCTCTAGCCCATCCGTACACCTTAAGGCTTTTGGCCGCCTCCCTCCACTGCTTAGCCCACCATCTGACCGTACCTTTATTCAGTGGTCTCTTATTGTCTTTGGACATATGTTTTCCTTGTGTTTTGCGTTTGAAAAAAGAGCTAGGACACCCCATTTGCAAAAGTGCCCTAGCCCGGTGCTCCAACCACCCCAGTGTGGCTAGTGCGTAGCTTTTATAAGACCAAACACCTCAGGGTGATGCTCTGCGAAGTAGGCTAGTGTCTGGAGGTCTCTGATTACCTCAAGCCTGGCATGTGCAGACAGAGCCAGCTTGGACTCCACGGCCTTAGCTCGGAGCCGGATGGCCTCAGCGTAGGCCTTGCCAATGGCGTTCTGGGGGTCCTGGATTGGCTTTCCCACACTCTTCCTAGCGGCCATTACACCGCCATCCCAGCTGCCACACGCCATGCATTCTCAGCCACGGCAGAACCCGACCCAAGCAGCATGCGCCTATGCCGGCTCTCAGCGGTCTTGCCATGCTTATGGGTCTCATACCTAGTGACTGCGTTGAAAGCCTGCCATACGGTCCCTGGAGCGCCGCAATCATCATTCTGCCAGCACTCCAGGACGGCAGGGAGCTCCGCCGCCTTACCGCTGAGCTCATCCGGTAGACTCACCCAAGCCTTATCGGCATCTTCCTTGCTGGCCCCAATAGACTCAGCAAAGTAGTCCACCAGGGGCTTGCCCTGCAGCATCCGGGTAGGGCTGGTCATACCACGCATGAGCTTGTATCGGTCGGATAGCTCTCCACCAAGCTCTTGAATGCGCCCTTCCAGGACTTCAGCAAAGCGTGTATGAACGTTTCCGCGGTGTTTGACCCTGTTGCCAGCCATAAGCGGAGCCACATGCCCCATCTGGTTTTTACAGAACCAACGGAAGTCACTGAAGAAAGCGCTGTCGGCCAACTGGGAGCCATAGGCAAAGGCCAGAGTGAGGAGCGGACTGACCACATCCTTGTCCAGGATGGTCACGTCCAAGTCTGGACATCGGAACTGATACGCAAGCATGGCTCCGTTGTCCCATATGCTCACACTTACAGGAATGATGTCACCATTCCTAACCATGCCGTCCAGACTCATGAGCTGAGAGCGGTGGTTGTTCGCACGGTAGCGCTCTCCCACAAAGGCAAGTGCGGTGTTGGTATCAGGCCTGACCAGAGCCCGAAAGCCCCCGTTGGCTACCGGCCCAGACGCAGTGTCTACGTCCGCTTTGAGAACCTCCACGTCCCAATTGGTACCGCTTTGGTTGAGCATGTCATCAATAGACATACATTGACCTACATCAGTTACCTTAGCTAGCTTACCCATCATAAACCTCCTACACCTGCAGTGTATTAGCGTTCAAACGTGTGCTTACGGGTGATGGTGCCCTCATCCTCTTCTGTAACAAAGACCCAAAACGGAGAGATGTTTAACTCAGCTGCATACTTGAACCACGCCTCAGCCTTCTCCTTTGCGGACCACTGGTCCGGAGCAACGTACTTGATATTAGTGGTGGTAGTGACAACATACTTGACCATTGTTTTATCTCCTTTGGCGGCGAAGCCACCCTTACACACACTTTGGTTGAATAACCGCTACGCGTCACCGTAGGACTTGAATGATGAGCCCTTCGGATTCCGCGGTTGCCAGCATGTCAGCGCAGTCGCCGCATGCGTGGCCTCCCTGGTATTGGTAAAACTCCGGAAGCTCTGCCCCTGGCACTCCGACTAAGGAGTCTTGCTCTACCCCGCAGATGAGACACTGACAAGGCCAAGCGCTGTTCTTTGGATGCTTTGGTGGATAGCACATGTTTATGTCTCCTCAGTGGTGCCTAAGCACCGGTGGTGTAGCCATCAGACACAAGGTCCAACCAACACTGGGCAAGCTCAGCGCAGATGTCATCACCCGCAGATTGCAGGATGACAATGTCGGTGTAGGTGAGATGGTGGAGTACGTCAACGGTGTCTGCCATTGGGTCAACCACAACGCGTGAGCCAACGGACAACTTCATTGGATGCCTGCCTCTTCCAAAGACTCTGCAATCTTGGCCGCTTCAGTAAACTTGGCCTTCACCTGTTCAATGGTAGTCTCTATGGCGTCATTGAACATAGCTGTAAGTCCAACCATTCCTAGGATGTAGTGCGCATCAAGACCATTATTCTTGACCCACTCGGGCCGCTTTGAGAACGTTTTTGACAGCGACCACTCCCCACACCGACCCCGGCGCCGACACCTTTGCCGCATCCCCGCCGCCGACACCTTTGCCGCATCCGCCGCCGCCGGCGCCACCGCCGCCCAAGCCGCCGCCGTCGCCGCCTCCGCCGCCTCCACCGCCGCCTCCACCGCTGCATCCGCTGCCGCCGCCTCCGCCGCCTCCGCCGGCAGCCGCGCCCCGGCGTACATCGGGTAGGGCGCCAGAGCTGCTTTTACGCGCTCATTCACTTGGGCTTGTAAGGCTCCGTGCGCGCACATACAGATGCCATTCTCATTGGTGTAGAAG
>Ga0081539_10001314_pt1 | contig 43504 bp, 34 predicted proteins | sample TabmetS4T2R2_FD_71023 | JGI IMG/M metagenome (GOLD analysis project Ga0081539, IMG submission 71023) | Tabebuia heterophylla rhizosphere microbial communities from the University of Puerto Rico - S4T2R2 | ecosystem: Host-associated > Plants > Roots > Rhizosphere ... | reverse complement strand
CAGGTGGACATCGTCGACGATCCGCACGCCGTGCCCCAGCCGGTCGGTGCCGCACACCTGCACGGCCTCCCAGATGCTCGGCAGCCCGAAGGCCTCACCCGCGTGGATCGTGACGTGGAAATTCTCCCGGTGCAGGTACTCGAAGGCGTCCAGGTGGCGCGACGGCGGGTACCCCTTCTCCGCGCCGGCGATGTCGTAGCCGACCACCCCGTGGTCGCGGTGGCGGACCGCCAGCTCGGCGATCTCCATGCTCCGCGCGGACTGCCGCATCGCGGTCAGCAGGATGCCCAGGCGGATCGGGGTGCCGGCGGCCGCGGCGTCCTGCGTGCCCGTGGTGAACCCCTCGTGCACCGCGCCGACGATCTCGTCGAGCCCGAGAGCGCCGCCCAGATGCAACTCGGGCGCGAAGCGGACCTCCGCGTAGATGACGCCGTCCGCCGCCAGGTCGAGCGCGCATTCCCGGGCCACCCGGACCAGGTCCTGCCGGCGCTGCATGACGCCGACGGTGTGGGCGAACGTCTCCAGGTACAGCTCCAGCGAACCGGAGTCCGCCGCCGCCTGGAACCACGAACCGAGCTTCTCCACGTCCGTCGTCGGCAGCTCGTGGCCGGTCTCCTCGGCGATCTCGACGATGGTCGCGGGCCGCAGACCGCCGTCGAGGTGGTCGTGGAGCAGCGCCTTGGGCGCCCGGGCGATGAGATCGACGTCCGCCAGTTGACCCGGATCCACCACGGCAGGAGCCTACTGGCCCGCCTCGGCGCCGCCGTCAGCCGGACCGGGCGAGAACGGTCACGGCGATGACGGCGAACACGCCGACGAGTGCGGCCGCGAACCCGAACAGCGCCATGGGGGCGGGCAGCGGACGCCCGGTCCGCATCGCCACCTCCCGGCGCCGCCACCCGTCGACCGCGGCGACGGCGAGCAGCACGCCGATCACGCACATCCCCGCGGCGATGCCGTCCGCCCACGGGAGCGTGATGACCTGGGCGATCGACGTCAGGCCGACCCCGCCCGCGACCACCGCCATCGCGGTGCGCAGCCAGGCGAGAGCGGTGCGCTCGTTCGCCATGGAGAACCTGGGGTCGGGGTCGCCGCCCTTGGCATACACGGCGGGCGGCCACCTGTCGCGACCGTCGTCGATCTCGTCGGTGCCCGGCTCGGATGCCATGCGTGTCAGTCCAGATTCCGTCAGTTCAGATTCCGTCAGTCCAGATTCCGTGCGTCAGTCCAGATTCGGTGCGTCGGTGCAGATTCTGTGAGTCAGTCCAGATCCGGCAGGCCCATTCCCACCGGCGGTGCGTTGCCCTCGGTGTCGGGTCTGGACTTGCTCGGCTGCACCCGCTTGGGCTCGCCCGGCATCTTCGGGTAGTTGGGAGGGTACGGCAGGTCGCCCAGCCCACCCGCCTCGTCCCGGGCGGCCAGCTCCAGCAACGGCTCCAGGGTGTGGGCCGGACCGTCCGGTGCCGTCCCCTCGGCCGCCCCGGACCGGAGCCGATCCGGGACAGTCGCGATCGTCAGGTCGTCCGGTTCGACGTCAGCGAGTTCCGCCCAGGTGACCGGCGTGGAGACAGTCGCCCGCGGCGTCCGGCGCGCCGAGTAGGCGCTGGCGATGGTCCGGTCCCGGGCGGTCTGGTTGTAGTCGATGAAGATGGCGGCGGTGCGCTCCTCCTTCCACCAGGCCGTCGTCACGCGCCCGCCCGCGCGCCGCTCGATCTCCCGGGCGATGGCAATGGCAGACCGGCGTACCTCGATGAAGGTCCACCGGGGCTCGATCCGGATGTAGATGTGGATGCCGCGCCCGCCCGAGGTCTTGGGCCACCCGACGTAGCCGAGCTCGGCCAGCAGCGGCTGCACGACCTCCACCGCCACCGCTCGAGCCTCGCCGAACGCCGTACCCGGCTGGGGGTCGAGGTCGATCCGCAGCTCGTTGGGGTGATCCGGGTCTGCGCAGTGCGACGGCCACGGGTGGAACGTGACGGTGCCGAGGTTGGCCGCCCACACGATGGCGGCCGGGTGGTCCACCCGCAGCGCATCGGCGTGCCGGCCCGAGGGAAAGGTGATCCGGCAGGTGCGCACGAAGTCCGGGGCGTACTTCGGGACCCGCTTCTGGTAGACCTCCTCCCCCTCGATTCCGTCCGGGAAGCGCTGCAGGTAGGTCGGGCGGTCGCGGATGGCGGCGAAGAGGGCGCCCGCGGACGACCCGGCCAGCGGCAGGGCGACGGTGCGGTAGTACTCGACGAGGTGGCGCTTGGTCCCGCCCGAGGACCCGAGCTGCGGGAAGTAGACCTTGTCCGGGTTGGTCAGCCGAACCGGGATGCCATCGACGTCGAGTTCCTCGGCAGGTGCTTTCGCGGCCACGGCCTCGACTCTAGGGCCTGCCGCAGACCCCGGCCCTGGCCCGCCACGTTGGTCCTGGCCCGCCACGTTGGTCCTGGCCCGCCACGTTGGTCCTGGCCCGCCACGTTGGTCCTGGCCCGCCACGTTGGTCCTGGCCCGTCCACCGACCGCCGCTCACAGCTGCCGAACCGTGGTCGCCAGGACTCCGCCGTCCGCCAGCTCGCTCCAGTACCGGTCGCGGGTGAGGATGGCGACCTGCAGCCGCTCGGCGACTGCAAGGATCATCGCGTCGGCCAGAGAGAGCGACGGCTGCGGGGACGACGGCTGCGGGGACGACGGCTGCGGGGCCGGGGTGGTGCGCCGGCGTCCGGTCTTCGCGCGGGATTGCGTCCGGGACGCCTCCACCAGCTCGGCGGCGCGCACGAGATCGGCATTCACGAGATGCTCGACGCGCAATCCCACGCCGGTCAGGGCCTCGGCGATCTGACGCGGCGGGGCGGTGTTGCCCCGGGCCCGGACCACGTAGATCACCTCGGTGACGACGGGAGCCGGGACGAGGAGCTCAATCCCGCTGCGGAGCACGAGATCGTCCACCGCCTGCCACACCGGCGGCTGCTGGAGGATCCAGGCGACGAGAACCGACGAGTCCAGCGCCAGCCGACTCACGGCCTGTCTTTCCGCCACGGTGTCGGCCGCTTTCGTCACGGCCTCGTCACGGCCTCACCCACGGCCTCATTCGTCAAGGCCGAGCGCGGCGAAGAGTTCCCGCTTCACCTCATCCGGCGTGCGCATGTCCTGGTCTCCCGCGTCCTCGATCCGGGCCCACCGCTCCCGGGCGGCGACCCGGTCCGTTTCACGCTCGGCGACATCCCCCTCCCGCGCGGACATGGCGGGCTTGGTCGGGTTGTGGGCGCGCAGCCCATCCACGATGACCTGCGGAGTCTCCAGCCGCACGAACTGCTGGTCGATCACGAAGTTCACCCGATCCCCCGCCTTGAGGCCGAGCAGGCGGCGCACCTCCGCCGGAATCGACACCCGGCCCTCCGGGCTGACCCGACTGCTCCCCGCCCACTCCGCCATATCTTGCCTCCCGGAGCGAGCATGCCAAGAGGCCGTGTTGATGGCAAGCTCGCGTGCCTTGCCATGGCTAGGCACCTACGCCACGTTGCCGAACTGACCCGGTAGATGGGTCAGTTCGGCAACAAGGGCGCGTGACCTAGCCGATAGACCCGGAGAGGATGTCGGCCAGGCGGTAGTTCACCGGCTCCTCCAGCTGCGCATAGGTGCAGCTGGCCGGGTCACGATCGGGTCGCCACCGACGGAACTGCGCGGTGTGCCGGAACCGGGTGCCCTCCATATGGTCGTACGCCACCTCGACCACGAGCTGCGGACGAAGCGGCACGAAGGAGAGGTCCTTCGTCGCGTTCCACCGGCTGACGTTCCCGGGCATGCGGCGACCCTGATGCGCCTCCGGGTCGGCCCACGCACCCCAGGGGTGCTCCGACAGGTCCTCGATGCGGTACGCCGCGAGTTCGTCCAGGAGGCTGCGCCGCCGCGCCATCGGGAACGACGCCGAGACACCGACGTGCTGAAGCTGGCCGGCGTCGTTGTAGAGCCCCAGTAGCAGCGAACCGACGACGTCGCCGGTCTTGTGCCAGCGGAACCCGGCCACGACGCAGTCGGCCGTCCGCTCGTGCTTGACCTTGAACATGACGCGCTTGTCCGGCTGGTACCTCCCGTCGAGCGGCTTGGCGACGACGCCGTCCAGCCCGGCGCCCTCGAACATGCCGAACCACTCCCGCGCCAGCGCAACGTCCCCAGTCGCCGGCGTGCAGTAGACCGGCGCCTCCGCCGTGGCCAGAGCCTCGACGAGCCGCGCCCGTCGCTCGCCGAACGGGCGGGCCATGAGGTTCTCGTCCCCCAGCGCGAGGACGTCGAACGCCACGAAGGACGCCGGCGTCTGCTCCGCGAGCAGGGTGACGCGACTCGCCGCGGGGTGGATCCGCAACTGCAGTGCCTCGAAGTCCAGCCGATCGCCACTCGCGACGATGATCTCCCCGTCCAGCACGCACCGGTCCGGGGTGTTCGCCTTGACAGCCTCGACGACCTCCGGGAAGTACCGAGTCATCGGCCGCTCGTTGCGGCTGCCGAGGACGACCTCGTCGCCGTCCCGGAACACGATGGTGCGAAAGCCGTCCCACTTGGGTTCGACGTGCCCGACATCGGGAATGTCGGCGACGGACTTGGCGAGCATCGGCGAGATCGGAGGCATGACAGGCAGTTCCATGCCACCATCCTGCACTTCCCTCATGATCACGGAAGATCCGGTTGCCGGGGACCGCCGGATCTTCCGTGATCATGACAAGGTCACGTCCGGCCTCACCGGTCGCGCAGGCGCTCCACCACGGGCGCCAGTGTCTCGAGGAGATGCGCGCCGGCGGTCACGTAGGAGATCCCGGTCGACTCCCGGCGGCGCAGCAGCTCATCCGCCATCTCCGTCGGGCCGCCCGGTAGCACCGACGCGGATCCGGCCGCCACCAGCGCGGCGACGTCGAGACCCATTCGCTGGCTCACGAACGGCGGAAGCTGAGCGTTACCGGCCGCCAGGAGGGTGGCCGCCAGCTCCGGCGGCTCGGCACGGCCCGCCTCGCGTGCCGCCCGGCGCACCGCGTCGGCGGCCTCACCCAGCTCCGCCACCCTGGCGGTCGCGGGCAGCCCGAGCGTGACGGCATCCGCCACCTCGCCGGCCAGCGCGAGCATCCGCGGCCTGCCGGCCGCCAGCAGCACGGGCGGGCGACGCGACGGCTCCAGCGCGCGGACGGCGTCCAGTACCGCCACCACCCGGCCGATCCGCCGGCCCTCGCGACCCAGCGGCACGCCCAGCTGCTCGGCGTCCCGCTCCGCATCCGGGCGCCCGGCACCCAGGCCGAGCTCGAACCGCCCGCCGGACAATCCGAACAGTGACCCCGCCTCCCAAGCGAGCACCCGCGGCGGGCGCAGCCCGGCCACCACCACGTAAGTGCCCACCCGCATCGTGGTCGTCACCGCGGCGGCCGCCGCGAGGGCGGGCGTGGGCGCGAACCCGGCGGCAGTGTCCGGCGACAGCAGCGTGTCGAAGCCCAGACCCTCGACCCGCCGGGCCAACGCCAGCCACTCCTCCCCGGAGCGAGCAGCGCCGACGATGCCGAACCGGAACGGTCGCTCGACGATCTCGGTTGCGTTGCGTAATTGGCCAAGGTCGGTTTCAGTCATCCTTCTACCCTGTGTCGCGACGGCCACCGGCGCATCGCCCCAGAGGCGACTGTGCCGATACGCCGTGCGAGGTAGGCCTGCTGTGGTGTCCTGGGCTCATGGCAACAGACGATGGCGAGTCCGCCCGGCAACTGGGGCTCCCCGGCACCGTGCGAGCGGTGCTCTTCGACATGGACGGCGTCCTCACCGACACGGCGAGTCTCCATGCGGCGGCGTGGAAAGAGATGTTCGACGAGTACCTCCAGACGGTCGCGGACCGCACCGGCGAGCCGTTCCTGGCATTCGACATCGGCACCGACTACCCGGCCTACGTCGACGGCCGGCCGCGCGCCGACGGCACCAGGACCTTCCTGAAGTCCCGGGGCATCGAGCTGCCGGAGGGGTCGCCGTCCGACCCGCCCCGGCTGGAGACCGTCAACGGGCTGGGGAACCGCAAGAACGAGATCGTTCAGCGCCGGATCCGGGAGGACGGCGTCACGGTCTACCCCGGCTCGGTCCGGTACCTGGAGGAGGCGCGCCGTGCCGGGCTCCGAACGGCGGTGGTCTCTTCCAGCGCCAACACCTCGGAGGTGTTGCGGGTGACCGGACTGGAGCGCTTCATCGAGGCCCGGGTGGACGCCGCGGCCGCTGTCGCCCAGCATCTGGCGGGCAAGCCCGCCCCGGACACCTTCCTCGCCGGAGCGGCGGCGCTGGGTGTGACGCCGGACCAGGCGGCGGTCTTCGAGGACGCGCTCGCCGGAGTGCGCGCCGGCAGCTCGGGCGGATTCGCCCGCGTCGTCGGGGTCGACCGGGTCGGGCACGGGCACGGCGAGCAACTCCTGGCCTCCGGCGCCGACGTCGTGGTCACCGACCTCGCAGAACTCCTGGAGCAGGCGTGACACAACGCATGAAGCACACGGTCGAACCGTGGTGCGTGCGGGAGACCGAGCTGGACGTGGAGTCGCTCGGCAGCAGTGAATCGCTCTTCACGCTGTCCAACGGCCATGTCGGTCTGCGCGGCAACCTCGACGAGGGCGAGCCGCACGGCCTTCCCGGCACCTACCTGAACTCCGTCTACGAGCTGCGCCCCCTGCCGTATGCCGAGGCAGGGTACGGCTACCCGGAGTCCGGCCAGACAGTGATCAACGTGACCAACGGCAAGCTGATCAGGCTGCTCGTGGACGACGAGCCGTTCGACGTCCGGTACGGCAGCCTGCTCTCGCACGAGCGGACCCTCGATCTGCGCGCGGGAACGCTGCACCGGGTGGCGGAATGGCGCTCGCCGGCGGACCGCACTGTCCGGATCGAGACCACTCGGCTGGTCTCACTGACGCACCGCTCGGTCGTCGCCATCGCCTACGACGTCGAGCCGGTGGACGGGCCGGCCCGCGTGGTGCTGCAGTCCGAGCTGGTCGCCAACGAGCAGCTGCCGGATCCCGGCCGGGATCCGCGGGTGGCCGCGGCGCTGGAGGCGCCCCTGGCTGCGCTGGAGCATGACGCGCACGGCACCCGGCTCACCTTGCTCCATCAGACAAAGCGCAGCGGCCTGCGGGTGGCGGCGGCGGCCGACCACCGGGTCGAGGCGCCCGAGGGAATTGCCGTCTCGACGGAATCTGAGGCCAGCCCGGATTGGGGACGGGTCACCGTCACAGCCGCGCTGCAGCCCGGTCAGCGGCTGCGGCTGGTGAAGTTCATCAGCTACGGGTGGTCCTCCGAGCGCTCGGTCCCGGCGCTGCGCGATCAGGTGGCGGCGGGACTCACGGGCGCCGTCCACACCGGGTGGCAAGGGCTGGTGGACGACCAACTGTCCTACCTCGACGACTTCTGGGGGCGCGCCGACGTCGAGATCGACGGCGATCCGTACCTTCAGCAGGCGGTCCGCTTCGCCCTCTTCCACGTCCTGCAGTCCGGGGCACGGGCGGAGGAGCGGCCGATCCCCGCGAAGGGGCTGACCGGGCCCGGATACGACGGCCATTGCTTCTGGGACACCGAGACCTTCGTGCTGCCGGTCCTGATCCACACCGCGCCGCACGCCGCCGCGGACGCGCTGCGCTGGCGGCACCGCACGCTGCCGATGGCCAAGGCCCGCGCCGAGCAACTCGGTCTGGAGGGTGCGGCGTTTCCGTGGCGCACGCTCAACGGCGAGGAATGCTCCGGGTACTGGCCCGCCGGCACCGCGGCCTTCCACATCAACGCCGATATCGCCGACGCCGTGATCCGCTACCACGACGCGACGAAGGACGAGCAGTTCGACGCGGAGGTCGGCGTCGAGCTGCTGGTGGAGACCGCGCGTCTGTGGCAGTCGCTCGGCGCCCATGATCGGGACGGCACGTTCCGGATCGACGGTGTGACCGGGCCGGACGAGTACAGCGCCGTGGCGGACAACAACGTCTACACCAACCTCATGGCGCAGCGGAACCTGCGGGCCGCCGCCGAGGCCTGCCGGCGGCACCCCGAGCGGGCCGCGATGTTCGGCGTCGACGACCGGGAGATCGCCACCTGGCAGCACTGCGCGGATTCGGTGCACATCCCCTGGGACGAGGACCTCCAGGTGCACTCCCAGGCGGACAACTTCACACGGCACGCCATGTTCGACTTCGAGCGGCACGGGCCGGAGGAGTACCCGCTCCTGCTGCATGTCCCGTACTTCGAGCTGTACCGCCAGCAGGTGGTCAAGCAGGCGGACCTGGTCCTGGCGATGCAGTTGTGCGGTGACGCGTTCACCGCGGAGCAGAAGCTGGCGAACTTCAACTACTACGAGCGACTGACGGTCCGCGACTCGTCCCTGTCGGCCTGCACCCAGGCGGTGATGGCGGCCGAGGTCGGTCATCTGGACCTGGCCTACGACTACGCGGTCGAGGCGGCGCTGACCGACCTCGACGACCTGCATGCGAACACCGGCACAGGGCTGCACATCGCGTCACTGGCGGGGGCCTGGATGGCGCTGGTGGCGGGCTTCGGCGGGATGCGGGATCACCTGGGCGTCCTGTCGTTCACCCCGCGGCTGCCCGCCGGGCTGGAACGGCTGTCGTTCACGATCGCCCACCGCGGGCTAAGGCTGCGCGTCGAGACCGACGGCCGGGAGGCCACCTACCTGCTGGCCGATCACGACTCCAAGTTGATGATCCTGCATCACGGCCAGGAGGTGACGCTGAGCACCGAGAAGCCGGTCACCATGCCCGTGCCGCCCGCGCCGCAGCTGCCGCCGCCCCAGCAGCCGCCCGGCCGGGCGCCGCGCCGGGTCCGCCAACACCACGATGACGGCGGGGAGTCCGCCCTTCCCTGACGAAGAGGTTCCGCGATCTCCCCCATCCGCGGAACCTCTAAGCTGCCGACGTGACTCTCCGTCTCGTCGTTGCCGAGGACTCTTACCTGGTCCGGGAGGGAATCCGGCTCGTCCTCGACCGGCAGCCGGACCTTGAGGTGGTGGCGGCGTGCGCCGACCTGCCGGAGCTGCTCCGCGCCGTCGACGCGGAGTCCCCGGACGTCGTCGTCACCGACGTCCGGATGCCGCCCGACACCAACGACGAGGGCATCCAGGCTGCCAACCGCTTTCGGACGAGCCACCCGAAGATGGGCGTCGTCGTGCTGTCCCAGTATGCGGAGCCCGGGTACGCCAACGCCCTGCTGGAGCAGGGCAGCGCGGGGCGGGCGTACCTGCTGAAGGAGCGGATCAGCGAGCCGGACCAGCTGGGCGACGCCGTCCGCACCGTGGCGCACGGCGGCTCGGTGATCGACCCTGCGGTGGTGGAGGTCCTCGTTTCGGCCTCCCGCCGCGGCCACGCCTCGCCGCTGTCGGCTCTCACCCCCCGGGAACTGGAGGTACTGGACCAGATCGCGCAGGGCAAGAGCAACGCGGCCGTCGCGAGCGCCCTCTTCCTCACCGAGCGGGCCGTGGAGAAGCACATCGGCGCCCTGTTCACCAAGCTCGGCCTCGGGCCGGAGCCGGACGTCAACCGTCGGGTCAAGGCGGTACTCCTGCATCTGTCCGCCCGCGGCGTCACGCCGGATTCGTGATGAGTTCCAGGGTGCTAACACCACCCGGGAAGTGCGGCCCACTCCCTCGAGCCGGGAGGCGTCCCGACCGACGATGACAGGGTGAGGGCAAGCGTGTCTGACGAGGCGAGCGCGACGACGCGTGATGAGCCGCCGGTCGGAGTGCTGATCGTGGACGATCAAGCGCCCTTCCGATCGGTGGCCCGGACCCTCGTCGGGCTGGTCAAGGGCTGGCAGGTCGTGGGTGAGGCCGCGTCCGGCGAGGAAGCCGTGGACCGGGCCGCTGAGCTGCTGCCGTCCCTGGTGCTGATGGACATCAACCTGCCCGGGATAACCGGCATCGAGGCCACCCGCCGCATCGTGGCCGAGGAACCGGGCACCACCGTGGTCCTCGTCTCGACGTACGCCGCCGATGACCTGCCGGAGGACGCGCGCACGTGCGGCGCCGCCGGGTATGTCCGCAAGGACGACCTCACGCCGTCGGCGCTGCGGAAGTTCCTCGCCCACTGAGCGGGACGGCTTGATCGCTAGTCGCGCAGGGCCAGGCCGGCGGCCTGCCAGCCACCCATCCCGTGCACCCCGCCACCGGGCGGGGTGCTGGACGAGCACAGGTACAGGCCCGGGACCGGAGTGGCCCAGGGCCGCGCCGACAGCACCGGCCGCGCGACGAATTGCCGCAGGTCCGCCGACCCGCCGCCGATGTCGCCGCCCACCAGGTTCGCGTCGAAGGCCTGCAAGGAGGCCGGCGACATCGTGTGCCGCGCCAGGATCCGGTCCCGGAACCCCGGGGCGAACCGCTCCACCTGCGCCTCGATCGTGTCGGTCATGTCGACGGCGGATCCGTTGGGCACGTGGCAGTAGGCCCACAGCACGTGCTTGCCCGCCGGCGCCCGGCTCGGATCGGCCGCCGTGGGCTGCACGCAGAGCACATACGGCCGCTCAGGATGGCGACCGCGGGAGACGTCTCGTTCGGCGGCAGCGATCTCCTCCAGCGTGCCGCCGAGGTGCACGGTTCCGGCCTCGGCGACCCGGGGATCCCGCCACGGGACCGGCCCGTCGAGCGCCCAGTCGACCTTGAACACCCCGGGCCCGTAACGGAAGCGGGACAGCCGGCGGCGGTACCGCTCGGGCAGCCGGTGCCCGGCGACGTCGATGACCTGACGCGGGGTGAGGTCCAGGATGATCCGGTCCGCCCGCGGCAGGTCATCGAGGCTGCGCACGCGGGTCCCGGTATGGATCTCCGCGCCGTGCCGCTCCAAGCGGATGCGCAGCGCGTCGGCCAGGCCCTGCGACCCACCGCGGACGACGGGCCAGCCGACAGCGTGCGCGAGAGCGGTCAGCAGCATGCCGTACCCGGCGGTGATGGGCTGGTGGAGGTCGAGCACCGAATGCGCCGACATGCCCGCGAAAGCCGCCCGGGCGGCGGTGGTCCGGAAGGCCCGCCGCGCCAGCCAGGTCGCCGGCAGCACCCCCGCCGCGCCGTACCGCGCCGCGGCCAGCGGGGCCCGTGGAAAGCCGAGCGGCGCCAGGAGAGTGTCGATCAGCGGGAACCCGGCCTCGGCCGTGGCGCCGATCAGAGCACGCCACGCGCGCGCATCGGGACCGAGAGATTCGGCGGTGCGCTCGACGTCCCGCTGCACGAGGACGGCGTCCGCTGCGTCCAGCGGATGCGCCGCGGGAACGGGCGGATGGGCCCATTCGACGCCGTCCTCCTCCGGACGGATCGCCCGGAACGCCGCGGACGCGAGCGTCAGCGGCAGCACCGTCGCGCCGACGTCGTGGCGGAATCCCGGCAGGGTCAGCTCGGCGGAGCGCAGCGCCCCGCCGACCTGGGACTCGGCTTCCAGCAGGAGGACCTTCCGCCCGCTGACGGCCAGTCGCACGGCCGCGACGAGCCCATTCGGTCCGGCGCCCACCACCACGGCGTCGAAGCCGTCGGCGTACGTCACGGCGACACGATCTCACTCGGCGCGACCTGGCTGTCCGCGGGCCGCCCTTCCGGCGCGCCCGTCGCGATGTCGTCGGCCCGTGGCACGGCCGTGGTCTGCCCGTTGAGCGGAGTCACCGGGATGCTGCCGCGCACGGTGGTGCCCCGGCCCGGCGCGGATTCGATGCAGAGCTCGCCGCCGATCGCGCCCAGCCGGTCTTGCATGTTGAGGAAGCCATGCCCCTGCGCGGTACCCACTTCGAAGCCCACCCCGTCGTCCTGGACGGCGAAGTGCAGCGCCGCGTCGTCGTACGTGACCCGCACCTGCACGGTGGCGCCGTCGCCGGCGTACTTGCCGGCGTTCTGCAGCGCCTCCAGGCAGCAGAAGTACGCCGCCGTCTCCGCCTCCACCGCGAACCGCCCGGGCAGCTCGACGTCCACCGTGCACGGCAGGGGGCACCGGGTCGCCGCCGTCCGCAAGGCCTCCCCGAGGCCGCGGTCGCGCAGCAGCGGCGGGTAGATGCCGTGGGCCAGCTCACGCAGCTCGGCGATCGTCGTCCGCACGTCGTCGCGCAACTGCTCCAGCATCTCCAGCACCGTCTCCGGGTCGTCCTCGGCGATTTGCCGGGCCAGGCCGAGCTTCACGGCCAGCGCCACGAGATGCTGCTGAGCGCCGTCGTGGAGATTCCGCTCGATCGCCCGGCGCGACTCGTCCGACGCCGTGACGATGCGCAGCCGGGACGCCTGCAGCTCGGCGTTGCGCTGTTCCAGCTCCTCCAGGGAGGCCTGGAGGGCGGAGTCCAGCCGCACGTTGTGCAGGGCCAGCCCGAGCTGCCGGGCCAGGTCGACGAGTTGGCGATCCTCGTCATCCGTATAGTCCGCAGCGTCCATCCCGCGGCGGGCCACGATCAGGCCGAGCAGCTGACCGAGGTGCGCCACCGGCGCCACCCGCAGGTGCCCCTGCTGGACCAGGGCTGGCAGCCACACCGAGCTCCAGCTCGGACCGCCGATGCGCGCCCGTCCGACGACCACCCGTTCGTGCGGGTCGAGGGTGATTCGCGCCGACGGCACGGTCGGAACGCTGATCGTGCGGGTGAGCACGCCGTCGGCCCCCACCCAGATCTCCGCTCCGGCGGGGGCGATGGTCGCCTTGAGCGACTCCGCCAGTTGCAGCATCAGCTCGTCCATCGGGACGGCGCGGCTCATCCGGGCGCCGAAGGTCGCCACGACCTCCTCGGCGGAGGCCTCGCGCCGTCCGACGAGTTCCGTGGCAAAGCCTGACAGTCGCTGCCGCACCGGAAGCGCGAGCACCGCGACCACGAGCGCCGCGGCGATGCTCGCCATCAGGATGTCCCGCTCCTGCTGCTCCGGCGCGCGGTTCAGCCCCACCACCACGACCAGGTAGACCGCGGCCACCAGGCACGCCAGCCCGGCCACGACGATGGCCTCGACCAAGGCGGACTCCCCGCCCCGCGTGGTCGCGGGCCAGGCCGCAAGCGCCTGCGCCAGCGGAATGAGGACCAGGGAGGCGATCAGCCAGTCGCCCAGTGAATCGGGGATGCTGACCAGAACGTGCAGCGCAAGCAGCACCAGGTCGGCTGCGACCGCCAGCACCGCTGCCGCCGCCAGCCACTGGATGGCGGATCGCTCGTCGGTCCGGGCCCGGCGGCAACGCACCGCCACCGCGATCCCGGCGACCGCCGCGACGGCGAGAGCCGTCCCGACCAGCGCACCGCTGGCCGGTGCACGCCCGTCCGGCGCCAGCACGACGACCCAACCCGCCAGCGCCGCCGTCGCCACCCCGGCGATCACCGTCCGCGCCACGGACCAGCGCCGCCCGCTGGGGATGAACAGCCCGTACCCGAGCCACGCGGCCGCCACCAGCGGAATGGCGGGGGGCCACAGCCGCGCGGCGACGTGGACGGCGGCCAGCACACAGCACACCGCGCCCAAGCGGAACCAGCGATAACGGACCGCTGTCAGGCAGGCGACCATCCAGGCGGCGGCGAGGACCAGCACGCACCCATTCACTCCCGTTTCCCCGCCCGGATCAAGGTGGCCAGAACCACCGCCCGCAGGGGTGCTGGCACCCCTGCCAAGTCACCGGGTGACGCCCTCGGCGGGTGCACGCGGCGAGCACTAGCTTCTCGCCAGGGGGAGGGACCTCCCCGGACGCCCGAGGAGTGGAGACAACGATGAGAACGGTCTACCGAGTGCTGGCCTACGCCGTGGCGATTGAGGTGGTCGTCCAGGCGATGGCGGTGGTGTGGGCGATGGCCGGGCTGGGCAAGTGGATCGACGACGGCGGGGTGGCCGACAAGGCGCTGTTCGAGAGCGAGGACAACCCGTTCCCCGAGGTCGCCGGCTTCATGATTCACGGGGTGAACGGCATGATGATCATCCCACTGATTGCGCTGGTTCTGCTGGTGGTCTCCTTCTTCGCGCGGGTCCCGGGCGGGGTGAAGTGGGCCGGCCTCGTGCTCCTGCTGGTCGTGGTGCAGGCCACCCTGGGCCTGGCCGGGCATGCCGTACCGGGCATCGGCGGACTGCACGGCCTCAACGCGCTGCTGCTGTTCGCCACCGCCTTGCACACCGCTCGTCGCAGCAGCCTTGGCACGGCTCCGGCCGCCGCAACGGCACCACGTGCGGCCGAATTGTCCGGTCAGGCCTGACGGCGTCCCGGCCCACTCGCGAAGAGGTCCTCCCGTGTCGCGCCGGTTGCTCGTCGCCTGCGCGGCGGCCGCGCTCATCCTCGGCCCGCTGGCCTGGTTCTGGCAGGCCAGCCTGCTGCCGGGCACCCAGTCCGCCATGGCGATGGGCTACCCGGACTACGGCGGCGGGCCGGGGGGCATGGCAGATCACCGGATGTTGCACGGATCTGACCCAGAGCAGGCGTCGAGCGTGCCGGACCTCGTAGCGGACCCGGATCGGCCGGCCGACGTGTCGGTCACGCTGACCGCACGGTGGGGGCAACTCACGCTGCCCTCAGGCAGGACTGTCAAGGGATACTCGCTGAACGGCACGACCCCGGGCCCGGTGATCCACGCCACCGAAGGACAGCTGATCCAGGTCCGGCTGGTCAACGAATCCGTCCCGGACGGCGTCACCCTGCACTGGCACGGTGTGGATGTGCCGAACGCCGCCGACGGCGTGGCAGGGGTGACCCAGGACGCCGTCGGGATCGGTGAGAGCTACACGTACCGGTTCGTCGCCGAGCAGGTGGGTACCTTCTGGTACCACTCGCACCAGATCTCCCATCAGCAGGTGCGCAGGGGCCTGCTCGGCGCGCTGGTCATCCAGCCCAGGAAATCGGGCACCACGGCCTCCGGTGACGTCGACACGGTGGCGCTCGTGCACCAGTACACCGGGCGGCGGACCGTCAACGGGTACGAGGACGACGTGCGCGTCGCCGTCCAGCCGGCGCGGCGCGCCAGGGTCCGCGTCATCAACACGGAGAACGGCGAGCTGGCCGCCTGGGTGACAGGTGCGCCGTTCCGGGTCCTCGCCCTCGATGGCTCAGACCTCACCGGACCGACCCCGGTGCGGGACACCGCTGTCCTCGTGACGGCCGGTGGCCGCGCGGATCTCGAGGTCACGATGCCCGCGGACGGTTCACCGGTCCGGGTGCAACTGGGAGGCGGGCCGGACGTCGTGCTCGAGTCGACGTCGTACGCCGCACCGGCCACCTCCCGTCCGTCGGCGGTGCTGGATCTGTTGCGGTACGGCTCGCCCGCGCCGTTGGGATTCGACCCTGACGCCCCCGACCGCCGGTTCCGCTACGACATCGGCCGCCGCCCGGGCTTTCTCAACGGCAAGCCGGGGATGTGGTGGAGCATCAACGGGCACCTGTTCCCCGACGTGCCGATGTTCGTCGTCGCCGAGGGCGACGTCGTGCGCATGCGGATCAGCAACCACAGCGGGGACGCCCACCCGATGCACCTGCACGGGCATCACGCGGTGGTGCTGGCCCGCAATGGTTTGCCGGCGTCCGGCAGCCCGTGGTGGGTGGACTCGCTGAACGTCAGGAATGGCGAGACCTACGACGTCGCCTTCCTCGCAGACAATCCGGGCATCTGGATGGACCACTGCCACAACCTGCCGCATGCCACGGCAGGCCTGGTGGCGCACCTGATGTACCAGGGCGTGCGCACGCCGTTCGAGCTTGGCGACACGGCAGACAACGAGCCGGAATAGCAAGCCGGAACGATGGGCACCCGATGAGCCGCGGATGACCCCTCCCCTGACCCGGCGGCGTCGGGCTGCCGCTCTTCGCGGGCTCACCGGTAACCGGCCCCTCACCCGCGTCGCCGGCGCCTACGCCCTGTTCACCCTCACCGAGTACTCCGTGTGGATCGCCATGCTCGTGTACGCCTACGACCGTGGCGGCCCGACCACGGCCGGATGGGTGGCCCTCGCTCAGCTGGCGCCGGCGGCGATGGTCGCGCCGCTCGCCGCGCGGATCGCTGATCGCCGCAGCCCGGTGGGGCCGCTGACCGCCGGCTACCTGGCGCAGGCGGCCGGCATGGCCGCCACCGCGGCCGCCGTCGCGGTACACCGGCCGATCCTCGCCTACGCAGCCGCTGTCGTGGCGTCGACCGCCGTCACCACCACCCGGCCCGCCCAGGCGGCGCTCGTCCCGTCCCTCGCCAATACGCCGGAGCAGCTGACCGCGGCCAACGTCGTGCTGAGCTGGCTCGAAGCGATCTGCATCATGCTTGCGGGTCTCCTCGTAGGCGCCCTGCTACCGGTGACCGGAGTGGGCGGCGTCTTCGCGGTCTGCGCCGTTCTGGGCGGCATCGCGGCGCTGCTGCCGACGGGTCTGCGGATCACAGCCCAGGGCGCAGGGACCCCCGCACCACCGGAACCCCAGAAGCGCGCTCGCGCCGTCCGCGACTCCCCGCTGCGGCCGCTGGTCGTGCTCCTGACCGCCGAGGCGGTGGTGGTGGGCGCCCTCGACCTCCTGTTCGTCATCCTGGCTGTGGACGTGCTGCACCGGTCCCAGGCCTGGACCGGATACCTGAACCTGGCATACGGCCTGGGAGCCGTGCTGGTCGGCACGGTGAGCGCACTGCTGGTCGGGCGCCGGCTCGGCGGCCCGGTCATCGGCTCGGCGCTGCTCCTCAGCGCGGCGCTCGGGGGGCTGCAGATTCGGCCCGGGCTCGCTGTCACGGTTGCCGTGGTGGCCGTCCTGGGCGCCTGCCGGGCTCTCCTCGACGTCGCAGCACGCTCTTTGCTGCAGCGGACAGCACCCGCCCACGAGGTTGGCCGGGTCTTCGGGGTCGTGGAGGGGCTGACCATGGCGGGCCTCGCGACCGGTGCGCTGCTGGTGCCGTTGCTCATGCGCCTGGGCGGCAGCGGGCTCGCGCTGCTCGGCGTGGCCGGCGTCCTGCCACTGGCCCTCGCCGTAGGCGGCGGGCCGCTGCTCCGCCTGGACGCCGCGGCGCGGGTCCCCGTCGTGGAGATCGCCCTGCTCCGCTCGCTCCCGCTGTTCGCGGAGCTGTCGCCTCTCGCGATCGAGGGGCTGGCCGGTTCGCTGCGCCGGGTCGAGCTGCCGGCGGGCGCCGTGCTGATGCGGGAAGGGGATCCCGGCGACTCCTACTACGCCGTCGCATCCGGCACGCTGGAAGCCCGCCAGGACGGCGGTTTCCTCCGGCGCTGCACGCGCGGTGAGGGCGTTGGTGAGATCGCGCTGCTCCGGGATACCCCGCGCACGGCAACCGTCACGGCAATCACCGACGCCACCGTGTACCGCCTCGAGCGCGACCCGTTCCTCGTCGCGGTGTCCGGGAGCCCGGCCACCCGGCGACGCGCCGGGTCCATCGCCGCCGCACGCCTGGCCACCCGGCCGGTTCAGGACGCCGGATCGTAGCCCCGGCCGGCTCGGCGATACGCGTCCACGGCCACCACGACGGCGGCGGCGAGACCCAGCACCAGGACCGTGGCCGGAAGCGGCAGTACCGCCGCGATGGTCGCCGCGGCAAGCATCAGCACGGCTCCGCCACCGAAGACGACCAGCGCCGGGTCCGCGGCGTCCAGGGCGGTGTGCAGGAGCCCCATCACCACCAGGTACCCCGCAACCGGAACGGCGACCGTCAGCGCGGTCGGCACGTCGTGCAGCCGTTCCACGCCCTCGCCCGCATGTGCGGCCCGCTCCGCGACGACCTGCAGCCCGGCACCGAGGGCCGCGACGCAGGCGAACACCACGTAATGGCCATACCCCCACGCGAAGGGCAGTAGGGATGCCCGCGTGGACCGGCGGGATGCACGCAGTCCGCTGTGCGCCGGCCGGTCGAAGTAGGACCACCAGAGCGAGAACACGATGAGCAGCCCGCCCCCGGCCACCATCACCACGGAGCCGAGGCCGCCCGACGTACTCGACGCCTCTTGGATCGCCGTGGTCGCGGCGAGGATCGACTCGCCCAGCACGATCAGCGTGAACAGGCCGTACCGCTCGGCGATGTGCTCGGCGTGCCACGGCGTCGGCGGGCCGGCCCGCTCGGCCCACACCGGCACGGCGACCTCGGCCAGCCCGAGGACGACGAAGCTCGCCCCCAACAACGGCGCGGGGAGGGCTAGTCGCGTCACCCAGCCCACCTCGCACAGCGTGACGCCGACAGCGAACCTGATGGTGACCGCACGCCGGTCCGGATCACCCTGCCAGGCGCGCAGCCACAGGGCCACCAGCGCCAAGCGCATGATCACGTACCCGGCCGTGACGACGGAGAAGTCGTGCTCGTCGAAGGCGACGGGGACGCCGGCAGCCAGCACCAGGGCGCCGCAGATCTGCAGCATGATCAGCAGCCGGTACGGGATGTCCTCCGCGCCGTAGGCGGAGGCGTACCACGTGGTGTTCACCCAGCACCACCAGATGGCGAAGAACACCATCGCGTACCCGAGCAGCCCCTGGCCGACCTCGCCGTCGGCCAGGTGGACGTGCAGCCGCCCGGCGGCCTGGGAGACGGCCACCACGAAGCACAGGTCGAACAGGAGCTCCAACGGCGTCGAGGCGCGGTGCACCTCGTCCGGGTCACGCGCGCCCCCAGGCCGCCACCACGCCGAAACTCCGATCGCCCGACCGTTCGTCATGCGCCGATCCTTCCCGACGGCACCCTCATGTTCAGCGGTGTGTTCAGCGGGCAGTTTTGCCCCGACACGCCCGGCGTTTCGCGGCAAAAGTGCCCGCTCAACCTCGGCGGACCGGGATTCCTCTCGCTCACTCCGCCCGCAGGACCTGGCCGATACGCAGCCGGGCTGCCGCGCGCCCGGGCCAGGCGGCGAGCAGGTTCGCGGCCAGCAACGCCGCCGGCGCGACGAGCAGCAGAGCCAGCACAGCGAACGGCGGGGCGTACTGCAATGGCGTGTAGTCGGCCACGGCGTGCCACAGAACCCGCCCGGCGGCCACCCCGAGCGGCACCCCGAACACCAGCCCGACCACCGCCAGCACACTGGACTGGGTGATCAGCACGGCGCGCGACTGCCATGGCGTCATGCCCAGGGCGCGCAACACGGCGACGTCGTGCCGGCGCCGCCGCACCGCACTCGCCACCGCATGACCGACCGCCGCGATCGCCAGCAGCGACAGGAACGCCGCCAGCGCCAGCGGGAACGGCTGCACGCGGCGCAGCTCGGCGATCGCCGTTGGCTGGTACGGCGGCGCGAACCATGACTGGCTCCCCTGTGCCGAAACCAGCCGCCCCAGCCGGGCTGCGACATCCGCGACTCGCGCGCCCGGCTTGACCGCCACGAAGCCGACATGGAACTGGAAGGTCCGGAAGACGCTGTCGAACCCGGCGTCGGTGACCCAGGCACCGCTGGCGTAACTGCATCCCGAACAGTGTGATCCGGCGGGGACGAAGCCGATCCCGCTGACCGTCATCACCCGCGGCGTCCCTGTCGTCCCGCTCAGGCTGATCACGTCGCCGACATTGACATCCATGGTGCGCGCCGATTCCGGCGCCAGCACCAGCTCGGACGGCGACGCCGGCATGCGCCCGGCGGAGAGCACGACGTCCACGGGATGGCCCACCGGACTGTAGGTGTAAAGGATCAGGCCCAACCGGCGACGGGCCTCGGTCGCGACGGCGGCCCGCAGGTCGGCGACGGCCGCGACGTCGGGATCGGCAGCGGCTTTCTGCAGCAGGGCGGGTGGCACCACGTCCTCCCCGCGGAAGCCCATCCAGGTCTCCAGCTGCCACGTCACTCCGAACCGCGCCGGATTCCCGGCGGCTTCCGACACCCCGGCGGAGAAGGTGAACGCGGCCACGATCCCGAGCACCCCGGCGATGGCGCCGAAGAGGGCCGGACGCACCGGAACGGATCCGGCGCCTCGGGCCGGCTCCAGCGCGAACCTGGTCCCGACCACGACCGGGACGGGCAGGTGGGCCCGCGCCGCAGCGGTGGCGACGGCCGAGTGCCGTCCCGTCGCCCGCCCGCCGCCGGCGGCCGTGAGCCATGCCGAGGCGGCCGCGGCGACCAGCACCAGCAGCACGATCACCCCGAAGCCCCCGGCCAGCACCAGCCAGTCGAGATCCATCCCCGGGGACGGCTCGGCGTTCGCGGCCGACCCGATGGGGAACCAGCGCGATGCCACGGCCGCCGCCGTCACCGCCCCCGCGGCGCCCGCCGCGGCGGCAAGCAGCGGTCCCGCCGCGGCGGCCAGGACGACCTGGCCTCGGGACATGCCCAGCGCCCGCAGCACCGGCAGCTCGGCCAGACTCGTTGCGACGTACCGGTTCAGCGCCTGGCCGATGAGTACCACGGCGGCGAGGAACGCCGCCGCGCCGAACGCCAGCAGCCAGCGGGCCTCGAACACGTTGGAGTGCTGCCGGCGGCGCTGCTGCTCCGGCAGGTTGTCGACCAAGATGTCCGACCGGCCCGTGACGCGGGCCAGATGGTCCCGGAAGGCGGGGATCGCCGCCTCGCCGCCCTTGAGCCGGATCACGGTGCTGTACCAGGAGTCGTCGTTGAGCAGGTTCGGTCCGTATTGGCGCAGCAGGGCCGGAGTCGGCAGCAGCACCCCGTGGGAGAGTTGCCCCTCACCGATCCAGGGCGAGCGGACCACTCCGACGATGCGCAGGGTCATCCGCGGGCCGGTGGGCATCCGGCCGATGATGCCGAGAAGGTCCGACTCATGCTCCGCCAGCAGCCGCGCGATCACGGTGTCGCCGACACCCTTGCCGTACGTCGTGACGAACTTCCGCGTGACGACGACCTCGTCGGCCCGATCGGGATCGGCCAGCCGCCCCTCGAGCACCACCGGCCGCTCGATCGTCCGCATCAGTTCGGTGTCGCCGGGCGGGTAGCCGATCGACAGGTTCTCCGGGGGGATGCCCTCGACCCGGAAGTCGGTGTCGACGTACGTCGCCATCGCCTCGACCTCCGGCAGGCGACGCACCGGCTCCCAGTCGAACCCCGGCTGCAGCGCGGCCACCTCGACGGTGGCCGGCAGGGTGCGCGCCGTCAGGCGCGGCAGCGCGGTCTCCCCGCGGCGGGCGCCCGCAACGGCGGTGAGCACCGTCGCACCCGAGACGGCGATGAGCAGCGCGAGCACCACCAGCGATCGCCATCGCCGCCGAGCGTCGATCCGGAACCAGATCCAGGTACTCATGCGCTATTCCGCTCTCAGCACGTGACTGATGCGCAGCCGCGCGGCCTGCTGGCCTGGCCAGGCGGCCAGCATGTTGGCCGCCAGAAGAGCAAGTGGACCCACCAACAGCAACGCCCAGAACGCGACCGGTGGGACGTATTGCAGCGGTGCGTAGTCCGCGACCAGTCGCCATAGAGTGCGGCCCAGGGCCAGCCCGGCGGGCACGCCGAACACCAGCCCCACCAGCGCCAGCACGCTCGCCTGGGTCACCACCAGACCCCGGGCCTGCCACCGCGTCATCCCCAGCGCCCGCAGCACCGCGACGTCGACCCGGCGCCGGCGCACCGCCGTCGCCAGCGCATGTCCGACGGCACCCACCGCGAGCAGGCCGAGGAACCCGCCCAGCACCAGCGGGAGGGTCTGAACGTCGCGGATCTCGGCGACCTGATCGGGATCATGTGCCGGCTCCATCGGCACCCCCGCCGCTGCCGGCACGGCCTTCACCGCCTCGATGAGGCGCTGGAGGTCCGTTCCGGGACGAACGGCGATCATCGCCTCGTGATACTTGAAGCCGTCGAACATGCGGTCGAAGCCGGCGGCGCTCAGCCAGCCGCCTGTGTCGTAGTCGTTGTGCGACCCGTCCGGCACGAAGCCGATCCCGGATACCCGGGCTGTCACCGTGCCGGGGCGGGATCCCCGGAATTGGACCATGGAACCCACCCCGGCGCCGAGTTCCTTGGCGGTTGTCGGCGCCAGCACCACCTCATCCGTGGTACGCGGCATCCGCCCGGAGGTGATGACCGTGCGCACCGGGCGCTCTTGTACGGGCGCGTAGCTGTAGAACGTGATCGACGTGTTGCCCGAGGTCGCCACGGCGACCCGCGCATCATTGACCGCTGTCACCTCTTTCTGCTGCGCGAAGGCGTTCAGCACGCCGTTCGGCGGGGCGAAGTCGTGCCCGTGCTCGCCGAAGTAGGCCCAGAGCTGGAAGGTCTGGCCGAAGCGCTCCGGATTGGCGGCGGCGTCCCGGACACCGGTCGAGAAGGTCAGCGCGGCGAGGACGCCGAGCACACCGGTCACCGCGCCGACAATGGCGGGCCGGACCGGCACCGCCGACCGCCCGCGGCCCCGCTCCAGGGCGAAGCGAGTCCCCACGACCAGGGGCACCGGCAGGCCGGCCCGGGCGACCGCGGCGGCCAGGGGCGAGCGGCGAGCCGATGTGTCATCGGCGCCCCCGGCCAGCGAGAGCCACGCGCTCATCGCGCACGTCGCCGCCACGACCGCCACGGCGGCTGCCCCTCCCGCTGCGAGGATCAGCCAGTCGACGTCGATCCCCGGGTGCGGTTCGAGGTACGAGGCGGCCCCGATCGGCATCCACCGCGACGCGACCACCGCGGCGACCATGCCGAGCCACGCTCCGGCCAGTCCGGCGAGCGCAGGTCCGGTGGCCGCGGCGGCCGCTCCCTGCCGCCGCCGCAGCCCGATGGCCTGCAGGACCCGCAGGTCCGCCGTCGCCGAGGCGGTGTACCGGGACAGCGCCTGACCGATCAGCACGAGTGCCGCCACCAGCGCCGCGACGCCGAAAGCGATCAGGCAGCTGGCCTCGAACCCGGTCACCTTCTCCGCGTGACGTGCGATGTCGCCGTTGTTCCAGATCTCGATGTCCGAGCGGCCGGTGAGATTCGTCAGGTCGCGGCGGAACGCCGGCAGGGCTGCCTCGCCGCCCCTGAGCCGGACCAGGGCGTTCACCACGCCGTACACCTCGGGATTGCCCAGGAAGTTGTCCGGATAGGTCTGGAAGAGCGCGGGCGAGGGAATCATTGCGCCTGGCTGGCCGAGCTGATCGGAGAACCACGGCGACCGGACGACACCGACGATCCGTGCGTGGATGCGTGGGCCCTGCGCCGGGGGTTGCGCGTCGGGGTCTCCTGCCTGTTGCGGGCTCTGCAGATGCAGCGTCACGGTGTCGCCCACGCCTTTGCCGAACGACGTGGGGAAGCGCGGCGTCACGACGACCTCGTCGACCCGGTTCGGGTCGGCAAGCCGGCCCTCGAGGACGACCGGCCGTTCGATGGTGTGCATCGCGGCGGCGTCCGCGGGCGGCAGGTAGCCGTAGTACTGCGGCAGCTCATCCACGAGGTAGTACGCCACGACGAAGCCGGACAGCGCCTCCACCTCGGGTAGCGCGCGCACGGTGTCCCAGTCGAATCCCGGCTCGTTCGGCAGCACGGTGGCATCGGCGGGCAGGCTGCGTGAAGTCAGCCGCTCCACCACCGTCGCGCCGCGCCGCGCCCCGGCCACGGCGGTGAGCACGGTCGCCGTCGCGATCGCGATGAGCAGCGCCAGCACGGTGAGCGAGCGCCAGCGGCGGCGTGCGTCGATCCGCAACCACGCCCAGGTCACCCGTCCGATGTCGCCCATCATTCGGCCCGCAAGACGTGGCCGATTCGCAGCCCGGCCGCCTGCCGCCCGGGCCAGGCGGCGAGGAGATTCGCAACGACGAAAGCCAGCGGCCCGACCAGGGCCAGCGCCAGGATGGCCGTCGGAGGCACGTACTGCAGGGGCGCGTAGTCGGCTTCGACCCGCCACAACGTGCGGCCGAGCGCCAGCCCGAGCGGGACGCCGAAGACGAGGCCGACGCAGGCCAGCACGCTCGCCTGGGTCACGACGACCATGCGCGACTGCCACCGCGTCATCCCGACGGCCCGGAGCACTGCGACGTCATGCCGGCGGCGGCGCACAGCCGTCGCCAGCGCGTGCCCCACGGCGCCGATCGCGAGCAGCATGAGGAAGACACCCAGCGCGAGCGGCAGCGTCTCGACCTGCCGCAGTTCCCCGACGATCGTCGGCACCTGCTCCTCGTAGAGCTCCGCACCCTCGACGCCCATGCCGGCCGCGACGGCGTTCAGCCGGTCGATCACCGCCTTCGGCGGCGCGCCGGGACGGACGGCGATGAGCGCCGCACGGAACTTGAACCCGTCGCCGAACAAGGCCTGGAACGTAGCGGGGCGCACCCAGCCGCCGGCGTCGTAGTCGTTGTGCGGGCCTACCGGGACGAACCCGATCCCGGACACGGTCAGCGACAGCCGCCGGTTCTCCGCGCCCGTGACCGGGATCCGGCTGCCGATCGAGGCGTTCAGGAGTGCGGCGGTGTTGGGTGCCAGGGCCACCTCGGCGTCCGAGGACGGCATCCGGCCGGAGGTCAGCACGAAACGAATCGGGGTGCCGATCGGGTCGTTGGTGAACAGGGACACCGCGCTGGCGCGCTGCCCGGCGTGGACGACGCCGATCCGCGCGTCGTTAACCCCGGTGACATCGTGATCTCGTGAGACGGCGGTGAGCAGGGCGCGCGGGTTCGGCACGAAGCTCTGGTCGTTCCATCCTTCGAACAGCCCCAACTGCCAGGTCTGGCCGAATCGGGCGGGGTGGCCCGCGGCGTCCGACACCCCGGCGGAGAAGGTGAACGCACCGACGATGCCCAGCACGCCGGCCGCCGCACCGATCAGGGCTGGTCGTACCGGGACCGCCGTGCGGCCGCGGCCCCGCTCGAGCGCGAACCGCGTCCCGACCACCACGGGTACCGGCAATCCGGCGCGGGCCGCGGCCGCGGCCACCGCCGAACGACGTCCCGCCTCGGCCGTTTGCTGCGCGCGCACCGTGAGCCAGGCCGCCGCCAGCGCACCGGCCAGTACCGCCAGCGGAACGGCGACCCATCCCACGGCGAGAATCGCGGGATCCAGGCGGACGCCGGGTGCGGGTTCCATCCGGGCCGCGGAGCCGATCGGGAACCACCGCGACGCGATCCCTGCCGCGACCACTCCGCCGGTGGCACCGGCCAATCCGGCGACGGCCGGGCCGGCGACCGCCGCGCCGGCCGCCTGCCGCGGCGTCATGCCGACGGCCCGCAGCGCCTGCAGGTCCGAGACGCCGGAGGCCGTGTACCGAGCCACCGCCTGACCGACGAGCACCAGCGACGCCAGCAGCGCGGCGATGGCGAACGCGAGGAGGCACCGCGCCTGGAAGGTGAACGACCGCTGGGCGCGCCGCATATACGCCGCCATGTTGCGGATGTCGATGTCGGTACGCCCCGAGACCCGGGCCAGGTCGGCCTCGAACGCCGGCAGGGCGGCTTCGCCGCCACGCAGCCGGACCAGGGCATTCGTGAAGCTTGCACCGTCGGTGTAGAAGTTCGCTCTGTACTGGCGGTAGAACGCGAACGTGGTGTACAGCTGCGGCCGCTCGACATCTAGCAACTCGCCCATCACGGTCCGCGTGACCCCGACGATCCGGATCTGCTGTCGCGGCCCGGCCGGCTCACCCAGCTCCTGCCCGGCCGCCGCGGCGTTCAGCTGCTCAGGGGTGTAAAGGCGGGCGGTCACGACGTCGCCCACCCCCTTGTGGTACTTCGCGACGTACTCGGGCTGGACCTCTGCCTCGTCGGGCCGGTTCGGGTCTGGATGACGGCCCTCGAGGACGGCGGGCTGCTCGAACGTGACGCTCAGATCCGCGTCGGCCGGGACGTACTCGATCGGCGCCTCGGGTACCTCCTCCACCGGGATATTCATGCCGAGCGTGAGCCGGCCGAGTTTCTCGACCTCGGGCAGGGCGCGGACCGGATCCCAGTCGAAGCCCGGTCGGTTCGGCGCGACGAGCGCCGTGCTCACCTTCGACTGGGCCGCCAGCCGGTCCATCGCGCTCTCGCCACGGCGGGCGCCGGCCACGGCGGCCAGGACGGTCCCGCTGGAGACGGCGATCAGCAGCGCCAGGACTGTGAGCGAGCGCCAGCGGCGGCGCGAGTCCAGCCGCAGCCACGCCCAGACGACGTTCATGCCGTCACTCGGCCCGCAGCACGTGGCCGATGCGCAGCCGCGCGGCCTGCCGTCCCGGCCACGCGGCCAGCGAGTTCGCCAGCAGCAAGGCCGCCGGACCGATCGCCAAGAGGGCCCAGAACGCCACCGGCGGGACGTACTGCAACGGGGTGTAGTCCGCGACCACCCGCCACACCGTCCGGCCCAGCGCGATCCCGAGCGGCACCCCGAACGCCAAGCCGACCACAGCCAGCACGCTGGCCTGGGTCACCACCACGCCCCGGGACTGCCACCGCGTCATCCCGACGGCTCGCAGCACCGCGACGTCATGCCGCCGCCGGCGCACGGCCGTGGCCAGCGCATGGCCCACCGCGCCGATGGCGAGGAGCACCAGGAACACCCCTAGCGCGATCGGCAACACCCGCACCTGCCGGAGCTCGCCGACGGGAGTCGGCGGATCGGGAACGGCGAACTGCGCCGCCTCGCCGCCGACCGCGGCGGCCAGTCTTCCCAGCCGTGGCTGAACGGTCTGCGGATCGGCTCCCTTCCGCAGACTGACCAGCGACAGGTGAAACTTGAACTTGTCGCCGAACATCACGTGGAACCCCGCGGGAGTCAACCAGCCGCCGTTGTCGTAGTCACTGTGCGGCGACCACGGGGTGAATCCGATCCCCACCACGGTCATCGCCCGTTCCGGGCCGACCGCGCCCCGCATCGTGAGCCGGCTGCCGACCCGAGCGTTCACCTCGCGGGCTGCGGTCGGGGCGAGCGCGATCTCGGAGTCGGACATCGGCAGCCGGCCGGAGGTGAGCACCACACGGACCGGCTTGCCAACCGTCCGGTAGGTGAACAGGGTGACAGACGCCCGGTTGGGTCCCATCTCGGCGACACCGACCCGGGCGTCGTCCACGGCCGTGACATCGGGATCGGTGGCGACGGCGGCCAGCACCTTGTCGTTCGGCACGAAGTCCTGGTCGTTCCACCCGGAGAATCCCATGAGCTGCCAGGTCTGGCCGAACCTCGCGGGGTTGGTGGCCGCGTCGCTCACGCCGCTGGAGAAGGTGAACGCGCCCAGTACCCCGAGCACACCGGCAATCGCCCCGAGGAGCGCGGGCCGCACGGGCACCGCCCCCCGGCCCCGGCCCGTCTCCAGGGCGAACCGGGTGCCGACGACGACCGGCACCGGCAGCCCGGCGCGCGCCGTGGCCGCCGCGACAGCCGAAGGCCGAGTCGGCGCCGCCGCTCGCTGGGCGCTGAACGCCAGCCAGGCCGCTGCCGCCGAGCCCCCGAGCACCACCAGCGGGATGGCGACCCAGCCGAGACCGAGCACCGTCCAGTCCAGAGCGATGCCGGGTGAGGGCTCGACCAGCGACGCCGAGCCGATCGGGAACCACCGCGACGCCACCCCGGCCATGACCACACCGGCACTGACCCCGGCCAGCGCGGCGAGGAAGGGGCTGGCGGCCGCCGCGCGCACGGCCTGCCGCGGCGTCATCCCCACAGCTCGCATCACCTGGAGATCCGTGACGGTGGACGCGGTGTAGCGGGCCACCGACTGCCCGATGAGGAAGATGGCGGCCGCGAGTGCCGCCAGCCCGAAGGCGAGCAGACAGCGCGCCTGGAAGGCGAACGACCGCTGCTGCCGGGCCAGGCTCTCGGTCTGATTCCACAGGTCGATGTCGTGCCGGCCGCTCACCCGAGCCAGGTCGGCCTGGAACGCCGGCAACGCCGCCGCCCCGCCGCGCAGCCGCACCAGGGCGTTGGTGTAGCTGTACTGCTCGTTGTAGAAGTTCTTCCGGTACTTCACGGCAAACCCGTGAGTCACCAGGAGCCCGCCGTCCCCGCCCGGCTGGTCCGCGCCCCAGGGCGTGAAGCCCACGGCCGCGATGCGCAGCCTGACCCGCGGCCCCTGCGGTTGCGGCGCCTGCTCGTCCAGGCCGGTGGACTCCCCCACCTGCTGCTCGGAGAACAGGTGCACGGTGATGCTGTCCCCCACGCCCAGCTTGTGAACCTTGACGAACCTCGGTGTTGCCAGGACGACGTCGGCGCGGTTGGGGTCGGGGAGCGCGCCATCGAGAATCACCGGCCGCTCCACCGTGCGGAGCAGTTGGTCGTCGTCCGGCGGGAAGCCGAACCCTTCGAACTCCGGCAATTCCTCGACGGGGATTTCCATGCCGAGCATGAAGGTGGCCACCACCTCCACCTCGGGAAGCGCGCGCACCTCGTCCCAGTCGAACCCCGGCTGGTTCGGCAGCACCATCGCCGTCCCTGGCGTCGAGCGGGCCAGCAGGCGCGGCAAGGCGGTGTCCCCCCGCCGTGCCCCCGCCACGGCTGCCAGCACGGTGCCGCTGGCCACGGCGACCAACAGAGCCAGCACGATTAACGACCGCCACCGGCGCCGCAGGTCCAGCCGCAGCCAGGCGACGACCGCGCTCATGACGCCCCGCTCATGACGCCCCGCTCATGACGCCCCCGCTCATGACGCCCCGCTCATGACGCCCCGGCTCATGACGCCCGGCGCTCATGACCCCGCGGCAGCCGAGCCGTCGTCGACGACGAGACCGTCACGCATCCGCACCTGCCGCTGCGCACCCGCCGCGACGTCGCGGGAGTGGGTCACCATGATGATCGTCTGACCGTCGTCGTGCAGGCGCCGGAACAGCTCCAGCACCTCCAGCCCGCCCTCGGTGTCCAGCGCACCGGTCGGCTCGTCCGCCAGAACCAGCGTCGGCTCGTTCACCAGGGCCCGGGCGATGGCCAGGCGCTGCCGCTGGCCACCGGAGAGGACGGCCGGCACCTGCTGCGCCCGGTCGCCCAGCCCGAGCAGGTCCAGCAGGTCCCGGCCGCGCGACTCGGCAGCCTTCCGGCGCATGCCGCCCAGCACGCCGGGCAGCACCAGGTTCTCCAGCGCGCTCACGCCGTCCAGCAAGTTGAAGAACTGGAACACGATCCCGATGTGGTGCCGCCGGAACCGGGCCAGCCAGTCCTCGTCCTTGCCGTCGACCCGCTCGCCGGCCACCTCGATAGCCCCCTCGTCGACCTGGTCGAGGCCGGCGATGACGTTGAGCAGCGTGGATTTCCCGCAGCCAGACGGGCCGAGCACGGCGACGAACTCACCCGGGCTGACGTCCAGGTCCACCCCGCGCAGGGCCCGCACGGGCGCCAGTTCGGCGGCGAACGTCCGGCGCGCGCCACGGACCCGGACGGTGGGAGCCGACCCCCTCCCCTCCTGATCATCGGGGGCCGGCTGCCCGATCGTCCGGTCGCTCTCCTGCGTTTCGACACTGCCTGTCACTGCACGACCTCCGCCTCGGGCGTGACGGCGATCGACGCCGCCGACGCTCCAGTAATCCGGTAGGCGACCACGAGCGTGGCCCTCCCCTTCACCTCGTGTGGTCCCATCGATTCCCAGGACCAGCCTGCCGGGTCGCCCCCGGCCCGGGCCGCGGCGACCGTCGCTTCGCTCGCCACCGTCGAGCCGGCGGGGCGGGCGAGGTCCTGCAGCCGCTGGGTCAGGTTCACGACGTCGCCGACGAGCGTGTACTCCAGCCGTTCCGCGCTGCCCAGCAGCGCCGCGGCGACCTCACCGGTGGACAACCCGATGCCGAGCCCGAACGGCGCCAGCCCCTCCCGTTCCCAGTCGACGTCCAGCTCGCGCTGGCGCGTATGCATGCCCAGCGCCGCCCGGATCGCGCGCTGAGCGTGATCCGGCTGCGGGTCGGGCGCTCCGAACACGGCCATCACCGCATCTCCGACGTACTGCATGACGGTCCCCTGCTCGCTCAGGATCGCAGCGTTCATCGCCTGGCGGTGGGCGTTCAGCTGACCCGCCAAGACGGCGGGGTCGGAACGCTCGGCAATGGCGGAGTAACCGCGCACATCGGACATCAGCACCGTCACGGTCAGCCGTTCCGTGCGGCCGACTGCCTCGCGATCGGTGCGCAGCTTGTCGGCCAGCCCGCTCGGCAGCAGCCGGGACAGCGTCTCGCCCTGCTCCTCGCGCCGGAGGATCGCGGCATGGAGCATGCGCAGCCGGCGCAGCGCATTCTCCTGACCTGCGCTGGCACCGCGGGCGAGGGCCAGGAAGAGCTGCTCGATCGCCGCGTTGACCGCCTCGGGCGGGTCGCCGCGCGACGTCGCGATCGCCTTGACCGGGCGCCCCTCGGCAACCTGCCGCAACAGATCCTCGTCCTCCGCGCTCAGCTCACCCTCGTGACGTGCCGGCGAGACCAGCGACCGCACGATCTCCGGATCGAGCATCGATCCACCGGTGGCCACCTCACGGATGGCACGCGCGAGCCGGTCGGAGTCCGCGACCCGGTCCTTCAGCAGGTAGGCGTACCCGGCCGCGCCATCCGCGAGCAGTTCCACCGCGTACTCGGGGCTGTCGTACTGACTCAGGACGACGACGCCGGTGCCGGGCAGCCGCTTGCGGACCTCCTTGGCGCCCTCGATTCCCTCGTCCTGGAACGTCGGTGGCATCCGGATGTCGGTGACGAGCACCTGCGGATGGAGTTCCTGCGCGGCGGCGACCAACTCGTCGTAGTCACCGGCCACGCCAACGACCTCGACGTCGGGGTCACGGCTCAGCAGGGCGCGGACGCCTTCGCGGACGATGAGATTGTCGTCGGCGAGCAGCACGGTGATGGGAGCCACGGGTCAATTCAGCCCTTCGGCGGGGGCCGGATCAAGGTGGTCAGTGCGAACACTGTGGTGGTGCTGGCACCCCCGAGGTCGGCTGGGTGACGCCCTTGGGCCGACATGCCGCGCTGCCTAGCGTCGAGATCGACGAACACACGTGACGAGAATCAATGACGAGAATGATCACGAAGGAGCCGACGATGCGAGTCGAATCCGCCGCGACCTCACTGTCGTGGATCCCCTCCGAGGGAGTCACCGGGGTCGTGAAGACGTCCTTCACGCTGGGCGTTTCGCACTACGACGACCCCCCGAGCGCGACGCTGACCGACGTGTCGGCGTTGCCTAGCGATACCTTCCGGTTCGCCAATCAGATGCGCGTGTGGGCGGAGTTCGACGGCGACCGAGTCGTCGACCACGGCCAAGAGGGCGGGGTCCGGATGGGCCGTACCAGCGTCTGGATCGGCAAGTTGGGGACCAGCTTGGCGGCCGTCGCGATGCCCGACCTTCGCGGCGAACCGGAGATCGGCGAGGGCCGCATCCGGTTCACGCAGACCTGCGGCGGGCGCACCGCGTTTCCGTTGCCCCGCAAGGTGGCCGGGCCCCCCTACTTCCGCCTGCAGTCGCCGCTGGTGTGGACCACGTTGGCGATCACCCTGTACGCCGACGGCCGCAGCGAGCTGGAGCTCGCCGGTGCGAGCGGCTTCCCGCGGCACTGGGTGTACGACGCCAAGGGCGAGCTGGTTCTCAAGGCCGGGCTGACGGACTGGGCGGGCTGGATGACGCAGCCGTCGCACGAGGTCACGCCGTGGGGTGCCGAGGACTCCCCGGTCGTCGTGACGGCCGCCGAGACGGCGCTGGAGCGGGAGTTGTCGGCACGGCTGATGCACGGCGGGGAGAAGCCCACGATCCGCCGGCTTGACAAGGGCGCCGTCCTGGCCGAGCAGGGATCGCCGGGTAACTCCTTGTATCTGCTTCTGGACGGCGTTCTGGACGTCTCGGTAGACGGCGAGTCGCTGGGCGAGCTGGGTCCGGGAGCGGTGCTCGGTGAGCGTGCGGTGCTGGAGGGCGGCACCCGGACCGCGACGCTGACCGCCGTCACCCCGATCCGGGTGGCGGAGGCGGGCGCCGATGTCCTCGACCTGGACGCGCTGGCCGAGCTGTCGCAGGGACACCGGCGCGAGGAGCAGCAGGACGCCACGGCCCCGGCCCCCGCCCCATGAGGCTCGTCCTCCTGGGGGTCCGTGGATCGACCGCCGCGCCGGGCGAGCAGTTCGTCCGGTACGGCGGTCACACCAGCTGCGTCGCGGTGCTCGCGGACCGAGAGCAGGAGCCGTCGCTGCTGCTGGACGCCGGGACCGGCCTGCGTGGCCTGCCCCGGCTCCTGGGCGGCCGGCCCTTTCGGGGGACCATCGTGCTCACCCATCTGCACTGGGACCACGTTCAGGGGCTGCCGTTCTGCCCGTCCGTGGACCATGCCGACTCGGCGGTGGATCTCTACCTACCGGGCCCGTGGGACTCGGCGACCAAGCCGGACGCGCCGCGGGGGTTGCTCGCCCGGGCAATGTCACCCCCCCATTTCCCGATCGGTCCGGAGGGCCTGCACGGTGCCTGGCGCTTCCTGCCGGCACATCCTGGTGTGCTGTGGCCGGACGGCCCAGTGACCGTCGCCCCCATCGCCCACAAGGGCGGGGTGACGCTCGGCATCCGCGTGGATCTGGACGGCGCGAGCGTGGCCTACCTGCCCGACCACGCGTATAGCGCAGCCGAGGGCACCGGCCCGGTGTCCGCCCCGGCGTCCGAACCGGTGCCCGGCCCGGCGTCCGCAGAGGCCTTGATCCGTGGCGTCGACGTCTTGCTGCACGACGGGCAGTTCCACGGGGGAGAGCGCGACGTGGCCGCGGACTATGGGCACACGACGATCGAGGACGCCATGGAGCTGGCCGACCGCTGCGCCGTCGGGCGGCTCGTCATCACGCACCACGCGCCGGACCGGACCGATGACGACCTGGACTCGCTGGCCGCGAAGTTCCGCAGAACGCCGGGAGGCCGGCCAGTGGTCTTCGCGCGGCAGGGGGACGTTGTCGACGTCCACCCTGCGGCGGCGCCGATACGGGCGGCAAGCCTGCCCTGACGGCGCAGACACGGCGCCCGGCACAAGGCGTGCCGGGCGAATCACGAGAGGGGAACTATGAGGTCCGTCATATCAGGAGGCATCGCAGGCGGCATTGCGGCGGCGACATTGACGGCCGGTGCGCTGGCCGCTCCGGCGACCGCAGCGACATCACCGGCAGCGACATCACCGGCAGCGACATCACCGGCAGCGTTGACGAGCTCGCATCATCCGCCGACGGTGCACGTCCTGTCGTCGGATTACGTCTTCCCGTTCCAGTTCGCGGTCGCCCACGGAAAGATCTACGTCGCGGACTCGGGGACGTCCACCGTGTCGCTGGTCGGCAGCGACGCGCCGCTGGTCACCGGTCCGCAGCCGGGCGAGATCGCCGGCGTCGACGTCAATCGCGACGGCCCGCCCGCGCTCGCCTACACCAGCACGAACTACGCCAACGGGCAGACGGCGCTGACGGTGCGCCGTCGCGGCGGCGTGGTGACGGCCGACCTGTCCGGCTTCGAGCAGGCGCAGAATCCGGACGGCAGCCAGCACTACGGCGTCGACAACCCCAGCCAGTGCGTGATCGACGCCTTCGCCAACCTGCCGGACGCCCCGCCCGCCACGTACACCGGGATTCTCGATTCACACCCGTACTCGGTGTCCGACGCGCCCGGATCCTCATGGTGGGTCGCGGACGCGGGAGGCAACGACCTGCTGAAGGTGGACGCCACCGGGCATGTTTCCACGGTGAGCGTGCTGCCCCGGCAACCGCTGGTCATCACGGCCGACATCGCCGCCGGGCTGGGGCTGCCGGACTGCGTGGTGGGCGTGACGTACAACTTCGAGCCCGTCCCGACCGACGTCGAGCAGGCACCGAACGGCGCGCTGTACGTCAGCACGCTGCCGGGCGGCCCGGAGGACCCGAGCTTCGGCGCACGCGGCAGCGTGTACCGGGTGGACCCGCGCACCGGCCACGCCACGCTCGTGGCAACCGGCTTCTCGGGTGCGACGAACCTGGCGCTGGGGCCGAACGGCAAGATCTACGTCGCGGAGCTGTTCGCGGGGCGGATCTCCGTCATCTCGCACGGCACCGTCACCCCCGTGGTGGACCTGCCGAACGCCGTCGGAGTGGAGTACGCGAACGGCAAGCTCTACGCCTCGACGATGGCGCCGACCGACGACCAGTTCAACCCGACAGGACCCGGCACGATCGTCCGGATCGACCTCTGATATCGACCGCTGTTGAGACACTCACCCGCTATTGAGAGGCGGCGCCTTCCACGGGGAGGCGCCGCCTCTGCCTTCGCGTCCAGGTCTGCTTCGCTGTTAGCCCCGGTCGGTCGCCAGTCCGGGCCGGTCATCAGTCCGGGCCGGTCATCAGTCCGGGCCGGTCACCAGCCGCGGTCGGTCACCCAGCCCTGTTCGGCGCTCAGCCGATTCGTTCGATGATCAGTGGCCGCTCGGGCGGCCGCGATCCTTCCGGCGCGATGTCGTAACCACCCTCGAGCGCGGCAAGCGCGGCGGGGAAGCGCTCGGGCGTATCCGTATGCAGGGTGAGCAGCGGATCGCCCCCGCGGACTATGGTGCCCGGCCTGGCGTGCAGTTCGACGCCGGCGCCGGCCTGTACCGGGTCCTCCTTGCGGGATCGGCCCGCACCCAGCCGCCAGGCCGCCGCTCCGACAGCCATCGCGTCGAGCCGCACGAGGACACCGTCGGCAGGCGCTATGACCGTGTGCGTTTCCCGTGCCGTCGGGAGCGGTGCATCCGGGTCGCCGCCCTGCGCCTCAATCATTCGCCGCCAAACGTCCATCGCCTGGCCGGCTTTCAGCGCCTGCTCGGGGTCGGCGTCCAGGAGTCCGGCGGCGTGGAGCATCTCCCGGGCCAGTGCGAGCGTGAGCTCCACGACGTCCGGCGGGCCGCCCCCTGCGAGCACCTCGAGCGACTCCCGTACCTCCAGCGCGTTGCCGGCGGTAAGTCCCAGCGGCGTCGACATGTCGGTCAGCAGCGCGACCGTCCGGACGCCGGCATCACCGCCGAGGTCGACCATCGTTCGAGCCAGCTCCCGCGCATTGTCGACGGTTTTCATGAACGCACCCGAGCCGACCTTGACGTCGAGCACTAGCGCGCCGGTCCCCTCCGCGATCTTCTTGCTCATGATCGAACTGGCGATGAGCGGGATGGACTCGACGGTCCCCGTGACGTCGCGCAAGGCGTACAGCTTGCGATCGGCCGGCGCCAGCCCAGCCCCCGCCGCGCAGATCACCGCGCCGACGTCATTCAGCTGCTTGATCATGTCGTCGGTCGAGACGGACGCCCGCCAACCGGGAATGGACTCCAACTTGTCCAGCGTCCCGCCCGTGTGGCCGAGCCCACGGCCGGACAGCTGCGGCACCGCCGCACCGCACGCCGCGACCAACGGCGCCAGCGGCAGTGTGATCTTGTCGCCGACACCGCCGGTGGAGTGCTTGTCGGTTGTGGGGCGGGCCAGGCCCGAGAAGTCCAGCCGCTCCCCCGACGCGATCATCGCCGCCGTCCAGCGCGACACCTCACGCCGAGTCATGCCGTTCAGCAGGATGGCCATCAGCAGAGCGGACATCTGCTCGTCGGCGACCGCGCCGCGGGTGTAGGCCTCGACCACCCAATCGATCTGCTGGTCATCCAGCTCACCCCGGTCGCGCTTACGTGCGATGACGTCGACAGCAGCGAACGGCTCGGTCATGACCGGAGGCTACCCCGCGCGCCTCGAGCTGCCGCCGGGTCACGACCGCCATGCGTGCTCGATGCAACGCATGACCGAGATGACGATGCCGCAGGCTCACGCCGATTATCGGCCCTGGCTAACACCGCCCCGGTCAACGCCGCCCCGGTCAACGCTGCCCCGGTCAACGCTGCCCCGGTCAACGCCGCCCCGGTCAACGCTGCCCCGGTTGGGGGCGTCTCGGTCCTGCCGCAGTCTGCGTTGCGCTCGATCGTGGCGGCCTTTCCAGATCGCGAGGTAGCCGGCGGTTGCAACGGCAGGTATGCCGGAACCATCCCAGTCAGGCTGGATGGTGGTCGCATCAATATCGGCGCTGATCGGGATGCCGGAGAGATCCGCAGGCGCGATAGAGAGTGTGCCGGCGGCGGGATCGGCGATGCGCTCACGCAGGCTGTCGACGTCGCGGCTGCACGGGGTCGGTCGGTGGGTGTCGAAGCGGGTGCTGCCGGGGCGTTCCGCCGGCTGGTACAGGTGCGAGGTTCCGTCCGAACCGTGCAGGCGGAAGCGCTGCCGGCCGAGGGCGGTGATGGCGAAGATGTCTTCGTGCAGGGCGCGGTGGTGCTCACCGCAGAGGAGGACGAGATTGTCCAGGCTGGTGTCGCCGCCTACGGCCCAGGCTCTGACATGGTGGGCGTGCAGGAACCGAGTGCGGCCGCAGCCCGGGACAACGCATCCACGGTCGCGCCGCCACAGCGCGGCGAGCAGGGCGCCGTTGGGCCGGCGGACCGCGCGACCAAGATCAAGAGTGCGGCCATCGTTCACGAGGGTGCCGTCGGCGGTGACCTGGAGTCGGATCCGCCCGGAGCAGGCCAATTCGAGCAGCACCGCGTCGGGTAGTCCGGGACCGTCGTCGATCCGCCCAGGCCGAGCACACACCGCTCCGCAGGACTCGGCTCCGGCTCGGGGCTCCGCGGCCTGGGCGGCGCCTACATCCGTGACGGGACCGCCGCCAGGCGCACAGTCGCCAGGCGCACAGTCGCCAGGCGCACCCTCGCCTTGCTCCAGGTAGCCGGGCTCGTCGTGCCGGTCTTGGTCGGCCTGGTGTCGGCGAGCAGCAGAGCCGAGCGTGGCGGCGTCGACTACAACCACAACCTCGGCAGCCGGGGCGTGAATCGGCGCGGGGAGCCCCGCGCGGACCTGGTTTGCCATGGTGACCAGCGCGGGCCCCAGATCCGACGGCGGCGCGAAAGGGATCGGGGCGCCCTCACGCGACCGCCCGGAAGCCGCAGCCCCGGACTCGGCACCAGACCGCGCACTTGATTCCGCACCAAGCTCGCGACTTGGGCGGGTACGTCCAACGGAACGCGGGCCGGGCACACGGCTCCGCGGATTCTGCCCGCCGCGTTCCGCGGAACGCGGGCTGGACGGCACTGCAACGTCGGCTTCAGCGCCGCCCGGGAGCACGGCGGACTCTGCACGATGGACGGCGCCGGTGCGATGAGCGGACTTCACCGACTTCGCAGAGCCCTCGGAGCTCGCGAGATCAAGGGGTTGCTGGAGCAGCCCGGCGCGGGCGGCGCCGGCCAGGAGCGCGGCGCCGTCAGCAGGCGACAACCGCCCCCACAGGGTGAAGGTGCCGTCGTCGTCCCATCGCCAGCGGATCCCGAGGTCAGCGGTCCCATCGGTGCCACGCCCCGGCAAGGGCTGCAACCCGGGTAGGTCTTGGTGTGGGTTGAGTCGTTGCACGGTGCGGAAGCGGCGTACCTGCCGTTCCACGTGTCCGGCCGGTGAGCCAAGGGCGAGTTGCAGGAGTTCCGGTTCGCTGAGCGGAGTGGCGACCCGAACGATGGCCCGGACCTTGGAGTAGGAGATCCGGCCGGCCGCGAAGGCAGCCCGGATCATCGGCAGGTCCCTCAGCGCGCGGGCCACCCGTACCTGTTCCTGCGCGGTGCGCAGGTCGATCCCGCACTTCCACGACAGCCAGTGCGCGCACGAGTGGGTCTCCCACCGTCGCCACCCCTGGCGGGAATCGAAGGCCGCGAGTAGGACCAGGAATTGGCAGGTCGCGGCGGCGAGGCGGCCAGCCAACGTGCACAGCTGCGATTCCAGCCGCTCCAACGGCAGCTCACACCCGTCAGGGAGTTCGCGCGGCGCCGAACACGAGGGCGGCGACGATCGAGCCGATCTGGCTGACGTCGACGACGGAACAGCCGATGCTTCGGCAACAGCAAGACTCATCATGACCCCCAGGAATGGACATCTGTTCGATTTCCAACGCTAGGGGATCCCTCCGACAATCGACCTGGGAGGCCGAACGACCTGGGAAGCCCGGGAGACCCCCGGAGCGCCAACCAGCGACGTTCCGCGGAACGCAGTGACAGACGGAAGCCTCGCGCGACAAGGGCCAGAGAGCAGCCGGCCGCCGCAGCAACAGGCCGCCAGAGCAGCCGGCCGCCGCAGCAACAGGCCGCGGCAGCAACCGGCCGCGGCAGAGCAGCCAGCCGCCGGAGGGGAGCTGGCCGCCGGAGCAGCAGGCGGCTGCCACGTGGCCCTGAAGGTGATCGCGATCGATCTCCCCGCGACTACAGCGCCATCATCCGGCTGGGTCAGGCGCGGATGGTCCAGCGGTGGCCCCGAAGGGCACGTCGGTGCAGAACAGACGCGCGCCGGCCGCGCCGGTGGCCGGATTGGTCGGCGACGCGTGCACCACGACCGAGCCCGCCGACCCGGGCTCGATCAGCCAGGGGATGGTGGTGGTGCCGTCCCCATGCCCGTCGGCGTCGGTGGTGAAGTCCAGCCACACTTCGCGTTCGGCCAGAGGCATAGTCGGGTCGCCGTGCTGGTAGTGCCCGCCCGAGGAGAGCGGGTCGGCCCCGCACTTGCTCACGTGCACGTGCGCGCCGAACGTCCGGTTCGGCGGCATCCCGTCGACCAAGAGTCGTACCCGGGTTCGGCCGTCCCTCGCCCAGGCGTGCACCTGCGTCTGCACCTGGGCGTAGGCCGCGTCATGGACGGCCGTGGGTCCATGACCATGGTCGACCTGGACCCAGGCGGCAAGTGCAGTTCCTGGGATGATCAGCACCAACCCCGACCACGCCGCCACGCCGATCGTCATCCTTCGCATCTGGGCCTCCTCGTCGGCGCCCCGGTCCGCACCGGGGCCTCACCGACCTGTGCCCACCGGTGCCCGGGGCGGTTCGCCGGGGCCACACTCGGATCACGACGGTGAACCGAGATGGCGCGTCACCGGCACAGGGGATGTGACGACCATGAGCTCGGATGGAAACCGCGCCGCCACCACGGCCTCGGACGCCGAGCTGCTCGCTGCCATCGCCGAGGCCGACCGGAACGCGCTTCGTGAGCTGTTCCTGCGACATGAGCCCTGGCTCGCTGCCCGCCTATCTCGGCGCTGCTCGGACCTCACGATTGTCGACCAGGCCATCCAGGACACGTTCCTCGCGGTGTGGCGCAAGCCCGCTGCGTGGCGCGGGCAGGGCGAGGTCGCGGCCTGGCTGTGGGGGATGGGGATCCGGTTGCTGCTGCATCATCTCCGGCCGCGGCTGAGCGTGGCCGAACGGCTGGGCAGGCTTCGCAGCGAGGACGCCCTGTCGGCCGAGGAGCAGGTGCTCGCCCGGATCGAGCACACCGACGTCGGGGCGGCTCTCATGAGGCTCTCGCCGGAGCTGCGAGCCGTGGTCGAGGCCGTCGTTCTCGACGGCCTCAGCACGCGCGAGGCAGCCGCGCTCCTCGGCATTCCCAGCGGCACTGTCAAGAGTCGAATGAGCCGCGCCCGCTGCGAGCTACGAGAGGCACTGCTGTGAACGCCTGGCACGCGAGCCCGGACAGTCTTATGGACTACGTGGTGGGCCGAGGAGGCCCCGTTCTCGCGGCCTCCGTCGAGGCCCACCTGCTCGCCTGCGCCGCCTGTCGTGGCGTGGTGGCCGATGTCGCTGGGGCGGCTGGGGAGGCGGAGAGCGAGCGGCGTTGGTCGGCGCTCACGGCGCAGGTGGACCGCACGCCCTCGCGGCCTCTGGCCCGGCTCGGCCTGGCGACCGCCCCACTGCGCCGCGCCGGGATCCTGGCGCTGGTCCTGGTGGTCGGCGTGCCCCTGGTGGTCCGGCTGATCTCCGGCGAGCAGACCCCGGTGTTCTTCCTTGCCCTGGCGCCCGCGCTGCCGGGTCTGGCGGTCGCCATGGCGTACCGCACCGACACCGACCCGGCCGGCGAGGCCGCCCTCGCCACGCCGATCGCTGGGCTGCGCGTGGTCTCGCTGCGTGCGCTTATGGTGACGTCGGTCGGGCTACCGGTCGTGGTGCTGGTGGCCCTGGCTCTGGGTGGCACCTTGGCCGCAGCATTGGCGTGGCTCATGCCAGGGATCGCGTGCTGGGGGTTGGTCCTCCTGTCCGGAACCACCCGGCTCGACCCGAGGTCGGTGGCCGTCGCGGTGGGGGTGGTCTGGGCGGGTGCCGTGGCCACCCCCACCGTTGTCGCCGCCGTCCCGGCCGCGGTCGTCACCAACGAGGTCGCTGGCCCGCTCACGCAGGTGGGGGCGCTGGCGCTGGCGGTGGTGTGCCTCGCCCTCGCATGGGCGCGCCGCGACCGCGTCTCGTACCGGCGGTTCGCATGACCACGGCCACCGCAATCCAGCCGCGGCACCTCGAGGTGCGCGGCCTGACAAAGAGGTACGGCCGTATCGAGGCGGTCGACGACATCAGCCTTTCCCTCAATGGAGGGCTGGTGGGGCTGCTCGGACCCAACGGAGCGGGCAAGACCACCTTGCTGCGCATGCTGGCGACGGTCCTCGCACCCGATGCCGGCTCGCTCCGGCTGCTCGGCCTGGACCCCTCGTCACCACGGCACCGGGTTGAGATCCGGCGCAACCTCGGCTACCTCCCGCAGTCTCCGGACCTCTACCCTCGGTTCACGCCGCTGGAACTGGTCGACTACGTCGCTGTGCTCAAGGAGCACACCCACCGGGGCCGCAGGCAGGCAGAGGTCGTGCGGGTCCTGACCGCGGTCGGGCTCGCCGGCGTGATGCATCGCAGGATCCGCACCCTCTCCAGTGGGCAGCAGCAGCGGGTCGCCCTCGCCGCCGCCTTGCTCGGCGACCCCGCACTGCTGGTGCTCGACGAGCCGGCCACAGGACTGGATCCCGAACAGCGCCTCGAGCTGCGGTCGCTGCTTGCCGCGGGAGCCGCACACGGCACGGTCGTGCTGTCCACCCACAACACCGCGGAAGTGGCGGTCCTGTGCCCACGGGTCCTGGTCATGTCCGGGGGGCGCATCCTGTTCGACGGAACTCCGGCCGCACTGCGGGAGCGGGCTGACGGAATGGTCTGGGAGGATGAAGTTCCGGACCCGGCGGCACTGCGCAGCTGGATGACCGCTGAGGGCAGGTATCGCAACCTCGGGAGTCCTCCGCACGGGGCCACCCGCTGCGCCGCCACCCTGGACGACGGCTACATCCTCGTCGCCGGACGGCGCGGATGACCGCGGCCCCCGCTCTCGTACTGGCGGGCGCGACGTGGCCGGCGGCCCGGGCAGTGACCTGGGCCCCCGTGATCGTCGCCGACGGGGCCCTGGTCCTGGTCGCGGCGCTGACGCGCAGGGCCCCCGAGGATGGCACGATGCCCGCGCTGGCCTGCGCGACGACGGCCGCGGCGTGCGTGTTCGCCCTGCACGACCGCGGCGAGGTCCTGCTCGCGGCCGTTCCGACCGGGCCGATGCGCCGGCGCCTGCACCGGTTGTCGATCGTGGTCGCCGTGGCCGCTCCGGCGTGGCTGCTGATGCGGGCAGTCATGCCGGGGATAAGGGGCGTCGGCGTCCTTCCGGTTCTCGCCCTCATGACGGCCGGGGTCGCCGCAGCGGTCTGGGCTCCCTCGCCCGCGGTGGGCGGCGCGCCGGCTCTGCCGCTGCTGTGGGTAACGGCTGACTCGGTCGTGTCCGGGAGCCTCGGACCGGCGGGCGACGTCCTCGGCTGGTGGCGTGCGGAGCCATGGATCGTGCTGGTGTCGGCCCTGCTGGCCATCCTCGCGGGCAGGCACCGATGACCGTTCTCGCGCCACTGGTCGCGACGCGCCGGCCGAGCCGGGTGGTGCTGGCTCTCGGCCGGATCGAAGCCCACCGCATGCTGCGTCATCCGGTGCTGGCCGGCGGCCTGGTGCTCAGCGGCGTCCACGGCTGGCTCACCCTCCGCTTCCCCGACGACTGGTCCGGTGCGCGATACACCGTGGCCCCGATGCTCCTGGGGCCCGTCATGATCGCGATCTCCATGGCGGTTGCCGGTTCGTTCCACCGTGAGCGCACGGAGCTGGTCGCGGACGCGCCGGTCGGCGAGGAGGTCCGCGCCGGGGGCCGAGTCCTGGGTGGGCTGGCCCTCGTGGCTCTCGTGACGCTGATCGCAGCGGTCGCCGCCATAGTGATCCGGGCCCGCGGGGGCTTGGACCTGGGTGACGCGCCCGGCCGCACCCTCCACGCGCAGTTCGCCCTCACCGAGGTTCTCCAGCAGCCCAGCCTTGCCGTACTCGCGGTGGGCGCCGGGGCCGCGGCGGGGCGCCGGCTGCGCAGCCATGGCAGCGCGCTGCTCCTGCTGTTCACGGCCTGGTTCCCGACGATCTACGTCGTGTGGGGCTTCCAGGGCCGCGGGGTGGTGCCTTTCTCGATCATTCAGCTGCAGCCGGTATCACTTCCGATCACGACCCAGGCGGCCGACCCGTCCCAGTACCCCGCCTCCTGGCTGCTGTCTGAACCGGGCGAGTACCAGAGCGGCTGGATGCGGCTTTTCACCTCGGGGTCGCTGGCCGGCTGGCACGACGTCTACCTGCTCGGCCTGGCAGCGCTGCTCCTCGGGGTCGCGCTCCCCCGCGGACCACGCGTCGTGCTGGTATCGGCCGGGGTCGTCGCCGCGGCCGTCGGCGTAACCATGCAGTACCTGGTGATCCCCTGAGCGTTATCGGGCAGAACAGCACCGGAGATCCTCCGGTGGCGATCCAAGAGGAGGAGTGAATGGGCAAGATGGCATTAGCGACGGCAGGGGCCGCTCTCGCCGTCGGGAGCATGCTCGTGGCGCCGACGACGGCGAGCGCCACCTCCGACGCGTTCCGGGGCACGTGGACCTCCACTGACTTCGACGGCAGCAACCAATGGCTGGCCATCGGCGGATCCGGAACCGCCGGCCTCCACTCGGTGCGACTCTTCGACGACTCCGCCACATCCGTATGCGGCGGGTCGCCGGCGACCGTCGAAGGGCAAGGTACGACCACCGGGAACACCCTGACGATGACCGGGGTGCTGACCTGCCGGCCGGGCGGCAACCCATTACGGTTCCGGATCACCGTGGAGTACGTCTACTCCCCCGAACCGGACACCCTCACCGACAGCTTCGGTGTGGTCTGGCAGCGCTCGTGAGCGGGCCCACGCGAGTGACGCCGAAACCTCCCCGCGGCACGCCACGGCAGACCGGAGAAACGTTCCGCGGAACGCGGTTGGTGCGCAGGAAAGCACAAGCCAGGGCGGCCCACGTGGCGCGAGCGCGCTCTACCCGGACGCCCGGGACAGGTCCTCGGGGCCGAAAGCGTCCGGCAGGACGCCCGACATGGGGATGACGCCGCGGGAGGTCTCCACGAGCAGGTCGGGCCCGCCGAACTCCCACAGCAGCTGACGGCACCGGCCGCACGGCATCAGCAGCGCGCCGTCGGGCCCGACGCAGGTGAAGGCGACGAGGCGGCCTCCGCCGCTGGCTTGCAGGGCCGACACCAGCCCGCACTCCGCGCACAGGCCGAGCCCATAGGAGGCGTTCTCCACGTTGCATCCCGCCACCACCCGCCCGTCATCGACCAGCGCCGCCGCGCCGACCGGGAACCGCGAGTAGGGCGCATAGGCTCGACCGCGCATCTCCAGCGCCGCGGCCCGCAGCGCGTCCCAGTCGACGGCGTCCGAGTTGACGGCGTCCGAGTTGACGGCGTCCGAGTTGACGGCGTCCGAGTTGACGGCGTCCGAGTTGACGGCGTCCGAGTTGACGGCGTCCGAGTTGACGGCGTCCGAGTTGACGGCGTCCAGGCTCACGGCGTCCAGGCTCACGGCGTCCGAGTCGGCCGGCTCCTGATCGTCCCGCACGCTAGGTCGCCGTGCCCTTGCGGTACGGCTGCCCATCCGCGGCCGGCGGCCGGGGGCC
>Ga0081539_10001313_pt1 | contig 43505 bp, 41 predicted proteins | sample TabmetS4T2R2_FD_71023 | JGI IMG/M metagenome (GOLD analysis project Ga0081539, IMG submission 71023) | Tabebuia heterophylla rhizosphere microbial communities from the University of Puerto Rico - S4T2R2 | ecosystem: Host-associated > Plants > Roots > Rhizosphere ... | reverse complement strand
GCCGAGGAATTTCGGCTTCGGTGGCGTATGGTAGTCCAAATTCTTGTAACCCGACCCGTGCACTGCGTCGCGGGAAATCATCGGCGTTGACCACCGGGAAGAAGCCATCGATAATTGTCCGTTCGAGTTCATCGCGGTTGAGCGTATCACTAAGAGTGCCACCAACGACAGCACTACCGCGTCCAGCTATGGTAATAGGCACACTTTGCCGGTTAGAGTCGGCAAACAGATCTTCCTTCGCTACTCGACATAAGTGAGTGAGCGTGCTCCAGCGCTGGACGTCGAGACGACCGCCCTTAGTCAACCGCGCTTCGACCTGGCGCGCAAGAGCAATATCCATGTTGTCACCACCTAACAGTAAGTGATCACCAACCGTCACTCGTTCAAGTTGCAGCTGGGTCTGTCCTTCGGTGACAGCAATCAAACTGAAATCGGTCGTTCCTCCACCGATGTCACAGACGAGGATAGTATTACCCGCCATGAGCTGGCGTTGCCACGAATCCGTATGCCTGGCGAGCCAGGCATAGAACGCGGCTTGCGGTTCCTCTAACAACGTAACTCGCGTGAGTCCCGCCTGTTCTGCCGCCTGCACGGTAAGTTCTCGGGCCACCTCATCGAACGAAGCTGGAACTGTCAGGATGACTTGTTGTGTCTCCAGCGCAAATTGTCTACCCATGCGCTGATTCCAGGCTTCGCGAATATGCAACAGATAACGTGCAGACGCGGCAACCGGTGAAAGCTTACTAACCTCTGGCGGCCCGCCCCACGGCAGAATTGCCGCGTTGCGGTCCACTCCGGCATGAGAAAGCCACGACTTGGCAGATGACACCAGGCGCCCTGGAATGCGCGCACCCTGCACACGAGCAAATTGGCCGACGGCATACTCCCGCTCGCGTTCCCACGGCAGAACAAGACTGCCAGTCGGAAGGTCCCGTGGTCCCGGGAGATAGAGAAACGACGGCAGCATGGGCAGCGGCGCAGTCACCGCTTCATTCACCAATTGTGGAATAGGAAAGTGCTGAACCGTATGCGATCTGGTAGTATCGACATACGCCACTGCACAGTTTGTGGTTCCGAGGTCGATACCGACGAGGTAGCGAGAGGACGTATCGATTTGCGAAGAAGACGCAGACTCTATCTGGGACATTATACGTTGTCCGAACCACGTGAGTTTGTACTTAATACAGAAGGGACGGCCTTACGGGGAACGCAAGAGCTACGTCATCCACGACAATTTTGTCGTTCTTCAGTTGGATTTGTAACTGCGTCCGAATCTGGGGTGGGTCGGAAAGGAAAAGTGGCAGCCCAACATTAGCACCTTTCACATACTTAATCGTTCGTAACCACCCGCTAATCCTTACGCTGAGGTGAACACAGTCAGGGGACAGCCACTGGTATCCCATGGGAGACTGCATAAGAGACTGGGCATCTCGATTTAGCTGATGCTGGAGATCTGACACCAAGTCAACATATTCTTGATATTCTTCTTTTGAGAGTGACCGTGGATGACTAAGCACTCCCGCATAACTTTGCGATTGCTGCTGGGGAACCTCCTGAGCTAACGCCATCGATCCGAAAAAAAGGAGAGTCACCACGAAGCTCACCGCTCTTGTTCTCGCAATCCGAACCAACGGTAGAATATTCGCTTTCATCGTGCGCCCTCCTCTAGAGAACGTTGTGCCAATAGATCGTACCACTCTACAATGCCCGGCGTAAGTCTCAATCTTAGCGTCTGTGATTCTTAGTAATCCTCGCAAGCTGCTCGTGCAACTGTACTGGAACTGATCCCTAAACCGCTTCCCTCTCGAAAATCTGGATTCCCGCTTCCGCGGGAATGACGGGAAACCGTAGCACTAGTACGTCACGCCCGCGTAGTTTATCCCAGGTCCTCCAGGGACTTATCCCAAGTTCTACTGAGATCTCTCCTAATCCCTACTGGGGAGCGGGCATCCAGAGGCGGGGTTTTGGGATGACTTGTGAGCAATACCTGCGCAGCAATTAACACCTACGTAAAATAGTCGTGCGGCTGGAGGCCAGACCAGATGAGTAGAACTATCCCAGCAATAAGGAGAACCACAGGTTCGTTATTCTTCGCTCGCGCTACGCACGTTGAATTCGAGTTTCCAGCGATGAGTTTCATCGCGAGACACCGCCCAGAGTTCTAGCGTACCCACCTCAGTCAGATGCACTCGTAGACGCACAGGAATAGTCACTCCTTCCTGGCCAATCCACGACAGCGTGGTTTCCATCGGTGTCAGTTCCTCGATGTCATCGCCTGGCTCCTCAATGAACGTTCCCACTTGATCACCGCGTCGTGTCGTTGACCCGAGAAAACGAAACTGCGCAGGCTCACCAACAACGAGACCAAATTCTTGACCGGGGATGTCACTTTCAGTTCCTTCTTCCATCCCGAATGGCGCAACGCACAAGGCTTTGAGTGGCGCTGCCATCCCTGGCACTGCGGGCATCGAGGTCTCGATACCTATGTAATACGACCGTGCCGCACCGCCACGAATACGCACGCCTTTACCGCGACGTGCCAAGCCGTAGTATGCTGCGCCACGCGCAACTGCATGATCCAAGCTGGTACCCTCTAACGTTCGCAATGCCGGGCTTCCCTCTCGCGTCAGCCAGCCATTCAGCACGTCAACCAAACGTTGACGCAACAGCGTGGCTTTCATCACCCCACCATTGAAAAGAATTGCTGTAGGATGGGCGAAGGTTTGCGCGTCACTCGCAGTTTCTTTCTGGCGAGTCAGGAACTTGGCGAGATGGCGAGTGACAGCTGGATCAGCAGCATACGGAAGACCCATTTCCTGCAACCCAACGCGGCGACCAGATTTCGGCAGTTCGTTTGCTTCGCAGCGCGGAAAGAAACCATCAACCAGCGTTGTTTCAACCTCTTCATAGGCCAGGTCTGTTTTGATCGCCCCACCAATCACGCTACTGCCACGGCCAAGAATCGAGATCGGCTGTTTTTTTGTCGTCCCGGATTGCAAGAGATTTTCTTTAGCGACGCGACAGTTCTGCCACAACCCACGCATCTGACCAGCATCGAGTTTGGTTCCTTTTGCGGCAAGCTTCTGTTGCACTGCATAGGCCAAAGCGAGATCCATGTTGTCGCCGCCAAGCAGAATGTGTTCGCCGACGGCAATACGATTAAGTACAAGTTCGCCATCCTCGTCTGACACCGCAATCAAACTGAAGTCAGTCGTACCACCACCAATGTCACTCACCAGAATGACATCACCGACCTTCACTTGCTTGCGCCAACGTTCTCCTGCGGTTTCGATCCATGAGTAGAACGCAGCCTGAGGTTCTTCTAAGAGACGAACAGACGGTAAATCTGCACGCTCAGCAGCTTGTACAGTCAATTCACGCGCAGCAGCATCAAACGAAGCAGGCACCGTAAGAAAGACTTCTTGCTGCTCAAGGACATATTCAGGATTCTCCCGTGCCATAACAGAATTCCAGGCCGAACGCAGATGAGACAGATACTGCGCGGATACTTCGAGTGGCGACATCTTCTTTATGTCGTCACTGCCGCCCCACGGCAGAATTGGTGCGGTACGATCAACGCCAACATGGCAGAGCCACGATTTCGCCGAAGAGATCACACGACCAGGAACTTCAGCACCGCGCGTACGTGCGAGCATCCCTACGGCAAATGGCAATTCTTCAGCCCACGGTAAATTCAAACTCCCTGCAGGAAACTCACGTGCCGCCGGAAGATAAAGGAATGACGGCAATAGGTCACGCTCTTCGACGTTCCCTGGAGTCACAAGCTGTGGGATATGAAAAAGCTGGATCGACGGCTTGTCAGTATCAGGGATTTGCGTATCAACATAGGCTACCACACAGTTGGTAGTGCCAAGGTCGATGCCAACGATGTAACGGGGGAAAGACATAATTAAGAATGAAGAATTAAAAATTAAAGATGAAGAGTAACGATGTTAGATGTCTAACATTTTGCATTCTTCATTTTATATTTTTCATTAGTTATAGGATCTCAACCTCTGCCGGAGCCACGACTTTGGTGTCTTGTCCAGCCGGCTGCGCAGGAAGCTTCACTTGTTTTGCTCGCCAACCGGCATGACGCAACGTCCCGCGAAACGGTGGGTTACCACTCACGTTACCAGTGAGCCGGATTGCCGACGGATCGAAGTCGGCGGGTACGGTCACTTCATCACCTTCATTGCCGCTCAGCACTGGTTCTAAGGTCATGTGGTCCGACAAAATCTGACGGCAGCCTTCATGAATCGCTCGTACTGCAGCCCCAATTTGCGCATCGTCGTATGGTTGAATATCTTCACGAAGAAAATCCACCAGGCGGCCTTCGCGTTGCAACAAGCCAAGGAACTGTACTGCTGCATCGGTCGTCGGCTTTAGTGGCGGTGCGAATTTCTTGGGTTCAGTTGTTACCTGAGTCGGTTGTTCTTCTGGGGTAACTTCTTCACCTGTGACAAGCTTTGGCAGAGTCAGCAGTAAAAGCAGTGCAGCAACAAGTGGAGCCCCGAGGAAATAATAACCGTAATTTATACAAGCAGAGAGCTCTGACAAACCACGAGTCATGCCCGGCATATCAGTTACCGGGGCACCGACGGTACATGTACCGAATGGAGCGGCGTACAACACATAGTAGTTCACCGCCGCAAGTGCTCCAAGCAATAGGATGATGAGAATAAACGCAAACGGTTTTAACTTTGGTCGCATAGAGAAAATGGTGGGCGGTGCCCACCCTACGCTTTCTGGAATTTTTGCCTTTTGATTTTTGCTTTTCTTCCCACGCTTTACGCTGTGGGCTGTGTCATGGCACCCCTCTGAGGCTCCATTGTCCTTCCCCTACGACTATAGCTTTTAGCCTGTGACCTGTTTGTACCTTTGATTTTTGCCTTTTGCGTTTTGACTTTCTTAGAGACTATAGGATGAAGCGTCAGTGATTTCTAGCGGAGGCTGCGGCTCGTCGTAGACGATCCATAATCGCTCGGCCAAGACCCTGCTCTGGCACCGACTCGGCAATCGCTCGGTCAAGTCCGAGACCGTCCAATCGACGTAAGGCAGCGAATAAGTTTGCCGCCGCTTCGACAAGATTGCCATCCCGTGAAAGGAACTCAACCGTCATGTATCCTTCAACAGGTCTCGGCTTCAGCAACAAGAGCCCAGTCCTTTCTCCGGGCCGCGGGCGTGGCAGAGGGGCATCTAGAGCGATTAACGAAAGTGGCACTCGGGGTGCATAGTGTGAAGCTAACGTTCCAGGCGAGCGCCGGTTGGGTTGCGTAGTCGAACTGAGCCGTACCGGACCGATAACCGCTTCAATTTCTTCGAGCGCAACACCACCTGGCCGGAGAATCATTGCTTGCTCTTCCATGAATGTACACACCGTTGATTCAACCCCGACTGCGCAAAAGCCCCCGTCGAGAATCAATCCGACCGCGTCCCCTAACGTCTCTTGCACATGCATAGCAGTCGTCGGGCTGACATAACCAAACGGATTTGCACTTGGTGCAGCAATGGGGACTTGGGCTTCATGCAACAGTGCGAGTGCAACAGGATGGGCGGGAACACGCAGGGCAACAGTATCGAAACCGGCGGTCACAAGATCAGGAATGACTGGTCGCTTACGAAAAACTAGCGTCAACGGCCCCGGCCAAAAGCGATCCATCAATGCAACCGCGCGTCGATCAATGTCGATCGCATACCGCTGCACGTCTTCTTTATCGGTGAGATGTACGATCAGCGGATCAAAGTGTGGACGATTCTTGACGGCAAAGATTTGCGCGACGGCGCGTTCATTCAACGCATTGGCTCCGAGCCCGTAGACGGTTTCCGTGGAAAAGGCTACCAGTTCGCCTGCGCGGAGCTTCTCCGCTGCGGTGTGAATGGCCTGTGGATCGGAACCGTTGAGAATCTGTGCCATGTTGAGGCGATCAACATTCAGCAATCAGCCAAACAACAGAGGGGCTAGCCCTTGCCTCTACATCTAAGCTGAAAGCTGACCGCTGGTAGCTATTTTTCCAGCGTAAGATATGTATAGCTGCCCAACGCCGCTTCATACTCACGCATGAGTTGGTTGCCGAGCTCGGGCTTGAGACCTTCGCGCGTAATCCCTTCAGAGACACGATTACGAAACTCCGCTGTCAGTTCGCCACGGTCATAGCCGAACACTTTGAGCACGCCTTCGATTTTATGACCAGGGGTAATCTTAGTGATGTGGCAGCTTCCTTTTCCATCGGCGATGACGAACACGTCATGTACGTGACCAAACAAGTTGTGGTAATCACCCATCACATCTTGATAGGCACCGGTGAAAAACACGCCAAGATAGTACGGATCGCCATTTAGCGCGTGGAGTTCCAGCTCATCTTTAATGTCACGTAAATCGATGAAATTGTCGATCTTACCGTCAGAATCGCAGGTCAGGTCGGCTAGGTAGCCTTTACGATCCGGCGCTTCATTGAGCCGGTGAATCGGCATAATGGGGAAGAGTTGATCAATTGCCCAGGAATCCGGAACTGACTGGAAGACTGAGAAGTTACAAATAAACTTACGCGACAGCATGCGCTCTACATCTTCAAACTCTTCTGGCATGTGCTTGGCAAGCTTGGCGAACTTAATTGCCCGGTCGCACACCCCCCAGAACAGTTCCTGTCCCAACCCGCGATCTTCAAGAGACAAATAGCCAAGATTAAACAACGAGAACATTTCATCACGCCGCTCGACAACATCATGGTAGTATTCGCGGTAGTTCTTGCCATTGATGCCAGAGTACAGGTCATACATCTCTTGAATAACCTGGGGCTTCTTCTCGATCGCAGTGACACGGACAGGGCCATTCGTCAGAGCAAGCTCGTTGACCACATTAAAAATTAACACCGCGTGCGGTGCCGCAACCATACGGCCATTCTCGGTCAACACCATCGGCTCACGCACATCTTCGTTGTCACATACCTCTTTGATCGAGTAAATGATACCGTTTGCGTACTCTTGCACCGAATAGTTCACACTCGATTCAGAGTTGGTGCGCGAGCCATCGTAGTCGATACCCAAACCACCACCAACGTCGAGGTAATCGAGATTGGTGCAGTGTTTGCGGAGTTTCGCGTACGTGCGTGCCGCTTCTTTGACAGCTTCGCGAATGCGCTTGATGTCGGTTACCTGCGAACCAATGTGAAAATGGAGAATGCGTAGACAATCCACCATGCGCTCATCAGACAGCACCTGTAGGCATCTGAGGAGATCGGTCGTAGTGAATCCGAACTTGGAAAGGTCACCACTTGATTTCTCCCACTTACCACTCCCACGCGAAGAAAGTTTCAGACGGAGCCCAATGAAAGGCCGGACTTTCATCTTCTTACTCAACTCCACTAGCAGCCGTAGTTCAAACAGACTCTCCAAGACGACAAAGATTTTCTTGCCGATCTGTTTGCCCATCAGCGCTAGTTTCAAATAATCTTCATCTTTAACGCCGTTACAGATGATCGGTGCCTCCTCGCGTTTGGTCAGTGCCAATGCCACTGTTAGCTCAGCTTTACTTCCCACCTCAAGGCCCAAGTTATAGCGGTCACCAAAGTCGAGCACTTCTTGGACCACTTCTTTTAGCTGGTTCACCTTGATGGGAAAGATCGGGAAGTATCCCTGCTTATACTCGAACTCCTCGATCGCTGCTTTGAACGCGCTCGCGAGTTTCTTGATCTGATAATCGAGGATCTGTGGAAAGCGAAGGACGACCGGAGCAGACAGACCGCGCTTCTGCACTTCGGTAATAACGTCTTTCAACGCGATCGGCGTTCCGCGCGTACCTTCAAAGGTCAGGACAACTTCGCCGTCAGGATTGACATCAAAATACTCACTGCCCCAGTTGCGCACGCCGTAGAGATCAATCGTTTCTTCTAGAGCGTTGCGCTTTGCTGATGGGCGTGTGCCTCCCGCCGCCCGTTTGCCGCCGGGCATGGCCACGATGAGACGAGATTCCTTTGACGTTCGCGAGCTTGCTTTTGCTACTGCCATGGGTACACGTACCCTCCTTGGGTTGTTGACAATCAGCTTATCCACCACGAGTGGAAGGTTATTCTTTCTGACCCTGTATTCCTTGCGAGGATATCCTCGCATCCTGCATTGGCGATCGTGGAGAAAAGAAACGGACACAGCAGGGAAAAGTATCGTGTGTCCCTCGTCCTCGAAGAGAAAGCTTCGTTGTAGAGTTTGCTGTGACGCTCATCAACGGCGTTTGCACTGCCCTATCAGTGTGAGATATTCTCCTCTATATAGAGCCTTTAATTTCCACTGTCAAAAGGAGAGCGGGAATTTTGCGCTCCGTACCACACCGTGATATAGGAACCCTATTCGAAATGTGGCTTGAGTTGCCCTTGCCAAGTTGCCGCCTTCGACACAAATCATTAAGGAGAACTATATTCTCCGCTTGACGCTCGCTGATGACGACTTACAATTCCGTTCCAGGAGAAATCGTCGAGGATCTCTTTGAAAGCCCTCTCCTGAGTGGTGTCGAGAAGTTCGCCGCAGCGCACAGTACACCCTACTTTAATTTTTGATTTTTGCCTTTCGATTTTTGACTTCTTTCTGAGATTCCTATGCCTCACCTGCCATCAATTCCAAACGTCACCCCAGCCAGCCTCGGCTATCGCATGCCGGCGGAATGGGAGCTGCATGAAACCACGTGGCTCGCCTGGCCACATAATCTCGATACCTGGCCGGGAAAGTTTGACTTGGTGCCTGACATCTATATCGAGATTGTGCGCGCGCTGCATACGAGCGAACTCGTTAGTATCTGTGTGAACGACGCTGAAGCTGCCGTCGAGACACGACTCTTTCTCAAACGCGCTGGTCTTGACCTCAGTACGATACAGTTTTGCGAGATTCCCACGAACGATACATGGGTGCGCGACCACGGACCAATTTTTCTCTGCCGAGTCCACGAAGAGAGACGTGAATTGGCCATCACGGACTGGATTTTTAATTCGTGGGGCGAGAAGTACGGACCGTGGGATCTTGATGATGTTGTGCCGCAGAGGATCGCAAAGATGCTCGCGCTGCCGCTTTATAAGCCGGGAATCGTTCTTGAAGGAGGCTCTATCGACGTAAATGGGCGCGGGACATTGCTGACAACGGAAGCATGCCTCTTAAACCCTAACCGGAATCCCACACTGAACCGCGAAGAGCTTGAAGCATATTTGCGTGCCTATCTGGGAGTGACAAATATTCTCTGGCTCGGTGACGGGATCGCCGGCGATGACACGGATGGGCACGTGGATGACCTTGCCCGCTTTGTGAATCCGACGACTGTAGTGTGTGCGGTCGAAGACGATCCGACTGATGTTAATTACGCTCTGTTGCAAGACAACTTCACGCGCTTGCAGCAGATGCGCGACCAAGATGGACGCCTCTTGCGTGTCGTGCCATTATGTATGCCGAACCCAGTCGAGTATGATGGCAACCGTCTACCAGCCAGTTACGCTAATTTTTATATTGCTAACGGTGTCGTAGTCGTTCCAACTTATGAGTGCCCGAATGATAAACGTGCACTAGCCACGCTACAGGAACTCTTCCCGACCCGGCACGTCATCGGCGTTCCCTGCACAGATCTGGTGTGGGGCCTAGGCGCGATTCATTGCATTACGCAGCAACAACCAGCAATTTATTGACTTCGTACGTCTCCTATGTACCTCCGCCCGTCGACGCACTTGCTCGTCTTTCTCTCTTTGTTTGTGACTTCACTCCTTTGGGGTTTCCTCGCCCCGGCAACAAGCCGAGCCCAGGATGCCAGCCGCCGCAGTCCGGTAGTCGTCGCCGTCGAGAAAGCCAGTCCGGCAGTCGTGAGTATCTTTTCCTCACAAGAAGTCGAGCGACCGGTAAATCCGTTTGGTGGCAATCCACTTTTCGAAGATTTCTTCCGTGACTTCTTCGAATCGTCTCCAGAGCGGCGGACTGAACGGAGCCTGGGTTCTGGCGTGGTCATTCGCGCCGACGGCTACATTCTCACCAACGAACACGTTGTGTTGCAGTCTGGCAAAGTGCAAATCCAATTGGCCAGCGAGCGAAAATTAAATGCTCGTCTCGTCGGTGCCGACTCTGACTCTGACCTTGCAGTGCTCAAGGTTGACGACGCTAAATCCTTGCCCTATGTGCCTCTCGGAACGTCCGAAGATCTCTTGATCGGTGAGACAGTCATCGCTATTGGCAACCCCTTTGGCCTTTCCCACACCGTCACAACTGGTGTCGTTAGTGCCGTGAATCGCTCGTTGAATACCGGGGAACGAACGTATTACGACTTTATCCAAACCGATGCGTCGATTAATCCAGGGAACTCCGGTGGACCGCTGCTCAATATCAAAGGGGAATTGATTGGTATCAACACCGCGATCTACGGCAAAGCACAAGGGATTGGTTTTGCCATTCCTATTTCCCGCGCCAAACGTATTGTCGAAGAGCTGATCACCCACGGTGCGGTCGAGCCGCCGTGGATTGGGGTTGCTACACAGACACTCACACCTGAACTGGCCACTCATTTTTCACTGAAGGACAAACAAGGGGTAGTGATCCGCGCAGTCGAGCCAGCCAGTCCTGCGGCAGCCGCCGGGTTACAGCGCGGCGATGTGATCATCAGCTTGGATGGGAAACCCCTACAGTCGAGCGAGGAATATCTCCAGCGCGAGCGTGCCTACAACAGTGGGGCCAAATTACGGTTTCGTATCTCACGAGACGGGCAAGAGACAGAGGCCATTGTCACTGCCGGACGTTTTCCCCAAGAAAAGGCTGATGAGCTGGCGTGGAAACTCTTGGGGCTTGCGGTCGCAGAGGACCGGAACAGACTTGAGGTGACGAAAATTCGCACACGGAGCCCGGCTGAACGCATTGGCTTCACTCATGGTGACATTATCCTTGGCGTCGCCGGGAACCAAGTCAAAACCTTGGCCGAGTTTCGCCGCAAAGTGATTGACGCCCGCATGAGCCAAGGACTCTTACTCACAGTTGGTCGCGCGCACAGTGTGTATCATATCACCGTTCCGCTTGATCAAGGGTGACAGCTTTGCCCGTTGCCTCACAAAGAGAGTCTCGCGCGCGAACCACTTTTTCTTGACAAATTTGCAGGGAACCTCTACTCTTAGTGAGCAAATTTTGACGCACACCGGGTCATCCCCTGGGAGGTTGGCAAGAATGAGGAGGAGGTTGTATGGCAAAGGGGAAAGTCAAATGGTTTAGCAACGTGAAAGGGTATGGGTTCATTGCCCAGGACCAGGGAGAGGATGTCTTTGTCCACTACTCTGCGATCCAGGAAGAGGGGTACCGTAGCCTGAATGCTGGAGAAGAGGTGCAATTTGACCTGACCACTGGGGAAAAAGGGCTGCAAGCGCAAAACGTCACTAAAGTTATCTAAGTGCTGTTCGTCCGTCCCTCGTGAGGCCTCTTGGGTTGTTTTCCAAGGGGCCTTTTTTTTTCGCGCTGATCTGTACAATACCTTCCATGCCAGCGGATAAACTTATTAGAGCCGAAGTTGCGCGTCTTCGCCAAGAACTGAGGCAACATAACTATCGTTACTATGTCCTCGACGACCCGCTTGTTAGTGACGCGGAGTATGACAAGTTGTTTCGTCGCCTCGTCGAACTGGAGAAACAACATCCCGAGTTACAAGACCCGAACTCGCCGACGCAAAAAGTCGGCGCGCCAGCGCTCACCGAGTTTGCTCAGGTCCGCCATTCGCTACCGATGCTTTCTTTAGCCAATGTGCTGAGCCGTGAAGAGATGCGCGAGTTTGAGGAACGGATTCAACGTGTCTTGAAAAGTCATGAACCGATTGAATACGAAGCCGAACCGAAAATTGACGGCGTCGCAGTAGAGCTCGTCTACGAGAACGGCAGCTTTGTCCTAGGTTCTACGCGGGGAAATGGGGTGACGGGCGAAGATATTACTGCCAACCTCAAGACGGTTCGTTCTATTCCTTTGCAATTATTGACGCGTGCTCGTCATCCGGTGCCTCGCCTGCTGGAAGTGCGTGGTGAAGTCTATCTGCCAATCGAACCGTTTCGTCAGCTCAACCGTGAACGTATGACGGCAGGTGAGCCGTTGTTCGCCAATCCGCGCAATGCCACTGCTGGGTCGCTGAAACAACTTGATTCGTCGATCACCGCCAAGCGCCCGCTTGATCTCTTTTGTCATGGGCTTGGGCGTGTGGACGGCGTGTCGTTCGCGACTCACGGAGAGTTTGCTGAAGCGCTTGCTGGTTGGGGACTCAAACCGGTCCCCTATCGCCGTGTGTGTCGAAATCTTGACGAAGTGTTTGCGTTCTTCGACGACTTAGAAAAACGCCGAGACGAACTCCCGTTCGAGATCGATGGCACGGTAGTGAAAGTAAATAGCTTGGCATTGCAACGTCAGCTTGGCGAAATTTCGCGCTCCCCACGCTGGGCGGTGGCGTATAAATTTGCTGCGCGCCAAGCAACCACGAAAGTCGTGAACATCATTCCCAGTGTTGGTCGTCTAGGAACACTCACTCCCCTTGCCGAACTGGAAGCGGTCAATATCGGCGGGGTCATGGTGAAAGCAGCTTCGCTGCACAACATGGACGAAGTCAATCGCAAAGACATTCGCATCGGCGATACTGTTGTCGTCGAACGCGCTGGCGATGTCATTCCCTATGTGGTGAAAGTGATCAGCGAAAACCGCACTGGACGCGAGAAGAAGTTTGTCATGCCCTCCCAGTGTCCGGTGTGTGGCGCTGAAGTGGAACATGAAGAAGGAGAAGCAGCCTACCGCTGCACCGGCTTGGCGTGTCCAGCCAAGCTCAAAGAGAGTCTCAAGTTCTTTGGCTCGCGTGGGTCGATGGATATCGAAGGGTTAGGAGAAAAGATTATCGAGCAACTCATTGACAAGAACCTTGTGCGGGACGCCGGTGATCTGTATCTGCTCGACAAGCCACAACTTGCCTTACTCGATCGTATGGCTGACAAATCAGCCCAGAATTTGCTGGACGCTATCGAGAAAAGCAAAACGACTACCCTTCCCCGCTTTATTTCCTCACTCGGCATTCGTCACGTTGGAGAAGCAACGGCAAAGCAGCTCGCCGAGCACTTTGGTGATTTGCCCCATATCCTCAGTGCTCCTGAAGAACAATTACAAGAAGTGAGAGACGTTGGGCCAGAGGTCGCACGCAGTATTGCCCATTTCTTCGCGCAGAAGCAGAATCGCCACGTAATCGATAAACTGCTGAAAGCAGGAGTGCGTTTCCCCAAAGTCGCAGGCAGACGTGACGGCAAGTTTAGTGGACAGACTTTTGTCCTGACCGGGATACTTGCCTCAATGACACGGCCAGAAGCGCAGCAACGGATCGAAGCGCTTGGTGGCAAAGTGTCTTCCAGTGTTTCAAAGCTCACCGCGTATGTCGTTGCCGGTGAGGAAGCTGGTTCAAAACTCGACAAAGCGCAACAACTTGGGGTGAAAATTCTGAATGAGCATGAGTTCTTGCAGATGATTGGCGAATAGCGTCATGACCATCAAGAAACGCATCGAAAATCTCAACTGGCCATCAATCGAGCAATCCCTGTGGGACCGAGGCTACGCCAAGACACCTCCATTGCTCACGCCAGACGAATGCAACAAACTGATTGCACTGTATCGCAAGGACGAGAAGTTCCGTAGCCGCATCAACATGGCCCGTCACCAATTTGGTGTCGGTGAATACAAGTATTTTGCTGACCCATTGCCGCCACTGGTTCAGCAACTCCGTGAATCCATATATTCACTCCTTGCGCCCATTGCCAATCGTTGGATGGAGGCACTGCGCATTCCCGATCAGTATCCGCCATCACTGACAGAATTCCTTTCCTACTGCCGAGGTCACGGACAAACGCGACCAACGCCGCTACTCCTGTACTACGAAGCAGGGGGCTACAATTGCATGCATCAAGATTTGTATGGAGCAGTGGCGTTTCCGTTACAGCTCACTTTCTTTCTCAGCCGTCGTGAGAAGGATTACACTGGTGGTGAGTTTCTTTTGGTCGAGCAACGTCCACGCGCCCAATCACGTGGAGAGGCAATTACGACCGAGCAAGGCGAGCTGATTATTTTCACCACTCGCTATCGCCCAGCCCTCGGCAAGCGTGGCTATCATCGCGTGCAGATGCGCCATGGGGTAAGCACGATTACAGCAGGATCACGTTACACACTCGGGGTGATTTTTCATAATGCGAAGTAAGGGGTTTTTCGTCGTGCGCACAGCGCATGCTACGACGGCTCTCGCCCTCGGCAACGATCTCGTATAGAAAAACCACACTATGCCCCAACAAGTTCACATAATCGTCCGAGGTCGAGTTCAAGGTGTGTATTTTCGTGCCTCAACACGCAACCGAGCTCGACAGCTTGGTCTAGCGGGGTGGGTCCGTAATTGTCCAGATAGCAGCGTTGAGCTAGTTGCGGAAGGCGAGAAGACGAGGCTTGAACAGCTTGTTATGTGGTGTCACAAAGGACCACCGGGAGCAGTAGTTATGGACATCAATGTCGAGTGGCAAGAGGCGACCGGGAAGTTTGCCGGGTTTGTAGTGAAATACAACTAAACGAAAAATGAAGAATTAAGAATTGAAAATGACAAATAGAAATGTAATCTGCTTTTACATTCTTCACGCTTAATTTTTAATTTTTCATTCTCAAAACAGGAGGAACGATGCCAACGAAAATCAACACGGTCACTGGCACCTGCACCCCGCAGGAATTGGGCACAACGCTCGTCCACGAACACTTGCTGATCGCCTGGTCCGGCTGGGAAGCAGATAGCATCGTCGTCAAAGGGTTCAAACGCAATGAAGCCCTGAAACTCTGCGTCGACCGTTTGCAAGAACTGAAGTCGCTCGGCGTCGGGACGTTTATGGACCCGTGTCCGTCGGATTTAGGGCGCGACCCGGAGTTTATGGCAGAAGCCTCGGTGAAGTCTGGTCTGCGAGTGATCTGCGCCACGGGTCTCTACAAAGAAGACTTGGGCGGTGCATATTTCAAGTTTTACCAACATTTTGGCACCGGCGCAGATGAAATTGCTGATCTGTACACTCAGGAACTCACCGAAGGGATCGGCAATACCGGGGTAAAGGCAGGATTTATTAAGTGCGCTACTGGCGTACTGAAAAACGAAGTCGGTCGGCCGCACATCACTCCATATGAGGAGATGTGTTTGCGGGCTGCAGCCCGTGCCCACAAAGCGACTGGGGCACCGATCACTACCCATACCGATGAGGCCATGCTCGGTCTTGAGCAACTGGCGCTCTTTCAGAGTGAAGGGGTCGAGCCAAAACGGGTGATTATCGGTCATAGTGGCGATACCGCCAATCTTGCCTATCATACCGAGATCATGGACCAAGGCGCATATTTGGGCTGTGACCGTTTTGGCTTGGAAATTATTTTGCCAGATAAGTTGCGGCTCGCCTCGGTGATTGGCCTCTGTGGTGTTGGCTACGCTGATCGTATTGTCCTGTCACATGATTCGGTGGGCTGTTTTAAGGGACGCGCGATGGTCGTCCCTCCAGCACAGCAGCACCTTCTCGCCAACTATTACCCAACCCATCTCTTCAAAAACCTGATCCCGCAGATGCGCGAAGCCGGAGTGAGTGAAGCCAAGATTCGTACGATGCTGGTCGATAACCCGCGGCGGTGGTTTGTTGGCGAATAGTTATCAGTAGTCAGTTCTCAGTTTAGGGCTCTCGTCTCCAAACCGACTACTGACTACTGACTACTGACTACTTTTCCGTGATTCACCTTCTTTTCTTCCTGTCCGGCTTTACTGCTCTGTTGTACGAGGTGGTGTGGGAGCGTTTGCTCCACCTCACTTTTGGTTTGTCGACCTATGCAGTCACGACCGTCACTGCGTCGTTCATGTTAGGTTTGGCACTCGGATATCTTGCCGGTCAACACCGTCGTTTGACGCAATGTCACCCGCTGGTTGTGTACGGTGTCGCTGAAGGAGCAATTGGCGTCTTTGCGCTCCTGTTCCCGGCTTTGATTCGGCTCATCGACACTATCTATGTCGCTGCCGGAGGGAATTTTCTTCTTAAGATTTTCTTTGCGGTGACTGCGTTGGCGCTGCCGGCAACGTTGATGGGTCTCACCTTGCCAACCCTTGCCCGGTACAGGGCCACAGATAAACCAGTTGGAAAACGTATTGGCCTCCTCTACGCTCTTAACACTACTGGTGCAGTCCTTGGAGCATTTTTGGCCGGAGTGCTTTTCATTCGCACCTACGGCGTATTTCAAACGACTCTCATCGCTACTGCTATCAATGCCACTATCTGTCTGCTCGCGCTAACTCAACCGCGTCGCTCCGTACGAAACATCTCCGGTTTGGAGTTGGAGCAAAGGTCCGCCTTTCCGCCCTTATGTCTCATCTTTCCGTTCGTGACCGGCTTTATCGGTCTCGCTCTGGAAGTTCTGTGGGTGCGGACCCTGGTGTGTGTCGTGTCGAACAACACCTATTCGTTTGCAGTGGTACTTGCAGATGTATTGCTCGGCCTTGCAATCGGAGCCTGGCTGTATACGTGGATCGGTCCGTCACGCGCATCTACTCAAACGAAAGCATTCACCTTTTTCCTTGTGGAATTACTAGCGGGAGTGTTTGTCATTTTCTCGCTGACGTCGTTTAATCACTTGCACGCCATTGCACTTGATTTGAGTCGTCATGTCGGTGGTAACCACTGGCTTGGGTTGGGGCTCGTACGCATGGGTGCAGCGACAGTAATTACCTTTGTTCCGGCACTGGTCTCAGGATTTGTTACTCCGTTGCTGATTGATCTCTTACGAGAGCGTACGCAACAATCAGCAGAACGTGTCGCTGGTTCTGTCTTCGCAGCAAACACACTCGGCAGTATGACTGGTGCACTCGTGGGAGGGCTCGTGCTCATCCCGCTCTTGGGACTGAGTCACGGCATGGTCTTTCTTGCCTTGCTCTCTATCACCATCGGCATCGCACTTTTCCTTCGTCATCTCACCGCCCCCAGTCATTTCATCTTCGCAGCCAGTACGTTTCTCACTGTTGGCGCCATCGCTGCGGCCTTTTTACTGCCCAAAGAACTGACACTAACCAAGTGGTACGACCGTTTTGAGAATATCCAAGGAGATTTGCTCTTCTATCGTGAAGGAGCGTTTGGCACGGTCGCGCTGTATCAGCTTGGCGAAGTGAAGGAGCTCACTATCAACTGTATCGAAGAAGTCCCAACCCATCGCGATGCAGTCTCGACCTTCAAACTGCTTGGCCATCTCCCTTTGTTACTGCACGAAAACCCCAATGCAGTTCTGGTCAACGCCGTCGGTGGCGGTATCACTCTTGGTGCAGTCACACAGCATAATGTCCAGGTTGACGCTGTCGATATCGTTCCTGATGTGCGCGCTACGCTCCCATTGTTCGCCAAGGAGAATGACAATGTCACGCGGCGGACCAATTGGCGTCTGATTGCTGATGACGGTCGGCACTTCTTGAAAATCTCCCCACGGCAATACGACGTCATCACCGCCGATGCGACTCACCCTGCTGCAGCTGAGTCATGGGTATTGTACACACAGGAATACTATCAACTGGTGAAAGCGAAACTGACTGCTAGAGGTGTGTTTGCGCAGTGGCTACCGCTACATAATATGGCCCCAACAGACTATCTCTCGGCTTTGCGGACGTTTCGCAGTGTCTTTCCGACCACCCTTTTGCTCTTCACCAACCGTTACACAGTTATGATTGGCGGAAAAGACACTCTCCTGCTCACTCCCGCAGCCCTTGATCAGCGTGTGGCCGGTGAGAACGAAGCTGTCCGCACCGACCTGCAAACAATCGGCGTCTCAAGCGGCCAGGATGTCTTGAAATTTATCATCTTTGATGGACCAGGAATCGATGGACTGGTTGGGAACGATTATCCAATTTTGACCGACGACCATACTTCGGTCGAGTTCGCCGAACTAAATCGCCTTGGCATGACTGGCACCATGCCGTTTATTCTCGCCCGTTTGTTACCACAGCTGCACCCTGACGAATTGGCTCAACAGTACGGCATCGATCCACAAGTTACTCTCGCGCGAGCACTCCTCATGCGTTCCAAAGCTGTAGGGACAGACGATCCGCTCGAACGTTCCTTCCAAGCTCTGCGCGAAGTCGACCGCGCATCACAGCTCGCACCAACTGACGGTGATATTGCCTACTACAAACAGATCACAACTCTTGAATTTCTTGATGCACTCAAGGCGCGTTATTCTGAACTTCTCAACTCGACCAATCCGCAGATACTCCTCCCAAAAGCCGCCCTTGCTGTGAAATCGCAGCCACAGAACCACTTCGCACAAGAACTGCTTGGGGTCACACTTCTCAAGTTGCAACGCTACGACGAAGCTGTTGCTCCCTTAGAGGCCGCTGTCGATCTGAAAGGAGATGATATTAACTATCTCTCCAACCTTGCTTTTGCCTTCGAGCAAGTAGGACGCGCGAAGGATGCGCTCCGAGTGTTGCATCAAGCGAAGAAGGTTAAGCCTGACGCTGGCAAATTCCTTGATGAAGCAATCAAGCGGCTTGAGCAGAAAGTGATGCCTGCGTTAGTGGAGTAGCGCCTCAAGAGGGGAACTTTGTCGAAACAGAAGAAGTTACAGCGGTTTGCAGATGCATGCGTCCTCTGTAGGGGCGATCCTCGCGATCGCCGCACACTGAGGGCGAAGACTAGCTTCGCCCCTGCGGAAAACAGGGCACCCGAAATTGAAAACTGCTATAGAAGAGTATCATCACGGTACTAGGGGAACTACCAAGGGGTCAGAACGTAAAGTGCACGAATGTTTTGTGTTTCAGTTTAGTCTCCAGTAATTGCGAAGGGCGGGATGTGCCCGCCCTTCGTTCCTTTTCTCCCCCAGCCTTAAGCCTACAGCCTGTAGCCTATTCTTGTCTTTTGCTTTTTGACTTTTGACTTTTTTGTTCGACCATTACCCTCTTTTGCATACTTGCAGCCAATGCATTTTCCGGATCGCCAAACTCTTCGCGATAATCGCGCACGCTTCGTCGAATCACTTCATGCGCGTCATACTGATCGTACACGTGGGTGACTTCGACACGACGCTCGGTTGCATCTGGAGCGTCTTTGTAGGTCAGAAAATAATGGCGAAGCCGTTCGACGAGAATCACTGAACAATCAGAGACATTCCGCCAGTTGCCGTAGATGGCATCGTCACGCATAACGGCAATGATCTTATCGTCGGCCTGATTGCCATCGATCATCCGCAACCCACCAATCGGAATCGCTTGCAACAGAATATCGCCACGCGGGATCGTCTTCTCGGTAAGCACGCAAATATCGAGCGGATCATCGTCCCCGACAATCCCGGCGCGGCCAGTTTTATCGGCACAAAACTGCCCCACCTGTTTAGCGCATAACGTGCGAGGAATGAAACCGTATAACGTCGGGCAGATATTGGAGTATCGCTGTGGGCGGTCAATTTTCAAGATACCCGTGGCTTTGTCAATCTCATATTTAACGGTGTCGGTTGGGACAATCTCGATATACGATGTCACGACCGCCGGCGCGTCTTTCCCGACCGGCACGCCATGCCAGGGATGGGCCTTGAAAAGAAGACCCAAAAGTTGAGCGACCGCCGGCGTCGTTCGTGCATTCATCAACAGTACCTCACTTTTCGTCGTAGGATTAAGATGTACCTTCTTTCAATTTCACGCCTAGGGCATACACTTCCCGTTTGGAAATACCATATCTTTCACTCACTATCTGTGCAATTTCTTTGAGGGACAATCCTTCTCGTTCTAAGAGCTGAATTGCGTCAATGATCGACGTGGTCTGGTATGTGGAGACGTTCGCATTCCATCCAGCAACAAGGAGCGCCACCTCTCCTTTTATCTCACGCTCTTGGAGCGATTGGCGGATTTCACTCACTAGTCCGCGTCGCAGCTCTTCAAACATTTTGGTGAGTTCTCGGCCTACGACAATCTGTCGATCGCCGAGAATGTGTTCAAGGTCCGCCAACGTGTCGAGCAGTCGATGTGGAGATTCAAACAACACGAGCGTGCGCTCTTCTTCTTTTAGACGTTCAAGCGCCTTTTGTCGTTGTCCGTGTTTCGCAGGAAGAAAACCCTCGAAGACAAACTTGTCGGTCGGTAGTCCTCCAACGCTCAACAATGCCGTTAGTGTCGATGCTCCCGGGAGCGGAACGACAGCAATTCCCGCTTCCCACGCACCTTTGACCAAACGATATCCCGGATCAGCAATTCCTGGTGTTCCGGCGTCGCTGACCAAAGCAATGTTTTTCCCGGTCTGCAATTGCTCGATCAGGACTAGCGTTTTCTCCGACTCAATCTGATCGTAGTAACTGGTGAGCGGTGTTGTGACGCCGTAGTGAGTCAGCAGTTTTCGCGTATGGCGCGTATCTTCAGCAGCAATGAGGTCAACCTCTTTCAATATACGGAGAGCCCGGAGGGTAATATCTTCGAGGTTACCGATCGGTGTTGCTACCACGTAGAGGGTACCGCGAGACATATACGTTACAACGCGAACAACAGAGATGGGAGCTGAAATTTTTCCTTTCCTTAGAATACCACTACCCAACCGTTCGCGACATTAAAGCGAGTTCGTAGGAATGCGGCTCAGCAGGGACCTTAATGCGTAAAACACGAAACGTAAAGGATGGGAGCTACTTGTCTTTTTCTTCTATGCTTCGTGTTTTATAGGCGTGAGATCTTGCGCCCAGAATTCGTGCTCTCCTTTCTAGTTACAGGAGCTAAAGTATTTGCAGTTTTTACCGACGGTCAGCAATACGATGACTCTTTTTGACTGGATTCACTCGTTTTCCGGACCTGGTAGCAGCTCACAGCAAGGGCGGCTTTCTCTCCAGGAGCGCTCGGGCGACCAAAAACACGCTCTCCCGATCGTCAAGCGTGGGAAGACTCTCGCAGCAGACTTTTCGCATCGCCAGGAAACCGTCCACACGATGTGTCGCGTCGAAAAACAGAACGAGAGAGTTCTCCGCCTTTGTGTCGTCTCTGAAATAGGGAAAGTTCCGCTTCTTGGGCTCAAAGAGGGTTCTCACGGTCACTTCGAAACCCAGAACAGCATCTTTCCTTTTCAGGTTGTCCGTGTGGCCTTGCCCGTGGTCGAGGTAGAAATCTTCTCTCATCAGGCACACAGGGTTCACCGTCAGTTACTACGTATTCCAGCGTCATTCACAGTCCGCTTCCGTCCCCTTGGCGCTTCTGATGTGTGGACGTCAGGAAAGGGGATCGACATCAGTGCAGGCGGATGTTGTTTCGCTTTCTCCTCTTCTCACCTTCCAACCATAAGGACACGGTACAATCTCGAAATGACTTTCATGCTCCCGCATAGCGACCAGGAACAACTCATCGTCGTAGTCGAGGTACGATGGAGTAAACGAGCAAATGGCGAGGTCCAGGTCGGGGTCGAAGTCCAAGACCCAGCACAGCGACGGGGGCTAGCAGTTTTGGTAACCAAGCTGCAACAGTTGATGTCCCGGCATCCCAAAGACTATTTGCTCTCCTAAGGGTTGGGAGGAAAGAAAAATACCTGTGACAGCACCGTTTCTCAACTGGATTCACACTAGTCTCCTCTCCCGTTTGCGCCGCAGACCCGCGCCAGGGGCTACAATCTCGTTCGATACCACGTCACCTCTGGTGAAATCGATAGAGATGATACCTGGGGATTTCTTTCATAAGGGGGCAGTAGTTCACTCGATGTGCCGTGTGGAGAAACGACAAGGCGCGCACCTGCTTCTTCGTGTCACCGCTGAGATGGGCACGGTCTCACTTCTTGGGCTGAGCCAGGGAACCCAGGGTCACCTCGAGATCGAGAAGCACATCCTTCCCTTTCGGGTCGCTCGGGTTGCTTTGCCGCTGGTCGAGGTTGTGACCTTCCCGGATCGGGTACGTCCAATACAGCGCCAATTGTTACGCGTCCCGGCCTCATTTCTCGTCCGCTTGCGTCGGCAAGGCTCAACCGGGCTGTGGATCTCCGGGCAGGGAGTCGACATCAGTGCAGGTGGCTTTTGTTTTACACTCACTCCACCATACGTGCCTAAACAAGCGGAAGTTTACGATATTGAGATGCTATTGACTCTTCCTCGCGATGGTGAGGAGCGCCCACTCCTTGGTGCGCCAGTGCGGTGGGTCAGAGGGACGAGCAGCAACATCTATGTTGGTATAGAAGCCACACACCCTTCCCAGCAAAAGATGCTCACTAACGCGGCCGCACAATTTCAACAAGCGCTGTTTCGTTCTCCCGAGGATTATTTGCTCCTATAACATTCCCTACCCCATAATTCCCGGGTTCGCCCCACCGTCGATCGTGATATTCGCACCATGAATAAACGCGGCTCGTTCTGAAGCCAGGAAGAGAATGAGGTCAGCACACTCCTCGGCTTTGCCGACTCGACCAAGTGGCGTCATTTTTTTCAACGCTTCCTCGCGGCTTGCTCCGGCGGGTCCAAAGGTCGAGAGGAATTTTTCCAACCGTTCAGTGAGAATTGGCCCAGGGTTAATACCAACAACACGGACGCCATGTTTTGCTCCTTCATCAGCCAGAGCTTTGGTAAAGTGATTCACAGCGATATTAGCAGAGCCGCCAATCATATAGCTCCCTATCGGCTTCAGACCGCCGGTACCGGCGATATTGATGATGACACCGCCGCCTTGCTTACGCATCTGCGCGAGCACTTCACGTGCCATGCGCATGTAGCCAAAAAATTTGAGTGTCCAGTCCTCCATCCATGCTTCATCCGAAAGCGTGAGAAAATCGCCGGGGCGTGCACTCCCTGCGTTATTGACCAAGATATCTACACGACCAAAAGTTGCGACACAACGAGCAACGACGGCTTTAAGATCTTCACTCTTGGTGAGGTCGGCTTGCATGCCGACGATCCGTCCTTCCCCCTGTTTCCCAGCTTGGCGAACGGTTTCTTCTAATGCTTCTTTACCACGTGCGCAGATCAGTACCGACGCGCCTTCAGCAAGAAATCCTAGCGCAGCGGCTTGCCCGATGCCTTTGCTTCCCCCCGTCACGATTGCGACTTTGCCGTTGAGATTGAGTTGCATGATTCCCCCTTTTTTGACTTGGGACTGCGGTAAGAAAGACAAGACTCCTCGGAGCCTCTCACCAACACGCCAATCCGTAATACGTACCCCGTAAAACGTAAGGGAAGACAGTCACTCTTCTCTCCTTTTGCGTATTACGCATTACGTATTACGTGTTCACACCGGCTTAAATTTTGCCAACTTCACTCCCGGTTCGTGTTCTTCGAAAACAACTTGGACAGGCATATTCATACGGATGTCTTCGTTCTTCACACCGACCAGATTGGTGACCATAACCAGCTCCGGGTCTTCATCAAGCTGTACTTGTGCGACATTGTACGGCACCTTATTCACTGCTGCCGGATGGTTGGGATGAGTGATGATTGTCCACGAATAGACTTTTCCTTTTCCACTGACTTTGACCCATTCGTGATTCAGAGAATTGCAGTGTGGACACATGGGGCGTGGTAGCCAGCGAAACTTGTTGCAGCTTGTACATCGCTGCATCAACAGTTCATCACGATTACACCCGTCCCAAAATTCCTGCGCATCAAAATCCGGCAGTGGGCGGGGGAAGTTCACAGCATCGGCCATCTTGTTACTCCTCCTTTGTCCTTGCAGAGGTTCAATCAATCCGCAAACTCAAATTCCACTTCGTAATAATGTCGGGTACTGCCATTCTCAGAGACCGCTCCCATCTCCCGGACCGCGGTAATACGACGACGACGCTCTGGGTATGGATCGCTGAGTCCATAGTCTTGAGAGGATGACAGTATTGAGTACGCCGCTTCTTTTCGCACCTGTCGGTACATAGGACGGGAGGTCACCTCACCAACTGTCGGTGGCGGCCCGTCAAATTCCCACTGCCCGTTTCGTTCAGTCGAAGACAGATAACCAACGCCGCCATTATACTTCTTGTTGCTAAACGTCGAGACGCCGCCCGAGAAGATACAACCGACCTGACTAACCATCCAGAGAACAACAACACAGAGAAAAGTGACACGGGATAGCATTGACATACATTAACACCGAAAACTCGTAGGGGCGACTGATTGGTCGCCCCCACCTCGATCTTCTCATCTCCTACTGTCTCCCTCTCCCACGGAGGATCCTGGGTCAAGTATTTTCTTCTCGACCGCAATGCTATCAAATCCCCCCACGCGAAGCTTGTAGTGAGTTCTTCGACGAAGCCTGTCCTGAGCTTGCCGAAGGGCTCAGGATAAATTGCGTCGAACCACGCGGTCCCTCCTTCGATGAAGCTCAGGACAGGCTTTTCCAAAGGGGGCTTTTAGGTTCCACCTTTGGCCTACCACCGGCCACAGGTGGACAGGAGGGGCAGAGAGGATTTCGTTAATAATACGACGCGAAAGGAATCTAAATCACACTTCACAATCAGTGCGCGTGTACTCCTTGACTGTGCAAGTGCGTCTTCTTTTTCCCGCTGCCATGAGAATGACTGTGCCCGTGTGCATGTCCATGATTATGGCCGTTACCGCTCGCGACTGGTTGGGTCACCGCATGGCGACGAGGGTTACGTTCGTGGCTATGGCCGTGATCGTGATCATGACTGTGCGTAGGTTTCGCATACACTGGCTCAGGAATCCCGCGTTGTTTACGAATCTCGGCGGCCGTGGCTGTTTTATCGTCGTACTCAGCGCCACGTCCTTCTCGATGCGCAATGAAACGCTTGAGTGACGGTTCGTCCATATGACACGATAACGGCACACCAGAATACCGCATACACAGCGGCCGCGCATCCTGTGGTTTTTGCTGCGTCGGTGCAGTCTCTGCCGCGAGGTTACCACTCGCTCCTGAGGCAATCGCAAACGCTGATACTGTACGCGGAGCTCTCTTCCCGCACTCTGGACACGGCTTCTTCTTGGAGCTTTCACTCAGAGTTGAAAGGTCCTCAAAAGTAAAATCACAGGTCATGCAATAGTATTCGTAGAGTGGCATGACGTTCCTCTCTTTACGCAATCGCGGTCGGAGCATGTGGCAGTTCAGCCCAGTCTTCGGGATCGTGAGTAATCCAGACAGTCGCCTCATGCATGTCACGAATGGCTTTGCAGCGTTGAATCGAGAGTGCCGCTTGGACCGGATCAACATCGAGGGGCATGGTCGCTCCGGTGGTCATCTGGTCGCGCAGATGAATGGTATCGCCAACTAAGAGAATCTTGCGGTTGGGTAACCTCACATATAGTGAGCACTCTCCTGGTGTGTGCCCTGGAGTTTTCAACATCATCAAACTCCCGTCATCAAACAAATCAAAGTCAGCATCAAGCTCGACCCAGTCGAAATTGCGGGTTGGCAGAATGTCATTGAGGATGAAGACACCACGACGGTCGGCATCTGGCCAATAGCCATACTGCAACTCCTTTGACATGATGAGAAATTTGGCCTTCGGGAACGCATGCATGTAGCCGGTGTGATCAAGATGCAGATGCGAGATCACAACATATTTAATGTCGCTCATCTTGTAACCGAGCCCCTGCACTTGCCGGTCGAGCAGGACTTCCTTGGGATACGTTACTTTGATGTGATCGGCAATCGGGCCCCAGTATTTGGGATCCGTCGCGACCTCTGGGTGACAGCCAGTATCGAACAACACCAACCCTTTCTGATGCTCAATCAGGTACGCTGGACTTGGCACGGTCACGAGATCATTCGGCGCGCCATGCATTAACAAGCTCTTCGGCACAGTCAATTCAGCATTTGGCAACGCCCACATCCGTTTTGCTTTTCCGTCTGGCATAACTATCCCTCCTCAGTTAGTTTACGGTCAGCGTCTCCCAGGCACGCGGGCCGTATGCTAGTAAAGGCCGAGTGTGGTGTCAACCGTTGCAGCGTTCAGTTATCAGCTCTCAGCCAAAAGCAGAAGGAGGTCAAAATCATTTGCGTGTTTTTCTGGCTGACCGCTGAGTGCTGATCGCTGACAGCAGTTTTACACAATCGTCAACAGCTCTCGCAAATGTCGAATCTTCCGACAGTGCATACCCTCGTAGAGATCCAGTGTATCGAGTAAGATGGCCTGGAGCCCGGCACGTTCAGAGCCAACAACATCGATTCCGTAGATGTCACCAACATAAAGCGCATGATAAGGCCGGAGATTCAGCCGTTGCAACGTGAGCGCAAAAATCCGCGGGTCAGGTTTCTCGACGCCAACCTCATGAGAGTCGACAACGATATCGAAAAAATGGGCAATCCCACACTGTTGCAAGATAGTGCGGATCCGTCCATCAGAGTTAGAAATCACTCCAAGGATCAGACCACGCAAACGAAGTTGTTTGAGTATCGCCGGGGTTGACGGCAGCATCCGACGCCATAGGTTATTTTGTTTATGGATAACATCAAAGTATGCAATAAGCCGTTGCGCGTGTTGTGACACTACGCCGAGGTGATCAAGCAACGCTGCAAAATATGGACGGCGACGGGTTTCATCCGTATCCATCACCGCGCCAAGCAGGCGCCGATCGATCTCCGCCCTCGCAGCGTATTCTGCTCGCCTCACATCACGTGACGAGACTACGATCCCATTCCGCCGCAGTTCACGGGCAAGGAAAAAGTAATCGAGGAAAACGAGCGTACCGCCAGCGTCAAAGAGAATCGTACGAATATCGTTCACTGTGTTTCCGTCACAAATGGAGAATTATGAATTAAGAATGAAGAATTAAAAGGCAAGGAGGTTCTCTTTTTTTGTTTTCTCACTCTTCACTCTTCATTTTTCATTCTTCATTTGTTTTATCGTCCCTTTGGCAGTCCTAGCACCCGCTCGCCTGCGATCCCACGCTGAATTTCGTTGGTGCCTGCTGCGATTGTGCCGGCCCGTGCGCTCAGCATACGATGCGACCAGCGAGCATGGTCAATCGCTAAGGGCTCACCTTTTTCGAGTATCGCGTAGGGACCAAGTAACTCCATGGCAAAGTTGCACATACGTAGGTTGAGTTCAGTCGTGTTGATTTTTGAGAATGACCCTTCTGGTCCCGGCGGCATTCCCTTGAGCTGACGGGTCAAGCGACGCAGGTCATTGTACTTAATCGCTTCGGCCTCAATAGCGAACTGGGCTAATTGTTGACGTACGGAGGTATCTTCAACCGCAGGCTTACCGTTCAGTTCCGTGCGTCGAGCGAGATCATACAGTTGCGTCAGTGTCTTCTCAAACCGATAGAAGCTTCCTGTCGCCACTCGTTCAAACATGAGAGTTGTGACCGCTACCATCCAACCACGATTGAGGTCACCGACCAGATTCTTCTTCGGCACGCGAACATCTTCAAAAAAGACTTCATTGAACTCGGCATCGCCGTTGATCTGCACCAGCGGTCGCACCGTAATACCGGGCATTCGCATGTCCACCAAAATGTAGCTAATCCCTTGGTGTTTCGGCGCATTAGGGTCGGTGCGAACCAGCAGAAAGATCCAGTCTGAATGCTGGGCCCAACTCGTCCACACTTTTTGTCCATTCACGACGAAATGGTCGCCGTCCTCGACTGCCCGTGTCTGCAAAGACGCTAAGTCCGACCCTGAACCCGGTTCAGAATATCCCTGGCACCAGATTTCATCGGCAGGAAGAATTTTCGGCAGGAATCGTTGCTTCTGCTCCTCAGTTCCCAAGTGAATCAGCGTCGGCCCGAGAAGATTCACGCCGCTCATATTCACGCCGTTCGGCAAACCTAGCCGTCCTAGTTCGTCGTAAAAGATGGTCTGCTCAATAATCGAAGCGCCACGACCGCCGTATTCCTTTGGCCACCAAATACCAATCCAGCCGCCGTCATAGAGTTTTTTATGCCAGGCTTTTTGTCGTTCCCAACGCGCGTCTGGAGTAAGGTCTTCATCTTGTCCAGTGCGCATGTCGCTCGGCGCATTCGTTTCCAACCACGAACGGACATGTTGACGAAAATTCTCTTCTTCAGGGGAATAGCTAAAGTCCATGAAACCTCCAAGACAGTGCCGAGTAATGAGTGAGAAGTAACGAGTAAAGACAAAAAGCTCTTTCTCCTATTCCTCGATACTCATTGCTCATCACTCGGTACTCATTACTTACCATGCTCAGTCGAAAGGTTTACACTAAAGCTATTCCTCGGAACAGAGGCTATATTCGGCACTCATAAAGGACGTAGGCCGGAATAAGCGGAGCGTTTCCGGCGAGGTCAAGGAACCATAATGAACAACGAAAAAGCAGATTCTCACCCCGAACTTCTGAACCCGCCGGCCCAATTTCTCGTGGAGTCTCTCCACCTCCTACCAAAGGGTTACGCCTTAGACGTCGCTGCTGGACGTGGACGTAACACGCTGTATCTTGCACAGCATGGATTCTCCGTACATGCGATTGATCGTGATCCGGCTGCGGTACAAACGTTGCGGTTGCTGGTCGGCGAACAACAGTTACAGAATGTGACGACTGAGCTTGTTGACCTTGAAGCTGGACCAATCGGTGACGCCATAGTTCCAGTAAACACATATAACGTGGTGATGGTCTTCTTGTATTTATTTCGTCCGTTGTTCCCTGCTTTGATACAGACCTTGAAGCCTGGTGGGATGTTAGTGTACGAAACGCCCCTGGTTGAAAACCATCTCCGTTACAACCACCCTCGACATCGAGAGTTTTGTTTTGAACCAGGGGAACTGCGAGAACTGGCTCGCGACCTTTACATTCTTCACTACAGTGAAGGCGAACGTCCACGTGCAGATGGTCAGCCAGGAATGTTTACCGTGCGTTTGTTGGCGCAGAAGAAGTCATAGGGCAACACTGTTGCGAAGCTTCCACCAAAGATTTAGGCTGTAGCAGAAAAGGACCACTGTATGCCACAGCCAGCCGCAACACCTGAACCGCGAGAACCAGTTAAACTCGCTCTTCGGGGGATCACTATGACTGACGAACAATTCGAGCTTCTGTGCCGAGAAAACCCAGATCTTCGTATTGAACTCACTGCACAAAAGGAGCTGGTGATCACGCCTCCGACAGGATTCAAAACCGGCCGGCGCAATAGCCGTCTCGGACGGCATGTCGACTTTTGGGCAGAACAAGATGGAACTGGCGTTGTTTGTGACTCCTCAACCCTATTTACCTTACCAAATGGAGCAAAGCGTTCACCAGATGTGTCATGGATCGGAAAAGAAAGGCTTGCAACGCTCAGCGACGAAGACCAAGAAGGAGTACTCCGGCTCTGTCCAGATTTTGTTTTGGAATTACGCTCACCAACGGATCGACTCTCTGACCTTCAAGAAAAGATGCAGGAATATATTGCGAATGGAGCGCGTCTCGGCTGGCTGATCGACCCGTTTGAAAGGCGTGTCTACGTCTACCGTCCTGGACAGTCTATAGAAATACTAGACGATCCGACCACACTAAATGGCGATCCCGTGCTACCAGGGTTCGTACTGCCAGTGCGAGAATTGTGGTAAGCGAAGACGTGTAGCAGGAATGTCATGTGTTCTTTTTATCCGTATGGCCAAACCCACCGGTGCGAGACGCTGACTCAAGCTGATCGACTTCTTGCCATTGCACGCGTGTGACAGGTGCAATAACTAACTGTGCGATACGATCGCCACGTTGAATGCGAACTGGTTGATCACCGAGGTTAATCAGTAGGACTTTCACTTCGTCACGATAGTCAGCATCAATCGTCCCAGGAGCATTGAGAATCGTCAGGCCAGAACGCAGGGCAAGTCCACTACGTGGCCGCACTTGTGCTTCGTAGCCTTGGGGAACCGCGATGGCGAAGCCCGTAGGAATAAGCGCTCGGCCTAGTGGAGGAATAGTGATCTCGGCCTCAAGATCAGCGTGGATGTCCATTCCCGCCGCATCAGGCGTCATATAGCGCGGCAGGGGGACTTGCGCACCACTAGTTTCACGAACGCGAGTAATGGCAACGCGAAGCTCGATAGGCATACGCCAGGAGTGGCCACACTAAGGGTTACATCTCAATCAGCGCTTGATAATCAGTCTTCTTGGGGATTTCCCCCAGAAGTGTGAGGGCGCGTGGAGCGTTCCCAAGATAACGCTCTGCCACAGCATGGACATCATCCAGAGTGACACGCTCAACCTCAGTCGCAACTTCGGCAATGGGAATGTCACGGCGGAAATAGATCTCACAGCGTGCGAGGCGGTTCATACGTGATTCACTCGTCTCTAGTCCTAACAGCAGCCCGCCTTTGGCGTGGCCTTTGGCGCGATGGAGTTCTTCAGCAGAGATTCCCGTTCTCGCAATGTCGCGGAGAATGCCACAAGATAGATCAATAACTTCTGCTACCGACTCTGCACTGGTCGCAGCGTAGATGCCGAGATAGCCAGAGTCACGATAACTGGAGAGAAATGAGGTGACGTCGTACACTAACCCACGACGTTCACGAATCTCTTGAAACAAGCGCGAACTCATTCCACCCCCGAGCGCCGTATGTAACAAATAGGCTGCGTACCACTCTGAGTCGTGCACCGACACACAGGGAAGGCCTAAACACAGATGCGTTTGTTCAAGATCACGCGGATGACGATAGACTCCAGGATGCGCGACCGGAGGTACCTCGCGTATGGCGATCGCTTTTCCGTGCAGCCGCGCCAGCGCTGGACCGACAAGGTCTTCAAGTTGCGCGTGCGGTACACTGCCAGCCATCGCCATAAAGATACGATCCGGGCGGTAGCGTTGGTCAAGATAGCGGACAAAATCGGTCCGGCGAAAGCGCGAAACCGCCGCGGTCGTGCCAGAGATCGGCAATCCGAGCGGATGGCCGCGCCAGAAATCAAGATGAAACAAGTCGTGAATCAGGTCATCTGGTGTGTCCTCGACTTGCGCAATCTCTTGGCAGATGACCGAACGTTCGCGTTCGATTTCTTCTTCAACAAACTGAGAGTGAAGAAAAACGTCGGTTAGTAAATCAAGTGCTAGCGGCAAATGTTCCGCGATCACTTTTGCGTAATAGCAGGTGTATTCCTTAGAAGTGAAGGCATCGAGCACGCCGCCGACTGCGTCGATTTCCTCTGCAATGTCAGCAGCAGTCCGGCGCTCGGTGCCTTTGAAGAAGAGATGCTCAAGAAAATGGGCAATGCCGTTTTCCTCTGGCCCTTCGTCTCGCGAACCATTCTCGACCCATATCCCTACGGTCACTGAGGGTGAGCCTACCATCTCTTCCGATAACAGGCGCACGCCATTGTCGAGTACCGTGCGGTGGATCATCTTGCTAACTTTCGTTTGCTGCGCTCTCAGCCTGCATCGCTTCGCGGTGACTGAGACGAATCTTGCCTTGGCGATCAATTTCCAGGACCTTTACCATGATCTCGTCTCCCTCTTCCACAACATCCGTCACTTTGCGAATGCGGCCACCGCCACCAAGTTGCGAGATATGTACGAGGCCATCTGTCCCTGGTAGGATTTCTACGAAGGCACCAAAATCGACCACCTTGCGCACCGTACCTTTGTAAATCTTGCCGATTTCGGCTTCTGCGGTCACTCGGTTGATCTTATCCACGGCCTTGCTCATCGACTCACCATCGGCAGAAGCGACGTACACAGTACCGTCATCCTCAACATCGATCTTCACACCGGTTTCTTCGATAATTGAACGAATCATTTTACCGCCGGGGCCGATGAGGTCACGAATCTTGTCTGGTCGCACTCTCAAGGTGAGAATCCGCGGCGCATGTTCCGACGCTTCTGAACGTGGTGCAGCGAGCACTTTGGTCATTTGTTCCAGAATAAACAACCGCCCTTCGCGCGCTTGGTAGAGCGCTTGCCGCATGATCTCTTTGGTGACACCAGCAATCTTGATGTCCATTTGCACGGCTGTGACACCATCTTTCGTGCCGGCAACTTTGAAATCCATATCACCAAGATGGTCTTCATCGCCCAAGATGTCACTCAGGATGCGAATTTCCTCGCCTTCCTTAATGAGCCCCATCGCGATTCCGGCCACCGGGGCTTTGATCGGCACCCCAGCATCCATCAAGGAAAGCGTCCCACCACACACCGTCGCCATCGACGAAGATCCGTTCGATTCCAAGACTTCCGACACCACGCGAATGGTGTACGGGAATTCATTTGCTTCTGGGACAACCGCTTGGACGGCACGTTCAGCTAACGCACCATGACCGATCTCACGTCGCCCCGGACCTCGTAATGGACGGACTTCTCCAACACTAAAGGGCGGGAAATTATAGTGCAGCATGAAGCGTTTTGATTGCTCACCGACCAAAGCATCAACGCGCTGCTCATCTGACGATGTCCCGAGCGTCGCCACCACTAACGCTTGCGTCTCACCGCGAGTGAACAGGGCAGAACCATGTGTGCGGGGGAGTACCCCAACTTCACAAGTAATCGGACGGATATCCGTGAGCCCGCGACCGTCGACGCGACGGCTCTCGCGCACGACGAGCATCCGTAGGGTTTCGCTTTCCAACTCTTCAAGCGCTACATCAACTTCTCTCTCGCGCCCAACGTAGTCTCCCGCAAGTGCCGCCTGCACTTCTTTTTTCACCGTTGAAACCGCCGCCTGACGTTCATGTTTTCCGGTCACCGTCAATCCTGCACGTAGCTTCTCGCCAACCAGCTCACGAACCCGGCTGGCCAACGTAGCATCAGCCGGAACAGCGACAAACTCACGCTTCGGTTTTCCGGCAATGCGGGCGATCTCATCCTGCGCATCAAGGATCGGTTTGACTGCATCTTGTGCAAGGAACAAGGCTTCGAGCATATCTTCTTCAGAGGCAGCCTTCGCGCCGCCTTCAACCATGATAATTGCGCCCCGTCCTGCTGCGACAAAGAGATTAATATCGCTCTGTTCGAACTGACTCTGGAGAGGATTCACTATGAGTGATCCACGTAGACGACCGATACGTACACCGGCAATCGGTCCACGAAATGGGATATCCGAGACTTGTAACGCCGCAGAGGCCCCAATCATCGCTATCGTATCAGCATCGTTCTCTCGATCAACTGACAGCACCGATGCCACGACCTGTGTTTCGCAGAAAAACCCATCCGGAAAAAGTGGACGCAGCGCACGATCAACCAAGCGCGAGGTCAGAATCTCACGCTCCGGCGGACGCCCTTCACGTTTGAAGAATCCGCCAGGGATCTTACCTGCGGCATAGGTGCGCTCTTGATAGTCAACCGTTAAAGGAAAGAAATCGGTTCCTTCCCGTGGAGAACTCGACGCAACGACAGTAACGAGAACCACGGTCTCGCCATACGATACAACGGCAGCTCCACCAGCTTGTTTCGCCATGCGACCAGTCTCAATCGACAACGGTCGCCCATAAAATTCCATTTCAATTTTTTTATACATGTGTACACTACCCCCTAACGCTCGTCTGAGCGTCTCAGGGAATTATTATATATCAATTTGCGGTGACGTGCTTAACGACGCAGCCCAAGGCGTTCAATCAACGCGCGATAGCGTGCGTGGTCAATCCCACGTAGGTAGTCGAGAAGACGACGACGTTGGCCAACCATTTTGAGAAGACCGCGACGAGAGAGATGGTCTTTGGCGTGGGTTTTGAAGTGTTCTGTCAGTTGCTCAATGCGTTTGGTGAGAATTGCGACTTGAACTTCCGGTGATCCGGTATCCGTGTTGTGGCGCTGAAATTGCCCGATGACCTCGGTCTTGCGCCCTGCCTCCTGCATGCTCATTCTTTCTCCTTATATTTTAGTCTCTTATTCCTCTTAACACGCGGCCTCCTTACTGTAAAGTTGAGAAGACACGTAGTAATTTCCACGCTCCTTGGAATTGCGCTATAGCAACTAGGCGACCCTCTGGGCTAAGGATTTGTACGATCTCACCGCTCATTGCTTCTTGAAGAATTGCCTGAAGTGCATCTTGTCGTCCCTGACGAAGCATGGTCGCAACCTGCTCGGTTGCTTCAATAGCATGGTAGTGTCGCAGTGCCTGTTCAAGGGACAGCAAAGGAAGCGAGTTTTGCTCCCAACGAGTCGCAAGTAAAGGCAACGGCAGCGCTTGTGCAACTGTAAACCAACCAAACTCGGTGCGCCGCAGGCTCGCAAGATGCGCCCCACACCCCAGCGTAGCTCCGATATCCACTGCTAATGATCGAACATAGGTCCCTTTTGAACACTGGAGCGAAAAACTTAGCGTATCGTTGCCGACCGAGGTCAAGGTCAATTGTTCAACCGTCACCTGACGCGGCTCACGGTCAACCTCGATCCCTTGGCGCGCCAATTTATAGAGAGGTATTCCTTTGCGCTTGATCGCAGAATACATGGGCGGGGTCTGCCACTGCTCTCCAGTAAATTGGGCCTCCAGCTTCCGAAGGACCGCCTCATTCCTCTGAGGAACTAGCGACGTTTTGGTGATCGTTCCTGTACTATCGAAGGTATCGGTTTCGACTCCCAAGCGAATGGTACCGTTATATGCCTTTCGTTCCACCATGAGGAATTGGGAAATTTTTGTCCCTGCCCCAAGACAGATCGGTAAGAGGCCACTGGCAAAGGGATCAAGGGTCCCGAGATGGCCAACTTTTTCTTCGCCGAGTACGCGCTTGACCTCTCGCACGACAGCCGCTGAGGTCATCCCCTCAGGCTTGTCGATTAGCAAAATCCCATTGACGGCTGGCACTACGACTCTTTCTGTTCGACTTGTCGTAAGAGGCTTTCCAGACGATTAGCTTTGTCTAGGGTTTCATCAAAGAAGAAGCGCAGCTCTGGCATATGACGAAGCCGAAGCCGACTAGAGACTTGCCGTTTGATGTACCCTGACGCGCTGCGCAGCCCTTCCAACGCCGGTTCTCGATCTTCTGGACGAAAGGTTGAGAAATATACCTTGGCCAGTTTCAGATCAGGACCAACCGTCACGGCCGTCAGTGTCACATGGTGTACACGAGGGTCTTTGACCTCGCGCAGAAGGATCTCAGCGATCGCCTCATGGATGGCACTGTTGATACGTTCGGGGCGACGGGAAGGCATGTTTACAGCACTCAGCTTTCAGCGGTCAGCACTCAGCAGTCAGCCAAGAGCTGAGAGCTAACCGCTCTTTCCTAGTAATGCAAAAACTCGACTTCTTCTCCCCCGACTTGGGCAAGATGTAAGTTCTCAATAAACCGCACGGCTGCTTGTAAAGCGCCACTAATATAGGCTTGGTCATTGCCCACCTGACACAGTCCGAGTTGGGTTTTTTGCCACAGGTCGAGATCGCCACACTCGGCAATCGACACGTTGAATTCATTACGGACACGAGCTTTGATCTTCCGCAGGATTGCTCGTTTCTCTTTTAACGAATGGCTTTCATCGAGATATAGCGTGAGCCGCAATACCCCGACCACCATCCGCCCGCCTTCTTCAAAGGTCGATTCACTCACTGTTTTACTAGTTTACGGGTAAGCATTCAGCTATTAGTTGTCAGCACTCAGCCAGCAGAAGAAGGCCTAGCAGATTATAGTTAGAACTGAAAGCTTTCTGAAAAGCTGAAAGCTGACCGCTGATAGCTGAATGCTTATGCTTACTGCGCCCGCGGTTCTAAGCGCCGCAGCACTTGCTCCATCTCGTAGGCTTCGATCAGGTCCCCAGCCAGTGGTTCCTGGAAGTTTTCTAGCAATACACCACACTCCATACCAGAAACAACTTCGCGGACATCATCTTTGAAGCGTCGGAGGCTTCCGATCTTTCCTTCGTACACCACCTGGCGGTTACGGATCACGCGTGCTTGCGCTCCGCGCGTCAGTCGTCCCTCGTTTACTGCACATCCTGCAGCTAAACCCAACCGTGACACCGGAAAGACTTGCCGGACTTCGGCTTTGCCAAGCGGCTTTTCGCGGAAGGTCGGGGCCAGCATCCCTTCCAGTGCCGCACGCATATCTTCGATCACCTCGTAGATAATGTTGTAGAGTCGAACTTCAACGCCTTCTCGCTCAGCCAACTGCATCGCCTTACTTTCGGGACGCACGTTGAAGCCGATAATGATCCCTTTCGACGCAGAGGCAAGCAGGACATCAGACTCGGAAATTCCACCAACCGAGGTATGGAGAATGTTCAATTTGACTTCGTTATTCGACAGCCTATTGAGTGAATCACTCACCGCTTCAGCAGAACCTTGCACGTCAGCCTTGACAATCACCCGCAGTTCCTTGACTTCCCCAGCTTGCGCTTGCTGGTAAAATTCTTCCAACGTACTGCGGGTGTTGCTCTTGGAGAGTTCAGTCTCTCGTTTCTTGGAACGGCGATGCTCCGCCACTTGTCGGGCCGAGGCTTCATCTTCCAACGCAGTAAAACGATCACCCGCCTCCGGCACTCCAGTCAAACCAAGAATCTCCACAGGAACAGAAGGCGTGGCTTTCTCAATCTTGTTCCCCCAACTGTCGATCATCGCGCGAATACGACCATATTCAGTGCCACAGACAAAAGGATCACCAGTTTTCAAGACTCCTTCCTGTACCAATACTGTTGCCACCGGCCCGCGTCCGCGATCTAATTTGGCTTCGACGATCGTCCCCCGTGCTAATTTGTCCGGGTGCGCGCGCAGATCCATAACATCAGCTTGGAGCAAGATCATTTCTAAAAGATGCGGGATACCATCACCGGTTTTCGCCGAGACTGGGGCGAAGATCGCATCTCCACCAAGCTCTTCCGAAATAATGCCGTGGTTCAACAGCTCGCGTTTGACACGTTCTGGATCAGCACCGGGTTTGTCAATTTTATTGACAGCAACAATGATCGGCACTTTTGCTGCTCGTGCGTGATTAATCGCCTCTACAGTTTGCGGCATCACGCCGTCGTCAGCCGCAACCACGAGAGTAACGATGTCCGTCACCTCGGCTCCACGGGCACGCATCGCAGTAAACGCTTCATGGCCTGGGGTATCGAGGAACGTCACACTCCGACCGTCTACTTTCACACTATAGGCACCGATATGCTGAGTGATCCCACCATGTTCCTGAGCTGTCACATTGGTTTGCCGGACGGCGTCAAGGAGTGAAGTCTTCCCATGATCGACATGGCCCATAATGGTGACCACAGGTGGACGCGGTTCCAATCGCCCTTCGTCAGCACGCTCTTCATGCCCAACTTCCAGAGCCGACTCAACGTCGAACGCAACGTTTTCCACTGTATGGTCGAAGTCGGCAGCGACCAACGATGCAGTGTCGAAATCGAGGGTTTGGTTAATAGTCGCCATAACACCAAGACTGATGAGCTTTTTAATCACCTCACCGGCCTTGACTCCCATATTGCGGGCAAGGTCACCAACAGTGACTACTTCTGAAATACGGACAACCCGTTTGCTCGCCTTTGGAACCGTGATTTCCGTTTGTCGCTGCTCTTTGCCGAGTATAACTTTCTTCTTCTGTTTCCCACGTCCAACCCGAAGGTCCCGCTCTTGGACTTCTACCTGCTCCGGGCTCCGAATAACTTTCCGTTTCTTCGGCCGGCGCCCCGGCGCACCGCCAGGCACTACCTCTCCATCAGCAACAGAAGCTCCCTCCCGAGAAGGTTCGCGTGTCGCTGGGGCCGCTGGTTGCGCTGTGGGCGGGCGACTTGGAGCAGAGGCAGGTGAACGGGTTGGCCTCACATCTGGGCGCGGGCGCACCTCCGGAGAAATTTTTCCTAGATCAATACGACCCAGAATCCGCGTAGAGCGAGATGCTTCTGCTGTTAGGGCCGGAGAGGTAGCCGCACTAGCACGCATACCGAGAGCAACTCCGGAGGGCGCCCGGACCGGCGCCTCTGAGGAAACAGGCTGGCGGTGTACGGCAGGTGGCGTTTTCTGTGCCGGCATTTGGGTTTCTTTGGCAACGACAGGCGGGGGTAGTGGAGGAGATAAGGGGGGTTCGTAACCACCCTTCACTGGCGGTTCTTCTTTTGCCCGAATTGGCTCTTCGCGCACTTCAATAGGAATAGGGCTCTGGTTTTCGACATTAGGAATAGAAGGAGCAGCAGGCTCGACTACTGGCTCCTGTGCAGTAACAGGAAGAGCAACAGTGTCAGGTTGAGGCTCAGTAGGCTCTGGCACCTGAATCACTGGAATCACAGGTACAGGTGCCACGTCAGGCATTTCGAAGGCCAATGGCAGTGGGGAAGGAGCGGCAAAAGGGGAGTCCAGCACAGGCAATGCCGGTGTGTCTACAGCCGAAGGGGAACTAGTTTCTTCTTCATGGAAGACTTCGACGCGTTTCGCCCGCCGACGAATTACGCCTTGACTAATGCGGCTTTCGCGAATTTCCTCTCGGGCCGTAACAACTTGTTCGTTTTGCTGATCAAGTTCGGTAACGACTCGCTCGCCGACGATTTTCTCTTCACCTAACACCAGCGCCGCAATATCAGACACCGCTGGGCCTGGACGAACAAGCGAGATCTCTTCCTCGGTCAGCGTGCTTTGCGCCTTTTTTCCCTGGACTCCCAGTTCCTCGAGTCGGCTCAGCAAATACCGGGTGTCCATCCCCCATTCTTTCGCTAGTTCATGAATACGTTTTCGTGGCATACGACCTCATTACTTCACTTCTCTGCCCACTGTGTGACTCGCTGCTCGATTAGTGTTGCGTATTGCTTCCGCACCTCACGCGACAATACGATACCAAGGGAACGAACCATCCCCGTGCGGGCTGTGGCAAACGCCTGCACACACTGTTGACGGCGATGCAAGTACCCTCCCCGGCCTTTTCCCGCTCCTAGTCTCAGTGTCCCGTCCGGGTTCAAAGTCAGGCGGATCAGGTGCGACTGTTCCTCCCGACCACCACAACCAATACATAACCGTACAGGAGTTGTTCGTTTCACGATTCCTCTCGTGTCGCCTCATTTGCTGTCGTTTGTTCTTCAAGTTTCACAGTCGTGGCTGCCGCTTTTGCGGCCACAAGATCGTGCGCTGCCTGAAGAATCGCGCCGGCTTTCTCTTCTCCGATCCCTTCCACTTCCAGCAACGCATCCACATCGGCGGCGGCAACATCCTCAGCCGATTTGAATCCTTGCTGATAGAGCAATTCCGCGGTCATGTCGCCAATACCAGCAATGGCGGTAAGCGAAGCAAGTGCTTGCGAATGTTCGAGTTCAGCCTCGGACTCAGACCGCACCTGGAGCTGCCAGTTGGTCAGTTTCGAGGCGAGCTTGACATTCTGGCCCTTTTTGCCAATCGCCAAAGAGAGCTGATCGTCCGGAACAATCACTTCCATGGTGTGCTCTTCATCATCCTGAATGATCTTGGAAACTTTTGCTGGTAACAATGCGCGACAGACGAATTCCGCCGGGTCCGGAGTCCACGGAACAATATCAACCCGTTCTCCACGTAGCTCCTGTACGACGGCTTGCACGCGTGTACCTTTCATTCCGACACAAGCTCCGACCGGGTCGACATCTGCGTCCGTGGAGTGCACGGCAATTTTCGCCCGGTTTCCTGGCTCTCGCGCCGCGTGTTTGATTTCCACAATCCCTTCATACACCTCAGGGGCTTCTTGCTCGAACAGCTTAATCAGAAACCCTGGATGGGTCCGCGATAACACAATCTGTGGGCCTTTACTCGACATATCGACATCAAGGACATAGGCGCGAATGCGGTCGCCTTGCCGATAGCGTTCCCACGGGATTTGCTCTTTTTCCGGGAGCACCGCATCCGTGCGGCCTAGGTTGACGATGATGTTTTTCTTCTCAATCCGTTGGACGATTCCTGAATAGATTTCACCTTTGCGGTTTTTGAACTCATTATAGATCTGCTCGCGTTCAGCCTCGCGCACTTTTTGTATCACGCTCTGTTTGGCGACTTGCGCGGCGATACGACCGAAGGAGGCGGCGGGCAATTTGCTGAGTAGCTCGTCTCCGATTTGTGCTTCTGGATCAAGGTTGGCCCGCGCCGTTTCCAACGAGACCTCAATCTCTGGGTTCGTTACTCCCTCGACAACCGTTTTTATTTCAAACAGTTCAATCTCACCGATATCAGGATTGAACTTGGCCTCGATTTGCTTCTGGCCGAAGGTGCGTCGAGCGGCAGAGAGCATAGCGCTCTCAAGGGCTTCGATGATGACGCCCCGGTCCATCCCTTTTTCTTTACTGACTTGGTCGATTACTCGGTTGAGGTCTTGCTGCATGCTCTCCCTCCTCAATCACCGCGTCCGTTTTTTGTTCTTATTTTGCTGTGGATTCGGAAACTCGTACTCGTTCGTCGCTTTACGGATGTCACCCCACATGATCCGGATCTCTCCAGCTAAATCATCCATGAGAAGAATCCCGTCCTCTGCCACGCTCCGGAGTAGCCCCATGAACGTATGTCGCCCTTGCTGGTCTGGACGGGTCTGCAACCGGATACGGCTACCTTCATAGCGGTGGTAGTGAGAAGGGCGCAGCAGTGTGCGGGTGATCCCAGGGGATGACACTTCCAAGGTGTAACGCCACGGAACAGGGTCGTGTACATCAAATAGATCATTTAATTGCCGATGGACACGAGTTAATTCGTCCAGGGAAACTCCCCCTACACGATCGAGCGCTACGCGTAATACCCACCGACCAGCCTCTGGACGAAAGTCGATCCCCCAGATTTCCATACCCTCTTCGGCAACAACCGGAGTGGCGAGGGCTTCCACATGCCGTATTATATCTTCAACCTCGGCTCGCATTCTTAGAAAAAAAAAGTGGGCGAACCGCCCACTCTTCTCACTGCCTTTGTTAAATTAAACAATTCTACGTCGATGCGCAAGAGCCTTCTATAGGCAAAACACGCCAAGATTTAGATATCTGGGCGCTATAGGTAGGGACGTATGCAACACGTCCCTGTTCCTCAGCTCCGTTGAGCACCATTCTCTGCTGTCAAATCATGAAGGGTGAGCAACTGAATGATCTCGTACTTCCGCTTCCCTTGGGGAGTGGTGACTTCCACTTCGTCGCCCACTTCTTTACGTAAGAGTGCTTGTCCGATCGGAGAACTTAACGATACCTGCCCAGCCGCCGGATCAACTTCTTCTGGGAAGACCACTTGGTACTCAACGACTTGTCCGTCATCTACATCTTCCAGTGTCACTCGGCTGCCGTAGGCAATGCGATCGCGTGGAATACTGGAAAAATCATAGAGCACGAGCTGACGTAGCCGTTCCTCAAGTTGGGCTACTCGCGCACGAACAAAGTCCTGCCGCGCACGGGCGGTTTCGTATTCCGCATTCTCACTTAGGTCACCTTGGGCTGCCGCTTCTTGTAAATCTTTGGGGATTTTTACCTGTAGTTCGTACCGTAGCTCATCAACTTCTTGTCTCAATTTCTTGACAATGGGGAGATCCATAATATGTCTCTCTTGTTCTTACAACTATACATAAAAACACCACGGGGGCTGGTTCATACGAACCAACCCCCGCCGATGTCGTAGTAGGGAAACAACTCTTCTGACGTTTAGACGGTAAGAATATGGATGGTACAGGCTGATCCAAGGCCAATCACATGTGCCATACCAGCCTTCGCCCCCTCAACCTGACGTGCACCAGCTTGACCGCGCAGATGAGTAACCACTTCGTAGATGTTCGCGACACCAGTCGCACCCAGCGGATGACCTTTGGATAATAACCCGCCACTGGCATTGACCGGAATCTCACCACCGATCATTGTCCGACCTTCATCAATCATGCGGCCCGCTTCACCTTCGCCGCACAAGCCCAGATTTTCGTAATGCAGCAGTTCGGCGGTAGCGAAACAGTCGTGGAGTTCGACGAGGTCGAGATCTTTTGGACCCAAGCCGGCTTTCTCATATGCTTGCTTCGCGGCGTTCCTAGTTAACGTGTTGACATCGGGCATGGTCAAATCGCGATCAGTCCACGGATCTGACGTTAACACCGAACAGGCCACTTTCACGGGCTTAGCGGTGAATTGTTTCATCTTATCGGCAGAAACCAGAATGGCCGCGGCAGCCCCATCCCCGGTCGGGCAGCACATATACAGCGTGTTAGGATAGGCAACCATACGGCCTTTCATAACGTCACCAAGGGAAACTTCTACTTGATACTGCGACAGTGGATTATGAACCGAATGTTTGTGGTTCTTCACCGACACCTTGGCAAACTGCTCAGCCGTAGTGCCATACTTTCGCATGTGCTCGACCCCAGCTTGTCCAAACACAGCAGGCATGAGCCCACTGCCAAGCACACCCTCGACACTCTCGCCACCGCTGCGGGCGCCACCGCCAAGTAGGCCCATCTTGCCCATTTGCTCGACGCCTACAGCCATCGTCATGTCGTACATTCCTGAGGCGATTCCTATGTACGCTTCGCGGAAGGCCGTTGATCCTGTTGCGCAGGCATTCGTCACATTCAGTGCAGGAATTCCTGTTTGTCCAATTTGCTGTAGGATCCGTTGCGCATTCATCGCACTTGATTGAAACAGATTCCCACACACAAGCAGTTCGATATCTTTGATCGCCACACCGGCATCTTTCATCGCCAACAGCGCGGCTTCAGCTCCGAGCTGGGGCACATCCTTGTCTGGATAGCGACCAAACTTGATCATGCCAACACCGAGGACGTATACGTCTCGCATAGCTCCTCCTTAATGACAGCCTGCTAGGTTAGGGTTAATTGTGACTGGGACGGAAGAAAAACGCAATGATGTCGACGATTTCTTCACCACCCTCAGCGTTCTTTTCTTTGCGTTCGCGCACTTTACGGGTGATCATCTCGACCGGCATGCCAAAGGCGATTTTCGCGGGGTCAGGCTCGATGTCGACGAGGTTACAGCGAACACTCACTCCTTCAGGGAGGTCGACGATAGCAGAAATATATGGAACAGGTATTCCAGGAGCAGACTGATGTACGATAGAATAGACGTAAAGGCTGCCACGGTCGCTGAGCTTGATCTGCTCAATTTTTCCAGCAGTCGTGCACTTGCTGCATCCGACTCGCCCTTCCCCTATATAAGCGGCCCCACAAGACGTACAGCGGTAACCGACGAGATAGGGTTTCTCCCCGGGTTGTGATGGTAAATGTAACATATCAGCAATCGCGCGTTGCTTGTGCCCAGCGGAACTTCCCTCTACAGCCATGTGACTACCCCCTCGCTATTCGCTAGCTGCGCGCGGCCCCACTCAAGCGACTGTTCCAGTATTGTGTCGGAACAGAAAACCTTGCAGTGCTTTGTCTGCTTCCTTTCGCATACGGTCATTCTTGATGCTTTTACCGGCACCATCAAACCAACCACGGAAAGGGCTGAGCAGGTCTGCGCCGTAATTGAGGTACCCATACATGACGAGTAAACCGAAAACAAGTCCTTGAAAAAATGGTTTCATGCTCGGAATATCGGTCGTACACGGTGATTTCTTAAGTCTGATAGGCTGACAATCTCCTGTTCATCGTTCGCCAGGCTGAGGACGAATGAGGCGAGGGTTACGAGCGTTGGGTATTGTCCGCTCGTGCTGAGCTTATCGAAGCACGAAATATCTTTGCTGCAGTATGCTGCTCAGTTATTGAAGGGCTGAAGGCAGAACGCTATATAGTCGGCCCTGAAAAAGTGCCTAATTTATTAGAAATGCTGAATAGTTGTTGAAAAATCGCCTCTGGATTTCACCAGGTTTT
>Ga0081539_10001312_pt1 | contig 43508 bp, 42 predicted proteins | sample TabmetS4T2R2_FD_71023 | JGI IMG/M metagenome (GOLD analysis project Ga0081539, IMG submission 71023) | Tabebuia heterophylla rhizosphere microbial communities from the University of Puerto Rico - S4T2R2 | ecosystem: Host-associated > Plants > Roots > Rhizosphere ... | reverse complement strand
CGGCCGCAGTTCCGGTGGTCCCCCCCCCCGGGCGCGCCGGGCGCCGGCCGCCCGCTCCACGGCCGCGACGGCCGCCGCGCCGCGATCCTCCGCGACCTCGCCGAGGAAGGCGAGCGTGACGTGCCAGGTCTCGCGCCGTGCGGGCCGCGCGTTGACGCCGCGCTCCGCGGCCCGGGCGAAGGACAGGCCGGCCAGCCGCCGTTCCAGGTCGTCGCACGCCTCGGCCGGCGGGTACGCCGCCACGAACAGCCTCATTCCGGCACAGTAACGTCGCTCCGCGGCGGCTAGCGTGGCCGTCATGGAACCCATCGGCGAACTACAACCCCAGTTCAGCTCCCCCGGCGCGACCGCCCGGCCGTGGTCCGATGTGGAGCAGGCGCTCACCGGGGCGGAGATCTTCTGGCTCTCGACCGTACGCGCCGACGGCCGCCCGCACGTCACCCCGATCCCGGCGGTCTGGGACGGCGGTGCCCTGCACTTCTGCACCGGCGAGCAGGAACAGAAGGCGCGAAACCTCGCGCACGAGCCGCGCTGCGTGCTCACGACCGGCTCGCCGCGGCAGAACGCCGGGCTCGACGTGGTGGTCGAGGGAACCGCCGCCCGGGTCACCGACGCGGTCCGGCTGGACCGGCTGGCCGCCCTGTGGAAGTCCCGCCTCGGCTGGAACTTCCGCGCCGTCGGCGGAACCTTCGTGGGCGACGACGGCAACGTGGCGGTGGTCTTCGCGCTGACCCCGGCCAAGATCCTGGCCTTCGGCAAGGGCGATCCCTACTCGCAGACCCGGTTCCGCTTCGGCTGACGCCCGGGCGGCCGGTGGCGAAAATGTCGGGCGGTCCCGCTAACGTCGCGCCATGACCTTCTCGATCGTGGCGCGTTCCGCCGACGGCAAGGCCCTCGGGGTCGCCGTGGCCAGCAAGTTCCTCGGCGTCGGCGCGGCCGTCCCGGCGGCCCTCGCCGACGTCGGAGCGGTGGCCACCCAGTCGTACGCCAACCTCGCCTACCGGCCGCAGGCGCTCGCCCTGCTCGGCACCGGCGTCGCGGCCACCGAGACGGTCCGGGCCCTGATCGCCGGGGACGCCGGACCGATACCCCACCGCCAGGTCGGCGTCGTCGGACCGATCGGGGCGGGCGCGACGTTCACCGGCGACGCTTGCCACCCGTGGGCCGGCGGCGCGGCCGGCGACGGCTACGCCATCCAGGGCAACATGCTGGCCGGGCCGCAGGTCGTCGCGGAGACGGAGGCCGCCTGGCAGGCCGGCGCGGACCAGGGGCGCCTGGCGTACCGGCTGCTCGCCGCGCTGCGCGCCGGCGATCTCGCCGGCGGGGACCGGCGCGGGCGGCAGAGCGCCGCCTTGCTGGTGGTCGCGAAGGGCATGGGGTATGGCGGTACCAGTGACGTCTGGGTCGACCTGCGGGTCGACGACCACCCGGACCCGGTGACGGAACTCGGCCGGCTGCTCGAGATGCACACGCTGTACTTCGAGCGCCCCGACCCGGCGACCCTGCTGCCGCTCGACGGCGACCTCGCCGCCGAGGTGCGCGAGCGGCTCGCCAAGGCCGGCCACACCGACGCCGGCCTGGACGAGGCGCTCGCCTCCTGGGCCGGCATCGAGAATCTCGAGGAGCGCCTGGTCCCAGGCGCGATCGACCCCCTGGTCCTGGCCGAGCTGCGCGCGGCCGGCTGACCGCCGGGCCGGCGAAGCCAGCGCGAAACACGGCGGAACGGAGGGTGCTTCGCGGGCTTCGGGCATGGTGGGATGAGACGCACGCCACATCGACGCCGGGAAAGGGAGCGACCGCATGCTCAACCTCTCCGTCCTGCTGGAGGACAGCGCCCGCAATCACCCGGAGCGCACCGCGGTCGTGCTGGGCGACCAGCGCCTGACGTACGCGCAGGTCGACGCCGCGGCCAACCAGGTCGCCAACCTGCTCGTCGCGCGTGGCGTGCGGCCGGGGGACAAGGTGGCGCTGTCCTGCCCCAACCTGCCCTACTTCCCGGTGGTCTACTACGGCATCCTCAAGGCGGGCGCCGTCGTCGTGCCGCTCAACGTGCTGCTCAAGGGCCGCGAGATCGCCTACCACCTGAACGATTCGGACGCTTCGGCGTACTTCTGTTTCCAGGGCACCGCCGAGTTGCCGATGGGGACCGAGGGCTTCGCGGGGTTCCAGGGCGCCGACCGGTGCGAACACTTCTTCCTGATCACCGCGGATCCGGCCGCGCCGTCGCCGATCGAGGGTGCGGAGACGCTGGGCGCCGCGCTCGCCGGGCAGTCGCCGGTGTTCGAGCCGGTGCTGCTGCCCGAGACCGACCCGGCGGTGATCCTCTACACCAGCGGCACCACCGGCCAGGCCAAGGGCGCGGAGCTGTCCCACGCCAACCTCGTGCTCAACGCCCTGACCTGCAACCGGCTCTTCAGCAGCCAGCCGGCCACCGACACGCATCTACTGGTGCTGCCGCTGTTCCACTCGTTCGGCTCGACGGTGAACATGAACGCCGGCTTCGCCACCGCGGCCACGCTGGTGCTGCTGCCGCGCTTCGACGCGGCCGCCGCGGTACGCCTGCTGGAGTCGGAGAACGTCACCTTCTTCGCCGGCGTGCCGACGATGTACTGGGGCCTGCTCAACGCGCTCACCGACGATGTGGACGTCGCCCGGATCGCGCGCACCATGCGGGTCGCGGTGGCCGGCGGGTCCAGCCTGCCCGTCGAGATCATCAAGGCGGTGAAGGAGCGCTTCGGCGTCACCATCCTGGAGGGGTACGGGCTCTCCGAGACCTCGCCGGTGGCCACCTTCAGCGCTCCCGGCGCCGAGCCGCGGCCGGGGTCGATCGGCATCCCGATCTGGGGCGTCCAGCTGAAGCTGATCGACGAGTCGTGGAACACCATCGAGGGCCCCGACGAGATCGGCGAGATCGCCATCCGCGGCCACAACATCATGCGGGGCTACTACAACCGGCCCGAGGCGACCGCCGAGGTGATGCGGGACGGCTGGTTCCGCAGCGGTGACCTGGGCCGGCGCGACAAGGACGGCTGGTACTACATCGTCGACCGGGCCAAAGACATGATCATCCGGGGTGGCTTCAACGTCTATCCACGGGAGATCGAGGAGGTCCTGATGACCCACGAGGCGGTCTCGCTCGCCGCGGTCATCGGCGTCCCGCACCCCAGTCACGGCGAGGAGATCAAGGCGTTCGTGATCCTGCACCCGGGCACCACGGTGACCGAGGACGAGCTGATCGCCTGGGGCCGGGAGCAGATGGCGGCGTACAAGTACCCGCGGATCGTCAGCATCGTGGAGTCGCTGCCGATGACCGCCACCGGCAAGCTGCTCAAGCGGGCGCTGAGCTGAGCACCGCGGCCTCGATCACCATTTGCCTCGATACCACACAGTAGGAAACGTGAGCACAGCGTTGGCGCCCCCGCCCGCGACGATCGGTGGTCCGCCCGTGCCGAGGCGGCCGGGGCCGCTGCGGCGCGTCGGCGCTTTGCGGCACACCTCGCCCGGCCGGCTGCAACTCCTCCTGGCCGTGCTGCTCACCCTGGGCGTGTTCACCGGCTTGACGGCCGGGCTGACCGGCCGCTCCGCCGCGGCCGGCACCGGGGACCTGGGCCGGCGGGCGCAGCCGCTGCTCGCGGAGGCGGAGACGATCTACTCGGCGCTGGCCGACGCCGACACCACCGCCGCCCAGGCGTTCCTGGCCGGCGGGCTGGAGCCGCCGCCGCTGACTCGCCGCTACGAGGACGACCTGGCGCGGGCGACCGCCGCGCTCACCTCGGCGGCCCGGCGCACGCCGGAGGGCAGCACGTCAGCGGACGTGGTGCAGGGCCTCGCCGCCGGGGTGGCGCGGTACGCGGGGCTCGTCGCCACGGCCCGCGCCACCAACCGCCAGGGCCTGCCGGTCGGCGCGTCCTATCTGTCCGCCGCCTCCACGCTCAACCGGCAGACGCTGCTCCCCCAGGCGCAGTCGTTGTTCCGCATCGCCCAGCGCGAGGTCGGCGACGGCTACCGGGACGCCGCGAGCGCCGCCTGGATCGCGCTCCTCGCCCTGCTCACCGTGGCCCTGCTCGCCGCCCTGGTGGCGGGCCAGATCCACCTGAGCCGGGCCACGAAGCGCACGTTCAACCTGCCGCTGCTCGCCGCGACCGCGCTCACCCTGCTGTTCGCGGCCGGCGCCGGTGGCGTGCTCGCCGGCCAGAACGTGCACCTGGACCGGGCCGGCGAGCAGGGGTCCGCGCCGGCCGCAGCGCTGGCCGAGGCCCGCATCCTCGCCCTGCGCGAGCGCGGCGACGAGGCGCTCACGCTGGCCGCGCGCGGCGGCGGTGGGGCGTACGAGACGGACTTCCAGCAGACGTCGAGGGATCTGCGGGCCGCACTCGACAGGTCGTTCCCGGCTCCCTCGGCGGCGGACAGCCACCGGCTCTACGTCGAGCAGCACGGCCAGGTACGCCGGCTGGACGACGGCGGCGACTACGACGCGGCGGTGGCCCGGGCGATCGGCCCGCAGACCACCCGGCCGTTCGAGGCGATGACCGCCGCGCTCGACGCGGCCCTGGCCGAGCGCAAGGCCGTCTTCACCGACGAGATCGGCGCGGCCGGCCGCGGGCTCGGGGCGCTCACCGTACTGGGGCCGCTGGCCGCGCTGGTGGTCTGCGGGCTGGCCGTCGCCGGCATCCGGGCCCGGCTGGAGGAGTACCGATGACGCGTACCCGCCCGGTCCTCGCCGCCGCGGCCGCCGCGGTGCTCCTGCTCGCCGGCGGCTGCTCGGGCGATTCCTCGCCGCCGCCGACGCCGGCCCGGCCGTCCGCCTCGGCGCCGCCGGCCGGGCCGGGCGCGGCGGCGGACACCTCCTGCAACCCGCGGGCCAGCCTGCGGCCCTCCGGGTCGCTGCCGGCTCCGGGGCGGATGCCGGCCGGCAGCTACATGGCCACGATCCAGCAGCGCGGCCGGTTGGTGCTCGGTACCAGCCAGGACACGCTCCTGTTCAGCTCGCGCAACCCGTTCACCGGCGAGATCGAGGGTTTCGACGTGGACATGGGCCGGCAGATCGCCGAGGCGATCTTCGGCGACCCGGACCGGATCCAGATCAAGGTCATCGGGTACGACAAGCGGGTGAGCTCCGCGGTGGACGGCTCGGTCGACCTGGTCGCCGACACGATGACCGCGAACTGCGCCCGGTGGAAGGACGTCACCTTCTCCAGCATCTACTACGAGGCCGGCCAGAAGGTGCTGGTCTCCACCGACTCGACCGTACGGAGCATCGAGGACCTCGGCGGCAAGCGGGTCTGTTCGGCGGCGGGCTCCACTTCGTACGACAACATCGGCAAGGTGCGCAGCAAGCCGATCCCGGTGGCGTTGCCGGCGTTCGGCGACTGCCTGGTCGCGTTCCAGCAGAACGAGGTCGACGCGATCAGCACCGACGACACCATCCTGGCGGGGATGGCCGCGCAGGACCCGTACGCCAAGGTGGTCGGCCCGCGCTTCACCGAGGAGCCGTACGCCATGGCGATGTCGCCGGCCCATCCGGAATTCACCCGGTTCGTGAACGCGGTGCTGGAGCGCAACCGGGCGAACGGCACGTGGAAGGCCACGTACGAGCGCTGGCTGGGTGACTTCGGGCCGGCCCCGCAGCCGCCGAAGGCCCAGTACAAATGACCGCGGCCTCACTCGCGCCGGCGGAGGCCGAGCTGCTGCGCCTGGAGACCGCGGTCACCGCGATCGCGGCGAACCTGGTGGAGCTCGACGGCAACCAGGCCCGCCTGGATCTCGACCGGACGCGGCTCACCGGGCGTACCGCGGCGGCGTGGGCGGACGCGAGCGACGCACTCGGCCGGCTGTGGGACGGCTACCGGATGCTGACCGAGCTCATCGCGCGGGCGCGCTCGCTGCGCGACCAGCGCCGCCCCAGCGACGCCGACCGGGCCGCGTTCGTGCACGAGGTCCTCGGCCGATCCGTCACGCTGTCCACCCGCACGGTCCCGCTCGCCCAGCGCGGGCTGCTCGGCACCGGCCAGGTCAGCACCACGTGCTCGCCGGCCGAACTGCTCGCCGCGATGGAGGCCGCGTTCGCCACCGCGGCCGGCGTGGCCGACCAGGCCGGCCGTGTCTGGCAGCGGCTGCTGCCGGCGGCGGCGGAGGCGGCCGCCGCGCTGGACACCGTACGGGGGCTGGTGGGTGCTTCGGACCGGCGACCGGGGGGCGGCAGCGCCACATTGGACGAGGCCGACCGCCGGCTCGGCGCGTTCACCGCGGCGCTGGCAACCGATCCGCTCGGCGTCGCGGAGGCCGAGCTGGACGCGGTCCGCGCGCTGATCGCCCGGGCCGACGCCGAACGCACCTCGGCCACCGAACTGCGCGAGGCGCTCGCCCAGCGCCTCACCGACGCGCACGCCCTGGCCGAGGAACTGGCCGGGCAGCGGCGTACGGCGGAGGCAGCCGCGGCGGCCGCCGCCGGGCGCTTCGCCGACGCGGACCTGGCTCCGGTGCCCGGCACCGACCTGCGCGCGGACCTGGCGGCGATCGACGCGCTGGCCGCCGCCGGCCAGTGGGCCCTGATCAGCCCCCGGCTGGCCGCCTGGACCCGGCGGGCGCGGGACCTGCTGGCCGGGCTGCGGGACTCGGCGGCCCGCAACACCGGCCTGCTCTCCGCCCGCAACGAGCTGCGCGGCCGCCTCGACGCGTACCGGGCCAAGGCGGTACGCCGCGGGCTGGCCGAGAGCGGCGAGCTCACCACGCTGGCCGAGGCGGCGCGGGCGGCGCTGCACACGGCACCGTGCGATCTCGACTCGGCCCGCGCCGCGGTCGCCGCCTATCAGGACGCGCTCACCGCCACGATCGCGAGGCTCAACCCATGACGAGGACGACGTGCGAACGGGACTGTCCCGGCACCATCGAGGACGGCTACTGCGACACCTGTGGCATGGCACCGAGGACCGCACCGGCCGCGCCCGCCGCCGCACCGACCGGGCCGGCCACCGCGATGCCGAGCGGCCCGGCCACCGCGATGCCGACCGGCCCCGCCACCGCCGCGCCGAGCGGGCGCACCGGGACCGCGGCCACCGCGTCGTCGTCGCGCTCGGGTGCGCTCTCCACGCGTACCGCGGGAAGCGGGCGCAGCGGCAGCTCCCGCACCGGTTCGCGGCGCCGCCGTTTCGGCGGCGGCCTGGTCGACGTCGAGCCGGTGGTGCAGGCCGACCCGTCGACCGCGGTGATGGCCAAGGCGGAGGTGCCCGAGGAGAAGCGGTACTGCGCCAAATGCGGCGAGCCGGTCGGCCGGGCGCGCGGCGACCGGCCGGGCCGCACCGCCGGCTTCTGCCCGTCCTGCGGCGAGCCGTTCAACTTCACCCCGAAGCTTGTCAAGGGCGACCTGGTCGGCGGGCAGTACGAGGTCGTCGGCCCGCTCGCCCACGGCGGCCTGGGCTGGATCTACCTGGCCGTGGACAAGAACGTCTCGGATCGCTGGGTGGTGCTCAAGGGGTTGCTCAACTCGGGCGACGAGGACGCGCTCGCGGCGGCGGTGGCGGAACGGCGGTTCCTGGCCGAGGTCGAGCACCCGAACATCGTCAAGATCTACAACTTCGTCGAGCACGAGGGTGCCGGCTACATCGTCATGGAGTACGTCGGCGGCCGTTCGCTGAAGAACATGCTCAAGGACCGCCGCGCGGCTCGCGGCGGCACCGCCGACCCACTACCGGTCGAGCAGGCGCTGGCGTACGTTCTGGAGATCATGCCCGCCTTCGCCTATCTTCACGACCGCGGTCTGATCTTCTGCGACTTCAAGCCGGACAACGTGATCCAGTCCGGCGACCAGATGAAGCTGATCGACCTCGGTGGCGTGGTGCACGTCGACGACCAGGACGCGGCGATCTACGGCACGGTCGGCTACCAGGCGCCGGAGATGGCCACGGAGGGGCCGTCCGTCGCCTCCGATCTGTACACCATCGGGCGTACGCTCGCGGTGCTCACCACCGACTTCCGCGGTTACCAGAGTACGTTCGCCACGAGCCTGCCGGACCGCGACGAGTTCCCGGCGTACCGCCGGCACGAGTCCTTCTACCGGCTGCTGCTGCGCGCCACCCGCGCCGACCCGGCCGAGCGGTTCGTCGACGCCGGCGAGATGGCGGAGCAGATGCTCGGCGTGCTGCGCCAGGTCCTGGCCGCCGCGGACGGCGAAGCCCGGCCCGCCGTGTCCCGGCTGTTCACCGGGGAGTCACGGGCGGATCTGAAGTCCGACGAGCCGCGCTGGCAGGACCTGCCGAGCCCGCTGATGGACCTGACCGACCCCGCGGCGCCGTTCCTCGCGTCGGTCACCGTCACCGACCCGGCCGAGGTGCTGGCGCTGCTCGCGACGGCGCCGCAGGACAGCCTCGAGGTTCGGCTGCGCACGGTGCGCGCCCATATCCAGCAGGGCGCCCGTACCGGGTCCTTCGGGGACGCCCGGGCCGCCCGCGACGCCTTGCTTGCTTCGGACGGCACGGACTGGCGCGTTGCGTGGTACGACGGCCTGCTCGCGCTGGCCACCGGCGACCCCGGGGCCGCCCGGCAGCCGTTCGACGCGGTGTACTCGGCGCTGCCCGGGGAACCGGCCCCGCAGCTGGCGCTCGGGCTCGCCCTGGAACTGGCCGGCGATCCGGCCGCGGCCGCGGAGTACTACGACGTGGTGAGCCGCACGGATCCGGCGTACACCACGGCGGCGGCGGGACTCGCCCGGTGCCGGCTGCGGGCGGGCGACCGGGCCGGCGCGGTGGAGGCGTACAACCGGGTGCCGGGCACCTCGTCGGCGTACCGCACGTCGCAGGTCGGCGCGGTGCGGGCACTGGTCCGCGCCCATCCGTCGGCGGCCGCGGACGTCACCTCGCTGGCCGCCGCGGCCGCGCTGATCGAGCGGCTGGAGATCGAGGCGGCGCAACTCGCGGCGCTGCGCGCCGAACTGCTCGAGGAGGCCTTGCGCTCGCTGGCCGGCGGCGCCGCGCTGCCCGCCGCGGTGCTCGGCGGCACCGGCCCGGGACCGGCCGGCGAGCGCGAGGTCCGGTTCGCCCTCGAGCGGGCGTACCGGGAAATGGCCCGCGCCGCTCACGGCGCCGAGAAGATCCGTCTGGTAGACCTGGCGAACGCGTCCCGGCCGAGGACCCGTACGTGAGCACCGAACCCGACAGCGAGGCACAGCCCATGACCGACTGCACCGAGCGGCACCCACCCGCACCGCACGACGGCCTCGCGCGCGAGGGCCAGGAGGGCAGGGCAAAGACGACACAGCCCATGACCGACTGCACCGAGCGGCACCCACCCGCACCGCACGACGGCCTCGCGCGCGAGGGCCAGGAGGGCAGGGCAACGGAGGCACCAGCCATGACCGACTGCGCCTCGTGCGCCGACGAGCGGGCCGCCGGAGCGGCCTACTGTGAGGCGTGCGGCCGGCCGCTGGCCGCCGCGCCGCCCTGCCCGAGCTGCGGCGCGCCGGGCGGCGTCGGCGCCGACGGGTATTGCGAGCAGTGCGGGATGCTCGCCGCGCGGCCCCGGGACCGGGCCACTCCCGCGGCCTGGCCCGTCGGGGAGCGCGGGGAATCGACACCAGACTCGGGACACCGGGAGGCCGACGCCGGCGCGGTGGCCGCCGCGGTGACCGACCGGGGGTTGCGCCACCACCGCAACGAGGACGCGATGTGGCTGGCCACCCGCGGTGCCGACGTCGAGGTCGTGGTGTGCGACGGGGTGTCCGCCTCGGTGGACCCGGACGTGGCGTCGGAGACGGCCGCGAGGACCGCCGGTGCCCGGCTCGCCGCCGCGACCAGGGCCGACCCGGAGCAGATGGCGGCGGCGATCGTCGCGGCCCGGGACGCGGTCGCGGAACTCGCCCGCAACGGCGACCCGCGCCGGGCCGCCTCCAATCCGGCGTGCACGATCGTGGCCGCCGTCGTCCGCGGCGCCGAGATCGCCGTCGGCTGGATCGGCGACAGCCGGGCGTACTGGCTGCCCCGCGAGGGGCCGGCGGAGCAGCTCACCGAGGACGACTCGTGGGCCACGCACGTGATCGCGCTGGGCATCGACCCGGAGGATGCGCTGCGGGACCCGAAGGCGCACGCCATCACCGCGTGGCTCGGCGCCGACGCCGGGCCGGTGACGCCCCGGATCGCCTCGTTCCTCGTGACCGCCCCCGGCCATCTGGTGCTCTGCAGCGACGGTCTGTGGAACTACCTGACCGACCCGGCCGGGTTCGGCGAGACCGTCCGCGCCTGCCTGCGCGAACACGGCACGTTGATCGGCGCCGCACGGTCGCTGGCCGAGTTCGCGAACGTGGCCGGCGGCGCCGACAACATCACCGTCGCCCTGGTTCCGATCCACCCCGCGGAGCCTTACCGCGGCGGAAAACCCAGGCGAGACCCGTTGCGCGAGCCGAGGGAGTAGGGATGCCGTACACCGCCGAGGCCTTCCAGAACGAGTTCCTCGCGCTCGGCGCGACCGAGGTCAACGCGATCGTCACGGTCACCTCGCCGGGTGCCGAGGGCGGCCGCCGCACCGGCGGCGCCACCGAGGTCATCATCGTCGACGCGTCCGGCTCGATGCAGGCCGAGGGCCGGATCGCCGCGGCACGCCAGGCCGCCAAGGCCGCCGTGCAGTGCATCGACGACGGCGTCCACTTCGCCATCATCGCCGGGGTGAGCACCGCCCAGCAGCTGTTCCCGGCGCCCGGCGATCTCGCCGTGTCGACGCCGCAAAGCCGGGCCGCCGCGGTGCGCTCGATCGATCGGTTGCAGGCCAGCGGCGGCACCGCCATGGGCGCCTGGCTGCTGCTGGCGGCGCAGCTGTTCAGCCGGCGCCCGGGCGACATCGCCCACGCCATCCTGCTCACCGACGGCGACAACGGCGAACGAGAGGGATACCTGCAGAGCGTGCTGGACTCGATCGGCGGCCGGTTCACCTGCGACTGCCGCGGGGTGGGCACGAACTGGAAGGTCTCCGAGCTCCGCAAGATCGCGACGGCGATGCTGGGCACCGTCGACATCGTCGCCCATCCCGCCGACCTCACCGCGGCGTTCGAGCAGATGATGACCGCCGCGATGGGCAAGACCAGCGCCGACGTGCAGCTCAAGGTGTGGACGCCGGTGAACGCGACGGTCCGCTTCGTGAAGCAGGTTGAGCCGCAGGTCGTGGATCTGACCGGCAAGCGGGTTCCGGACGGCCCGCGGGCCGGGCGCTATCCGCTCGGCGCGTGGGGCGCGGAGAGCCGCGACTACCACATCTGCGTCGACGTGCCGGCCGGCGCGGCCGGCGACGAGATGCTCGCCGCCCGGGTGTCCGTCGTGGAGGGCGAGCAGGTGCACGCCCAGGCGCTGGTCCGGGCCGTGTGGACGGAGGACACCGCGCTCTCCACCCGGATCAACCGGCAGGTGGCGCACTACACCGGCCAGGCCGAGCTCGCCGAGGCGATCCAGGCGGGCATCGAGGCCCGCAAGGCCGGCGACGACCGCACCGCGACGATCAAGTTCGGGCGGGCCGCCCAGCTGGCGCACGCGAGCGGCAACAAGGCCACCGAGGATCTGCTGGCCACGGTCGTGGAGATCGAGGACGCGGCGACCGGCACGGTACGGCTGCGGCGCAAGGTCGACGCGGCCGACGAGATGGCGCTGGACACCCGATCGACCAAGACGGTCCGGGTGGGGCGCGCGCAGTGATCACGTACGCCTGCCCGAAGGGCCACGCCTCGAGCACGGACGACTTCTGCGACATGTGCGGCGCCCGGATCGGCGCCGCCGGCACGCCCACCGTCTCCACGCCCACCGCGATCCCGGCACCCACGGCGGCCGGTCCGCCGTGCCCGAACTGCGGGGCGCCGCGCGCCGGGACCGGCCGGTTCTGCGAGGACTGCGGCTACGACCACGACACCGGCCGGGTGCCGGCCCTGACCCCGCCGCCGTCCCCCGCTCCGGCCGCCGGCTGGACGGCGACGATCGCGGCCGATCCCGTCTACTTCGCGGAGAACGAGATCGAGGGGGTGGAGTTCCCGGCCGGCGCCCCGCAGCGCATCGTGGATCTGCCACCGCCGCAGGTCCGCATCGGCCGCAAGAGCGCGTCGAAGGGCACCGATCCGGAGATCGACCTGTCCGACGCGGACCCCGGCGTGTCGCACAGCCACGCGCTGCTGACGCTGAGCGTCGACGGGGTGTGGCTGGTCTCCGACCTGGGCTCGACCAACGGCACGTACCTCAACGACGAGCAGCGGCCGCTGGCCGCCGGCCAGTCCCGCGCCCTCGCCGACGGCGACCGCGTCCACGTGGGCGCCTGGACGACGATCACGCTGCACGCCCCACCGGCCCGCTGAGCGCCCCGCGCGGGTCGCCGGTCAGGAGGGCGGCCAGCCTCTGCCGGACGGCGAGCCGTCGCGCCGCGGAGCCACCACCGGGTACACGCTCGAGTACGCCTGCCAGGACGGCGCCGACTGGGCCTGCGGCGCGGCGAGCACCTGCGCCAGCACGCGCAGCATGTCGGCGATCGCCACGTGCAGCCGGTGGTCGGTGACCAGGCCCCCGCCGTCCACGTCCGCCATCGTGAGCGGGACCCGGATGCAGGCGGCACGCAGCACGCGGGCGCCGGCGTGCCGCAGGACCGTCTCCAGCGTCGCGAGGGCGCCGTCGTCCTGCCCGGGCGGGACGACGGACAGCCAGGCGACCGGCTTGCCGGTGAGGTCGCCCGCGTCGACCAGCCAGTCGAGCAGGTTTTTGAGGCTGCCCGGCAGCGAGCCGGCGAACTCCGGAGTGCACAGAAGCACGGCGTCGGCGGCCGCGACCCGGTCGTGCAGGGCGACCACCTCCGCCGCCAGGCTCGACTCTCCCGGCACGAACGCGGGCACGGTGCGCAGGCCGTCGTACAGCTCCGCGGTGACGTGCGGCGGGGCGGACCGGACCGCCGTACGCAGGGCGGCGGTGTGCAGGGATCCGTCGCGGGTGCTGCCGGAGATCAGCAGGATGCGCGTCATGACGGCACACAATAGGCCCTGCGGGGCGCCGCCGGGCCGTTGCGGGGCAAAAGCAGGGCGCGGCGCGCCGGCCCGGGGCGGCGCTGCCGCACGCCGTAGCCTGTCCGGGTGACCGGCGGCGAGGATTACGTGCGGCTGCGAGAGACGTTCAACCAGGACGCCGAGCGGTACGACCGGGCGCGCCCCGGCTACCCGGCGCGGATCTTCGACGACCTCGCCGCCGCCGGGGTGCCGCCGGGCGGCCGGATCCTGGAGATCGGCTGTGGTACCGGGCAGGCGACCGGGCCGCTGGCCGAGCGCGGGTACCGCGTCACGGCGATCGAGTTGGGCGCGGAGATGGCCGCCGTCGCCCGGCGGAACCTGGCCCGGTTCGACTCGGTCGAGGTCGTCACGGCGGCGTTCGAGGATTGGCCGCTGCCTGGCGAACCGTTCGACGCCGTGTTCTCCGCGACAGCCTTCCACTGGGTGGATCCGGCGGTGCGGGTGTCGAAATCCGCCGACGCCCTGTGCCCGGGTGGCCTGCTCGCCACCGTGAACACGCATCACGTCGCCGGCGGCTCCGAGGTGTTCTTCGCCGAGGTCCAGCGCTGCTACGAGCGGTTCGATCCGGCGACGCCGGCCGGACTGCGGCTCGAGGCCGGCCGCGACATCGCGGCGGACGACCGGGAGCTCACCTCGTCGGACAGCTTCGGACCGGCGAGCTTCCACCGGTACGAGTGGGAAGTGCCCTATTCCACGGGCGAGTATCTGGACCTCCTGTTGACCTACTCCGGGCACCGTGCCTTGCCGGACGCGCAGCGGATCGGCCTGCTGGACTGCATCGCGCGGCTCATCGACGTGCACCACGGCGGGCGGATCGTCAAGCGCTACATGACCGAGTTGAGGCTCGCTCGCCGGATGCGGTGAGGCGCGGGCCGCTGGCGGCCTGGCACCCTGACCGGCCCTACCGCCGGGCCACCGGCGACGGTGCGCGCCGCGGGGTGGCGCCGCGGCCCATCGACGCCGCCGCCACGACCGCCGCGGCCGTGAGCAGGCAGACCGCGACGCCCAGGGCCAACCCGGCCGGCTCGTGCAGCGTCCACTGCGGGATCCGCCTGCTCGGCACCGCGACGGCACCCGCGAACGCGCCGAGCAGGCCGAGATAGGAGCCGGTCATGAAGCGCCGGTGCACGTCGACCCGGTGGGTCACCGCGCCCCACAAGCCGATCGACAGCGTGACGAAGGTGAACACGGAGAGCGCGTGGATCCAGCTGAAGTGGCCCGGCCGCAGCTCCTGGATGGCGAAGGAGCTGAGGATGGTCCAGTACATCCCGACCACCCAGACCCGGCCGATCCACCGGTGCGGGCGGTCGCCCTTGGTGCGGCGGACCAGGTTGCACGCACCCAGGGCCATGGCGATCGTGGCGCCGCCGGCATGTAGAGCAATAACAATGTTATTTGCCATAACAACGTTATAGTCGGCGGCGTGCCGATCGTCAACCGATCCGAAGCGACCTCGCGCCTGGTCGACGAGGCCGCGCGCATCCTCGTCGAGCACGGCCCCGCCGGGCTCTCGCTGCGCAGGCTCGCCGCCGCCGCGGGCATGTCGACGATGCCGGTGTACACCCTCTTCGGCGACAAGCAGGGCCTGCTGGCGGCCATGCACCGCGAGGCCTTCCGCCGTCTGGGCGCGGCCCTGGCCGCGGTGCCGCGCACCGCCGACCCGCTCGCCGACGTCGCCGCGCTCGGCCTGGCGTACCGGGCGGCGGCGTTGGCCAGCCCGCACCTGTACGGCCTGATGTTCGGCCGGATGGCGCCCGACTTCAGCCCGGACCCCGAGGGCCGCGCCGCCGCCGACGCCGCCTACCGGCCGCTGGTCGACGGGGTCGCGCGGTGCCAGCGGGCCGGCGTTTTCGGCGGCGACGATCCGCAGCGGATCGCCCTGCACCTGTGGGCGGTCGCGCACGGCATGGTCAACCTCGAGTTGAACGCGCAGCTCCCGGCGCTCGGCGACCCGGCGCAGGTGTACCTGGAGGCGCTCCGCTACGCCGGGATGCCCTTCCTCAGCTGATCCCGCCGGGCACGCAGGAACCGCTGCTCCGCCCCGTTCGCGGTGAGCTCGGCTGCGCGCTCGTACGCGGCGGCCGCCTCCGACCGCCGCCCGAGCCGGGCCAGCAGGTCGGCCCGCACCGCGTGCCGCGGATGGTGGCGGTCGAGGGCGTCGAGGGCGTCCACGATGGCCAGCGCGGCGGCCGGGCCGTGCACCTCCGCGACGGCGACCGCCCGGTGCAGCGCGACGACCGGTCCGGGGCTGAGGGCGGCGAGGTGGTCGTAGAGCGCCAGGATCTGCCGCCAGTCGGTGTCCGCGGCGGTGGCGGCGTCGGCGTGCACCGCGTTGATCGCGGCCTGCACCTGGTACGGGCCCGGGCGGTCGCGTCGCAGGCAGTCGCGCAGCAGCTCCTGCCCCTCGGCGATCAGCACCCGGTCCCAACGCCGCCGGTCCTGATCGGCGAGACGCACCAGGCCGCCGTCCGGGCCGACGCGGGCCGGGCGGCGCGCCTCGATCAGCAGCATCAGGGCCAGCAGGCCGCGCGCCTCCGGCTCGTCCGGCAGAACGGCCAGCAGCAGCCGGGCCAGCCGGACCGCCTCGGTGGTCAGATCGTCGCGTACCAGGCCGGGGCCGCCGCTGGCCAGGTACCCCTCGTTGAAGATCAGGTAGAGCACCGCGAGCACCCCGCCGAGCCGCTGCGGCAGCTCCGTGCCGCGCGGCACCCGGTACGGGATGCCGGCGTCGCGGATCTTGCCCTTCGCTCGCGCCAGGCGCTGCGCCATGGTGGGCTCGGGCACCAGGAAGGCGCGGGCGATCTCGGCCGTGGTGAGGCCGCCGAGCAGCCGCAGGGTCAGCGCCACCCGCGCGGCGGGGGCCAGAGCCGGATGGCAGCATGTGAAGATCAGGCTCAGCAGGTCGTCCTCTCCCGGTGCGGTCCGGCGGGGCTCGCCGTCCGGTTCGCTCAGCCGCACGGCCTCCGCCCCCCGTCGCGCGCGCTCCGACTCCCGCCGTACCCGGTCGACGGCCCGGTTCCGGGCGGTCGTGATGATCCAGCCGGCCGGGCTGGGCGGGACGCCCCGCTCCGGCCAGCGGCGGACGGCCTCGGCGAACGCGTCCTGCACCGCCTCCTCGGCGAGGTCGATGTCGCCGAAGTGGCGGATCAGGACCGCGACGGCCCGGCCGTACTCGGTACGGAAGGCGTGCTCGACGTCGCCGGTCGTGGTCACGTCACCGGCCGCACCTCGACGGCGAGCGGCGCGAGCACCCGCGCCATCCGGCCGGCCCAGCTCAGGGCCGCGTCCAGGTCCGGCGCCTTGATCACGGTGAACCCGCCGAGGTGCTCCTTGCCCTCGGTGAACGGGCCGTCGGTCAGCAACGTCTCGCCGCCGGAGTCACGAACCACCGTGGCGGTGCTCGGCGGGTGCAGCCCGGCGGCGAACACCCAGGCCCCCGCCGCGCGCATCTCCTCGTTCAGCCGGCCGAGCTCGGCCATGATCGGGTCGAGCACCTCCGGCGGCGGCGGGTCGCCGTCCGGCTGGTAGATGCTCAGCAGGTACTGCCTCATGCCGCGCGCTCCCCTCCCCCGGCCGCCCGGTAGGTGGCGATGAGCACCCCGGTGCTGGTCGGGATCGTCTCGACGAGCTCGAACCGGTGCGGCCCGCCGCCGAACAGCCTGGTGCCGGACCCCAGCGTCAGCGGATGGACGGACACCGTCAGGACGTCGACCAGTCCGGCGGCGAGCAGCGAGCGCACCAGCTCGCCGCTGCCCAGCACCGCGATGTCCCCCTCCACCTCCGCCTTCCACCGGGCGAGATCGCCGCGGACCAGCACCGAATTGGCCCACGGCAGCGGCTCGGCGAGGGTCCGGGACGCGACGAACTTGCGCCTGCGGTTGAGCACCTCGGTGTACGGGTTGCCGTCCGTGCGGCCGGCCCAGGAACGGTGAAAGTCCTCGTACGTCCGGCGGCCGAACAGCAGCACGCCCTCGGCGGTCATGCCCTTGCCCATGGTCTCGGCCATCACGTGATCCGCGTACGGCACGGCCCAGCCGCCGTGCGCGAACCCGCCCCGCCGGTCCTCGTCGGCGCGGCCGGGTGCCTGCATCACGCCGTCGAGCGTGACGTTCTCCACCACCACGATCTGTCCCATGTCGTCCTCCTCGACCTCTCCGTTCGCCACCTACACGAACGGCCGGGCCGGATTTCGACACCGCGCCGCCGACATCGCGCCCGACTCTCAGAGATCGCTCTGGTAGGCCAGCACCCCGCGGTGGATCGCGGCGACCGCCTTGCGCGCCGCCTCGCGCACCGCCGGGGACGCGGAGGCAGCCTCCTTGAGCTGGCCGAGCAGGTCGAGCACCTGGCGTGCCCACCGGACGAAGTCGCCGGCCGGCATGTCGGCGTCGTAGTTGTGGCCGCTGGCCAGCACCTGGGCCAGCGGTTCGCCGCGGGCCCACCGGTACATCGGCCACACGAAGCCCGTGTCGGGCTCCCGGGTCAGCGACAGCCCGTGGTCCGCCTCGTCGGCGGCGATCTCGGCCCACAGCTTGGTGCCGGCGTCGACCGCGGCGGTGACCGGCCCCTTCGGCACCGAGGCCCGATCGTCGCCCTCGCGACGCGACTCGTAGAGCACCATGGAGACCGCCGCGGCCAGCTCCTCGGGGGCCAGGCCGTCCCAGACACCCTGCCGCAGGCACTCGGCGACCAGCAGGTCGGCCTCGGCCCAGATCCGGCCGAGCATCCGCCCGGCCTCGGTCACCTCGCCCTCGGGCGACAGGTACCCGCGCTCGATGAGGACCGTGCAGACCTGGTCGAACGTGCGCGCCAGCGACCCGGTACGCCCGGCGACCTTCTCCCGCAGGGCGTCGGTGTCGCGCTGCAGCCGGTGCCGTCGCTCGGCCCACCGGGCGTGCTCCTCCCGCTCCGGGCAGGCGTGGCAGGGGTGCTGGCGCAACTGCACCTTGAGCAGCGCGATCTCGGCGTCGTCGCCGGCCGCGGCCCGGTTGCGGCCCCGGCGGCCGCCGGCATGCCGGTCCAGGCCGGTCGCGCCGACCTGGGCGGCCAGGTCGCGCCGGGCGGCCGGCGACCGGTGATTGAAGTGCTTCGGCACCCGGATCCGCTCCAGCACCTCGACCGCGCCGGGAAAGTCGGCCGGGCTGATCCGGCCGGCCCAGCGGTCCTGGGTGAGTACCAACGGACGGGGCTCCCCGAACCCGCCGGTGGGCGCCTCGAGCACCACCGCCAGGCCGGAGCGGCGGCCCTGCGGCACCCGGATCACGTCGCCGACGCGCAGCCTTTCCAGCGAGGCGACCGCGGCGGTCCGCCGCTGGGCGGCACCCTGCCGGGCCAGGGCGCGTTCCCGGTCGGCGATGGCGACCCGGATCGCGAAGTACTCGTCGAAGTCGCCGTGGTGGCAGGCCTCGTCGTCCGCGTACGCCTCCATGGTGTCCAGGTTGCGCTGCACCTGCCGGGCCAGGCCGACCACCGAGCGGTCGGCCTGGAACTGCGCGAACGACGACTCGAGCAGGTCGCGCGACTGCTCCGCGCCCACCGTGGCGACCAGGTTGACCGCCATGTTGTACGACGGGCGGAACGACGACCGCAGCGGATAGGTCCGGGTGGAGGCGAGGCCGGCCACGTGTCGCGGGTCGACCTCGGGGCCCCACAGCACGACCGCGTGCCCCTCGACGTCGATGCCGCGGCGCCCGGCCCGGCCGGTGAGCTGCGTGTACTCCCCCGGGGTCAGGTCGACGTGCGCCTCGCCGTTGAACTTGACCAGCCGCTCGAGCACGACGCAGCGGGCCGGCATGTTGATGCCCAGCGCCAGCGTCTCGGTGGCGAACACGGCCTTGACCAGGCCCTGCACGAAGCACTCCTCGACCGCCTCCTTGAAGGCGGGCAGCATGCCGGCGTGGTGCGCGGCGATGCCGCGTTCGAGGCCGTCGAGCCACTCCCAGTAACCCAGTACCGACAGGTCCTCGCGCGGGACGGCGGCGACCCGGGCCTCGGCGATGCGCCGGATCTCCGCGCGCTCCTCGGCGTCGGTGAGCCGCAGCCCGGCGGCGAGACACTGCTGCACGGCGGCGTCGCAGCCGGCGCGGCTGAAGATGAACAGGATGGCCGGCAGCAGACCGGCCCGCTCCAGCCGGTCGACCACCTCGGGCCGCGGCGGCGGCTGCCAGCGCCGGCCGCGCCCGGCACGGCCGTTCCAGCCGGGACCGGACGCCCGGTCGGTGAGCTCCAGCCGGCGCAGCATCTCGCGGGTGTAGCGCAGCAGCTCCGGGTGCACGTCGTGCTTGCGGGCCGCGTCGGCGTCGTGGAAGAGGTCGAACATCCGCCGGCCGACCAGCATGTGCTGCCAGAGCGGCACCGGCCGGTGCTCGGTGACCACCACCTCGGTCTCGCCGCGCACGGTGACCAGCCAGTCGGCGAACTCCTCGTAATTGCTGACCGTCGCGGACAGCGAGACCAGGGTCACCGATGCCGGAAGGTGGATGATCACCTCCTCCCAGACCGCGCCGCGGAACCGGTCGGCCAGGTAGTGCACCTCGTCCATCACCACGTACGCCAGCCCGTTGAGGCTCGCCGAGCCGGCGTAGAGCATGTTGCGCAGCACCTCGGTGGTCATCACCACCACCGGGGCGTCGCCGTTGATCGCGTTGTCGCCGGTGAGCAGCCCGACCCGGTCCGGGCCGTAGCGCTCGACCAGATCATGGTACTTCTGGTTGGACAGCGCCTTGATCGGCGTGGTGTAGAAGCATTTGCGCTCGCCGGCCCGCAGGGCCAGATGCACCGCGAACTCGCCGACCACGGTCTTGCCCGCGCCGGTCGGCGCGCACACCAGCACGCCGCTGCCCCGCTCCAGCGACTCGCACGCGGCCCGCTGGAAGTCGTCCAGATCGAAGCCGATGTCGAGCATGAAGTCGTCGAGCGCCGGAAACCCGGCCACCCGGGCCGCCCGCCGCTTCGACTCCGCGTACCGCTCTGCCGGGCTCGGCGCGCCGCTCGTCATGAACCCCAGGCTAGTTCGTGGGTCTGACAACTCGCAGCACCGGCGGTGGCTCCGCGGCGGCCGGACCGGGTCGGTATCGTTTCCCCGTGCCCGATGCCGTGGAGTCGACCGATCACCCACCCCATCGGCCCCACCGCCAGGTGGACGCCGTGCTGTTCGACTTCCACGGCACGTTGGCCCAGGTGGAGGACCCGGTGCGGTGGGTGCGGGCGGCCGCCGCGGCCTGCGGCCGCGAGCTCGACCGGGGCAGGGCGACGGTGCTGGCCGACCGGCTGGTCACCGCCGGGCGGGCCGGCGGCCCGCTGCCGCCCCGGGTGCCGCCGCACCTCGCCGAGCACTGGGCCGACCGCGACCTGTGCGCGCGGAGCCACCGCGCCGCGTACGCGGGTCTGGCGGCGACCGTGGCCACCGACATCGACGGCCTGGCCGACGCCCTGTACGACCGGCTGCTCGGCCCGGACGGCTGGCTGCCGTACGCCGACACCGAGCCCACGCTGCGTACCCTGCACGAGGCCGGCATCAAGGTCGCCGTGGTGAGCAACATCGGCTTCGACATCCGCGGCCACTTCGCCGCGTGGGGCATGGCCGAGCTGATCGACGCGTACGCGCTGAGCTACGAGGTGGGCCGCACCAAGCCGGACCCGGCGATCTTCCTGCGGGCCTGCGGCATGCTCGGCGTGGACCCGGAGCGAACCCTGATGGTGGGCGACTCACCGGCCGACGCCGGCGCCGTCGCGGCCGGATGCGCGGCGCTGGTGCTCCCGGCCGCCGAACCGGGCCGCACCAACGGCCTCGGCGCGACCCTGGCGCTGGCCGGCTGCGCCACCTCTGAAGACGGCGGCCCCGACCGCTAGGCGTACGCGTCCAGCAGCGTGCCGAAACGGCGGCCCTTGCCGACCGTCGCCTGCGGCCCGCTCGCCTGCGCCGCAGGCGCGCCGACCGGGCCGGTCTTCTCCATCCGGCCGGGCGCGGCGGCGGGGGCAGGCGACTTCGCCCGCGCTCCCTCCCGGACCGGCTCCGCGCCCGCGGCAGCACCGGCCAGGTCCTGGAAGGTCGAGCGGGCGGTGTGCAGGGCGGTGGACGCGAGAGCGGTGAGCGACATGCCCCCACGTTCGGCCGCCGCCGGCGGAACTGACCGGGAGACTAGCGCAGCAACCGAACCGCACCCGGCGCGCAGCTCACCTCGAGCGGCAACGGGCCGATCCGCTCGCCGTCGGCGTACCCGATGATGCCGTCGGCGTGCAGCCGCACCTGCCGCGCCCGGAAGGTGGTGACCCGGGGGTCGGTGACGTGCGTGCCGCGGCGCAGCCGTGGTTTCAGCCGGGCCAGCGCCGCGCGGCCGAGCGGCGCCGCGATCACGACGTCGAGCAGGCCGTCGGTGGGGTCGGCGTCGGGCACGATGCGCATGCCGCCGCCGTAGCTGGCGCAGTTGCCGACCGCCACGAGGGTGCCCTCGAAGCTGTGGTCGGTGCCGTCGAGCTCGAGCGCGTAGACGCGCGGCCGCAGCCGGGCTGTCTCGAGGACGATGGCCAGGTCGTACCGGCGCGGGCCGCGCGGCCAGCGCATCCGGTTGGCCCGCTCGTTGACGATCGCGTCGAAGCCGGCCGCGAGCACCGCGCCGAACCAGCGCACCTCGCCGTCGGTGCCGACCATCCGGGCGAGGTCGACCCGGTGGTCGCGCCCGTCGCGCAGGGCGGCGGCGATCGCGTCGGCGGCCCGCAGCGGATCTTCCGGTACGCCGGTCCCGGCGGCGAAGTCGTTGCCGGTGCCGGCTGGCACGACACCGAAGCCGACCGGTTTGCCGGCGACGGCCTGCAACCCCTGGTGCACGGTGCCGTCGCCGCCGACGGCCACGAGCGCCGCCACGCCGTCGGCGACCGCCCGGTGGCAGGCCTTCTCCGCCTCGTCGCGGTCGTGCGCCGCCAGCAGCCGCACGGGTCGCCCGGCGCCGGCCAGGCGGCGCAGCACCCCGGGAAGCAGGTCGCGGCGCCGGCCGCGCCCCGCCAGGGGGTTGGCCAGCACCGCGATCTCTGTCACAGCCGTGGACGTTACTACGTCATGTCGTCGAAGCGTCCGTCCAGCGGCAACGGCCGGGTCACCGGGGCGGGGGCGTCGATCGGCGTGGGCGCCTCGACCGGCGTGGGCGCCTCGATCCGGTCGCCGGCGCCGACCGGCTGGCGCTCGTCCTCCAGCGGGGAGAGCTCGTCGTCGCCGAGGCCGGCGTAGAGCTCCTTGCCGCGGCCCTTGCGCTTGTCGTTGAGAAACGCCACGCCCACCGCGATCAGGTAGAGCAGGCACATGCAGGCGGCGAGCAGGGTCATGCCGAACGGGCCCGGGTCGGGGGTGGCGATCGCGGCGAACGCGAACGACAGGAACACCACGATCCGCCACCAGCTGAGCAGCCTGCGCGCGCTGACCACGCCGGTGAAGTTGAGCATGAGCAGGATCAGCGGGAACTCGAAGGCGCCGCCGAAAATCAAGATCATGTTTGTCACGAAGCCGACGTACGACGACACCTCGAGCTTCGTGCTCTCCCCCAGCACGCCGGCTCCCATGATGAAGGCGAGGCTGTGGCCCACCACCAGGTAGGCCAGCACGGCGCCGGTCGCGAACAGCGGCGAAGCGATCGCGACGAACACGTACGCCCACTTGCGCTCGTGCTTGTGCAGGCCGGGCGCGATGAACGCCCACAGCTGGTAGAGCCAGACCGGGGCGCCCACGACGATGCCGACCCACAGCGCGATCTTCAGCCGGAGCAGCAGCGTGTCGCCGACGCCGAGCACGATCCAGTCGCAGTACTGCGTGCCGTCGGCGCGCCGCGCCATCGACGAGGGCAACTGGCAGTACGGCTGCTCGAGCAGGTGGAAGACCCAGTTCGACAGGATGAAGCCGACGATGAGGCCGGCGATCAGGCCCAGCGACGCCAGGAACAGCCGGTTACGCAGCTCCCGGATGTGCTCGATCAGGGTCATGGAGCCGTCGGCGGCCTGCTGGAACTTGCTGGGCCCCTGACGGCGAAGGGTCAGCGCCATGACCGTGGGTCAGCGGTCGTTGGTGCGCTGCACCGGGTCGACGTAGGGCTGCGCGGGCGGCTGCTGGTACTGCTGGCCGGCCGGCGGCTGCTGCGAATAGCCCGGCGCGGGCGCCTGCTGGTAGCCGGGGGCCTGCTGGTACCCGCCGGGCTGCTGGTAGCCGGGGGCCTGCTGGTACCCGGGCGGCGGCTGCTGGTAGCCCGGCTGCACCTCACCCTGCAGCGGCTGCCGGCTGTACTGCGGCTCGGCCTTCTCCGCGACGTTGTCGTCGTCGACCAGGCCCTTGGTCTCCGCCTTGATGATCCGCAGCGACCGGCCCAGCGAGCGAGCCGCGTCCGGGAGCCGCTTCGCGCCGAACAACAGCACGAGGACCACCACGAAGACGATGATGTGCCATGGCTTGAGCATGCCCATGGAGAAACTCCAGTCGGTCGGATCAGATGTGCGGGGTCCATCGTACGTGTCATTTCCGGTGATGTAGCCCACCGGAGCCGCCGGGTTTGCCACCATCCCGCGAACTCCGGGACAACGGGGAAGGAACCGCCGTAAAGGCTACCCGCGGTGCGCGGCGACGGCGTCCAGCCGCTCCTGGAGTCCGGCCACGGCCCGCTGCAACTCGGCGGCGTCGTCCTGCAGCCGCGCCGACTCCGCCTGGCGCCGCCGCAAGCGCACCGCGGCGCGGCGCAGGCCGGCCAGCCGGCCGAGCAGCCGCGCGCCGGTCACGGCGAGCAGGACCAGAGCGAACACCACCACCGCGAGCCAGATCCAGATCAGCACGGCGGTCACCTTACCGGCCCGGCGAGCTGTACTGGTCGAGCGCGGCCGTGGCCTGCTCGCGGATGCGGGCCAGCAGCTCGGGCGGTCCCACGACGGTGACCTCCGGGCCGAGGCCGAGCAGCAGGCGCTGCGCCCAGCCCAGATCGGTGACGCGCATCGTCACCACCCACTCGTCGCCGTCCCGGCGCACCTCCTCGACCGGGTAGTACTCGGTGATCCACCGGCCGCCCCGGCCCACCCGCACGGTGACCAGCGGCAGGTCGGGCGTCGGCTGGAAGACGCCCGCGCTGACGTCGTGCGGCACCGCCTCCACCGGCGGCACGGCGGGCTCGTCGAGCTCGGTGAAGGCGTCGATCCGGTCGATCCGGAACATCCGCGTCCCCTCGGCCCGCCGGCACCACGCCTCGAGGTACGCCTTGCCGCCGACCATCAGCATCCGCATCGGGTCGACGACCCGCTCGGTGGTCTCGTCGCGAGCCGCCGTGTAGTAGGTGAGGCGCAGCGCGTGGCCGCCCTCCACCGCGGCCCGGACCGCGTCCAGCTTTTCGGCGTCGGCCGGCAGCCGCACCGCGACCGGCGCGTCGGCCAGGTCCCCGGCCGCGTTCTCGATCTTGGCCAGGGCCCGCTCGATGACGTCCCGGTTGCCGGTGCCGGGCGTCTCGGCCAGCATCCGCAGCGCCACCACCAGGGCGAGCGCCTCGTCCGGCGTGAGCCGCAGCGGCCGGTCGATGCCGGCGTCGTGGCTGATCGTGACCCGGTCGCCGTCGAGCGCCATGTCGATGAGATCGCCCGGCCCGTACCCGGGTAGCCCGCAGACCCAGAGCAACTCGAGGTCCTCGCGCAGCTGCCGCTCGCCGACCCCGAGATCGGCGGCCGCCTCGGCGACCAGGATGCCGGGCCGGGCCAGCAGGTAGGGCACCAGGTTCAGCAGCCGGCCCAGCCGGTCCACCGACGGTTTCGGCCCGCTCACGGATGGGTCACCTGATCGTGGCGGGCGACGACCTCCTTGAGGCGCTGGATGACCGCCTCCCGGACCTCCGGCGGACCGTCGGCGCGCACGTCGGCGCCGTACCCGACGATGGTGGCGGCGAGCCGCTCGGCGTCCGCGTACGGGATGGTGAGCCGGTCCCCGTCCGTGCCCGACAGCGTCTGCACCGCCCACCGGCGCAGGCCGGCGGCGCGGCCCGGCCGGGCCGTGACGGTGGCCCGGCCGGTGTGCCGCACCGGGCCGGACCAGTGCGCGACATGGCTGATCAGGTCGACGTCCGCGGGCGGGGTGAAGGCGCCGGGCCGGCCGGTGGCCCGCACGGCGCCGACGATGCGGGACAGCCGGAAGCACCGGGTGGCGGCGCGGTCCCGGTCGTGCCCGACCACGTACCAGCGGCCCTGCCAGCAGGCCACGCCCCAGGGTTCCAGGTGGCGCGTGCTGGGCTCGTCGAGCTCGGGCACCCGGTACCCGAAGGTGACCGCCCGCCGGTCCCGGGCGGCACTGGTCAGCGGGCCGAACGCCGGATCGACGGTGACCACCGGCTCGACGCCGAGGGTGGCGTGCGGGTCCACCTCGACGCCGGCGGCGCGCAGCTTCGCCAGGCCGGAGGAGGCGGCCGCGGCCAGGCCGGCGTGCTGCCAGAGCCGGGCGGCGATGCCCACGGCGGCGGCCTCGTCCGGCTCCAGGATGATGTCCGGAAGGGCGTACTCGCGGTGGGCTATCCGATAGCCGGGCTCGGAGTCGAAGACGCTCGCGGTGCCCGTCTCCAGCGGGACGCCCAGCTCGCGCAGCTCGGCCTTGTCCCGCTCGAACTTGCGCTGGAACGCCTCGTGGTCCTTGGGGTCGGCGGGGTCGTGCTCGTAGCCGGGGACGGTCGCGGCGATCTGCGCGGCGGTGAGGAACCGTCGCGTGGACAGCAGGCAGATCACCAGGTTCACCAGGCGCTCGGTGCGGGTCCGCGACACGTTTGGCAACGCTAGCAGCCGGGACGAGGATGTGACGTACTCGCCGGCGGCCGCGCGGTTATCCGGGGGCGCCCGGCGGGAAGGAGGACACGAATGACATCACCCGACGTGCCCGACGACCAGTCCCCGGTAGGTCTCGCGGCGGCCGAGCCGCTACCGTCGCCCGAAACACCCGGTGAGTCCGAAGAATCGCAGAACGAGAGCATCGGTACGGTCCTCGTGGCCGGCGCGGCGAACCTGGTGATCGCCGTGGCGAAGTTGGTGGCCGGCCTCCTCGCCGGGTCGGCCGCGATGCTGTCCGAGGCGGCCCACTCGCTCGCCGACACGATCACCGAGGTGTTCCTCTTCGTCGCGCTGCGCCGCGGCCGCAAACCGGCGGACGAGGAGCACCCGTTCGGGTACGGCAAGGAGAGCTTCGTCTGGGCGTTCATCGCCGCGCTGTTCACCTTCGTCGGTGGCGCCGGCTTCTCCGTCTACCGCGGCATCACCCAGATGACCGGCGGCGAGCACAGCGGGGACTTCCTCTGGTCGTACGTGGTGCTGGCGGTCGGTTTCGTCGCCGAGGGCGTCTCGTTCCTGCGCGCCCAGCGGCAGGTCGCCGGCCAGTCGCAGCGCTGGGGCATCACGCCGTTCCGGTTCCTGCGGCTGACCCCGGACACCGCCGTCAAGGCGGTCTACTTCGAGGACTCGGCCGCCCTGATCGGCCTGGTCCTGGCCGCGGCCGGCCTCGCGCTCACCCAGCTGACCGGCGACGACATGTGGGACGGGCTGGCCTCGGTGGTGATCGGCGTGCTGCTGTTCGCGGTGGCCGGCGCCCTGGCCCGCACCAACGCCTCGCTGCTGGTGGGCCGTGCGGTGCCGCGCCCGATGCACAACCGGATCGCCTCCGACCTCGCGGCCATCGACATCGTGGAGGCGGTGCCGACCCTGCTCACCATGCAACTCGGGCCCGGCGACGTGCTGGTCGCCGCGAAGGTGGACTTCGCCGACGGGGTGACCAGCGACGAGATCGAGACCGCGTCGGACGACGCCGAACGGCGCCTGCGCGCCCGCTACCCGGCGATCCGGTACGTCTTCCTGGACCCGACCCGCGGCACGGCCGGGCGTCACCACCTCGACGGCGGGGTGGACTTGTAGGGTCCCCCCATGGTGCGGTGGCGGTCCGGGACGGTCCAGCAGGTGCGGCGGCGGTGGCACGGCGCCGTCGAGCTGGCGGTGGCCACGGACGCCGGACCGGTGCGCGCGCTCGCCTACCCGGGCCTGGTCGGGGAGCCGGAGCCCGGCGACCGGGTGCTGCTCAACGTGGGCGCGCTGGTGATGGGCCTGGGCACCGGCGGGTACGCGCTGGTGGTGGCGCTGCCCGACCGGCTGCCCGGCGATCCTCCCGACGACGGCACCAGCCGCGACGCCGGCCACCTGGTCAAGGCCCGCTACACCCCGCTGCAGCCGATCCGGCTGGGGGTGGACGAGGAGGCCTCCCCGCACCGTACGGTGATGGCCGCGGCCACCTCGCTGGACGGCATGCCGGTGGTGACCGCGGACCTGCACTCCGCGCTGCCGGCGATCCTCGCCGGCGTGCACGCCGACCGCCCGGGCGCCCGGGTCGCGTACGTGATGACCGACGGCGGCGCGCTGCCCGCCTGGTTCTCCCGCACCCTGGACACGCTGCGCGACCACCTGGCCGGCACGATCACCACCGGCCAGGCGTTCGGCGGCGACCTGGAGGCGGGCACCGTGCACACCGGACTGCTGGCCGCCCGCCACGTGCTGCGCGCGGACGTGGCGATCGTCGCGCAGGGTCCCGGCAACCTCGGCACCGGCACCACCTGGGGTTTCTCCGGGGTGGCGGTGGGCGAGGCGATCAACGCGGCCGGCACGCTGGACGGGCGGCCGATCGGCTCGCTGCGGCTGTCGTCCGGCGACGGCCGGCCCCGGCACCGGGGCGTGTCGCACCACAGCCTCACGGCGTACGGGAAGGTGGCGCTGCTGCCCGCGGACCTGCCGGTGCCGGACGGGCTGGCGGAGGCGTTCGCCGCCGAGGTCGACGCCGCGCTCGCGCCGCTCACCGCGCGCCACCGCCTGGTCCGCGTCCCGGCCGGCGGCCTGGACGAGGCGCTGCGGGCGAGCCCGGTCCGGCTGTCCACCATGGGCCGGGGCCTCGACGAGGACCACGCCTATTTCCTGGCCTCCGCCGCGGCCGGCCGGCACGCGGCGGCCTGCCTACCCTGACTCCCGCTTGCGTACGAGCGTCACCCCGTCACGCACCGGCAGCATGACCGACTCGACCCGCTCGTCCGCCATGATGTGGTCGTTGATCTCCCGGATCGCGACGTCCGCCGGCTTCGTGGCGCGCAGCACGTTGCCGTCGCGTAGCACGTTGTCCAGCACGATGAGGCCGCCGGGGCGCAGCCGCGGCACGAGCTCGTCGTAGTAGGCGCGGTAGCCGGTCTTGTCCGCGTCGACGAACGCGAAGTCGATCGGCGGGCCGGCCGGCAGGGCGCGCAGCGTCTCGATGGCCGGGGCGAGCCGCAGGTCGATCCGGTCGTCGAGGCCGGCGCGGGCCCAGTAGCGGCGGGCGACCGCGGTGAACGCCTCGTCGATGTCGCAGGCCAGCAGGCGGCCGTCCGGCGGCAGGCCGCGGGCGATGCAGATGGCCGAGTAGCCGGTGAAGACGCCGATCTCCACCGCCCGCCGCACCCCGGTCAGCCGCACCAGCATGGTGAGCAGGGCACCCTCGTCCTGGGAGATCTGCATCTGGGCGTCCGCGGGGAACGCCGCGCGGGTCTCCGCGGCCAGGTCGCGCAGCACGTCGTCGGCCGGGGTGCAGTGTGCCAGCAGGTACGGCGGGAGCTCGGGATTGATGATGTCCACGCCGGACGCTCACATGCTCGCGATGAGGCGCTCCACGCGCTCGTCGTAGGCCCGGAACGGATCCTTGCACAGCACGGTGCGCTGCGCCTGGTCGTTGAGCTTGAGATGCACCCAGTCGACGGTGAAGTCGCGCCGCTTCTCCTGGGCGTGCCGGATGAACTCGCCGCGCAGCCGGGCGCGGGTGGTCTGCGGCGGCGTCTCCTTGGCCTCGAAGATCTCCAGGTCGTTCGCCACCCGGTCGACCTGCTTGCGCTTCTCCATCAGGGCGTAGAGACCGCGGCCGCGGCGTACGTCGTGGTACGCGAGGTCGAGCTGGGCGATCCGCGGGTGGCTCATCGGGATCTGGTGCTTGGCCTGGTACCGCTCGATCAGCTTGTACTTCGACACCCAGTCGATCTCCCGGGCCACCGGGTCCAGGTCGCCGCTCTCGATCGCGTTCAGTACCCGGTCCCACAGCTCGACGACCCGCTTGGCGATCTGGTCGCCGCCGCGTCGCTCGACGAACTCGGACGCCTTCGCCAGGTACTCCTGCTGGATCTCGAGGGCGCTGACCTCCTTGTTGTTCGCCAGCCGGATCTTGCGGCGGCCGGTGATGTCGTGGCTGACCTCGCGGATCGCCCGGATCGGGTTCTCCAGCGTCAGGTCGCGCATCACGACGCCCGCCTCGATCATGCGCAGCACGATGTCCGCGCTGCCGACCTTCAGCAGGGTGGTCACCTCGTTCATGTTCGAGTCGCCGACGATCACGTGCAGCCGGCGGTACCGCTCGGCGTCGGCGTGCGGCTCGTCCCGGGTGTTGATGATCGGCCGGGACCGGGTGGTGGCGCTGGAGACGCCCTCCCAGATGTGCTCGGCGCGCTGCGACAGGCAGTACACCGCGCCGCGCGGCGTCTGCAGCACCTTGCCGGCGCCGGAGATCAGCTGACGGGTGACGAGGAACGGGATGAGCACGTCGGCGAGCCGGCCGAACTCGCCGTGCCGCGACACCAGGTAGTTCTCGTGGCACCCGTACGAGTTGCCGGCCGAGTCGGTGTTGTTCTTGAACAGGTAGATCTCGCCCGCGATGCCCTCGTCGTGCAGCCGTTTCTCGGCGTCGACCAGGAGGCCCTCGAGGATCCGCTCGCCCGCCCGGTCGTGCGCGACCAGGTCGGTGACGGAGTCGCACTCGGGCGTCGCGTACTCGGGGTGGGAACCGACGTCGAGGTAGAGGCGGGCGCCGTTGCGGAGGAACACGTTGCTGCTGCGCCCCCACGACACCACCCGGCGGAACAGGTAGCGGGCCACCTCGTCCGGCGACAGCCGCCGCTGCCCCCGGTAGGTGCACGTGACGCCGTACTCGGTCTCGAGGCCGAAAATTCGCCGTTCCATGCCGAAACCCTAGCGGCATCCGGCATGCATTGGCAGTCACCACTCGCGCATTCACCGGCACCTAGCGTCACATCGCCCGGTGCGGGGCCGCCACCAGCGGATACAATCGGCCCGCGATGAACCTCTTGGTCACCGGCGGGGCCGGCTTCATCGGCTCGCACTTCGTGCGAGCGCTTCTGGCGGACCGGCTGCCGGGCCTGCGAGGTGCCTCGGTCACGGTCCTGGACAAGCTCACGTACGCCGGCAACTTCGCCAACCTGGGTCCGGTGGCCGAGCACCCACGCCTCGACTTCGTTCCCGGTGACGTCTGCGACGCCGCCCTGGTCGACGTGGTGTTGCGCCGCCGGGACGCCGTCGTGCACTTCGCCGCCGAGACGCACACCGGCCGCTCCCTCGCCGACGCCGCCGGCTTCGCCACCACCAACGTGCTGGGCACGCAGGTGCTGCTGGACGCCGCGCGCCGGCACGGCACCGGCCGGTTCGTGCAGATCTCCACCGATGAGGTGTACGGCCCGATCGCGACCGGGGAACACACCGAGGAATCCCCGCTCGCGCCCGCCTCGCCGTACGCCGCGACCAAGGCCGGCGCCGACCTGCTCGCGCTCGCCTGCCACCGCACCCACGGGCTGCCCGTCGTGGTCGTCCGGTGCGGCAGCACCTACGGGCCGAATCAGCACCCGGAGAAGACCGTCCCCGGGATCGTCACGACCCTGCTCGCCGGCCGCACGGTCACCCTGCCCGGCGGCGGTGGCCAGGTGCGGGACTGGCTGCACGTGGACGACCACTGCCGCGGCGTGGCGCTGGCCCTCGCCGGCGGCCGCGCCGGGGAGGTCTACCACCTGGCGGGCACGGTCGAGCTGTCGCACCGCGACCTGACCGGCGTGCTGCTGGCCGAGTGCGGCGCCGGGTGGGACCGCGTCGCCGACGCCGGCCACCCCGCCGGCGACCAGCGGTACGCCCTCGACGACCAGAAGATCCGCCGGGAGCTGGGCTGGCGGCCGCGGATCGAGTTCGACCGCGGGCTCGCCGACACGGTCCGCTGGTACCGCGACCACCCCGGCTGGTGGCGTCCGCTGCTCGCCGACGTCGCGGACCGCGCCGATCCCACCGCGCTCGCCGACCTCGCCGGCTGAGCCGCCGCGCCTCGACCGCCGGCGCCGCGCCTCGACCGCCGTCAGGACCCGTCGCCGTCGACCCCGTCGCGCGGCGCCTCCGGGTCCTCGGCCGCACCGGCGCCCTCCAGGTTCACCGACGCCGCCGACACCGTCGGCTTGGCCTCGCCCGGCGACGGCGGAGCCGCGTCCACGTCGCCCAGCTTCTCCTCCGGCACGTCCTTTTCGCCCGCGAGCAGCGTGGTCAGCGCCGCACCGGCGATCCGGCGGAACGCCCGGCCCTTGCGCCGCCGGTCCAGCACCGCGACCTCGAGCTGCTTCGCCTCCAGCTTGCGCGGCGCGCCGTTCTCCCCGCCGACGCTGCCCAGCGCCTGCGCCGCCAGCGCCAGCGCCGCCGTCAGCGTGGCCGACATGTCGTGCCGCTCGCGCAGCACGTTCGAGATCGCCTCGGCCTGGCCGCCCATCGCCATGAACCCGGGCTCGTCCATCACCGAACCGTCGTACGTGATCCGGTACAGCTCGTCGGCGTCCGGCGAGGCGCCCACCTGCGCCACGCAGACCTCCACCTCGTACGGCTTCTGCGTCTCGCTGAAGATCGCACCCAGCGTCTGGGTGTACGCGTTCGCCAGCCCCCGCCCGGTCACGTCGCGGCGGTCGTAGCTGTACCCGTTCAGGTCCGCCATCCGGATGCCGGCCCGGCGCAGGTTCTCGAACTCGTTGTACCGGCCCACCGCGGCGAAGCCGATCTTGTCGTAGATCTCGCTGATCTTGCGGAGCGTGGTGATGTTCTCGGCGACCAGCAGGATGCCGCCCTCGTAGGTGAGCACCACGGCGGACCGGCCGCGGGCGATGCCCTTGCGGGCGTACTCCGAACGGTCCCGCTGGACCTGCTCGGGTGATGCGTAGAACTGCATGGCCACGGGTGGCTACTCCCTCTCGTCCTGGTCCCTCTCGTCCTCGTCAGTCGACTGCGGACTCAGCCGCCCGGATTCTCCATGCGCCCGGCGACCACCTGCTCGGCCACCGCGTTGATCTCCTCCTCGGCCAGCCGGTGCGTGCCCTGCGCCGTCGCCGTCATGACCACCGGGTAGATCTTGCGGGTCAGGTCCGGGCCGCCCGTCGCGGTGTCGTCGTCGGCCGCGTCGTACAGCGCCTCGACCGCCAGCCGGATCGCGTCCGGCGTGCTCACTCCCGGCCGGTACCGCTTCTTCAGCGCCGACTTCGCGAACACCGACCCCGAGCCGATCGCGTCGAAGCCGGTCTCCTCGTACAGGCCGCCGGCCACGTCGAAACTGAAGATCCGGCCCACCCGCGCCGGATCCGACGGCGCCAGGTCGAAGCCGGCGAACAGCGGCACCACCGCCAGCCCCTGCATCGCCGCGCCCAGATTCCCGCGCACCATGCCGGCCAGCCGGTTCGCCTTACCGTCGAGGGACAGCATGATGCCCTCGATCTTCTCGTAGTGCTCCAGCTCCACCTGGAACAGCCGCATCAGCTCGATGCCGATGCCGGCGGTGCCGGCGATGCCGATCAACGAGTACGCGTCCGCCGGATGCACCTTCTCGATGTCCCGGCTGGCGATCAGGTTGCCCATCGTCGCCCGGCGGTCACCGGCCATCACCACGCCCTCGGCCGTGGCCATCGCCACGATCGTGGTGCCGTGCGGCGCGACGTCCACGGACAGGCCCGGCGGCAGAGGCCGGCGACCCGGCAGCAACTCGGGGGCCGCATGCGTCAGGAACTGCGTGAAGGAGGACGTCCCCGCGTTGGTGAAGATATCCGGAAGACGCCCGGATGGATCGAAGCCCGGTGCCACGTGGTCCCTTTCAGATACGTGATCGCTCCGGCGAGGTAGTCCAGGTTGTCCCGGAACTGCCCGAGGCCGCCGTTGCAGTTGAAGCACAATATCCCGCGCACCCAGCCGGTGCGATGATCGTGATCGACGTGTTGAGGGTCGGGGGCGCCGCAGATCGCGCAGACGCCGCCCTGCTCGGCCAGCAGCTCGTCGAACTCCTTCTGCCCAACGCCGTAACGCGCGCGCAGGTGGTACTCCCGGCTACCGCCGTACAAGCGCTGTTTCGACTCCACCGCTCGGGCGTTGTGGCAGGGCTTGCAGTACCTGCCGTGCCCCCCGCTGTCGTTCCGGCTGCGGGGGAAGTCCGCTAGCGGCTTCGTCTCGCCGCAGTCTGGGCAGTAGCGATGTCCGGGAGGCACGACGCGACGAGCTTGGACCTCGCGCCCGAGCCTTTCGTAGGTCCGCTTGGCGTAGCTCGCCTTCGACCTCGCGTTGAAACACTCCTTGCAATAGCTTCCGCGACCGGTGGGGCGCTTCCTGTTTAAGCAGAAGAGCTCGAGCGGCTTCCACTCGCCACAATCACGGCAGCGGCGCCGCCCGTGCTCGTCATCGTCCGGGAGAGGCATGTCCGTTTTGCTACTTATGCCTATTGTCCCCCTTTTTGTACGTATCCCCTCACGAATTCCTCGGCGTTCTCTTCGAGAACCGAGTCGATTTCGTCCAGCAGATCGTCCACGTCCTCGGTGAGCTCGGCGTGCCGCTCGGCCACCTCCGGGTTGGCCTCGACGGTGACGTCCTCGATCTCCTCGTCCTGCCGGCTCCGGCCGGACTGCGACTGACCACCGGTGTCTCGGGTTGCCATGGAAGTCCCCTCTCAGCCCCCCGACGTCCGCACAACGTCGGGGTACGGAAAACCTACCTCGCGGGTGCGACAAAACGGCCCGCGGCCCGGGTTGATTTCTCAGCGGCTCGTGATGACCTCGAGCAGGTCCTTCGCGCTCTCGCACCGGTCGAACAACGCCCCCACGTGCTTTTTGGTGCCGCGCTCCGGCTCCATCATCGGCACTCGGACGAGCGACTCCCGGCCCACGTCGAAGATCACCGAATCCCAGCTGGCCGCGACCACTTCGGACGCGTACTGCGCGAGGCACCGGCCGCGGAAGTAGGCGCGGGTGTCGTCCGGCGGCTCGTACATGGCGCGTTGCGTCTCGGCCGGGTCGAGCAGCGTCTTCATCGAGCCGCGGGCGACCAGGCGGTGGTAGAGGCCCTTCTCCGGGCGTACGTCGGCGTACTGCAGGTCGACCAGCTGCAGCTTGGGCGAGGACCAGCCCAGGCTCTCGCGTTCCCGGTAGCCCTCGAGCAGCCGCAGCTTGGCGACCCAGTCGAGGGTGTCGGAGCAGTGCATCGGGTCACGGCCGAGCTTGTCGAGGGTGTCCTCCCACCGGTCGAGGACGTCGCGGGTCTGCTCGTCGGTGTCGTCACCCTCGCGCTCCTCGACGAAGGCGCGGGCCCGCTCGTAATAAGCCCACTGCAGGTCGAGGGCGGTGAGCCGGCGGCCGTCGCGCAGCCGGAGCAGGTGGTGGAGCGTGGGGTCGTGGCTGACGTTCTTGAGCTCGCTGACCGGGTCGGCGATGCCCAGCTCGCCGGTGAACACCTTCTCCTCGATCATGTTGAGCACCAGGGCGGTGGTGCCCATCTTGAGGTAGGTGGCGACCTCGGAGAGGTTGGCGTCGCCGATGATGACGTGCAGCCGGCGGTACTTGTCGGCGTCGGCGTGCGGTTCGTCGCGGGTGTTGATGATGGGCCGCTTGAGGGTGGTCTCGAGCCCGACCTCGACCTCGAAGAAGTCGGCGCGGGAGGAGATCTGGAAGCCGGCGCCGGAGCCGTCCTGGCCGAGGCCGACCCGGCCGACGCCGGTGAAGATCTGCCGGGTGACGAAGAACGGGGTGAGGTGGGCGACGATGTCGGCGAACGGGGTCTGCCGCCGCATCAGGTAGTTCTCGTGCGATCCGTACGAGGCGCCCTTGTTGTCGGTGTTGTTCTTGTAGAGCTGGATGCGGTGGGTGCCCGGGATGGTGGCGGCGCGCCGGGAGGCCTCGGCCATGACGCGTTCGCCGGCCTTGTCCCACTTGACGACGTCGAGCGGGTTGGTGCACTCGGGGGTGCTGTACTCGGGGTGTGCGTGGTCGACGTAGAGGCGGGCGCCGTTGGTCAGTATCACGTTGGCCAGGCCGAGGTCCTCGTCGGCCAGTGCGTCAGCCGGGTCGTAGGCGGCGCCGGAGTAGGTGAAGCCCCGGGCGTCGCGCAGCGGCGATTCCTCCTCGTAGTCCCACCGGGCGCGGCCGCCGCGGTTGAGCTCGGGCCGGGCGCCGTAGGCGTTCACCACCTGCGAGGAGGTGACCATCGGGTTGGCGCCGGGCTGCCCGGGCACCGAAATGCCGTACTCGACCTCGGTGCCCATAATCCGTCGTACGCTCATGCGACCACCCTGCCCGCCACGATCCTGCCCCCCACGACGCTGCCCCCTACGATCCTGCCCGCCACGATGCTGCTCATGTATCGAGCCTAGACGCTCCGGCCGACGTTCTCGCCCCGCCCCGTACGGGACGCGGCACGCTGGGTGGCGAGCCGGGCGGGCAGGGCCGGGCGCGCGACCAGGCGGCGGCCGAGCGCCTGCCCGGGGAGTTCCACCATGCGGTAGGAGAGCCCGGCGAGGCCGATCGCCACGGCGAGGTACGCGGCCCCGACGGCGAGGCGGACCACGGCGGGTTGCGTCGCGAGCTGCGGGACGACCCGCGGGACCAGGAACAGCACCACCGCGTGCAGCAGGTAAAGGGAGTAGCTGATCTGCCCGAGCCCGATGAGGACCGCGGGCACTTCGCGCTTGCGGAGGGCGTACGCGATCAGGAAGGTGGCGGCGACGGCCGCCACATTGATCGCCCAGGCTGGTCTGCCGAGATGGACGGCATGCGCGACGACCGCGCAGAGAGCGACCGTGGCCAGCGCGGTGATCGCGGCGGGGCGGCCGATCTGGCCGTGCTGCCAGCGGTAGACGACGGTCCCCGCGAACATCACCGCGAGGAAGAGCAGGCCCTGCCACGAGGCGGCGACAGTGCTGCCGGCGGTGGGGTGCCCGTTGACCGCCGGCACGAGGACGAGCGCGATGCCCACCGCACCGGCCGCGTGGACCAGCCGGCGCCGCAGGTAGGCCGTGATGCTGAGGGCGACGATCAGAACGAGGGCGCCCGCGGTGATCCGGCGGTCGGCGAAGGTCCCGCCCAGCAGGTCGTCCGGAAGCACCGGCCCGGCGAGCAGCGCGGTGAGCGCCAGCCCGCCGGCCCACCAGGCGCTGTGCCGGTGCAGCCGCCACGCGAAGAGCCCGGCCACCAGCAGGTAGAAGGTCATCTCGTAGGAGAGGGTCCAGAAGACCCGTACGACGCCGCGCAGGCCGAGCAGGTCCGGCATCATCGTGGCGTGCGCGAGGACGCCGGTGACGGTCTCCGCGCGCAGCGACGCCGGCCAGCGCAGCAGCCCGAGAGCGACGAGGACCGCGACGAGGGCGATGGTGGCCAGGTATGCGGGGTAGATCCGGCAGAGTCGGCCGATCCAGAACCGGCGCAGGCTGCCGTGCCGTTCCAGCGACATCGGGATGACGTAGCCGCTGATGAGAAAGAACAGCATCACGCCGTACTTGCCGAGGTCGATCCACCGCATGACCGCGAGATGCCGGTCCGGGCCGAGCACCTGCGGGCTGAGGTGGAAGAGCACGACGACGAGCGCGGCGTACCCCCGCAGGGCGTCGAGCCAGGCGAGCCGTACGGGTGCGGGTGCGGTCACGCCCGGTGCAACGAAGCCGCGGGGCGGGAGGACACCCCCGCCCCGCGGCTCCGCGGTTCGTTACAGGTACTGGCCGGTGTTGGTGGCCGTCTCGATGGAGCGGCCGGACTCGGTGCCCTTGCCACCGGAGATCAGCGTGCGGATGTAGACGATCCGCTCGCCCTTCTTGCCGGAGATCCGGGCCCAGTCGTCCGGGTTGGTGGTGTTCGGCAGGTCCTCGTTCTCCCGGAACTCGTCGACGCAGCTGTCGAGCAGGTGCTGCAGCCGCAGCCCCTTCTTGCCGGAGGTGAGGAACTCCTTGATCGCCATCTTCTTGCCGCGGTCGACGATGTTCTGGATCATCGCGCCGGAGTTGAAGTCCTTGAAGTACAGGACCTCCTTGTCCCCGTTGGCGTAGGTGACCTCCAGGAACCGGTTGTCCTCACTCTCGGTGTACATCTTCAGCACGGCGGCCTCGATCATGGCGGCCACCGTGGCGTCCCGGTTGCCGCCGTGCTCGGCCAGGTCGTCCTCGGACAGCGGCAGGTCCCGCAGGATGTACTTGCCGAAGATGTCCTTGGCCGCCTCGGCGTCCGGACGCTCGATCTTGATCTTCACGTCCAGCCGGCCGGGCCGCAGGATCGCGGGATCGATCATGTCCTCCCGGTTGGAGGCACCGATCACGATCACGTTCTCCAGGCCCTCGACGCCGTCGATCTCGCTGAGCAGCTGCGGGACGATCGTGTTCTCCACGTCCGACGACACACCCGAGCCCCGGGTACGGAAGATCGAGTCCATTTCGTCGAAGAACACGATCACCGGCGTACCCTCGCCGGCCTTCTCCCGGGCCCGCTGGAAGACCAGCCGGATGTGCCGCTCGGTCTCACCTACGTACTTGTTCAGCAGCTCCGGGCCCTTGATGTTGAGGAAGTAGCTGGTGTGCTTCTCCTCACCGCGGCGTTCCGCGATCTTCTTGGCCAGCGAGTTCGCGACCGCCTTGGCGATCAGCGTCTTGCCGCAGCCGGGCGGGCCGTAGAGCAGGATGCCCTTCGGCGGCCGCAGCTGGTGCTCCCGGAACAGTTCGGAATGCAGGAACGGCAGCTCCACGGCGTCGCGGATCATCTCGATCTGCGCGTGCAGGCCACCGATGTCGGAGTAGTCGACGTCCGGGACCTCTTCCAGGACGAGCTCCTCCACCTCGCTCTTCGGGATCCGTTCGTACGCGTACGCGGACCGGGACTCGATCATCAGCGAATCCCCGGCGCGCAGCAAGCTCACCTGCAGCGAGTCGGCGAGGTGCACGATGCGCTCCTCGTCGGCATGCGAGACCACGAGGGCGCGGTTGCCGGGCGTGCCGTCCGGGTTGGCCAGGACCTCCTTGAGCAGGACGACCTCACCGGTACGCTCGTACCCGAAGGCGTCCACGACGTTGAGCGCGTCGTTGAGCAGGACCTCCTGGCCGCGCTTGAGCTCCTCGACCTCCAACGAGGGGGAAACGGCCACCCGCAGTTTGCGACCACCCGTGAAGACGTCGACCGTGCCGTCCTCGTGAGCGGCCAGGAACACGCCGTAGCCGCTGGGCGGCTGGGCGAGGCGGTCAATCTCCTCTTTGAGAGTGACGATCTGAGCCCGGGCTTCCTTGAGGGTCGCCACGAGCCGGTCGTTGTTCTCGGTCAGTCGGGCCAGCTGCGCCTGCGTCGCCGCAAGCCGTTCCTCGAGCTGCCGGACGTGTCGGGGGCCTTCGGTCAACTTCCGCCGTACCAAGGAGAGCTCCTCCTGAAGGAACGCAACCTGGCTGGAGAGATCGTTGGCCTCTTTCTCCCAACGTGCGGCGCGTGATTCCGCATCGTCGCTACGTGCCACGTCCCACCTCCCCGGGGGCTCGAACGTTCTGAGATAACACTAACCGCTGGACGCCGGATTTCGACCCGTGCAACACCCCCGTCACCGACTCTTGATCAACCTGCTCGATGTGCCCGGGCGGGTTGTCGGAGGGGTCCGGTAGCGTTGAGCGGGGCCACGTGGAGGAGGTGACCGGTGTCGGCACAGACCGAGACGGACGAGTTGCAGGTCTGGGTGGATCAAGACCTCTGCACCGGCGACGGACTCTGCGTCCAGTACGCGCCGGAGGTGTTCGAGTTCGACGTCGACGGGCTCGCGTATGTCAAGGACAGCGCCGGTGAGCTGCGGCAATCCCCCGGCGACCGGGCCGACGTGCCGGCCCGCCTGCGCCTCGAGGTGATCGACGCGGCAAAGGAATGCCCGGGCGAGTGCATCCACGTGCTGCGCCGCCGGGACGAGGTCGAGGTCGCCGGTCCCGACGCGGATTGAGCAAACCCCTTCCGGGTACGGCGAACCCGCTGCGCCGGTGCACGCGCCGCGGCGGAGCGGCAGTGGACGCGGTAAATGTCACAAACCCGAAACCGGGGCATCCGGATGTTTACAGTGTCGGTCGGCCGACAAGGGACGCGACGACCCGGGAGAACTCCTCCAGCCGGGCGATCTGACCCGGCCCACCGTCGTCGAGCGTCTTGCCGAACCGCAGCGCGTCGTGCCGCAGCGTGGGCCGGCCCTCGTCCTCGCCCATGCCGGGCGGGGGCACCGCGTCGTCCACCGAGCTGAGCAGCAGATAGACGTCGATGCTGTCGACCCGGGCCTGCCCGGTCGAGGTGCGGGTCAGCCGTCGCCGGCACCCCACCTCGGTCACCGTGGACAGCGGCACCACCCGCAGCGACGAGGTCATCGAGCCGATGGGCCCGTCGCCGGGCGCCACGTCCTCGCCGTGCCACAGCACCAGCCGGCTGCCGTCGCAGATGACGACCTCCTGCCAGACGCCGTTCACCTCGTTGACGAAGCGCTCCAGCGTGAAGCACAGCACCGAGGCGCCGCGCAGCACCCCGGTCAGCGCGTCCAGCGCCACTTCGGGATCCCGCAGGTAGGCCCGGGCCGCCGAATCGAGATCCTGGTAGGGCGACCAGTCCGGGAACACCGCCGGCATCTCGTTGCTGCCGCCGAACGGTGGAGAACTCATCGCAGCCACCCGATTCCTCCGCTCCCGCGTCTGTGTTCCCCGCTCGGAAACTACCCGACCGTTGGTGAGCCTTCACACCCCGGTCTCAACGCCGGTGTCGGCCTCCTGGTCGGCCTGGTCGGCGGCCAGCGCGGCCTGGGCGGCGCGGCGCAGCGCGTACGCCTGCGCCCCCTTGCTGGGCTTGCGGCGCCGCGGCGGGGCGGTCACCCCGGGTGCCAGCCGCCGGGCGGACACCAGGAACGCGGTGTGCGCGACCATCCGGTGATCCGGGCGGACCGCGAGGCCCTCCGCGTGCCAGTCGCGGACCATCGACTCCCAGGCCCGCGGCTCGGTCCAGCCGCCCCGCTCGCGCAGCGCCTCCACCAGCTCGGACAGCTGCGGCGTGGTGGCCACGTACCCGATGAACACCCCGCCGGGCACGAGCGCCCGCTCCACCATGTCCAGCGGCTCCCACGGCGTCAGCATGTCCAGCACGATCCGGTCGAAGCCGGTCTCGCGGGCCTCCGCGACGTCGCCGATGTGCAGGTGCCACGCCGGGTGCGGGCCGCCGAGGAACGACTCGACGTTCTTCCGGGCGATGGCCGCGAAGTCCTCGCGTACCTCGTACGAATGCAACTCGCCGGAGGCGCCCACGGCCCGCAACAGGGAGATGGTGAGCGCGCCCGACCCCACGCCCGCCTCCAGGACCTTCGCGCCGGGGAAGACGTCACCCATCGCGACGATCTGCGCGGCGTCCTTCGGGTAGATCACCTGCGCGCCGCGCGGCATGGACAGCACGTAGTCCGCCAGCAGCGGCCGCAGCGCGAGGTACGGCGTCCCGCCGCCGGACACCACCACACTGCCCTCGGGCAGCCCGATCAACGCGTCGTGCTCCAGCGCGCCGCGATGCGTGTGGTACGCCCGGCCGGACTCCAGCACGATCGTGTGCATCCGGCCCTTCGGGTCGGTGAGCTGCACCCGGTCGCCCGGGCGGAACGGCCCGCGCCGCGCGGGAACCGGCTCGTCGACGACGGGGATCTGCTGAACGGTCACGATCTCTCTTTCACGTCATTTCTTCGCCGGCACCGTCGCGCGCCACCGCGCGACGCGGCGCGGCTCCAGGAACGCCGCCAGGTCCCCGACGTCGAGCACGCCCACGACATCCTCGCCTGCGGTCACCAGGTACTGCGCACCCGGGTGTGCCTGCACCGCCTTGACGACCTGTTCGCCGCTCGCCTCCACGGACAGGGCGGGCATTCCGTCGACGCCGCGGGCGACCGAGTCCAGCGGAACCCAGGGGCGCCGGTCCACCGGCACGCGCGCCGCCGCGATCGGATCGGCCAGTGCCACGATCCGCCCGGACGAGTCGGCGGCGGCCATCGCGATCCCCGGCCGCCCGTCCTGCGTAGCACGGCGCTCCGCCTCGCCCAGCGAGGTACCGGACGGCACGACCAGCACCGGCCGCGACAGCGTGCGCAGGTCGATGAGCGGGAACCGGCGGCTCATCCGGGCCAGCCGGATCGACTGCCCGGCACCCTGCCACAGGGTGAACACCACCAGCAGGACGAACAGCATCCCGAACAGCGTGACAACCCGGAGCTGGTACAGCGCCACGACCACGCACCCGGTGGCGAACGCGATCAGCCGCCCGGCCCAGCCGGCGATCTCGGTGGCCCGGTTACGGTCCTTGATCAGCGCCCAGACGCCGGCGCGGAGCGCGCGCCCGCCGTCCAGCGGAAGCCCGGGCAGGACATTGAAGATCGCGACGATGATGTTGCTGGCCGCGAGTTGGAAGAAGATCTGATCCAGCACGGTACGGTCGGGCAGCGCGAACGCCGTGGCGCTGGCGATCCCGCCCAGGACCAGCGACACGGCCGGCCCGGCCAGCGACACCAGCAGGTCCACGCGCGGGCCCGGGGCGTCGCGGTCCATCTCGGTCCAGCCGCCGAGCAGTTCCAGGGTGATACCGCGCACGTCGATGCCGAACCGCCGGGCGGTCAGCGCGTGACCGAGCTCGTGCAGCAGCACCGAACCGAGCAGGCAGACGACGAACCCCAGTCCCACCGCGTACCCGGCCGCGGCCGGGAGCCGCAGCTCCGCACGCACGTAATCGCCGTAGACGAAGGTGACCAGCGCGGCCAGCACGTAGATCGACGCATTCAGGTAAATCGGTATGCCGAGCACGCGGCCGACGAGCCGCCCGTCCCGGCCGGCCCGGCGGGTGCGCGCGGTCTCGTCCATCTCACCGATGCTACGGAACGCACGCCGCCTTGGCTGCTGCCCCCGTTTCGTCGTACCCCTGCCCTAGCCTGTCCCCCATGACGGCGATCCCCTCTTCGGTGCCGGCCTCTCCGCCGGTCTCGCTCCCGGCCTCTCCGTCTCCGGCCTCTCCGTCTCCGGCCTCTCCGTCTCCGGCCTCTCCGTCTCCGGCCTCTCCGTCTCCGGCCGGGCCGCAACCCCATGTCGGGCCGTCGCTGTCACCCTCGCGGGCCGCCGATTTCAAGACCTGCCCGTTGCTGTTCCGATTCCGCACGATCGACCGGCTGCCCGAGCAGCCGTCGGCCGACCAGCTCCGCGGGACGCTGGTGCACGCGGTGCTGGAGCGCCTGTTCGACCTGCCGCCCGCCGAGCGCACGCCGGAGGCCGCGGCGGCGCTGGTGGCCCCGGAGTGGGCGCGGCTGACCGAGCAGGAGCCGGCGCTGGCCGAGCTGTTCGCCCAAGACGCGGCCGTCTCACCGGTCGTCGCGGAGCCCGCCCTGCTTCCGGAGCCCGCTCCCGCGGCGCAGCCCACCCTGCTTCCGGAGCCCGCTCCCGCGGCGCAGCCCGCTCCCACCGCGCAGCCCGCCCCGCTTCCGGAGCCCGCTTTCACCGCGCGGCCCGCCCTGCCTCCGGAGCCCGCTGTTACCGCGGAGCCCGCTCTGCTTTCGGACGCCGCTCTCACCGCGGAGCCTGCTCTCACCGGGGAGCCCGCTCTCGCGGCGCAGCCCGCTCTCATCGCGCAGCCTGCTCTCGTTGATGTGCCGGATGATGCGGCCGACGAAGCGTCCCGGCTGGCCGCATTCCTCGCCGGCGCGCGGACTCTGCTGGACGGCTATTTCGCGGTGGAGGATCCTACCCGGCTGGAGCCGGCCGAGCGGGAGAGCCTGATCTCCACCGTGGTCGACGACCGGCTGCTGATCCGCGGATACATCGACCGGCTCGACATCTCCCCCGCCGGTGAGCTGCGGGTGGTCGACTACAAGACCGGCGGGGCGCCGCGCGAGGCCTTCGAGGCCCGGGCGCTGTTCCAGCTCAAGTTCTACGCGCTGGTCCTATGGCGCACCCGGGGCGTCGTGCCGCGCGTGCTGCGGCTGCTCTACCTCAAGGACGCGGAGATCTGCGACTACCACCCGGACGCCGAGGAGCTGGCGAAGTTCGAGCGCACGCTGGTCGCCCTGTCGCACGCGGTGGAACGGGCCCGGCGCGAGCGCGATTTCCGCCCGAAACCCAGCCGGCTCTGCGGATGGTGCCATCACCGGGCGCTGTGCCCGGAGTTCGGCGGCATGCCGCCGCCGTTCCCCGACATCGAGGAGGCCGGGCCCGACGTCGGTCGCCCGGCCGCCGGCCACGACCTGGACGGAGAAGACCCGTAGGGCAGCGCCCCCGGTTCCGCGCACCCGCCCGGTTCCGGTGTGCCGCTCCGCGGCGTCCCCTGGTTCGGGTGTGCCGGTCCGCGCCGCCGCCCCGGTCTGCGTGCGCCGCCAACGGCGTCGCCCCGGCTCGCGC
>Ga0081539_10001311_pt1 | contig 43535 bp, 39 predicted proteins | sample TabmetS4T2R2_FD_71023 | JGI IMG/M metagenome (GOLD analysis project Ga0081539, IMG submission 71023) | Tabebuia heterophylla rhizosphere microbial communities from the University of Puerto Rico - S4T2R2 | ecosystem: Host-associated > Plants > Roots > Rhizosphere ... | reverse complement strand
TCGACGTGAAAGTGGGCGACACGGTGCTGTTCGGCAAGTACGGCGGCGTCGAGGTGAAGATCGACGGCAAGGAGTACCTGATCCTCCGGGAGGACGAGATCCTCGGCGTCACCGAAGGCATCCCGGAACTGGCAGCCGTCTAGAAATCCCAAAGACCAAAGACAAGAGACGAGAGACAGAAGAAGTTATGGCAAAGCAGATTATCTACAGCGAGAGCGCGCGTCATGCCTTGCTGCGGGGCGTCAACCAGCTGGCTGACGCGGTGAAGGTCACGCTCGGGCCCAAGGGCCGCAATGTGGTGCTCGACAAGAAGTTCGGGTCGCCAACGATCACCAAGGACGGCGTGACGGTGGCCAAAGAGATCGATCTGAAGGATCCGGTCGAGAACCTCGGCGCCCGCATGGTGCGCGAGGTGGCGAGCAAGACGTCGGACATCGCCGGCGACGGCACGACGACGGCAACTGTGCTCGCGCAGGCGATCATCCGTGAAGGATCGAGGAACGTCGCTGCCGGCGCGAACCCGATGGCGCTCAAGCGCGGCATCGACAAGGCGGTGGGCGCGGTCACCGAGGCACTCAAGAAGCTGAGCCGCCCGGTGTCGGGCAACATGGTCGCCCAGGTCGGCACCATCTCGGCGAACAGCGACACGACCATCGGCACCATCATCGCGGAAGCGATGGAGAAGGTCGGCAAGGATGGCGTCATCACCGTCGAAGAGGCCAAGGCGATGGAGACGTCGCTCGACGTGGTCGAAGGGATGCAGTTCGACCGCGGGTATCTGTCACCGTACTTCGTCACCGATCCGGAGCGCATGACGGCGGAGCTCGAGAACCCCCTCATCCTGATCCATGAGAAGAAGATCTCGAGCCTCAAGGACATGCTTCCGGTGCTGGAGAAGGTGGCGCAGAACGGTCAGCCGCTGCTCGTCATCGCCGAGGACGTCGACGGCGAGGCGCTGGCGACGCTGGTCGTGAACAAGCTGCGTGGCACGTTGAAGGTGGCTGCCGTCAAGGCGCCCGGATTCGGCGATCGCCGCAAGGCGATGCTCGAAGACATCGCCATCCTCACCGGCGGACGCGCCATCACCGAGGACCTCGGCCTGAAGATCGAGAGCATCAAGATCGAAGATCTCGGTCGCGCCAAGAAGGTGACGATCGACAAGGACAACACGACGATCGTCGAAGGCGCCGGCACGAAGAAGGCGATCGAAGGCCGCGTGAAGCAGATCCGCACGCAGATCGAGGACACGACCTCGGACTACGACCGCGAGAAGCTGCAGGAGCGGTTGGCGAAGATCGTCGGCGGCGTGGCGGTCATCAAGGTGGGCGCGGCCACCGAGTCCGAGATGAAGGAGAAGAAGGCGCGGGTCGAGGACGCGATGCACGCCACCAAGGCGGCCGTCGAGGAGGGCATCGTTCCCGGCGGCGGGGTCGCGCTGCTGCGCGCGTCGAGCGCCCTGGAGAAGTTCGCGAAGGACTTCGAGGAGGATGAGCGGCTCGGCGTCGACATCATCCGTCGTGCCTGCGAGGAGCCGATTCGCTGGATCTCGCAGAACGCCGGTCTCGAAGGTTCCATCGTCGCGGCGAAGGTGCGCGAGTCGAAGGACAAGGACTTCGGCTTCAACGCCCAGACGGAAACCTACGAGGATCTGGTCAAGGCGGGTGTGATCGACCCGGCGAAGGTCGTCCGTTCGGCACTGCAGAACGCATCGTCGATCGCCGGCCTCCTGCTGACGACCGAGGCCCTCGTCTCCGAGATCCCCGAGGAGAAGCCCGCTGCGGCGCCGGCGGGTCCGCCGATGGACTACTGACGGCCGGTAGGTGGTAGCGAGGCTGTCAGCCGAGGAGCCTCGCTACCCATCCGCCCAGCTACCCATGTTAGTCTGGGGAACGCCTATGGCCGACAGCGAAGAAGTCCTCGAGGCTCCTGCACAGACTGACGAAGCTCCCGCGCCCCGACCCAAGGCGCCTCCTATCGAAAGCCGATTTCTCTTCGTCGACGTCGCGGCGATGCGCGCCAAGCAGTTGCGTCGCGGCGCGCTGCCGCGGCTGGACGAGGACGACCTCGCGCGCGAGCCCCACCGTGCGATTCCGCACAAGGCCGAACGTGTGGCGATGGAAGAAGTGCGCCACAACCTGGTGCTGTACGATCTGCCGGAGTTCGTGCGCAAGGACCCGCGCGCATAGTCGAAGGGTCCGCCTGTGGGCGGACCAGTGCCGGATCGTAAGGTCCACCTCCACTGACCGTCCAGGAACCAGTGCCAGCCTCCGCTCGTAAGTGCGAGATAGGATGCTGGTACTCCTCCTGATCGTTCTTGCGGTCCTGATCGTCGGTTGGGCCGTCACCTTTCCCATACGTCTCGCGTTTCGTCTCGTCTTCGGGCTGCTTGGCCTGATCCTGCGGCTGGCGTTCTCGCCTCTCATCCTGCTCGTCGTCGGGTTCGTGGCGGTGGCGGCATTCGTACTCGGCGCGCTCGCGCACATCGTTCCGCTCCTGCTGGTTGGGCTTGGGGTCTGGGCCGTGTATCGACTCTTCTCTGGCCGCTGCGCGTCGACGATTTGATACTCTCGCGGCATGCGCCGCATCCGCCTTTTTCTTGCCGCTCTCTTCACAGTTGGCGCGCTCGCGCCGCTTGCCGCCCAACAGGCCGTCCCGACGTATCGCATTCTGGTCGTCAACGACGATGGTATCCGCGCGCCGGGCCTGGCTGCGCTTGCACTCGTCCTGCAGGCCATTGGCAACGTGACTGTCGTCGCGCCGAACGAGAATCAAAGCGGCGCCAGTCAATCGCTCAACACGCGCCAGCCGATCTTCCGGGAGGATCTGCGGCTCTCCAACGGTCTCCGGGCGATCGGCCTCACCGCCACGCCGGCGACCGCCGTGCAGATCGCCGTCAAGAACATCATGATGCCGCGGCCCGATCTCATCGTGACCGGCATCAACAATTCGTACAACCTCGGAACGGCTGTGCATCTTGGCGGTACCGTCGGCGCTGCGCGACAGGGAGCCATGGAAGGTGTGCCGTCGATCGCGGCGTCGATGGCGTCGACGGCGGTGCCGGGCGACATCATTGCCGCCGCCGAGGAGGTCCTGGGCGTTGCGCGACGTCTCAAGCAGTACGGCCTGCCGGCGCGGACGTTCCTCAACGTCAACATCCCGCCGATGCCGCAGGGCGGATACAAGGGCTATCAGGTCACGCGGCAGGCCGACACACGCGGTGGCGACGAGACGTTCGCCGAAGCCAAGCACCCCGGCACCGGCGCGACGATCTATTGGAGCGTGTACAAAGAAGGCGGCATCGCGCCCGAAGGCACCGACATCTGGGCCGTGCAGAACGGCTTCGTGTCGGTCACGCCGCTGGCGATCGATGACACCGACACGAAGACGCTCGATCAGGTGCGGGGGTGGTTCAAGTAGAGCGTCAGGGCTCGATCACGTTCAGGACGAGACGTGGGGTCCCGGTTTCAGGCGATTTGGCTTGGGCGGCGGGCGCACCCGCGATTTCCAGGTCGGCTTCCTCGTCTCTGCTCACGTGCACGTTGAGACGAGTGCCGCGGGGAAGAGCGACCGGTATCTTGAACCAGTAGCGGCGAGTCCAGTCCGGAAGTGACCGCGCCGAGATCAGCGTCTGCTGCGACCCATCGGGCAGAACTGCGTCGAGCGTGACGCGCGTGCCTCGCGTGAGAGCCTCGGGATAGATCGCGACGGCGCGGAGGTCCCGATCGAGCGTCTTGACGCTACCGGTCACAATCGGCGCGCCCGACGCCGGATCGATCGGCGGCTGGAGTGGAATCGAATACGTGCCGAGCGATTTCGCCGGCGCGTTCGCGAAATACAGGCCGACGCGACTCTGGTCCATCAGCTCCTTGCGCTCGTACTGCCACGTCTTCTTGTAGCGAACGCTGACCACCAACTGGGCGCCGGCAGGGAGCTCGAAACCGGCCCCTGCACTGACCGGCGTTGCTGCTTCGCCCGGCAGCCAGAGCGCGAGTCGTCGCTCCGTCGCCACGTCGCCTGCTGCTGACGCGGCCGGCTCGCCGCGCAGCGTGATCTCGGCGCTGCGGACCATGGCGGACGCACCTGGGAGCAGATCGATCGCGCGAAGCCACCGCCGCTCGGTGATGTTGGCGGTGACGACGAACGAGCGCATCTGTTCCTGGATACCGGCGGCAAGCGTGACCGGCTCCAGCGGTACCTCGAGATCTGGTTTGCCGAGCGACCAGCCCGAAGCGAGCGTGACCGGCGGAGGTGTTTTGTCCGGTTCGCCCGGCGGCGTCCCCCCGGTCGCCCATGTCAGCAGCACGTTCAGCTCGCGCGCGGTCAGAGGACTGCCGTTGCTGAAGCCGTCATGCGGGACGTCCACGGGCCACGGCGGCATGCGGCCAGCCATCAGCTCGCTGCGGATCGATTCACCCCATGGAACGGCTTCAGCGTGGGTCATCAGCGACATCGGCGCCACGCCGCCCTCCACATGGCACGCGCCGCAGCGCTCTTTCACGATAGGGAAGACGTGCTCGTTGTAGGTGTAGGGTGAGGTGATCGGCTTGTGCGCCTCGCCGGGTGCGCTCGCGATTGCGAGCGCCGTGGCCAGGATCGCGGACCATCCGCCTCCGCGAAGGCTACGGCGGACAAGTAGGGGTCCGCGCCGCATCCCGAAGTTGCGGGGTTTCATCGCTACTGTGTGGAGAACACCGAGCCGACTTCAGTGACCGCGGACGAGAAGAGCGTGAAGGCGTCGCTCAACTGCTGCTTGTTTCCGAGATCGCCGAACGCATCGAGCATCCAGGCCGCGCGCACCAGACGTTGAATGGCGGGCGCGCCGCGTTCGCGACTGGTTGCCGGCAATGTGGCAAGGCGCTCCTCCAACGCGAGCGCGACATCCCGCGCCTGAAACGCCGGCACGAACACGGCCGCAAAGTTGCCCCGGTCGATCAGGCTCCCGATCTGATCCTTGCGTGCCGTCAACTGCGCGAGCATTTCGGGCACGGTCTCGGGAATCGGCACCTGGATCAAGCTGGGATCAATGGCCGCTGCGCCCGTGTCGGGGATGAGCGGAAGAGCCGACGCCGTCGCCGTCTCGCCGGGTGTGACCGCTGGCGCAGTCGTCGGACGCGGCGCGGTAGTTGCGGACGCGCGCTGTCCCGTGACGCTCGTGCCCTTCGTCGTCGCGCGTGGTGGAGCGGCCCGTGGAGCCGCCGCAGCCAGCCGCACGTTCGGATCCTTGGTCACGGACGGAAACGCGAAGTCGAACCGGTACTCCTCGCCGCCGGGCTTGAAGCGGACCTTCGCGGTCATCTGCGCGGGGAACGCCAGGTCGTCGATGCGCGCCTGCAGGTACGCGCCACTGGCAGCGGGCGTGAGCGGGAAGGCGGTGACATCGGTCGTCTTGCGTGTGCCGGCATCGAATTTCTCGTTGGTGACCACGCGCGCCTGCACCTGCTTCAGATGGTCGAGCGGCAGCGGCCGGGCGAAGTCGTCATAGAGATACAGCCTGAAGACGCGCGCTTGCGGATAGGCGCCTTCGAGGTGGTGCCACGTGTCGGGCGCCATGAAGAACTGCCCGCCGTGCTGCGGATTGTGGTTGCCATGCGGACGCAGCGTCCGCTTGGCGGTCGTCGCGGATCCATCGGGGCAACGCCCCGGCTCCATCTGGTCGATGTCCGGCCGGCCCTTGCACGTCCACGTCAGCGCCATCGTCATCTGCACGAGATCGCGTTTGCAGATCGGGCACTGCCCGGCGGCGTGCTCGACCACCGCCTGATGGATCGGGCAGCTCCACACGCTTTCGAGCCGCACCGGAACGAGCGCCATCTTGCACAAGGGGCAGCTGCCGGGTTTTTCTTCGATGACGTCCGGATGCATCGGACAGGTCATCGAGAGGGGCGGCAGCGACGGCACTTTCGTCGATCGTGCGGGCTGAAGGGGGGCTGGTCGTCTTTGCTGCGCGGCGAGGGGGACGATGGTCAGGGTGCCCAGCAGGACGGCGAAACACGTGATATACGTGTACGACGCCTTCGTCGCGCGACGGCAACGCCGCGACGGAATCCCACACAGCATGAACGCATTATGCCAAACATCCTGAGGCGACCGGTGCATCAGGCGGAAGGATGCGCCGCACCACTATGACGGATACGGCTCCGCACTACGCGACCTCGGGGGTCGTTCGCCTGACCAAGCCACAGCTGGTCGGTACCCTCATCGGCCTGATGGTGGCGATGCTGCTTGCGGCGCTCGATCAGACGATCGTCGGGACGGCCGAGCCGCGGATCATCGCTCAGCTGTCCGGATTCGATCGGTATCCGTGGGTGGCGACCGCCTATCTGCTGACGTCGACGCTGGCGGTCCCGATCTACGCCAAGCTGTCGGACATGTACGGCCGTAAGAGCTTCTTCCTCGCGGCCTCGAGCCTGTTCGTCCTGATGTCGGCGCTCTGCGGCGCGGCGGGGACGCTGCCGCTCCCGCTCGACGGTATGAATCAGCTGATCCTGTTTCGCGGGCTCCAGGGGATCGGCGCCGGCGGCGTCTTCGGTCTCATCTTCACGATCGTCGGCGACATCTTCTCGCCGCAGGAACGCGGCCGCTACCAGGGACTGTTCTCCGCCGTGTGGGGTGTGTCGTCGGTGTTCGGCCCGACGCTGGGCGGCTGGCTGACCGATCACGTGTCGTGGCGCGCCTGCTTCTACGTGAATCTGCCGGTGGGCGTCATCGCGATCACCGCGATCTACCTGCAGTTTCCCAACATGCTCCCACGTCCGACACGCCATCGTCTGGACTGGTTCGGCACGTTGAGCCTCATCGGCTGCGTCGTTCCGCTGCTGCTGGCGATGACGTGGGCGACCGATCTCGGGTGGACGGCGCCGCGTGTCGAAGGTCTGCTCGCGTTCTGCGCGGTGATGCTCGTCGTCTTCATCTACGCCGAGTCGAAGGCGGCCGAACCGCTGATACCCCTGTCGCTGTTCCGCAATCCGGTGATCAGCCTCAGCTCGATTTGTGTGTTCGTCCTCGGGATGGGGATGTTCGGCGTGATCATCTACCTGCCGCTCTTCATCCAGGGCGTGCTCGGGGCATCGGCCACGCAGTCGGGAAACATGATGATGCCGATGATGATGGGCGTGGTCTTCGGCACCGCGGCCAGCGGGCAGCTGATGTCGCGGCTCGGAAAGTACAAGGTGATGGCGGTGGTCGGGTCGGTGATGGTCGCGGCCGGCATGGTGCTGTTCGCGATCATGACGGCATCGACGCCACGCATCGAAGTGGTGATCGGCATGGTGTTCTCGGGATTCGGCATGGGACTGCTGATGCCCGTGTACACCGTTGCCGTCCAGAACGTCGCTCCCCGCAACCAACTGGGCGCGGCGACTGCGTCGACGATTTTCTTCCGCTCGATCGGCAGCACGGTCGGCGTCGCGGTGTTCGGCAGCGTGATGTTGATGAACTACCATCACGACCTCGCGGTTCGGATTCCGCCGGCAGCGCCGCCGAACACGATGGTGCTGCTCTCGAACCCGATGCTGCTGTCGCAGATGCGGCCGCAGCTCGAGGACGCGTTCACGCGACAGGGCGGACTGGACCTGCTGCAGTCACTGCTTGCCAGCGTTGGCCCCGCGCTCGCGCGTGGCCTGCACCTGGTCTTCGTATCGAGCGCCGTGATGATGGTGGCGCTGGTGTTCGCGCACATGGGCATGAGGAACCTGCGGCTGCGAGGAGGCGCGCCCGAACCCGAAGTCGCCGCTCACTAGGTAGCTCGGTAGCTGGGCGGATAGGTAGCTGGGTAATTGCACTTGTCTTGGCTATCCGGTTTGGATGCCGCAACCACGACAAGTGTTCTGGCCCATCCACCTATCTGCCGATCTACCCATCGACTTAGCTACCCATCTACCTAGCTAGTTACCCAGCGCCGCGAGTTCCTCTGTCGCGGTCTTCACCCAGCTTGCCGGCGGCTTCGTCTGTTTCTTGACGACCGCCAAACCGCGCTGCAGGTGCTCCTCGGCTTCTCGAGAGCGATGCTCGCGCGAGAGCACGCGTCCCAGCTTGATCTCCGCGACACCAGTGTTGACATGATCCGCGGTGAGCGTTGCCGTGAAGATGTCGACCGCCTCGCGCAGGAGCTGCTCGGCGCGCGGGAAGTCGTCCCGCGCGAAGTAGACGCCGGCGAGATTGGCGAGCGAATTCGCCACGCGAAAATGCTGTGACCCGTACAGCTCGCGATTGATGTCCAACGCGCGCGTCAGCGCGTGTTGCGCGGCATCGACGTGATTGCGGCGCAGTTCCAGTTGTCCGAGCTCGTTGAGCACGAAGCTCACGCGGCGGTTCACCGGGCCGTAGGCGGTCTCTTGCGTCGCCAGCGCCCGAGTGAACAGCGGTGCGGCCTCGTCGAAGTGGCCGAGGAAGGTAAGGCCTTGGGCGAGGATCGTCTGCGCCGAGGCGGTTTGCGGGTGCTTCTCGCCGTACCACCCCTGCATGATGTCCAGCGCCTCGCGATAGTAGCGCGTCGCCTCCTCGTACTGTTCTCGGTTGGAGGCGATGGCGCCAAGATTGAGGAGATCGTCGCCAACGTTGGGATGTCTGGCACCGCGGATCCGGCGATCGAGATCGAGCGCGCGCTTGTTCAGCGCCTCTGAGGTCTCCAGGTGACCGGCATAGAAGTGCGCATCGGCCAGCTCGGAGATCGCAGCAGACAGATCGGGCGCCGTGTCATCGGACGCGCTGTACAGGCGGACCGCTTCCGTCAACTGCGTAATGGCCTGGCCATACTCGCCACGCTCTTCGAGCACTTTGCCAAACGCCGCCGTCGCCCGGGCGACGAGCCGATCGTCGGCCGGCAGGGTGCGGTGTGCCGCATCGAGTGCCTGACGCGCGAGGCGCTCCGCGTCCTCCAGCTTCGCCTGATCGATGCGGAGCAGCCCGACGGCGACGAGGCTGTCGAGCGCGTCGCGGCCATCGACACCGCCTAGTCGGCGCCGCTCGTCGAGCGCCGACTGCAGCAGCGTGTCGGCACGGTCGTAGTTGCCGAGCCGCTGATACAGACTGCCGAGGGTTTGATACAGCGCCGCCTGAATCGCCGGTTCGCCGTCGAGGCCGCGCGCTTCCTGCACGCCCCGGTCGACCAATGTGATCACCCGAAGATCGCTCGCCGGCGCGGCGTCGGTCTCGCCGGCGTCAAACAGGTTCAGCATGAACTGCTGAATCCGCTCCGTGCGCGCGGCTTCGGCATGCGCAGCAGCATTCGCGCGATTCAAACGCAACGTATAGAACGCGATCAGCGAGGTGACGACGGCGAGGATGGCAGCGGTGGCGCCCAGGCGCCGGGCGTTGCGGCGCATGAACTTGCCCGCGCGATAGCGCAGCGAGTCGGGCCGCGCTTCGAGCGGCTCGCCGTGCGCGAAATGCTCGACGTCGCGCAGCAACGCTTCGACCGACCGGTATCGTCGCGCCGCGTCCTTGTGCATCGCGGTCAGGCACAGCACGTCGAGATCATCCCAGCCGGCTTTGCCGGTCAACGCCGCGTACGATGTGGCGCGCGCGACCGCGGACGGCTTTGCCGGTTCGCGCTGCAGCGCCGTCTGCGCCTCGACCGGGGTCATCGCGCCGAAGTCAGTCGGCACGGTACCGGTGAGCAGCTCGTACAGGATCACGCCCAGCGAATAGACATCCGACGCGACGCCGGCGTCGCCGTGGATCACCTGCTCCGGCGCCGCGTAGTTCGGCGTCATCATCCGGAAGAGCGTGTTGGTGCGATCCATCGGGGCGTCCAGCGTCTCGAGCTGCTTCGCGATGCCGAAGTCGAGCAGTTTGACGACGCCGTCGGAGCTCACCAGGATGTTCGACGGCTTCAGATCGCGATGGATGACCAGGTGCTGATGCGCATGCCGCACCGCGTCACAGACATGGCGAAACAGCCGCAGCCGCGGGTGAAGGTCGAGGTCGTTGCTGCGGCAGTACTCCGTCAGCGACATCCCTTCGACGTATTCCATCGCGAACCAGGGAGTGCCGTCGGGAAGTGCGTCGGCGTCGAGCAGCTTGGCGATCGCGTGATGATTCAAGCGGGCGAGGGCCCGCTGCTCGCTGGCGAAGCGGACGCGGCCGGCGGGCGACACCCAGACGTCGCGCAGGATTTTGATGGCGACGCGCTGACCGACATCGGCCCGCTCGGCCAGATACACGACACCCATGCCGCCGGCGCCGAGCAGGCGGATGACTCGATACGGTCCAAGTGTCACAGGTGTCGTGGTGACGGTGCCGACCGCTGCGGCTGCGCGCTGGTCGGTGCCGCGATCGGACGGCGGAGCCAGCAGGCGCCCGGCAACCGCGTAGACGTCGGCGTCGATGATCGAATCGCCACGGCCGTCCTGTTCGAGGAGGCGAAGCACGGCGCCGTACAGGTCGTCGTCGCCGTCGCACGCGCGCCGCAGGGCGACCGTTCGATCGCCCGCGGGGAGATCGGCGACATCGTGGAACATGCGCTGAATGCGTGCCCACTGCTCTGGAGTCGGGGCCATGGAGTCTCCTTGGTTAGCTCGGTAGCTCGGTAGTAGTTGCGTAGCTGAGTGGTCAGGTAACCCGGCCGCCGGCCCCGGTCTCTTGTGTGTTCTTACCCAACTGCCCAACTGCCTAACTTCCCAACTACCCAGCGACCAAGATCAGCGACTCAACTGCGACTTCAACCAGGCCTTGGCAACCCGCCAGTCGCGCTCGACGGTCGTTTCCGACACGCCGAGCGTCTCGGCGAGCTCGCTGACGGTGAGCCCGCCGAAGTAGCGGTACTCGACCAGCGATGCCTGCCGCGGATCGAGGCGCGCGAGATCTTGCAGCGCCGCGTCGAGACCCAGCACGTCGTCGTCGCGAGCGATCCGCTGCTCGGTCGATTCGTCGAAGGCGATTACGACCGTGTCGTTGCCGGCGCGCTTGCGGGCGTTGCGGCGGCGCGCCGCGTCGATGAGCACGCGGCGCATGGCACGCGCGGCGACCGCCTTGAAATGTGCTCGCGACAGCGCGCCGAGCTGCGGCGAATCCGACATCCGCAGCCACGCCTCGTTCACGAGTGCCGTCGGATTCAGCGTGACGCTGCCGTCGTGCCGTTTGAGGCTCGAGGCAATGTGCCGCAGCTCGTGGTAGGTGGCCGCAAACAGATCGTCGAGCGGCTCGCGTTCCGACGTAGGTGTGCGGGCCGTTGGGGCGGCGTTCTCGCGGCGGCGCGGCATTGGGGTCGCCGTATTTTGCGCCTTTCGTTGGGTGGCTGGGTAGATGGGTAGATGGGTAGATGGGCAGTTAGGTAGCTGGGTGGCTGGGTCGTGGCTGCGGCGTTTCGCCGATTAGTGCGTGTTCTACCTATCTACCTATCCACCGATCTACCTATCCACCCAACTCGGGAGCGCGCGTATGCCAGGGCGTGACACGCTGATAGGCGTCTGCGGCTCGCAGGATCGTCGCCTCATCGAACATGCGCCCGATCAACTGAAAACCGATCGGCAGCGATCCGGAGAAGCCGCACGGAATGCTGATACCTGGGAGTCCCACGAGGTTGACGCTGACGGTGAACACGTCGGCGAGGTACATCTCGAGTGGGTCGCTCGTCTTCTCACCAAGCCGGAAGGGCGGCGTCGGGGCGGTCGGCATCGTGACGACGTCCACCTGCTCGAAGGCCTGTTCATAGTCACGCCGCAGCAGCGTCCGCACCTGCTGCGCCTTGAGGTAGAAGGCGTCGTAGTAGCCGGCGCTCAGGACGTATGTGCCGAGCATGATGCGACGCTTGACTTCGGCGCCGAAGCCCTCGTCGCGGGTCCGGCTGTACATCGCCTTCAGGCCCTGATCCTTCGCGGCGGGCGAGCGGTGTCCGTACTTCACGCCGTCGTAGCGCGCGAGGTTGGAGCTCGCCTCGGCGGTGGCGACCAGGTAGTAGACCGGGATGGCATAGCGGGCGTGCGGCAGGTCGATGTCGACCAGCGTGGCGCCGCTCTGCTGTAGCGTTGCCAGCGCTTCCTCGAACGCCCGGCGCACGGTCTCGTCGACACCCTCGGTGACGAATCGACGCGGCACGCCAACGCGGAGTCCGCGAACGTCCCCGGTCAGGGCCGCGCGGTAGTCGGGCACGGGCTCGTGCGCGGCGGTCGAATCACAGGGGTCGGGCCCTGCCAGCACCGACAGCGCCGCGGCGCAATCGGCGGCCGAATGCGCGAACGGACCGATCTGATCGAGCGAGGACGCGAAGGCGAGCAACCCATAACGCGACACGCGTCCGTAGGTCGGCTTCAGGCCCGAGACGCCGCAGAAAGACGCAGGCTGGCGGATCGAACCGCCCGTGTCGGAGCCGAGCGCGAGCGGTACACACTGCGCCGCAACGGAGGCGGCCGACCCGCCACTCGACCCGCCGGGCGTGCAATCAGTCGCCCACGGATTGCGCACCGGCCCGAAGGCGGAGTTCTCATTCGACGAGCCCATCGCAAACTCGTCGCAGTTGGTCTTGCCAATGATCACGGCGCCAGCCGTCTCGAGCCGCTGCACGACGGTCGCATCGTAGGGCGCGATGAAGTTCTCGAGAATCCTGGAGGACGCCGTGGTTCGCATGCCGCGGACGCACATGTTGTCCTTGAGCGCCACGGGTACGCCGGCCAGCGGCCCGAGCGTCTCGCCGGCGGCCCGCCGGCGATCGATCTCGCCGGCTCGCGCCAGCGCTCTGTCGGCATCAATCAGGTTGAACGCGTTGAGCGTGTTGTTGATGGCCTGCGCACGTTCGATGGCGGCACGGCAGACTTCAGCCGAGGACATGCGGCCGGCGGCGATGTCGTCGCCAATGGCGAGCGCGGAGCGGTCGAGGAGCGTCATCCGCCGATGACCCGTGGCACCCGGAACAGGCCGGCATCAGGTGCCGCGTCGGGTGCGTTGGCGAGCGCATCGGACGTCGCGATCGACGGCCGCGGCTCGTCCTCTCGTTCCGTCCGCTCGGAGCCGACATGCGCCATCGGTGGCACACCCGTCGTGTCGACCTGCTGCACCTGTTCGGCGTAGTGCAGGATACCGGCAAGCTGCGCGGTGAAGAGGTCCTTCTCGTCGTCGGTCAATTCCAGATGCGCGAGCGCGGCGATGCGCTCGACATCAGCCTTGGTCAGTTCGGCCGCCACGGCGCCCATCGTACCGTACGATGGTGCGATGACCGTTCGGCGTGCTGCCGTCGCCGGCTCCTGGTATCCGGATCACCCGGAGCGTCTTGCGCGCGAGCTCGACGCATACATCGTCAACGCCGACGTCGAACCCGGGGTTGCTCCGCCCATGGCGATCGTGGCGCCGCATGCGGGGCTGCGCTATTCGGGGCCGGTCGCGGCGTGTGCATACAAGTCGGCGACTCGAGCGAGCGTCCGCACAATCGTCCTGGTCGGGCCCTCGCATTTCATTCCTTTCCGCGGCGTCTCCATCTGGCCTCAGGGTACCTGGGACACTCCCCTCGGCCCCGTTGCCGTCGACGAAGCATTGGCGGCGGCGATTGCCGCCGAAAGCCGCGACATCGTCGAGCGGCCTGATGCGCACGGCCGCGAGCACTCGGTGGAGATGCAGCTGCCGTTCGTTGCGCATCGGCTGCCCGGCGTCACGATCGTGCCGCTCGTGATGGGTTATCAGACGCGCGACGCGGCGTTCGGGCTCGGTGATGCGATCGCGCGGGCCGTTGCCGCCAGAACGCCGGACGGAGGTGAGTCAGGCGTGCTGATGGTTGCCAGCAGCGATCTGTCGCATTACGAGGATGCGGTGACGGCGGCGCGAATGGATTCGGTGGTTCTCACACATGTCAGTGCGCTCGACCCGATGGGCCTGATGGACGCGCTCGAGCGGGAACCGCATCATGCATGCGGAGGAGGGCCGATGGTCGCGGTGCTTCATGCCGCGCGGCGACTGGGCGCCAGGCATGCGCGCGTGCTGCACTACGCGGATTCGGGCGACGTCTCCGGAGACAAGTCGTCGGTCGTGGGGTATATGGCCGCGGCGATCTGGTAAAGGTGTCTTCAGTCGCCGCTCTTCGGATCTGAACCGAATCGAAGAACGTGGCCGTCAGGATCTGCGACTTTCATCTCGATCGCCCACGGATGGTTCTCGGGCACGTGTAGAATCTCTGCGCCCTTCGCACGATACTCCTCGTACAACACGCCGACATCCTCGACACCGATCCACACCCACGTGCCCGGATGACCCTGATCGCCTTTGCAGAGATAGATGTGCGCACCGTCTCGGGTGACGAGGGTGAAATCGTCGCCACCCCATTCCGCGTTGCTGAAGCCGAGCACGTCGACGTAGTACCTCAGGCTCCGCGCCATGTTCGCGACGCGAAGTATCGGATGTGCGTGCTCGAAGGTTTTCCGGTGCGGCTCGTCGACGCGCCAGAGGTCGCCGTACGTGGTGATCAGACCGACGTCGTTGACCATCAGTTCAGCGGAAAACTCCCCGCCACCGCTTTCATACGCATACCGATCATGCGCGATGCGGTCGTAGCGCTGCGCCAGTGGTTCGAGGCGGAGCTCCGGGAACCGCAGCCATGCGGCAGTGACATCACCGGCCTGGCCCACCTCCAGCGACAGACGCCGGATCGACAGCAGGTTCGTCGACGGGCTGAAGTTCAGGTCCACATCGATGCATCCGGCAACCTCGTCGCACGCAGCGCCATTCAGCGTCCAGCGTCTGTCGGAGTCGACGGCGATCTCGATCGCGATATCGGCATCGCCGATCCAGCCCGTTACCATCGCTGAACGCGTCTGCCACGCACGATCGCAGACGACGGAATAATCGAGGCGGCACGCCCGGCCTTCGAAATCGAAGACGGCTGTGCCGACCAGCTGCCGCGCATCTTCCGAAGCGACGACGCGACACGCCTCATGTCCCGGCAGATCGAATCGGCGCCAGAGAACGGATGTCATCGAAGCAATTCGTCCGCAGCGTGTCGATCGACCGCTACCTGTTCCATCACCCTGCGTGCAAAACGATACAACTCGCGCGCCGACAAGAGGTATGACCAGGCGTCGCCAACCGGACCGCCCCAGTTCTGCGATTCTGACAGATGCCGGTCGACGATGCGGGCGAAGAACTGCTCGGGCCAGTTGGCGTGAGCGCCTGCTCCGGACGTGTCGAACTCCGCCATGTCGCGCCACGTCCGCGCGCCATTCTCCACCACGGGCACTTTGAACCGCGCCACGCGTTTGTCGGGGATATCCGCAACGTGCTCGACGTAGTGGAGAAACGTCACGTTGTCGTGGTCACACCCGAGCAGCAGAATCTTCCCGTCGAGTGCGAGCAGGCGATCCAGTGCGGAGTCGACCCCGAACGCGTAGTCCCAGGGTTGAGTGGAGAAGAGATAGTCGACCTGCTTTCCCCGTGCGACGAAGCGCGCAACGTGGCGATTCACGCGCGAGCCTGGATACGTGCGCAGACATTCGACGAGTGCGCCATGGTCGCGCGCTGAACGAGCCGTTTCCGGATCGAAGGGCGGCAGCTTCTCGAGCACCTCGGCTTCTTCGGCGGCCGACAAATTACCGCGTCCGACCTCGTCGACGTACCGCGGGCACCCGGCGTACATCAGCACCGTGCCCTCGTCTGTGAGCACGTCCGTGAGCGCGAGATGGATCTCGTCGGGTCCGCCTGCGACTTCGCCGACGGCTCGCACCGATGCGTGAACCATCACGACGTCGCCCGGCGCGATGCCGAGCGACCGGAGATCGAAGGCGAGCCGTTGCCGGGAATGCATCACAATGGTCGGCGTTGCGATTCCTAGAGCGGGCCGCCTGTTGGTCGGCCCGCGAAATCGTCGTCGAACGGCTGCCGATCGCGCGACAGGTTCAGTTTGATACGGTCCAGTAGACCGATCCGCCTGTGCGGATTGTCCAAGGCAGCGCGGTGTGCGTCAATCGACCGGCGCCGGGCGGCGGGTCATTTGGTCGCCGCAGGCGCGGCCGCCGACAGCAGCGAATAGAACTGCAGGAACACGTTGTCGCGCTTCGCGTGTTCGACGTGGCACGCGTAGCAGCGCTCTTTTGGCTGCGGCTGCGCCGACGCGCGCGTCTGGCCATTCATGCCGCCGAACCCGTAATACGCCCATCCCTCGGGCGTCCGCGAGGCGTCCTTGACCGCCATCTCCACGCCGTGAATCTCGCTGGCGAACTGTCCGTGACGGCCCGGCAGCACGTTCTGACCGGTGCCGTGAAGGATGAGCGCCAGCATCGTGCCCTCGCGAAACTGACCGGTCTCGGCGAAGTGGCGATAGGCGGTCGGCTCGATCAGCGTTTCGTGAAACATCGGATCGCCTGGGGCTTGCGCGCTTTCGGCGTAGCTCAGGCCGAGCGACGTGCCCGCGAGGATCCACTGTCGATAGTCGCTGGGGAGGAGCAGCGCGCGGTCCTTGTCGTACTGCGGCATGCGCGGCGCCTGGGCGGGCGACGAAGCGCGTGGTTGCTGACCGGCTGCACCGATCGCAACGGCCGCGTTGACGACGATGGCAGCGATGCCGAGCGTGAAGAACGTGAATCCGATTCGCGGGCGCATGACGATCCTCCGGGCCAGTCGGAACCGGCCGCTTCGCAATGTGTGGGAAGCGGCTCACGCGGCCGCCACACACGGATGATGCGCGCTTCAGCCGGCCCAAACAAGCGGTTTGCAGCGAACGTCACGACATTGCAGCGACCGGCGAGCATCGGACGCGGCGAAGACCACCGGCTGCACGGGACCTCCGCTCGCCGCACGCCCGACACCATCGGCTGCGGATTGGTTGCCCTTGCCGGCCGCAACCCTGTAATGTCGGCTGCGTCATGAGCGGCACGGACTCGCCTTTTACTCGAGCCACCCGGCATCGGGTTGCGATGCGATGGGTGTTGCCGCTCGGCATCGGAGCGGCCGTCGTCATTGCATTGTCGATCGCTGCACAGACCTATGTGCAGATGCTGAATCACGGTCATTCGCTGCCGCGACTGTTCTTCTGGCAGTTCGGCCGCTGGCTGTTCTGGGCGCTCGTGGCGCCGATCGTGCTCCATTACGGAGTATTGATTGGCGTCCCGACGAAATCGCCCGGCCGCCGCACGATGACCGTCATCGTGATGGCGGTCGCGCTGATTGCCTTGCATCTGGTCGTCGCCTCGCTGTTGACGTTCTGGCTGCAGCCGTACGTTCCAGTCGAGACCTACACGTTCGCCGTCTCGTTCGACCTCGCCTGGCGGAATCAACTCCTCATCGACATCTTCGTCTACGCCATGCTGCTCGCGCTCGGCTACGCGGCCGCCGTCTACGATCGCGCGCGGCTCGCCGAGCTGCGCGAGTCGCGGCTCGAAGCGGATCTCGCGCGCGCGCAGTTGAACGCGCTGCGGCTCGAGATCGAGCCGCACTTCCTCTTCAACACGTTGAACGCGATCGCCTCGCTGATTCGATCGCGCTCTCACGATCGCGCGCTGCAGATGCTGCTCGGGCTGAGCGAGCTGATGCGGGCGACGCTCGAGGAGGGGACCGGCCACACGCGGAGCGTCGACGAGGAGATCGCTTTCGTCCGCCGTTACGTCGATCTGCAGCGCGTCCGCTTCAGCGACCGCCTCGATGTGCACTACGACGTCGCGCCAGAGTCCGCCGCGTGTGCGGTCCCCACACTGCTCGTTCAACCGATCGTCGAGAACGCATTCCGCCACGGCATCGCGCGCCGGTCGGGCGGCTGCCGTCTCGAGATCGGGGCGTGCATCGACGGGGACCGGCTGCAGCTGTGGGTTCGCGACGATGGCGTCGGATTGCCGGACGGGTTCAGCCTCGACACCCACGGTGGCGTCGGTCTGCGTAACATCCATTCGCGCCTGCAGCGCATGTACGGTGACGCGGCGTCGCTAAATATTCGCCCCGGCGCGGACGGCGGCACGGAAGTGCGCATCGAGATTCCGGCGCGAGGCGCGCAGCGGCTGCAGGCGGTGGGATGACCCGGTTCCGTGCGCTGGTCGTCGACGACGAGCCGCTGGCGCGCGAGATCGCGGTCAACCTGCTGCGCGCCGATGGCGAGATTGAAGCCGTGATCGAATGTGGCGACGGCGAATCCGCACGTGAGCGCATCCTGTCCGACCGCCCCGACATCGTGTTCCTCGATATCGAGATGCCCGGCGTCGACGGCCTGACCTTGGCCGACTCCATCCAGAGCGCCGGACCCGTCGTCGTGTTCACGACCGCGTTCAGCCGTTATGCCGTCGAGGCGTTCGACGTGGCGGCCACCGACTACGTGCTGAAGCCGTTCTCCGACGCCCGCTTTCACGAAGCGCTGTCACGCGCCAAGCGTCGCGTGCGTGAACGGCGACTGGGCGTGCTGGCCAGTGAGATGGCGACCGTTGCGGCGGAACTGCAACCGGACGACGTGCAGGCGCCGCCCGAGGTCCCGCGCTTCCTGCAACGGCTGACGATCAAGCAGGGAAGCCGGTCAGTCGTGATTCGTGCCGACGAAGTGATCTGGATCGAAGCCGAGGATTACTGCGTGATGGTCCATTCGGCCCGCGGCCGCCACCTGATCCGGGCATCGCTGGCATCGCTCGAGGAGCGCCTCGATCCGGCGCTCTTCATCCGTGCCCACCGCACCGCCATCGTCAATATCGAGCACGTGCGCGAGATGGAGGACCGCAACGGATTGTCGCTGACATTGTCCGACGGCGCGCAGGTCGGTGTCAGTCGCGCGCGGAAGCGTCAGGTGGAAGATGCCGTCGGACCACGCCTCCGATAGGAGGGTGGTGAAATGATGTTGGGCCTCGCTGCTAGACTGAGTGAGTCCCGTGACCTCTGTGCTCTCTGTGCCTCTGTGGTTCGGTATGCGGTGTCAGGCGTTTCGATGCTGACTGAGGACGATCAGCAGCGTCTGCTTGCTCTGGCACGCCACGCGCTCGAGGCGCGCGTCCGTCGCGATCTCGCGCCGATCGCCGAACTGGCCGGCAGGCTCGCGAGCCGATGCGGGGCGTTCGTGACGATCCACAACGGCGAGGCCTTGCGCGGGTGTCTCGGACGCGTGTCGTGCGACACGCCTCTCGCGGACGTCGTCGTCCATCTCGCCGCGGCGGTCGCCGATTCGGATCCGCGGTTCCCGCCAGTCGACGTCCTGGAGCTCGAGTCCCTCCAGATCGAGATCTCCGTCCTGACGCCCGCACGCGACATCGCGACACTCGATGAAGTCGAGGTCGGACGCCACGGGCTCATCGTCGAGCGAGGCTCGCGACGCGGGCTGCTGCTGCCGCAGGTGGCCTCAGAACACGGCTGGACGGCCGAGCAATTCGTCGAGCACACGTGTGTCAAGGCCGGCCTGGCGCGGGACGCCTGGCGCCACGGCGCGCAGCTGTCGGTCTTCGAAGCGCAGGTGTTCGGCGAATCGACCGCGGTTTCGCTCGGGTAACAGACAAGCTCGTAATTGTTGCCCCGCCTCTTCCGCGCGCGCCTCGCGCCGCGTATCATTCGCACCTATGGCCATCACGCTGCTCGTCAACGGGAAACGGCATACGGTTGACGTCGAGCCGTCCACGCCGCTGCTCTACGTCCTGCGCAACGACCTCGACCTGTCGGGCCCGCGATTCGGCTGCGGCCTCGGGCAGTGCGGGGCCTGCACCGTCCTGATCAGGGGAGAGGCCGTGCGGTCGTGCGTGCGAACGGTCGCCCAGTCGCAGAACGTGGAGATCACCACGCTCGAGGGGCTGGCCGAGGACGGGAAGCTCCATCCGGTCCAGCAGGCGTGGATCGACGAGCAGGTGCCCGCGTGCGGCTACTGCCAGAACGGGCAGATCCTCACCGCCAAGGCGCTGCTCGACAAGAACCCGCATCCCACCGACGCGCAGATTCGCGATGCCATGAAGGGTGTGTTGTGCCGCTGCATGACCTACTACGGCATCAACGCCGCCGTGAAGCGGGCGGCCAAGGTGACGGCATGAAGACGCGACGCGAATTCCTCAAGACCTCGGGATTGCTCATCGCCTCGGCCGGCGCGCTGTCGCTGTCCGACGACGAGATCTTCACGCTCGCCGCGCAGGCGGGCGGACCGTATGCCGATCCCAACTACCTGCAGCTCGACTCGTGGATCGTGATTCGTCCCGACAACACGGCCACGTTCTTCGTCGGCAAGACCGACCTCGGGCAGGGAACGGGCACGGCCTTCCGCCAGATCATGAGCGACGAGCTCGACATCGCCTTCGACAAGACGACGTGCGTGATGGGCAGCACGCACCTGACGGTCGATCAGGGCGGGTCGGGCGGCTCCGATGCGCTGCAGACCGACGGCTATCCGATGCGCCGTGTCGCTGCGGAAGCGCGCCGCGTCCTGCTGGAACTGGCCGCCACGCACTTCGGCGTCCCAGCCACCTCGCTGACGGTCAGTGACGGCGTCGTCACGGTGCGTGGATCGGCGCCGCCGCGAACCGTGACCTACGGCGAGCTGATCGGCGGCAAGAAGTTCAACGTGACCCTGACCGGTCAGAACATCGATGCGACGACCGGCGTCGCGAAGCTGAAGCCGGTGCAGGAGATGAAGAACGTCGGCAAGTCTCCGCAGCGCGACGACATCCCGCGGAAAGTCGACGGCTCGGGGAAATGGGCCGTGGACGCGAAAGTCCCGGGGATGGTGCACGCACGCAACGTGAAGCCGCCCGTGGCCGGCGCCACGCTGGTCAGCGTGGACGAATCGTCGGTGAGGAGCCTTCCCGGATTCGTGCGCGTCGTGCGCAAGGGCAACTACCTCGCCGTCGTGTGCGAACGCGAGGAACAGGCGATCAAAGCCGCCAGTCAGTTGAAAGCGGAGTGGAAGAAGCCGGCAACCGCGCCGTTTCCCGCGTCGGCCGACTTCTTCGCCTACATCCGCACCGCGCAGCCCGCATCCACGCAGCAGCCGGCGATGACGGGCAACGTCGACGCGGCATTTGCGAGCGCGGCCAAGGTGGTCGAAGCGGAGTACGACATCCCGTTCCAGGGGCACACGTCGATTGGTCCGGCACACGCGATGGCGGATCCGTCCAACAACCAGTTGACGATCTACTCGAACGACATGAAGTCGTACGGGTTGCGCGCGGGCGTGGCCAGGTTCCTGAACATCCCGCGTGAACAGGTCCGCGTGATCTGGATGGACGGCCCGCAGGCGTACGGGCGCACGGCGGCCGACGATGCCGGGTTCGAAGCGGCGTTCCTCGCCCGCGAGCTCGGTCGGCCGGTGCGCGTTCAGTGGTCGCGCGCCGAGGAATCGGCGTGGGATACGAAAGGCCCGGCATACGCGATCAAGATGCGCGGCGCGTTCGACGCGGCGGGCAATCTTGTGGCGCTCGATTACGATGCGCGGGCGGCCGATCACAATCACCTCGGCTACAACGAATTCGACACGGTCCTCATCGCGCAGCTCACCGGCCAGCGCAAACAGGAAGCTGCCCGTGGCCGCGCCTCCTACCCGACCGACAGTTACGTTGTCGCCAACCGTCGATCGACGGGGAGCGTCATTCCGCTGCCACTCGCCTGGGAAACCCCGTTGCGCATGGGCAACCTGCGCGATCCTGACGGTCCGCAGACGACGTTCGCCGTCGAGAGCTTCATCGACGAGCTCGCCGCAGCAGCCAACGCGGATCCAGTTGAATTTCGGCTGAAGCTCCTGCAAGCAGGTACGGGTGACGACTCGGGGTTCAAGCGTGCGCGCTCAATCGCCTGCGTGAACGCGGCCGCCGAGAAGTTCGGATGGGACCGCCGGACGTCGCCGAAACCACGCGCGAACGGACAGGTGGTCACGGGCCGAGGCATCGCCTACGCCTACCGGAGTCAGACGGTGGTCGCCGAGATTGCTGAAGTGGAAGTCAACCGGACGACGGGCCGCATCTGGGTCAAGCGACTCGTGTGCGCCCATGACTGCGGTCTGGTGGTCAACCCGGTCGCGCTGACCCGTACGATCGAGAACGGCCTGCTGCACGGTGTCAGCCGAGCACTCTACGAGGAAGTCGCCTTCGACAACGAGAAGGTGACGAGCGTCGACTGGATTACGTCGCCCACGCTGACGCACGCCGACATCCCGGAGCGAATCGACGTGGTGCTCGTCAACGGCGATCCGAACCAGAACCGTCCGGATCTGCCGCATTACGGCGCCGGCGAGACGATGCTGAAGCCGACGATGGCGGCGATTGCCAACGCGGTGTTCGACGCGACCGGTGTGAGGCTGCGGCGCGTGCCGTTCCGAGCGCCGCGCGTGCTGGCGGCGCTCAAGGCGTAGCCGTCCAACGCGTCACGCTCGCTGCAGCAATGGTTTCAACTCCCTGACCGCCGGTAGCCGATCCAGCCCGAGAACGGCGTCAATGAGCTTCGCGGTCTGACTCGTGCCGAGGACCGGCGCGATGAGATCGCGCGCCTTCTCTACCACTTCCTGACGCGTCATCGGGTTCCTCACGGTTCCTCGTACGGCATCGACGCGTTCGACGAGGCGCGTGCCGTCGGTCAGCGTGATCTCGACGATCGTCACGCGCGCGGGCAGCAGCTGCGCCAGCGAATCGTCCTTCACGAGCTGCACCTTGGCGCGATGGCGGAGGATCGCCGCGTCGTTCATCCGCGCGACGTCGTGCACCGCCTTGAACGTCGCCGTCTTGTCGACCAGCATCACCGCGATCATGTGCTGCAGGCTGATGTCGGGAAGCTCGCGATTGTCGACAACGGCCGCCACCGTCGGCGCCAGCCGCACGATCACGCTCCGGACGTCGTCGGCCTCGAAGGGACGCTTGCCGCGAATGTTGACCACCGCATCGAGCGGCCCTTGAATCGGCGTGCCCACCGTCCACTTCTTGACGTCCGTCTGCGTGACTTCGTATCGGCTGCCGAGCGCGTCGATCAGCAGCTGCGGGCGCGCCTTCGGCGCGTGCGCCGCGAAGAAGTTGTCGTCTCCCGCGAACACGTCGTCGATGCCGGTCCATCCGAGCTTCACGAGGATGGCAGCCGTCACGCCGCTCCGGGCGGGCATGCCGCCGAAGACGAATCCTTTGAGGATGTGAGCGGGATCGCGCGCCCATGACGCGATGCCGGAGGACTGCTGCGCGGTGTAGTCGAGCAGCCATCGCATCTGCTGCGCCGACAGGCCGGCGGCCAACCCCGCGGCAGCCGCGGCGCCGAACGCGCCGGCGATCGCGTGCGTACTCTGATGGCTTTCGTTGCGAAAGTCGACGCCGCCCATGGCCATCGTCACCCGCGGCCCGACGTCGTAGCCGAGCGTCACGGCGCGGAGAAAGCGGTCGCCGCTGATCCCGTATTCCTCGCCCGCCGCGAGCGCCGCCGCGACGACCGGCGCGCCCGGGTGCGACTGCGATGGACCGTGGGAGTCGTCGGTTTCGTCCGCGTGCGCCAGAACGCCGTTGGCAAGAGCGGCCTCGATCGCACCCGTGGTCAACGCGGAGCCGACGACCGTGGCGCGGCCGGTTCCACTCTGTGCGCGTGCGAATGTGAGTGCGGCCTCGCCGGGGGCCAGCTGCGTACCCGAAATCATGGCGGCGAAGGTATCGATCACATGCAGCCGGGCGTGCTCGACGACACTCTCGGGCAAGGCGCGCGTGGTCGCCCCGGCCATGAACTCGCTGAGCGCGAGCATCACCGGACCCGGAGCAGCGGCGAAGGCGCGATCGCGGAGGATTGCGGTTGCCGCGACACTCGATGCGAGCGTTGCGACGGCACGGCGCCGACTGAAGATTCGCCGACTGAAGATTCGCTGCGACATCTGCTTTCTACGCTGCAAGTGGGAGCACGACCGTGAACGCCGCTCCCTGACCGACGCCCGAGCTCTCCGCCCGGACTGCGCCGCCGTGCGCTTCGATCAGGTGGCGCACGATCGCGAGTCCCAGACCCAGGCCGCCGAATTGCCGCGTGGTTCCCGTATCGCCCTGGCGGAAGCGTTCGAAGATGTGCGGCAGGACGTTGGGTGCGATGCCGATGCCGTTGTCGCGAATGACGACGGCGGCTTCGGTCGATTCGGGCGCGATGCTCACATGGATGCGACCGTCGCGTGGCGTGTATTTCGCGGCGTTCGACAGGACGTTCCAGAAGACCTGCTGCAGGCGCTCGCGATCGGCGGAGATGAGCACGGGCGAGGACGGGAACTCCGTCGTGAGCGCCTGATGTTTGGCCACCATGGTCGGACGAACGGAATCGATCGCGGCGCGAACCGCCTCGACCAGATCGACCGTGGCGAGGTCGAGCCGCAGCTGCCCGCGGATGATCCGCGACACCTCGAGGATGTCGTTCACCAGCTGTTGCTGACTGCGTGCGTTGCGCTCGATGACTTCCACGGCCCGCGTGCGTCCCTCGTCGTCGAGAGGATGATTGCGAAGGATGCTCGCCCAACCCATGATCGCGTTCAGCGGCGTTCGCAGCTCGTGCGACAGCGTGGCGAGGAACTCGTCCTTGAGGCGGCTGGCCGCCTCCGCCTCACGTCGCGCGTCACGTTCGCGCGCCAGCAGATCGGCGCGCTCGCGCTCGTATCGTTTGCGGACCGACACGTCCTCGATGAGCGCGACGGATCCGGGCGAGCCCGTGGGCCCGAGCGGCGCGGCGAAGATCGAGAGATCGATGTCGGTGCCATCCTTGCGCGTGACGGCCGTTTCAAGTGCCGTGATCGATTCGCCGCGGGAGAGACGATTCGCGGTGTCGGCAGCGGTCAGCGAGGACAGCGGAGTGTCGGTTGCCCGGCGACCGAGCATTTCCTCCGTCGAGAAGCCGAACAGGCGCTCGGCTGCCCGGTTCCATGTACGGATGCGGCCGTCGCGATCGAAAACGACGATCGCGAGCGGCGAAGACTCGACGACGGCGGCGAGCGTCGCCGTCGTGCGCTGCAGTCCGGCTTCGGCGTCGCGCATGCGGAGCAGCGCGCGGATGTTCGCCACGAGCTCGCCGGGCTCGACCGGCTCGACGAGATACGCATCGGCACCGGTGGCGATGCCTTCGACGCGATGTTCGGCCTGCACGAGCGATTCGCAAATCTGAAGGATCGGGATCGTCCTGGTCGGCTCGTTGAGCTTCAACCGGCGGGCGACGTCGATACCTTCGACGTCCGGCAGCCCGACGTCAAGAAGGATGAGGTCCGGATGTGCGCTGGCTGCGAGCTCGAGCGCAGCCGCTCCGTCGTCAGCCTCGATCACGTCGAAGAGATGCTGCCGCAACGTCCGACCGAGGGCATACCTCAGCGGCGGGTTGTCATCGACAACGAGGATCAGCGGTGTGCTCACGCAGGATCGGTTGGCGATTATTGCGCGGCACGTTGAACTGTTCAAGAATAGCCGCCGAGCTTGGATAACCTTTGTCATACCCTCGTCGGCGCCGCGCTCGGCGAAGCAGGGCTCAAGCGACGGACGCGCTGGGGAAGCGCGACGTTGATGATCGCGGCCAACCTGCCCGACGTCGATGTCCTCGTGTTTGCATCGTCGACGCCCGCGATCTCGTTTCGACGCGGGTGGACGCACGGGATCGTGGCGCAGATCGTCCTGCCGATCGCGTTGACCGCTGTCGTGTGGTCGATCGATCGCATCGCGAGAGCGCTCGCTGCCCGTCGATCGGGTCAGCGCACAGACCACGCATCGATCGATGTGATGTGGATCCTCCTGCTGTCCTATGCGGGCGTTTACTCGCACGTGCTGCTCGACTATCTGAACAACTATGGTGTTCGCCTGCTGGCGCCTTTCGACTGGCGTTGGTTGTACGGCGACGCGGTGTTCATCATCGATCCGTGGTTATGGTTGGCGCTCGGTGCGGGTGTCTGGCTGTCTCTGCGGCGGCGCGTCACGAGACCAGCGCGTGGCGCGCTCATCTTCACGGTCTGCTACTCGCTGGCGATGCTGTGGTCCGCTCGGGCGGCGCGCGACGTCGTCATCCGCACATGGATCGATACGCGTGGACAGGCCCCGATCGCGCTGATGGTCGGTCCGCGACCGATCACGCCGCTGACGCGCGACGTGATCGTCGATGCCGGCGACCGCTACGAGACGGCCACGTTCTCGTGGATCGGGCCGACGGTCACCTTCGACCGCGGCAGCGTGCCGAAGAACGACACGCTGCCGGCGGTCGGCCTGGCGCGCGCGACTGACCCGATGCGCCACTTCCTCACCTGGTCGCGATTCCCGTTCTGGACGGTGACGGGCGGCGCCAATGGAGACAGCGTCACTGTCGGGGACATGCGCTTTGCCGGTTTCGGCGCGCTGCGAGTGGCGGGAAGGGCGGCGCGGTTTACGACAACAGTCACTGTGCCGGCGACGCGTGGCGAATAGGGCCGCCTGAACGCAGCCCCACAGTTTGAGAGTGTCAGGTCCGCCTTCAGGCGGACTTGGGCGGTGTCGCGCGTAACGACCGCAAGACGGTCAAGTTCTTCGCGTCGAGCGGATCTTCGACGATGACGCCCGGTCGCTCCGCGCCGACGCCTTTCTCCGTCTCGATGAGCAGCGGAAGATCCTCGAAACGCGGGTCGTTGACCAGGCGACGGAACGGCTTCAGGCCCAGGCAGCCCTGGCCGATGTGCTCGTGCCGATCCACGCGGCTGCCGCACGGCTTCTTCGAATCGTTCCCGTGAAACACCCGCAGGCGATCCAGACCCACGATGCGATCGAACTGCTCGAACGTGTGCTCATAGCCGGCGTCGCTGACGATGTCGTAACCCGACGCCGTGAGATGGCATGTATCGAGGCACACGCCGATGCGAACGCTGCCGTCGAGATGATCGATGATGGCGGCTAGATGCTCGAAACGGTGGCCGAGCGTCCGGCCCTGGCCGGCCGTATGTTCGAGTAGCACCATCGTCTGCTGACCGGGTCGAGCCGTCAGCGAATGACGGATGCCGTCGGCAATCAGCCGCAGCGCATCTTCTTCGGTTCCGGCCGTGCAGGTTCCTGGATGGATGACCACGCCGAGCAGGCCCAACGCCTCGGCACGATCGAGCTCGTCGATGAACGCGGCGAGCGATTGCTCGCGCAGCGCCGGCGCGGTCGTGGCGAGATTGATCAGATAGCTGGCGTGCGACACGACGGGCGTGATGCCCGTTTCCTCGATCCGCGAACGGAAACGACGCACCTGGTCGGGATCGAGGGGATTGGCGCGCCACTGATTGGCGTTCTTCGAGAAGATCTGCAGCGCCTCGCAGCCGTGCACGACCGCGCGTTCCACCGCGTTCGCAACGCCGCCGGCCACCGACATGTGCGCGCCGATCCGCATCCGTTCTGTTCACTATAATCGCCGGAATGAAACGTCTTTCCTTGTTGGTCGCGGTGCTCCTCTTGCTGCCACGTCCCGCTCACGCCTGGGGATTCGAAGCGCACAAGTTCATCATGGACCGCGCAATCGCGCTGCTGCCGGCGGAGCTGCGTCCGCTGTTCGAGAAGCACCGCGCGACGGTCGTGGAGCGCGCGATCGATCCCGACACCTGGATTTCCTCCGGCTGGGAAGAGGAACGACCGCGACACTTCCTGGATTTGGACAGCGAAGGGTTCGGTCGATATCCGTTCAACGAGCTGCCACGCGATTACACGGCCGCACTGGCCAAGTTCGGGGCGGCGAAGATGCGCGAAGCCGGCACCGTGCCCTGGCGGGCGGAGGAGATCTACGGTGCGCTGCGCCGTTCGTTCGAAGCCTCTCCGCGTCGCGGCGCATTCGGCCAGTCGGACATCGTCCTCTTTTCCGCGTGGCTGTCGCACTACACATCGGACGCGCACGTGCCGCTGCACAGCGTTGCGAACTTCGACGGACAGCTGACCAAGCAGTGGGGCGTGCATTCGCGCTGGGAAGCGATGACGTTCGAGCGCTTCCGCGACCAGCTGATCGTCACGGCGAAACCGATTCCGCCGGTAAAGAACCCGCGCGACTTCATCTTCAACGCCCTGCTGCAGGGGACCCAGCTCGTTCCCGCGCTGCTGAAGGCCGATCGCGACGCGATCGGCGAGCGCGAGATCTACGACGACGCCTATTACCAGGCATTCTTCGCGAGCAACAGGACAGTGTTGGAACGTCGGCTCAACGATTCGATCGCAGCCGTGGCCGCGATGATCTCGGGCGCCTGGGAAGCCGCCGGACAGCCCGCTATGCCGCTCAACCCGCCAGAGCAACCTCAGCGTCGACGACGGAACTAGCTGTGCAGACTCACCTGGTACGCCGCTTGCCCCTCTTCTTGGCGAGGAAGCGGAATTACCCACATGCGTCGGCCGAGGCCGGCAGTGCGGGGTCCGCGAAGGGGAGGGAGACCACATGCTCTGGACGCTGATCGTCCTGTTGTTGCTGTTCTGGGTCCTCGGATTTGCGTTCAACGTCGCCGGCGGGATCATCCATGCGTTGCTGGTCATCGCGCTGGTGCTGTTCCTGGTGCAGCTGATCACCGGTCGCCGGACGGTCGTTTAGGCGCGCGTGGCGGGGCCCGCTGGCCCCGTTTCGCCATCGCTGCTATCGTCTGACCGATGGATGTGTTCCTGGTGCCGATCGGCCGCGATCGGTACGAGCTGTATTGTGAGCAGCAATCGGACGCTGCTGCCGCGCCCGAGCCGCCTCCGCAAGGCGTCTTCGGGCGCGCCAAACACCGCTTCGTGACGATGCTCCGCGAGGCGGAGGAGCGCCGGCATCAGGCGGCCGATACGCCGTCGGCGGGTGGTCGCCTGGCGCGACTTCAGGAACGTGTCGTGGCATGGATGGCCGAACGCATCGCCGAACAGCGACTGCTGTGGCATTTGCGAGGTGAGGCCGCGGCCGTGGCGGTGCATCCCGAGGATATGAGCTCGGAACAAGCGGTGACGCTCGTGCAACGCGTGCTGCGTCGCGACCACGAACGGCATCGGCGGTGGTTCATCATCGACGGTCTCATCTTCATCGTCACGGTGGTCGTGCTCGGTCCGCTATTCCTGCTGATTCCCGGTGTCGCCAATCTGCCGGCGCTGTACTTTGGTTTTCGGACCGTCGGCCATTTCCTGTCCATGCGCGGCGCGTCGCACGGGCTGCGCGGCGTCCGATGGACGGGACGTCCGTGTCCACCGTTGACAGAGCTTCGCGACGTGTCCGTGCTCGAGCCCGACGTCCGCGAGCAGCGTATCCAGGACATCTCGACGCGCCTGCGGCTGCAGCATCTCTCCACCTTCTACGAGCGTGTCGCGGTGTGAGTGACGAAACACCAAAGAGCGAACACCAAAGGCGAACCCCGCATATACAATCCCAAGCGTGACGTTGCGAGAGATCGCCGCTCGGCTCGACTGTCGCCTCGAAGGCGACGGCGACGTCGACGTCATGCGCGTTGCCGGAATCCAGGAAGCGGGGCCCGGCGATCTGACGTTCGTTGCCAACGCAAAGTACGAGAAGGCGCTGCCCACTACCCGCGCATCCGCGGTCATCCTGCGCGAGGGTGCGTCCGGTGCCCCGTGCGCGATTCTGCGAACACGCGATCCCTATCTCGCGTTCGCACGCGCGGTGGCGTTGTTCAGCCCCGCACAACGACCGGCTCCAGGGGTTGATCCACATGCCGCCGTGGCCGTCAGCGCGCAGCTCGGCCAGAACGTCTCGATCGGCCCGTTTGTCGCGATTGGCGAGGATGCCAGCATCGGCAACGGCACCGTGATCTTTCCAAACGTGACGATCGGAGCGGGTGCGCGCATCGGCAGCGACTGCGTGATCCATTCGAACGTCTCGATTCGTGAGCGCGTGACCATTGGCAATCGCGTCATCCTGCAGAATGGCGTGGTGATTGGTTCAGACGGATACGGGTTCGTTCGCCGCGGCGACGGCACGCACGAAAAGATCCCGCAGGTAGCGACGGTGGTCATCGAAGACGACGTCGAGCTCGGGGCCAATACCACGGTCGATCGTCCCGCCGTCGGCGAGACGCGCATTTGCGCCGGCACCAAGATCGACAACCTCGTGCAAATCGGTCATGGGGTCACCGTCGGGCGCAACGTGCTGATGGCGGCGCAGGTCGGCATCGCCGGCAGCACCCGCATCGGTGACGACGTGACGTTTGGCGGACAAGTGGGCGTCGGCGGCCATCTGACCATCGGGCGCGGTGCCGTGGCCGTCGGGCAGTCGGGGGTGACCAACTCGCTCGACGCCGGGCAGATGGTGGCCGGCTACCCGGCGATCGACGCGCGCGAGTGGCGCAAAGCAGCGGTCGTGTTTCGTCGTCTTCCCGAGTTGAAGCGACGCATCGAGGAGCTCGAAGCGCGGCTCGCTGACCTGATGCGCGGACAGAATCCCGGGGGCGCATCGGAGTGACGCTCCCGGGTCCGGCGAAAGCCGGACAGTACGCGCTCATCGTGCTCACGGTGCTGTCCTTCCCTGCGAGCACAGCTGTCGCGCAGTCCGCGACACCTCCGTTGTCAGACCACAAGATTGAGTTTCTTCCGCGGACGCTGATGCGGCTGTCGGCGGAGCACCTCTCGAGCGACGACGAGCGGTTCGTGTGGGACACGAACTTCGGCGGCGAGATCGATTTCGTCGACTATGGCGTGGGCCGGGCGACGTTCGTCGGCAACTACCAGGCGGTCCTCGGCGAGGAGTTCCGCGACTTCGACCCGAATCAGGGCAACTACACGCTCGAAGCGTCGTCGTCGGTGCGCGTCGGCCGCCTCGAAGTCGCCGCCGTGTTTCATCACCTCTCCCGCCACCTCAGCGACCGGCCCAAGCGAGGGGCCATCGACTGGAACATGGTGGGTGGCCGTTTACGTACGACAGTCACCACAGGGATCACGCAGACGGAAGCGCGCGTCGATCTCCGGCGCGTCATTCTGCACACCTACGTCGACTACTCGTGGGAGCTGAACGCGGGGGTGCAGAACGTTCACCGATTCCACCCGCGCGTTGCGGCCATCTCGGGCGCGGGGCTGCAGGTGCTCGGCACGGACGGCACTCGGGCACGCGGCACGCAGACCGGTGTTCGTGGCGAGGGAGGCGTGCGCTTCATTGGTCGCGCTGGCTCGGTCGAGCTGTTCGTGGCGGGCGAGCGCCGCATCGATCCCTATCCGTTGGACTTCGGAGTGGAGACCTGGTTGACGGCGGGGTTTCGCCTCCTCAGCCGATAGTCAGCTGGTTGGGTGGACCACTAACCACCATCGACCATCGAACACGTGGGCGATAATCAACTGAACGTTATGAGTGCTCCCTCACGCCGCCTTTCCGGCCGGATTTTCGCTGTTCTGCTCGCCTGCAGCAGCATCGTCGCACTATCGGCGTCGGTTCACGCCGCGGTGCGTCCGCCCACGCTCCAATATCAGACCACCACGCTCCCGAACGGCTTGCGGGTCATCCTGTCCGAGGATCATTCGACGCCAATCGTTCACGTATCGGTGTGGTACCACGTGGGGTCGAAGAACGAACGGCCTGGACGCACCGGGTTCGCGCACCTGTTCGAGCACATGATGTTCAAGGGCTCGAAGAACGTCGAGCCCGAAGCGCACACGTCGATCGTCGCCGGAGTCGGCGGACGCAGCAACGCCTACACGACTGAAGACGAGACAGTGTTCTGGCAGACGCTTCCCGCGCACTACCTGCCGCTGGTGCTGTGGATGGAGGCCGACCGCATGGCGACGCTGCGCGTCGACGACGAGGCGTTCAAGCGTGAGCGCGAAGTGGTCAAGGAAGAGCGCAGGATGCGGATCGAGAATCAGCCGTACGGACGGCTGAACGAAATTATCTACGAGCACGCGTTCACGGCCCATCCGTACGGGCATCCCACGATCGGCAGCATGTCCGATCTCGAAGCCGCGTCGATTCAGGATGTGCGCGATTTCCACGCGACCTACTACGTTCCCGAGAACGCGGTGCTGACCATCGTCGGCGACTTCGACATGCCGCAGGCGCTGCAACTGGTGACGCAGTACTTCGGTCGCGTGCCGAAGGCGGCCAGGCCCGCGCCACGCGACATTCCGAAGGAGCCGGCGCAGACGAAAGAGCGCCGCTTCACGGTCGAGGAAGCGTGGCCGCTGCCTGCCGTCGTCGTCGCCTATCACGTCACGTACGACGGGCACCCGGACTCGTATCCGCTGCACATCACGGCCAAGATTCTGTCGGACGGGCAGAGCTCGCGGATCACACGCGAGCTCGTCTACAACAAGCGCCTGGCGCTGACGGCGCTCGGCAGCGGCAACATCACCGAAGATCCGAACTTGTTCTACGCGGTCGCGATTGTGCAACCCGGGCACACGCCGCGCGAGGCGGAACAGGCGCTGATTGCCGAATTCGACAAGCTGAAACAGGACGGGGTCACGTCCAACGAGCTGCAGCGAGCGAAGAACCAGTTCGCCCGCGACTACATCCTGATGCGCGAGACAAACCAGGACAAGGCGCTGCAGCTGGCGCATGCGGCCGTCATCCACAACGACGTCACCACCGCCGACGGCGAATTCGACATCTTTACCGGCGTCACCCAGGCCGACGTGCAGCGCGTCGCGCGGACGTATTTCACCGAGAACAATCGGACCGTTCTCTACATCCTGCCGAAGAATCAGGGGTCACGATGAAACCTCGGGCTTTGGGCTTTTGGCTGTGGGCGTTGGGCTGTGTCGCGCTCGCCTCGTCTGCGTCGGCGCAAGCGGTGAACTGGCCGTCGGAAGATCCGCCGCGTCCGCTCGCGGCGCGCGAAGTGAAATTCCCGCCGTACGAGATCCGCACGCTCGCCAACGGCATGCAGGTGATTGCGGTCCTGCACCACGAGCAGCCGGCGGTGACGATGCGCCTGCTGGTTCGTGCCGGGGCCGCGCAGGATCCGGAACGGAAAGGCGGCCTCGCCTATCTGACGGCACATCTCCTCGATCAAGGGACGACGACCAGGAGCGCACAGGACATCGCGGAGCAGATCGACCTGATCGGCGGAGCACTCGGAACGGGCTCCGGCGCCGACCTATCGTTCGCCAACGTTGTCGTGATGAAGGATTCCTTCGCGTTCGGAATGAATCTGCTGGCCGACGTTGTCCGCAATCCAGCGTTCGCGCCGGACGAGATCGAACGGCAGAAGGAGCAGGCGATCTCGTCGCTGCGCGTCAGCGCCGAGGATCCGGACTATGTGGCGTCGACGGTGTTCGATCGCCTCGTCTACGGTTTCCACCCGTACGGACTGCCGGGCAGCGGCACTCCGGACACGTTGGCGTCGGTGACGCGCGAGGACCTGCAGGCGTTTCATCACCGTTATTTCGTTCCCAACAACATGATCCTGGCGATGGTCGGCGACCTGACCAGTGCCGAGGCGTTTGCGACGGCTGAGAAAGTGTTCGGCGCGTGGCCGCAGGCCGACGTTCCGGCGCCGCGCGTCAGTGAGCCTCCGCCACCGACGCGCCGCATCGTCATTGTCGACAGGCCCGACTCGGTGCAGACGGAGATTCGTGTCGGCCAGCTGGCGATTCCGCGCAAGCATCCCGACTTCATGGCCTGGGATCTCGCCGTCAAGATTCTCGGCGGCGAGGGCGCCAACCGCCTGCACTACATCCTCCGTTCCAAGCGTGGTCTCACGTATGGCGCCTCGGCGGAAACCGAGGCGAAGAAGCAAGCCGGTGACTTCGTGGCCGAGACCGACACCCGCACCGAAACCACCGGCGAAGCGCTTCGGCTGATGGTGGAGGAGTTCTCTCGCCTGCCGCGCGAGCGTGTTCGCGGCGACGAGCTGTCGAGTGCGCAGGCCTATCTGGCGGGCAGCTTTCCGCTGACCATCGAGACGCCGAATGACATCGCGACGCAGGTGCTCAATTCGGTGTTCTACGACCTGCCGGTACAGGACATCAGCAATTTCCGCGAGCGCGTGCTGGCGATTACGCCGGATGACGTGCAGCGTGTGGCGCGGCAATACATCAAACCCGACCGGCTGTCGATCGTGCTGGTCGGCGACGCGCGTGCGTTCGTGCCACAGCTGCAGTCGGTGGGGTTCACCGACTACGACGTGATTCCGCTCGAGCAGCTCGACCTGATGTCGGCGACGCTCAAACGGGAGACACGACGAGCCGCGAACCAATCGTCCGGGTCGTTGCGATCGCTGGAAGCGTTCGCGCCGGCCGCGTACTCACGCAATCAGGCCAACCCCCGAGCCGGTGGCGCACCGCCAGGTGCACCGAGTGGGAGGAGCACGCAAAACGATCCGAGCGCGTCGACCGATTCGAATGCCCGGGACTTGCTGCGCCGGGTCATCGACGCGAAGGGTGGCCTCGCCGTGCTGCAGGGGGTCCGCAGCGTCGTCGCCGATGCCGATACGGTCCTGCAGATGCCGCAAGGCACATTGATGTCGAGCACGCGGACCTACGTTGTCTATCCGGATCGCTTCCGCGTCGACGCGACCGTCGCCGGGGCGCAGGTAATCCAGATCTACAACGCGGGCAATGCGTGGGTGAAGGATCCCAATGGCGTCCATGATGCACCGCCGGCGATGCGCAACGATTTCGCGGCCAGCGTCCTGCGCGACACGATCCCGGTGTTGCTGGGTGCCATGAAAGGCGACTTCAGCGTGCGACTCATACCCGAGGAGATTCGTGGCGACACGCGATCGATGCGGGCGCTCGAGTTCAGCGGCCGCAACCTCACGCCGCTGAAGCTGTATGTCGACGATCAGAACCTGATTGCGAGGCAATCGTTTTCGACCACGGGACCCGACGGTATGCCGCTGCTGGTCGAGGAAGTGTTCTCCGACTACCGCGCGATCAGCGGGGTCAAGGTTCCCTTCGAAGCGCAGCTCCTGCAGAACGGGCGGCAGGCCATGAAACGGACGCTGAAGAGCGTCACGTTCAACGGCCCGGTGTCCGACACGCTGTTCGCGCGCCCGCAGTAGCGACGGGTCCGCGAAGCGCATCCGGCTTCGTGATTCAATTCGATAGATGCGCGTGATGATCTCCTGCGGCGAGCCGTCCGGCGACATGTATGCCGGCGCACTCGCCGAGGCGTTGCGCGCACGCGATCCCGGTGTCGAGATCTTCGGCTTTGGCGGCCCGCGTCTCGAAGCAGCCGGCGCACGCCTCCTGGGCAACTTCGCGGGATTGTCGGTGACCGGGCTGACCGAAGCGCTTCGCATCCTGCCGCAATCGTTCAGGATGTTGCGCCGACTGGTCGAAGCCGCACGTGAAGTGAAGCCGGACGTCTTTGTCCCCATCGATTTTCCCGATTTCAACTTTCGTCTGATGGCGTCGTTGAGGCGGCTCGGCGTCCCGATCGTCTACTACATCAGTCCGCAGCTGTGGGCGTGGCGCCCGGGCCGGATGGCGACGATGAAGCAGCATGTGGACAAGGTGCTCGTCATCTTTCCCTTCGAGGAGCCGATCTATCGCGACGCAGGCGTGCCGGTGGAGTTCGTCGGACACCCGCTGGTCGATCTGACCCACGTCAGCCGGTCGCGCGCCTCACTGCTGCAGGAGCACGGCCTCGACCCGTGCGCGCCGACGGTGGCGCTCCTCCCCGGCAGTCGGCGCAACGAGTTGCAGCGCATCGCGCCGACGATGGCGGAGGCGCTCCCGCTGATCGCCGCTCGCGTGCCGGGAGCGCAATTTGTCGTCGCCGCCGCGCCGAATCTGGCGTCCGATTTGTTTGCGCCGCTGGCAGGGCCAGCGGAAGGTGGCCGCCACAACGATCCCGGGGCGCCTGAAGGCGGCCGCTACGAAAACGATGTGGCCTTGAGGCGGCCCGCCATCATTCACGATCAAACCGACAACATCCTGGCGGCCGCGGACATCGCGATCACCGCCTCCGGGACGGCAACCGTTCAGTGCGCGTTGCACGAGTGTCCGATGGTTGTCGTGTATCGACTCTCATCGCTGACCTACGCGCTGGGCAAGCCGTTCGTGAAGGTGGATACCTATGCGATGGCGAATCTGGTGGCAGGCGCGCGCGTCGTGCCGGAGCTGATTCAAGACGACTTCACGCCTGAACGCGTGGCCAGCGAGGCGATCGCGCTGCTGACCGATCGCGCTCGTCATGAAGCAACGCGCCGTGCCCTCGGCACCGTGCGCCACCGTCTGGGCGAACCCGGCGCGAGCGATCGTGCCGCCGGCGCGGTGCTCGAGGTTGCGCGCCGCGGTGCGAAACCTGCATAGCTGAGGGCTCCATGAAATCCGCACAACTTTCACCCAGACAAACCACGGAGGCACGGAGGCACGGAGGCCGGTATTTTCAAACCGTAACCAATGCCAATACGGAAACAAAGACGCTCCGTGTCTCCGTGTCTCCGTGGTTCGCGGCAGTGGCGGCGGTTGCGATGCTGACGGGCAAAGGAGCGTTGGCTCTCACCGTTCTGCCGGCCTCCTTCACCGAGATGATCAACGGATCCCAGTTGATCGTTCACGGACGGGTCGTTGACGTCCGCTCACAAGCGACCGGTGGCAGGCGAACAATCGAAAGCGTCGTCACCGTCGCCGTCCTCGAATCGTTCAAGGGCACCACCGCGCGCGAGGTGATGTTCCGGATGCCCAATGGGGAAGTCGGACGCTACCGCCACGTCGTGGTCGGTGCGCCGGAGTTCGCGCCGGGCCAGGAGGTCGTGCTGTTCCTGGCAGGACAGGCGCCCGCGTTGCCAATCCCCTTCGGGTTGAGTCAGGGCGTCTTTCGCGTGACCCAGGGCGCAGACGGTCGCTCGGTTGTCGCGTCGTTGGCGATGGCCGACTTCGCTCGCCGCGTGCGCGCCGTGGCGGAGGCGCGATGACCGCGGCGCAGCGGCGCGTCACCCTGGTGTGCCTGATCGCCCTCCTGATGCTCGCGTCGCGGCCGGCGGCGGCGTATCTCAATCTCAGCGAGGATGTTCGCGGGCAGGTCGTTCGCTTGAAGTGGAACACGACGCCGCGTTGGTTCGCAAGCAATCGAAGCATCCCCAGGGTATCCGCGTCGGACTTTCAGGCGGCCGTGGCGCGAGCGTTCGCGACCTGGCAGGCTGTGCCCACGGCATCGCTCTCGTTGCAGTTCGTGGGCTTCACGTCGGCGGCGCCATTCGAGGACGATGGCATTTCCGTTCTGGGATTCGAGAGCAGACCCGAGCTCGAACGCGTACTCGGTGCCACCGACTTCGTGATCGATACGGTCACGGGCGAGATCGTCGAATCCGACATCTTCTTCAACTCCGCGTTCGAGTGGTCGGTGGCGCCCGGCGGCACGTCGGCAGCATTCGATCTGCAGTCGGTTGCCACCCACGAAATCGGTCACTTCCTCGGCCTGGGGCACTCCGCGCTCGGCGAGACGGAAACAAACCCCGAAGGCGGACGGCGGGTGCTGGCATCCGGGGCAGTGATGTTTCCCATCGCCTTCGGTCGCGGCAACACGGCGGATCGCGAGCTGCAGCCGGATGACATCGCCGGTATCTCCGATCTGTATCCAGCTTCCGCATTCCGCGCGCGAACCGGCGTGCTTCGTGGCCGGGTGCGGCGAAATGGACAGCCGGTCTTTGGCGCGCACGTCATCGCCTTCAACCCGGCGACAGGTGAGTCGATCGGCGGTTTCGCGCTCGGGGCCGACGGCGACTTCCAGATCGCCGGCCTGACGCCTGGTCCGCATGTCGTCCGAGTGGAGCCTCTGGACGACGCTGATGTCGAGAGCTTCTTCGATCGCGGCGTCGACACGAACTTCGCGGTGACCTTCTACGAGCGGCTGTTCGTGGCGCCGGCAGGCGGCGTCGGCGAACACATCGACGTCGGCGTTCGGCCCAAATGATTCGACGCCTGCTGATCGGAGCCGCCTGCTGCTGCAACCTGGTTGCGGCGACGGTCGATGCCCAGACGAGCACTGTCCAGACCGGCAGGATTGAGGTGGCTGGTGGCGGCGGTCTCTTCAGCGGCGGCCAGCTTGGCAACAGCGACGCGAGCCTGCGAGCGAACGCGCTGACACCGGCACCCTATCGTCTGTTCACGACGACCAGCAGCTTTGCGACGACTCCTCTCGTGGAGGGGCGGGTGTCTGTCGCCGTTTCCCGTCGTCTTGCCGTCGAAGGCCGTTTTGGCTTCAGTCGACCAGAGCTTCGGACGTCGATCTCCGCGGACGCCGAAGCAGGCAATTCCATCACCGCGGTCGAGCGGATCGATCGATACATGATCGATGGCGGTGTCACGTTCACACTCGACGACCTGCGGTGGGGGGAGCTGGTGCCGTATGCGGCGGGAGGTGTGGGATATCTGCGCGAGTTACACGAAGGGCAAATGCTGATCCAGCAGGGGCACAGTTATCACGTCGGCGGCGGCGTCCGGCGTCGACTGTTCGTCCACGATCGGCGAGTGGTGAAATCAGGAGGCGTGCGCGGAGACGTCCGAGTGTACTTGCTGTCAGGCGGGGCCGCGTTCGACACCGCCACGCACGCGCGCGTCGCGGTGTCGGGATCGTTCTTCGTCGGTTTCTGACTAGATCTTCGTCTGCAAGGTCGAGCCATCCGATTTTGCCCGGCCACGTCCGGGAAGCTGCTCCTGCTCGGCCTCTTCCCGATCGAGTGGGCGATTGGAGATGCCCGAACCCTTCTGGCCGCCCGACACCCGTTCGTCGAACATCGCGCGATCGCTCGACGATCCGAGATCGGCGCCGCTCTCGCCAGCGTTCTCGCGCGAGCCTTCCGCCGGCTCCATGTTCGACGATCGAGTCGGCATGTCGGTGCGCTTACGGTTCTGGTCCATGAGAGGAAACCCTCCTGGACGATAACGTTTCAAACTCGGTACCCTTTCGACGCCGATCTGACAAGGATCAACTGCCTTCTCGATGCGGGAGGGGACAAGGTCCGCTGCTTCGGCACAGCAGGCGCGACCGTGGCTGAGGTATATGATCGGGAGTTGGTCGGACGACAATCACGATCAGAGACGAGAACGATGACGACGCTGAACAGTTTCGGGACGCGAACGGAGATCACCGTCGGCGGGCGGCCGCTGCGCATCTACAGCCTTCCCGCGCTCGAGCGCGCGGGCTTTGCCGGTGTGGCGCGATTACCGTATTCGATGAAGATCCTGCTCGAGAACCTGCTACGGCGCGAGGACAACGCCTTCGTCAAAGCCGACGACATTCGTGCCGTCGCCGAGTGGAAGGCCGTTGGCGGCAATGAAAAGGAAATCTCCTTCATGCCGGCGCGCGTGCTGCTGCAGGACTTCACGGGAGTCCCGTGCGTGGTCGATCTCGCGGCCATGCGCGACGCGATGATCGCGCTCGGCGGCAACCCGGCGCGCGTCAATCCGCTGCAGCCGGTGGAGCTCGTCATCGACCATTCCGTACAGGTCGACTACTTCGGCCGGCCCGATGCGTTCTCGCTCAACGCCGAGCTCGAGTTCTCGCGGAACCGCGAGCGGTACGCGTTCCTGCGCTGGGGCCAACGCGCGTTCAACAACCTGCAGGTGGTCCCACCCGACACCGGCATCGTGCATCAGGTCAACATCGAGTACCTCGCTCGCGTCGTGTTTTCGCAGACCGTCGATGGTGTCGAAGAAGCGTATCCGGACACGCTCGTCGGCACCGACTCGCACACGACGATGGTGAACGGTCTTGGCGTGGTCGGTTGGGGCGTTGGCGGCATCGAAGCGGAGGCGGCAATGCTCGGCCAGCCGATTTCGATGCTGATCCCGCAGGTGCTCGGCGTGCGGCTGACCGGTGCGATGCCACAGGGTGCGACCGCGACCGATCTCGTGCTGACCATCACCGAGCTGCTGCGCAAGCAGGGCGTCGTCGGCAAGTTCGTCGAGTTCTTCGGTGAAGGGCTCGATGCGCTCACGATCGCGGATCGGGCGACGCTCGGCAACATGTGCCCGGAGTACGGCGCGACCGTCGCAATCTTCCCGATCGACGAGATGACGCTCGACTACCTGCGCCTCACCGGTCGCGATCGGTCGCGTATCGAGCTGGTCGAGGCGTACGCGAAGGCGCAGGGCCTGTTCCGCACGGCGGGGGCGCCGGATCCAATCTATTCGGAAACCGTCGAGCTCGACCTCGATACGATCGAGCCGAGTCTGGCCGGTCCGAAGCGCCCGCAGGATCGCGTGACGCTGCGCCGGGCGAAGGCGGCGTTTCACACGGCGCTGCCCACGATGCAGATGCCCGCCAAGCCGCTGAAGGGTGCGAGCGCTGCGGAAGGTGGCGCGCGTCAAGGCGTAGCGTCGAGTACGGCCGCCGTTGCGCAGTCGGGCGTGGCGGTGGCCGATCCCGCGCTCGACGAGCTCGATCACGGCGCCGTGGTCATCGCGGCGATTACCAGCTGCACGAATACCTCGAATCCCAGCGTGATGATTGGCGCCGGTCTGCTGGCCAAGAAAGCCGTCGAGAAAGGGCTGACGCGCAAGCCGTGGGTCAAGAGCAGTCTGGCGCCCGGTTCCAAAGTCGTCACCGAATACCTCAACGCCGCCGGGCTCACGCCTTATCTCGATCAGCTCGGATTCAACCTGGTCGGCTACGGCTGCACGACCTGCATCGGCAACAGCGGTCCGCTGCCCGAGGAAATCGCCGCCGTCATCCGCGAGCGGAACCTGGTCGTGTGCTCCGTGCTCAGTGGCAACCGCAACTTCGAAGGCCGCATCCAGCAGGACGTGCGCGCGAACTATCTGGCGTCGCCGCCTCTGGTCGTCGCGTATGCGCTCGCCGGGTGGATCACCAAGGATCTGACGAGCGAGCCGCTTGGTGATGATGCTGCGGGGAATCCCGTTTACCTCAAGGACATCTGGCCGACCGAGCAGGAACTGCAGGAGACGATGCTTCGAGCGGTCACTGCCGAGATGTTCCGCAGCAGTTACGACGATGTGTTCAAGGGCGACGAGCGATGGCAGACGCTTCCGGTGCCCGAGGGTAGTCGCTACGTGTGGGAGGGTTCATCGACCTACATCCGGCGGCCACCGTTCGTCGAAGGCATGACGATGACGCCGCCGACGGCTGTCGACATCACCGGCGCGCGAGTCCTCGCGCTGCTCGGTGACAGCGTGACGACCGATCACATTTCGCCGGCGGGATCGATCAGGGCCGACAGTCCGGCAGGGCAGTACCTGATTGCCAGCGGCGTCAAACCGGCTGACTTCAACTCGTACGGCGCACGGCGCGGCAATCACGAGGTCATGATGCGCGGCACGTTCGCCAACGTGCGGCTGCGGAACCAGATCGCGCCCGGAACCGAGGGCGGATGGACGATGTACCAGCCGGGCGGCGAGCTGATGACGATCTACGACGCCTCGATGAAATATCAGGCGAACAAGGTGCCGCTCCTCGTCATCGCCGGCAAGGAGTACGGATCGGGATCCTCACGCGATTGGGCGGCCAAGGGCACGCTGCTGCTCGGGATCAAGGTGGTGATCGCCGAATCGTTCGAGCGCATTCATCGCAGCAACCTCGTGAACATGGGCGTGCTGCCGCTGCAGTTCAAGGCGGGGGAGACGGCGTCCTCGCTGGGGATTGCGGGAACCGAGGAATTCACTCTCGTTGGCACGGCCACGGCGCTGAAGCCACGCGGTGACGTGACGATTGTTGCGACCGCCGAGAATGGCACGAAGAAGGAGTTCACCGTCGTCGCGCGCATCGACACGCCCGAGGAGCTGGTGGCGTTCCGCCACGGCGGGATCCTGCCGTACGTGGTGCGGCAGTTGGTTGCCCGGAGTTGACGCTCACCTCCGAGTCGATCAAGCGGCGAGCGAGAGAGCTCGGCTTCGACCTCTGTGGAGTCGCACCGGTCGACAGCTATCCTGAGCTGTCGTTCCTGTCGGAATGGCTGGACCGTGGTTACGACGCCACGATGGCGTGGATGCGGCGCTCGGCCGAGCGTCGCGCCGACGTTCGCCATGTCGTGCCTGGCGCCCGCAGTGTCATCGTCACCGGCACGCTCTACAACGTCGATCGACCCTACTCTCGCGAACTTCCCCCTGACGTCGCGCGCATCTCGCGCTACGCATGGGGCGACGATTATCACGACGTCCTGAAGGCGCGCATCGACGCGCTGCTCGCGTGGATGCGCGGCGAGTCGTCCGCGCCGTTCGACGCGCGCGCCTACGTCGATACCGGTCCCGTTCAAGAGCGGGTGTACGCGCAATATGCCGGACTCGGATGGATCGGCAAGAATACGTGCCTGATCAACGCGGAGCTCGGGTCGTGGCTGTTTCTGGCGGAGATCATCTGCACGCTGGCGCTCGAGCCCGACACGCAGGGGTTGGAGCAGTGCGGAACCTGCACGCGGTGTCTCGATGCCTGTCCGACAGGCGCGCTCGTCGAAGCAGCAGTGCTCGATTCCAATCGCTGCATCTCTTACCTGACCATCGAGCATCGCGGTGACATCCCTTCCGAGCATCGCGCCGTCATCGGCGCGCACGTGTACGGGTGCGACATCTGTCAGGAAGTCTGTCCGTACAATCAGCCGGCGCCGGCGTCGACCGACCCAGCGTGGCAGCCTCGTCGCGCCCTCGATCTACCGAAGCTGGTCGAGCTCGCGGAGCGCTCGGACGACGAATGGCGGACGATTATCCGCCGCACGCCAATGACGCGCGCCAAGGTCGCGGGTCTGCGTCGAAACGTGGCCGTCGGGCTCGAGAACGCGGGAATCAGGTAGCTGGGTGACACGCCTTCTACACGTCGCCAACGGCACGTCGACGACGATGACGATCGAAGCTGCTGGCATTCCCGGCCGGTGCTCCATCTGGGCCGACCTGCTGTATGAAGGGCCGGTTCCCGCCGGACTCAGCGACAGCGAGCTGGTCGACGTGCGAACGGGCTACCTCACCAGGCCTGGCCGATTCGCATCGTTGATGTCGGTGGGTCCCGATCCGTCGCTGGATCCGGTGAATGACTTGCGCCAATGGCGCGCCGCGATCGAACGTCACGAGTCGTATGAGGAGTTGATCCTGTGGTTCGAGCATGACTTGTTCGACCAGCTGAATCTGATTCAACTCCTGGCGTGGATCCGCGATCGCCTTCCGCCGACCAAGCCGGTCTCGCTCATCTGCATCGGAGCGTTTCCGGGCCGGCCGAACTTCAGGGGGCTCGGCGAGCTCACACCCGGCGAGCTCGCACCGCTGCTGGAAACACGCGCGCCTGTCGCCGGCCGGCAGTACGAGTTGGCGCGACGTGCCTGGGACGCGTTCCGTCAGCCGACGCCCGCGGCACTCGACGACCTTCGGCGCACCGACACGTCGGCATTGCCGTATCTCGCCCCGGCGATCACACGGTTCCTCCAGGAATATCCCTGGACCATCGACGGGTTGTCCCGGACCGAACGTCGTCTGCTCGAGTTGGCGAACGGCGACGGAATCGTGTTGCGGAACGCGTTCCCGCGGATGTACGAAGACGAACACGTCTTTCACCTGACGGGTGAGGGATTAGCGGAGTTGGCGGAAAGGTTGTCGCTCACGTCGCCTCCGCTGCTCACGCTTCGCTTCGAAGATGGTTCAGACGGGTACGACCTGCGGGGGATGGCCACGCTGACAGATGCCGGCCGATCAGTGCTATCCGGCGAGCAAGATCGGGTCACGACCTGCGGCATCGATCGCTGGCTTGGCGGAGTGCACTTGCAGAATGGTGAACGCTCTTGGCGCTGGGACAACATGCGCCAGTGCGTTGTTTGAGTGGTTCTAGGTAGATGGGTGGCCGGCGGCCCTGCTAGAGTCTTGCGCGGAGAGAGACGCCGATGCTCATGCGCCGTCCTGCTGTTGCTGCCGCGATCGCCGCGCTGCTGGTCA